>Ga0187864_10001948_pt1 | contig 18715 bp, 18 predicted proteins | sample June2016WEW_11_4_FD_132985 | JGI IMG/M metagenome (GOLD analysis project Ga0187864, IMG submission 132985) | Peatland microbial communities from SPRUCE experiment site at the Marcell Experimental Forest, Minnesota, USA - June2016WEW_11_40 | ecosystem: Environmental > Terrestrial > Soil >...
GACGCTGGGCGCGCTGCCTCCCGGCTGCCCGACGTCGACCGACTCTCTGATGTCGATAGCCATCGCGCTCAGCCGTCTCCCCTCTCCGCCGTTTGCGCGGCGGAAGCGCTACCTCTGGTGGTTGGATGCGAGAGCAACGAACCGTCTCGTTGGCTAGCTCTGCGTGGTGGAGGCGCCGTAGGTCTCCACGTTGCTGTACGGGTCCACGTTGTCGGGGTAGTAGCCGCCGTCGGCGCCGTTGGCGTCAGGGACGTAGGTGTAGGCGAACTTCGGCAGGAGCTTCGTCGCCGGCGCGAGCTTCTGCTCGGTCGAGGTCGCCCACTGCTCGAACCCCTGCTTGGTCATGATGTGGCCGAAGTCGTACATCGATCCGTGCCAGAGGCCGCAGAGCTCCGCGCACCGCACGGTGATGCTGCCGGCGTGGGTCGGCTTGGTGAAGGCGACGTTGTTCACGCCCGGGTTGGCGTCGGCCTTCACGCCAAGCTGATAAGCCCAGAAGCTGTGAATGACGTCGATCGAGGTGACGTTGAACTGGACCCACTGGCCTTCAGGCAGCACGAGCTGGGTGGTCTCGAAGCCGCCGAACTGCGGATACCGGTAGGTGAACCGCCACTGCTGCGCGATCACCTGGACCTGCAGCGTCTTCCCGCCCGGGGTCCAGATCGGGGCCGGCCCCTCGCCTGCGCCAGCGCCGGCCGGAGAGATCAGCTCGTAGGTGCCGAAGACGAAGAGCGAGAGCACGATCACCGCGGTGCCGATGATCCAGGTGGCCTGGATGCCGGTGTGCCCGAACTGTGCCGGGCCGTCCTCGTCGTCGCCTTCCCGGTGCCGCCAGACGATGACCGCATAGCTGAAGTACACGAGCACGAAGATCATCACCGGCGCCGCGATGACGCTGAGCACCGCGAGGTCAAACTGCTGGTCCGCGGCCGAGGTCGAGAGCGTTCCCGGCGGCAGGTGCGGCTTCCAGACGAACCAGATCACCAGGTCCGCGGCCAGGGCGATGACCAGCCAGATGGCGAACAGACGCCATCCGTGGCTGGGCTCGCGCCGGCCGGCCGCGGGCGCGGCGGTGTCTCCCGTGGTGGCCATCAGGACACCACCTCCATCTGCCCGGTCATAAAGCCGATCGTCTGCATCGGGCCGCCGAATCCGTCCAGGTAGCCGAGACCGCAGGGGATCCGGCACTGCCAGAAGTAGTCACCGGCCTGCCGGGGAGTGAAAAAGCTGAAGGTGACCACCGTGTGCGGGCCCGACGTGCACGGCGACGTCGGGCACAGGTTCTCGTTCGCCTGCACGCTGCTCGGCGAGGCGACGGGCACGTTCAGGTTGATGCCGGGAATCGAGAAGGTGTGCCCGACCGCGCAGTTGGCCCACGAGTTCAGCACCGATACTGGCCTGCCGTTGACGTGCACGACGTTGCCGACTGTGCCGGTCACCTTGCCCCAGAACGGGTTGCGCAGCGGAGTGCAGCCGTCGTAGCCGAGAATGGTGACATTGATCCTTGACCCGGCTGGCACCTGGAACAGGGTGGTGTGCACCCACTGGTGGGACGTCGGGCTCTGGATGAAGTACGAGACCCAGTCAGGGTGAGTGCTGACGCTGTTCTGCGGGTCTTCCTGCATAACGACGCTGACGGTCCTCCCGGCGTTAGCCGGGACGCCAGCGGAGTAGTCGACCACGGGCGGGCCGCCGAGGAAGTAGTGGATGACGACGAAGATCGCCACACCGACCACGGCGAGGAACGCCACCACCAGGGTTCCTACGCGGACCGGCAAGGACACCAGCCACCACCTCGCTTCTTCGCCGCGTACACACGACTGAGGCCGGCCGCCGTTCAGCAACGGTGCGACCGGGCGCCACTTACGTCACAGATCTTGGGGATTCCCGGCCGCGGAGACAAGTATCGGAGCCCGGTGATGACGAAATTGTCATGATCGCAGCCAGGCCCTCCGGGCCATGCCGAACCATCCCGGCAGTAGGCCCCAATTGCGCGCGGGATAACAAACAATGCAATGGATTGCATCGATTACGGCATATCGGTTGACTCCAGGCATGGCCAGGAGTAAATCGTGAGCTGACGGGCCGGCCCCCTCCCCCCTCTGCTGGCCCAGCGGGCGTATCCTCAGCGATGATCCGCCTCCCGCGACGGATTGACAGGGGCGCTATGACTGCAGCTCAGCAGGCTGACCCGCAGGATCCGGTCCGCTCGCGCGTACTGGTCGTCGACGATGAGCCGTCGATCCGCCACTTTATGGGCAGGGCTCTCGGCCAGGCGGGTTTCGACATCAGTTACGCGTGCGACGGCGCTGACGCCATCCGGCAGGCCGCCGCGGGCCGCTACGGGCTGATCGTGCTGGATCTGGTGATGCCCGATATGGACGGCCGGGCCGTGCTCAGCCAGATCCTCCGGGGCCAGCCCGACCAGGCCATCCTGGTGGTCTCCTGCATGCCCGACGTCAGCACGAAGGTGGAGTGCCTGGAACTCGGTGCCCAGGACTACCTGACCAAGCCGTTCCTGGTCGCGGAGCTGATCGCCCGGGTGCGGGCCCGGCTGCGGGCCCGTCCGCAGCACGAGGTCATCAGGGCCGGCGGCCTGGTCCTGGATGTGGGGCGGCTGGTGGCTGATCTCGGCCATGGCCCGGTCGCGCTGACCCGCCTGGAGTTCCTGCTGCTGAAGGAGCTGATGGAGCACGAGGGGAGGTCAGTGGCCAAACCGGAGCTGCTCGCGGCGGTCTGGGGCCTTGACTTCGACCCCGGGTCCAACGTGGTCGACGTCTGCATCCGGCGGCTCCGCTCCAAGCTCGGCTTCGAGCTGATCAAGACGGTGCGTGGTGAGGGCTACCAGCTCGCCTGCTAGGCAGGCTGACCTGCTGTCCCGCTGGCCCGAGCGCGGGTGGGCGGCGCTGTGGGCTGCCTGCCTGGCCGGAATACTCGCGTTCCCCGGCTGGCAGGACGTCCCGTTCTACCTGATCTGGATCAGCCTGGCCGTGCTGTACGGCTTCCGGGACTGGCCCGCGCAGCACGCGATCTGCCTGAGCGCTGGCGTGGCCGGAAGCACCGCCGCCGCGATCGGGCTGGCTGCCGGGCGCAGCGGCCTCGGCTACGCGTCGCTCGGCAAGGTGGCGCTGATGGCGGCCATGTTCTCGGCGATGATCTGGCATACCGAGCGCAGGCGGTCGGCCGACGCTGACCGATGCCGGGTCAGCGCGGAGAATGAGCGGCTGCTCGCCGCGCAGCGCCGGTTCCTGCAGGACGCCTCGCATCAGCTCCGGGCGCCGCTCGCGATCGCGCTCGGGCACGCCGAGCTGCTCGCGAGCGCCCTGTCCGAGCCGCAGCAGCGCCGCGACATCCATGTCGTGGTAGGAGAGCTGGACCGGCTCAGGAAGCTCAGCGAGCGACTGCTGCTCATCGCCGCGTCCGAGAATCCCGAGTTCCTCCGGCCAGAGCCAGTCGCGCTCGAGCGGCTCATCATGGAACTGCTGCGGCGCTGGCGGCCCACGGCCCGCCGCCAGTGGCAGCTGGGCCGGCTGGATCAGGCCGTCGTGCAGGCCGATCGGGAACGGCTCCGGCTGGCCATGGACGCCCTGCTGGAGAATGCCATCCAGCACACCGCCGATGACGACGTGATCCGGCTGTCCGTGCTGCGCGATCCAGACGGTAGCGTCGCCCGCATGGTCATCGAGGACAGCGGCGAGGGCATCGCCACCGGCGACCTGGACGCGATCTTTGACCGGTTCCGGACCGGGGCGGGCGGCGGCCCGCGCGGTACCGGCCTGGGCCTGGCGCTGGCCCAGGCCGTAGCCCGCGGGCATGACGGCGAGCTGCAGGTGCAGAGCGTTCATGGCGAGGGCAGCCGATTCGAGTTGGCGCTGCCAGTAGCCGCCAGGCCGGCCGGGGCCACGGCAGCCGCGCTTCCCGTCGCCCGGCCCGCCGCCGCGCAGCGGGCGATCGGGAGGCAGGCATGATCCGCGGGCTGCTGGCCAGCGGGTGGGCCCGGGCCGGCCTGGCCGGCCTGATCGTGATCGTGGTCGCGGTCATCGCGGTGGGCGCGGCGACGGGCAAGCCCGCCGCGCCCCGCCAGCTGCCCGCCGCCCGCCCCTTTTCCCTCAGCGAGCTCGGTCATCCTGGCCAGCGCGTTTCGCTCGCGGCCCTGCGCGGCCGGCCGGTGATCGTGAACTTCTTCGCATCATGGTGCGCGCCCTGCAAGCGCGAGACCCCGCTGCTGGCCCGCTTCTATCGTGATCAGCATGGCAAGATAATGATCATCGGCGTCGATGCCAACGACCAGGCGGCGGCCGCGCTGGCCTTCGTGCGGAGCGAGCAAGTTAGCTACCCGGTGGGCTTCGACCCGTTCCCCGCATCCGTCACCACGTCGTACGGCGTCCTGGCGCTTCCGCAGACATTCTTCCTGAATTCCAGCCATCGCATCGTCAAGCACGTCCTGGGCGACGTGACCAGCAGCGAGCTGACCGCCTGGGCCGCCAGGATCGCCGCCAGCCCGGCCGGGAAGGCCGGGCAGGCCGCCGGCCGGGCCAGCGGCACGAGCTCGCAGGATCGGGGATAGCCAGTGCCAGTGACGACGAGGCCGAACGCGCCGCGCGCCCCGATCAGGGGGACCCGATGGCCGACGCGGCGGGCACCGCGATGGGCCTGGGCAGGCGGAGCCGTGCTGCTCGCCATCGCCATCGCCGTCGGCCTGGCGCACCGCCCGACGCCAGGTCAGCGCGCCAGCGACCTGAGCGGCCTGCTGCAGACGGTGAATGCCGACATCGAGTCGTGCGCGGGCGGCCTCAATGATTCGCTGATCGCGCAGCGCGCAATCGATACGGGTGCCAGTCACGACACCGCGACCGCCGTCAGCATCGCCACTACCGGGTCGGCCAACTGCTCCCCCGCCAACAACGAGCTCATCGACGACCTGGAGGGCTACCAGGTACCGGAATCGCTGGACGCCTACCGGCTGCAGTCCGCGATCACCGGCCTGATCAACTGGGCGGCACCGGGTGCCGAGGCCGTCCAGCAGGACATCGCCAGCTCGATCAGCGCGCGCGGTACCCCGGCGGAGGCCGCCGACCTGGCCGCGCAGCAGCGCGCCGTGCAGCGTCTCGACCAGCAGCGCACGGCCATCGACAAGACCCTGAATGCCGCCATCCGGTCACTGTCGCCGCACGCCGCGGCCCCGGTGCTGCCCGGATGACGGGGAACCCGAGCAGGCCGGCACCGGGCGGCGGCTGCCGCGAGGGCCGGCGTCCGGCACCAAGCGGGGTGAGCCGCCGTGAGCTATCTGCTTGATCACTGGTCGGCGGGGCCGTGCCTGCTCGCTGTCCTCGCGCTGGCGGCCTGGCACGAGGCGGGCCTGGCCCTGCTCGCCCGCCGGTCCGGGCCGGCCCGGGCCAGGCAGCGGCGGCTCCGCTCGTTCTGGTTCTACGGCGGCCTGGCCGTCCTGGTCATCGCCGTGGAGTCACCGATCGGGTACTGGTCGCGTGACTACTTCTACGTGCACATGATCCAGCATCTGCTGCTGATGTTCGCCGCCCCGAGCCTGATCGTCGCCGGGGCCCCCTGGCAGCCGCTGCTCGCCGTGCTGCCGCGCGCGGGCCGCGCCGCAGCCGGGCCGGGGCCGGCCCCGCAGAGCCCGGGGACTGGCCGGCCCGGCCCGGTGCGCGCCCTGGCCGGCGCCGTGGCGCGGCCCTGGCTGGCGATCGCGCTGTTCAACGCCGTCATGGTGGCCTGGCACTTCCCGGTGCTGCTGGACGCGGCGGAGCGAAGCGAGCCGGTCCGCTGGCTCATGTATGGCTGCTTCCTGCTGGCCGGGGTGCTGTTCTGGGCGCAGTTCATCTCCTCGCCGCCGCTGCGGATGCGGATGACGCCTGCCGCGCAGGCGGCCGCGCTGCTGATCACGAACGTGGTCATGTGGATCCTCGCCATGGCGATGGGCATCTTCAGCAGCGCGCCGTGGTACTCGGTCTACAGCCACATCCCCGGCATCACGCTGCTGCCGATGGCGGACCAGCAGATCGGCGCCGGGATTCTCTGGGTCTGCGGCGACTTCTGGGCGGTCCCCTGCATGATCATCGTGATACGCCGGCTGATCAGCGAGGATGGCGGGATCGGCCCGGCCATCGAGAAGATCATCGGCCGCGATTCCCGGCATTACCAGTGGGCCAACCGCTCCTGAGCCTGCCCCCTGGCGCGGTCAGGCGCCGACGGAGGCCAGGGCCGCCGTGAACGCGGCATCCCAGCTCGCCCACGACCTGGTCGGCCCCTGAGCCGCCGGCTTGACCCGGTCGAGCGCCGCCAGCGCGCTGCGCAGCACGTCCGCGCGCCGCGCCGAGGTGACGGACGCGTCCCCGAGCTCCAGTTCGTGCTGCAGGTTTTCACGGCCGTGGCCCTGCACCACGTCCAGCAGCAGCAGCGGCCTGCCCACGATGCGCGCCTCGGTGCAGGTGTCGCCGGAGGCCGTGATGACCAGGTCGGATGCCGCCATCAGCTCGGGCACCCGGTCGGTGAAGCCGAAGGCATGCAGCCGGGGCTGCCGGGCGGCAGCGGCGGCCAGCCTGCGCTCCAGCTTCTCGTTTCGCCCGGCCACGGCCAGGACGTGCACGCCGGCATCACCGAGGGCCTCGGCGGCGGCAGCGACCGGCCCGAGCCCCCATGCCCCGGACATGATCAGGACGCAGCGTTCCGTCTCCGGCACGCCGAGCGCTGCCCTGGCTGCCGCCTGCGGCGGAGCGGCGAAGAAGGCGGGACGGGCCGGAGCGGGCACGGTCTGCACCCTCGCGCCGGGCTGGAAACGGTGCACGGCCGCCTCGGCCACCGCGGCGCTGACCAGGTACAGGTCGACGTTCTTGTGCACCCACAGCCGATGCGGGGTGACATCGGTGCAGTACACGACGTGACTCATGGCCGGATAGCGGTCAGCGAGATGGCTGACCGCCGAGGCGCCGGTAGCGAAGACGGAGATGGTCAGGTCGACCGGGTTCGCGTCCAGGTAGCCGGCCAGCCGGGGGACGAGCTGGCGCCGGGCCGCCGCATCGGCCAGCAGCGCGAGCCGGCTACCCGTCCGCAGGGCGGCGAAGTGAAACGCGTCGTACAGGCCCGGAACGGCCAGCATGGCCCGGAACACGGCCTCGCCCGCTGAGCCCTTGCGCTCGCCCAGCAGCCGCATCGCATCCAGCGTCGTGGTCGACCAGCCCTGCTCTTCCAGGCTCGCCGCGCACGCGGCGGCCAGCGCGTCATGGCCCATGCCGATCGATCCGGACAGCAGCAGCGCCCGGCCAGTCCCGCTCATCGCGCCGGATCCCCGGCGCCGAGCCAGTCCAGGTACCGGCGCACGCCCTCGGCGAAGGATGTCACGGGTGACCAGTCCAGCAGTTCCTTGGCCAGCCGCCCGGAGATGCTGACGCCCTGGTAGTCGGCAGTGCGCGCCGGAACGTGCTCGACCGGCACGGGCCGGACCAGGCTGGTGACCGTGTCGGCGACCTCGCGCACCGACACCGGGGTACCGCCTTCCAGCGCCAGCGTCTGGTTGGCAGCGGCAGCGGACAGGGACCGGACGTGGGCGTCGGCCAGGTCCTCGACATACACGTAGCTGCGCTCCTGCTCGCCGGTGCCCGCGATGGTGATCGGCTGGCCGGCCAGCGCGGCCTGGACGAACCTGGCCACCACCAGGCGATCACGCATGCGCGGCCCGTACGGTATGCCGTAGCGCAGGATGGTGAATTCCTGGCCGTACATCTCCCGGTAACTGTGCACCAGAAGCTCGGCTGACAGCTTGGTGGCCACGTAGACATGACCTGCCCGGCGCAGGTCGACCGGAACGTCCTCGGCAAGTTCGCCCTCGCCGCGGGCCGCGCCGTAAACCCACACGGTGCTGGCCAGGATGAACCGGCCAGCGCCGGCCCTGCGCGCCGCTTCCAGCGCCCGCGCCGTGCCCTCGACATTCAGCCGGACGGCGCGCACCGGATCGTCGGCCACGTCATTGACGTCGGCGGCGCCGGCCAGGTGAAAGACGGCCCGCGCCCCGGCGGTCACCTGATCGAGCGCGGCGGTGTCGAACAGGTCAGCGACGTGGTTCTCGGCCGCGGGATTGCGCCAGCGGCCCGACACGTCGGCCACGGCGACCTCATGCCCGGCGCGGAGCAGATGATCAACGACGTGGGAGCCGATGAATCCGCAGCCCCCGGTTACCGCAACGCGCATGCGTACCTCTCTACCCTGCTTCGCACTCCGGACACTGACGCCAGCTCAGACGCCAGCCAGCGCACCGTAGACGGCAGACACGGCCGTCAGGACCTCGTCGATCTCGTCATCGCGCATATCGGAGTGCACCGGCAGGCAGATGTGCCGGGAGCACATGTCCTCGGCCACCGGCAGCGCGGGCCCGGCAAACTCGGCGAAGACCGGCTGGTGGTGCAGGGGCAGGTCATAGACCTCGCCGGCCAGCCGCACCTCATGCTGCCGGGCCAGCTCGCGCTTGAAGCTGGCCCGGTCCGCGCCGGCCGGCAGCACGGCAATGTACTTGTAGATGTTGCTCCGGCAGCCTGCGGGCTCGCCCAGCGGGGCCAGGCCGTTCAGGGCCGCCAGCGCCTCGTCATACCGGGCCGCGACAGCCCGCCGGCGCTCGATAGCCGCCCGCATGCGGCGCAGGTGCACCAGGCCGGTCACCGCGTTGATCTCGCCCATCCGCCACGCGTAGCCGTGCCGGACGTGGTGATTGGCGCCGAAACTGCCCTTGCCCTGGTCCCGGTAGATCCTGGCCTCGTCCTCAAGCCCGGCCGATGAGGTGAGGATGAGGCCGCCCTCACCGCAGGTGACGACCTTGGTGGGGTAGAAGGAGAAGGCAGCGGCCACGCCGAACGCGCCGGCGAACCTGCCGTCATAGGTGGACCCGTGCGCGTGCGCGGCGTCCTCGACCAGGATGATCCCGCGCTGGTCGCAGAGGTCCCGCAGCTGGTCCGCATGCGGGCTGATGAGGCCGCCGATGTGCACCAGGATCACCGCGGCCGTGTGCGGGGTGAGCGCGGCAGCCACGGTTTCCGGGCTCAGCGCCAGCGTGCCGGCATCGATGTCGGCGAAGACCGGCCTGCCCCCGGCGCGCAGCGCGGCCTCCGCGGTGGCAAAGAAGGTGTTAGCCGGGATGATCACGTCCTTGCCGCTGACCCCGATGGCCCGCAGCACGATTTCCAGGGCAGCGGTCCCGCTGGCCACCGCGACGGCCTTCGGCACGCTCGCCGACGCCGGCTCGGCCGGCCCGGAATGCGCGGCCGCGAATGCCGCCTCGAATTGGCGGGTGTAAGAACCAAGCGTCAGCATTCCGCTGGCGAGAATATCGGCCGTCGCAGCGGCGATCTCTGTGCGGTCAACGGCGGGAAAGGCGACACGTGCTGCTTGCACTCCCAATGAGACACCCCTTGGCATCGAGCGGATTCGCCGACGTGGCCGCGGCCCCCGGCTGGCCAGCTGCAGTGTTCAGGCCAGCTGCCGCGATACACTATCCCAGCAGCCGGCCAATTATACTCAGAGAGTGGTCCCGGTAAATTCCCTGGCCCTCTTACCATTGACACCGGTGTCACCTGCTGACGGGTGACCTGGTATTTCCCGGAATCGCTAGGCTGGGGGGAATGATGCATTCTGCGGCGCCGGGACGCCACCGGCCCATCGCCGGCGTGAGCCGCGGGCTCGCGGTGGCGGCCGGTGCCCTGGCGGTCGCGCACGCGGGACCCGGCATGACCGGATTCGGCCCGGTACGCAGGAGGCTGTTCCCCGCGCTGGCCGGAACCGGGACCCCTGATCATGTCGCGCTGAGCTTCGACGACGGGCCTGACCTGGAGTCCACCCCGCGCTTCGCCGCGGTACTGGCCGACCGCGGCGTGCACGCCACGTTCTTCCTGCTCGGGTCCATGGTCGCCGCCGCACCGGACCTGGCTGCCGAGCTGGCCGCGGCCGGGCACGAGATCGGCGTGCACGGCTGGGAGCACCGCTACCTGCCGTTGCGCGGCCCCCTGAGCACCTGGCGCGACCTGCGCCGGTCCGCTGAGCTCATCGGCGACGTCACCGGCAGGCGGCCAGCCCTGTTCCGGCCCCCGTACGGCGTACTCACCGGACCAGCGATACTCGCGGCCCGGCGCCTCGGGCTGACGCCGGTGCTGTGGGGCACATGGGGCCGGGAATGGGCGCCCGGCGCGACGCCCGAGTCGGTCTACGCGACCCTGACCCGGCACCTGGCGGGCGGCGTGACGGTGCTGCTGCACGACTCCGGCTGCACGTCTCCGCCGGGCTCCTGGCAGGCCGGCCTCGGCGCGCTGCCGATGCTGCTGGACGAGTGCGCCAGGCGCGGCCTGCGGGTCGGCCCGCTGGGCGAGCACGGCCTGGCCAGCCCGCTGGCCGCCGGATCCGCGCCGGCCGGGGCCGCTGCCGCGCCTGACCCGCGCCAGGCCGCCGCGCATTAGCCGGTCAGGACCTGTCGTCCTTCGCCGCGCGCGGACGGCCCACCGAGCCGACCAGCCCGGTCACCCCGTACGCCGCGGCGCCATGCCACACGGCCGTGAAGGCCCCGCCGAACAGGCCGCTGCCGGTGAGGACCGCCAGCACGAAGACGACGATCGCGGCCGCGGCGCCGGGCAGGACGGCGAAGCGCCAGGGGTTGCTCCGGGCCCACCGCAATGCCCGCCCGTGCCGGGACCGCACCAGCGCGCCCGCGCCAGCCACCGCAAAGAAGGCCACCACGCCGAGCGAGATGTCACTCAGCACGTGCGGGTGCAGGGAGAAGAAGAAGTGCAGCAGCGCGTCGGCGCCCGCGGTGACGGCGCCGGCCGCGCCGGCCAGGCCCCACGGCGCGCTGGACATCGCGGCGCCGGACACGGCGAGCTCGTCGCGACGCGTCAAGTCAGGCTCGCGGACAGGCGGTTGAGTCGACATACGAGGCTGCGCCGACATAAGAACTCCAGGGTAGGATGGCGTTCTGGACGATCTCAAGATATATCTTCTGTCATCCGAAGACAAGATATATCTTCTCTGTGCCGCCCTGGGCAGCGCGGCACGCGCGGGCCGGTCGCGGCGGGGATCGCGGGTGACGCGGGTCACAGGAGCGATCCCCAGTAGGCATTCAGCTAACACCCAGGTCCGTGGTGCTTACTGGAAGATGCCCAGTTTCACGGCTGCGTGGCTGGACCGCCAGGATCTGGGTAGCGGCAGACAAGGCAGGCTTGCACCGGCAGGGGTGATGGAAGATGCAAGACGAGCAGGCTCATGATGACCAGCAGCCGGAATTCGTAGGCTCCTGGTCAGCGCCTGCGGACGGGAACGACCAGCGGGAGCAGCCACCCGAGCGGCTGGATAGCCAGGATCGGGAGGAGAGCGAGACCCAGCCCGGCACCCCCGGTCAGCCTGCGGATACTCAGCCAGGCGCCTATGGCGCGGGCCAGCCCGGCTACGGCCAGCCCGGCTACGGCCAGCCCGGCTACGGCCAGCCCGGCTACGGCCAGCCCGGCTACGGGCAGGCGGGCGGATTCGGCTCGCCCGGCTACGGGCCGCCGGCCGATTACATCCAGCAGGGGCCGCCGCGCCGCCGGTTCAGCGGCCTCGTCGCCTTCCTGACGGTGGCTGCCGTCGCTGCTGCCGCCGGCGCAGGGGTCGTGCTGGGCATCGACCATTTCACTAGCTCCCCGTCGGCCAGCCAGCAGTCGTCCGGCAACCCGGGCCTCGGCAACGGCTTCGGGAACGGCAACGGCTTCGGGAACGGCAACGGCGGTGGCTCCAGCAACGGCACCGGAAGCGGCTCCAGCGTCAGCAGGACCACCGAGCAGTCAGTGGTGAACTCGGTCAAGCCCGGGCTCGTCATCATCTCCAGCAATCTGCGGTACGAGGGCGCGGCGGCCGCGGCGACCGGAATGATCATCAGTCGCAACGGCCTGGTGCTCACCAACAACCACGTCATCGACGGCACGACCAGCCTGAGCGCCACGGTGGTAGCCACGGGCCGGCACTACGCCGCCAAGTGGCTCGGCTACGACGCGTCGGACGATGTCGCGGTGATCAAGCTGGAGGGCGCGTCCGGCCTGCGGACGGTGCCGCTGGGCAACTCCTCCACCGTCAAGCAGGGGGACGGCGTCGTCGCGCTCGGCAACGCCGGGGGCACCGGGGCGATCACGACCGTGACCGGCAGCATCACCGGAGTAAACCAGTCGATCACCGCCAGCGATGAGGGCAGCGCCAACAGCGAGCACCTGACCGGCATGCTGCAGACCGATGCCGACATCGTTCCTGGCGACTCCGGCGGTCCGCTGGCCAGCGTGGCCGGCAAGGTGATCGGGATGGACACGGCGGCCTCGACCGGGAGCAACGGCTACAGCCAGCAGAACCTGGGCTTCGCCATCCCGATCAACCGGGCCATCACCATCGCCGACCAGATCATCACCGGCAAGAAGAGCTCGACCATCCAGGTCAGCCCGACCGGGTTCATCGGGGTGTCCGTGGCGGGCGGCTCGGCCGCGAGCAGCGCCAGCCCGACGGAGCAGCAGCAGCTGCAGCTCCAGGCGGAGAACGCCGGCGGGGCCAGCGGCGGCGAGGGGAACCCGGGTCGCGCCTGCTCGGCCAACGACCTGAACCTGGTCGTGCCCCAGACCATCGCCCCGGTCAGCTCCGGGACCCTGGTCCTCGGTGACCTGTGCGGTACTCCCGCGGCGTCGGCAGGGATCAGTGCCGGTGATGTCATCACCGCGGTCGGCGGGCAGAAGGTCACCTCGCCGAACTCGCTCGAGAACATCCTCAGCCAGCTCAGCCCCGGCTCGACGATCTCCGTGACCTGGGTCGACACCTCAGGCCAGACGCATACGCAGAACCTGGTCCTGCAGCAGCACGCCCCGGCCTAACCGCCGCGCAGGGGGGGCGGGCGCGGTCAGCGCCTCGCTCCCCCGCTGCCTGCCGGCCTGAGCCAGCAGGCTGAGTTCCCCGAAACGGGGGCTGACAGCCAGTCTCAGCCCGCTAGCCAGGCCCGCATCCGCGCCTCGCACTCCTGGATCTGCGGCAGCTCGACATGCTCGTCCTTGCTGTGCGCGAGCAGCGGGTCACCGGGACCGTAGTTGACGGCGGGAATCTTGAGCGCATCGAACCTGGCGACGTCGGTCCAGCCGAGCTTGGCCCGCGGCTCACCGCCGATCCTGGCCACGAACGAGGCGGCAGCCGGATCGGCGAGGCCGGGCCGGGCGCCTCCGGCCACATCGGTCACCCGCACGTCCCACTGGCTGAAGACGGCCCGTACGTGCTCCGCTGCGGCCCGCGCGTCGCGATCAGGCGCGAAGCGGTAGTTGACGGTCACCACGCATTCGTCCGGGATGACGTTCCCGGCGACACCGCCGCGGATGCCGACGGCATTCAGGCCCTCGTGATAGGTCAGGCCGTCGACCTCAGGCTGCCGCGGCCGGTAGCCGCCCAGCACATCGAGGATGCCCGCGGCCGCGTGAATCGCGTTGGACCCCATCCAGGACCGGGCGCTGTGCGCCCGCCGGCCGGGCGCGCGGATCTCGGCCCGCAGTGTGCCCTGGCAGCCGCCCTCGACGACGCCGCCGGTGGGCTCGAGCAGCACCGCGAAGTCAGCGTCCAGCAGCTCCGGGCAGTGCCGGCTGAGCCGCAGCAGGCCGTTGCGATCGGCCTCCACTTCCTCGCAGTCATAGAACACGTAGGTAATGTCCCTGGTGGGCTCGGCGAGCCCGGCCGCGAGCCGGAGCTGCACGGCCACCCCGGATTTCATGTCGCAGCTGCCGCAGCCGTACAGCACGCCGCCGTCCAGCCGCGACGGCAGATTGCCGGCCACCGGGACGGTATCGATGTGGCCGGCCAGCGCGACCCGCTGCTGGCGGCCGAGATCGGTCCGCGCGATGAGCGCATTGCCGTCCCTGTGCACGGTCAGATGCGGCAGCGCCGTCAGGGCGCTGGCGATAGCGTCGGCGATAAGCCCCTCGCCGCCGCTGACCGATTCGATGTCGACGAGCCGGGCGGTCACCGCTGCTACCGGCAGCGAAAGATCAAGTTCCACGACGGCAGCTTAGCCAGGCATGAAATAACTGGCAGCAGGCAGATCGCGGGAGGACCATGTTCGCCGTCAACTCCGAGGTGGGCAGGCTGCGGCAGGTGATCCTGCACCGGCCTGACCTTGAGCTCAAGCGGCTGACCCCCGAGAACGCGGCCGAGCTGCTCTTCGACGACGTGCTCTGGGTCAGCGAGGCGCAGGCCGAGCACGACGCGTTTGCCGCCGTGCTGCGGGACAACGGCGTGACCGTGCACTACTACAAGCAGCTGCTGACGCAGACCATGGAGATCGGCCCGGCTCGCGACTACGTGCTGAACCGGATCTTCGATCCGCGGCACAGCGGTCCGCTGGCAGCCGGCGCGCTGCGGGACGCGCTGGCCGGCCTCGATGAGGCCGAGCTGACCACCTACCTCATCGGCGGCCTGACCAAGCGCGAGTTCCTTGACTTCGCCAGCGAGCCCAGGAGCATCGCCTTCCACTCCCTGCACCCGGATGACTTCGTCCTGTCCCCGCTGCCCAACACCCTGTACCAGCGCGACACGTCGTGCTGGATCTACGGCGGCGTCTCGGTCAACGCGATGCGCAAGCATGCCCGGATGCGCGAGACGATCAGCGACGAGGCGCTGTATCAGTGGCACCCCATGTTCGCGGACAGCCAGTTCGAGTTCTGGTACCACGGCGCTGACAGCGCGCCGGCCACGATCGAGGGCGGCGACGTAGCCGTCCTCGGCAACGGCGCGGTCCTCGTCGGGATGAGCGAGCGGACCCAGCCGCAGGCGATCGAGATGCTCGCGCACCGGCTGTTCTCGGCCGGCGCCGCGAGCCGGGTACTGGCCATCGACATGCCGAAGTCCCGCGCGTTCATGCACCTGGACACCGTGCTGACCATGGCCGACTACGGTGTCTTCAATAAGTACGCGGGCATGGGCATGCTGCCCTCCTACACCATCGATCCGAGTCCGCGCCCGCGCGAGCTCAGCGTCACCGACCACCCGGCCGAGCAGATGCATGCCGCGCTCGCCGCCGCGCTGGACCTGCCGCGGATCACGGTGCTGACCGCGGTCCAGGACGTGCACTCGGCCCAGCGCGAGCAGTGGGATGACGGCTGCAACGCGCTGGCCATCGCGCCGGGCGTGGTCGTCGCCTACGACCGGAACGTCACCACCAACACCTACCTGCGGGAGAACGGCATCGAGGTGATCACCGTGCGCGGCGGTGAGCTCGGCCGCGGCCGCGGCGGCCCCCGGTGCATGACGTGCCCGATCGAGCGGGACGCCTGAGCGCCAGCGGCGGTCCGCGGGCGGCGGCACCGGTCAGCCGTGCGGTGGCACCGGTCAGCCGTGCCGGGCCAGCGTACGGGCAGCGCCGGCCAGTGCCTCGAGGATGGCCGCGACGGACGGGCGGCGGACGCTGGACGCCCTCGCTACCGCGTGCACGTCCCGGCTCCGGCTGACCCCGGGCAACTCGCGCACGACCACGCGGCCCTCCCCCGCCGCGAGGGTGAGACGGGGCAGCGCGGCGATCCCGATGCCGCGGGCGACCAGGCTCAGGATCGTGGCCAGCCCCTCGAACTCCCACGGTGTCGGCGGCGCGCCGCCCGCCTGCGCCAGCAGCCCGTCGACCACTCGCCGGGACGGCTCGCCGGCCGGCGTGGCCAGCCATGGCTCGTCGAGCAGTTGCTGCAGCGCCACCGGGGCACGCAGGTCAGCCGCCCAGTGATTCCTGGGCAGCACCAGCACGAGCGGGTCGCGCAGCAGCGGGTAGAAGCGCAGCACGCTGTGCTCGGCATCCGGCTCGCGGCCGGACCAGTCATCGACGATCGCGACATCGACCTGGCCGGCCCGGACCAGCCGCAGGCCATCATCACCGAGATTCTGCCGGAGCAGCAGGCTCAGCCCCGGGTGCGAGCGCACCGTGCGGGTCAGGGCCGGGGCGAAGGCCACCGCGGCAGTGGGAAAGGCGGCGACGGCGACGCGACCGCTCGGCTCCGGCGCGGACAGGTCCGCCTCGGCGGCCTCGATCAGGGCCAGGATCTGCGCGGCGTGCCCGGCCAGCTTCCGCCCGGCATCGGTCAGCTCGGCCGACCGGGCCGAGCGGTCGAGCAGCGCCGCGCCTGATTCCCGTTCCAGCGCGGCGAGCTGCTGAGACACCGCGGACGGGGTGTAACCGAGTGCGGCCGCGGTGGCCGTGATCGTGCCGCGCTCGGCGAACTCCCGCAGCAGCCGCAGCCGGTGCACATCTAGCATCAGAAAATCTTACCCTCTGCGACAGGATCGTCGGTTTGCGCTAACGCTCCGCGCACGAGATGCTGGTCAAGAGGACCGCTGATGACGTCGGTTCGGTGCCAGTTCCTGCCATGGTGCCCCGAAATGCCCCGCAGCAAGGAGTTACTCCGTCATGCCCTGGGCCGGGCCAGCTACCGCGACCATGCCAGCGCCACTGACCGGCGGCCGCAGCCGCGTCACCGTGTCAGCAACCCTCGCCGCCAATGAGGCCCTCGCCACCCGCCGTCTCGGCGGCCAGCAGGTCCTCCCGCTCGGCTTCGGCGAAGCCGGGCTTCCCGTCCATCCCGCGCTGCGCGCGGCGCTGACCGCCGCGACCGCCCGGAGCGGCTACGGCCCGGTGGCCGGCATCCCGGCGCTGCGAGTCGCGGCAGCCGGCTACTGGGACAGGCGCGAGCTGCCCACCGATCCGGACCAGACCGCCGCTGGTCCCGGCAGCAAGCCGCTGCTGTTCGCGCTGCTGCTGGCGATCGGCACCGACGTCGCCGTGCCGCAGCCGAGCTGGGTCAGTTACACGGCTCATGCGAGCCTGGCCGGCCTGCAAGCATGCCTCGTCCCGGCCGCGGAGGGCGGCGTCTGCGACCCCGCCGAGCTCGACCGCGCCGTCACGGCGTCGGCCGCGGGCGGCCGCAAGATCCGCTCCGTGGTGGTCACCCTGCCGGACAACCCGACCGGCAGGCTGGCCAGCCCGGCCGTCATCCGCGAGCTCTGCGCGGTGGCCGACCGGCACGACCTGATCATCATCTCCGATGAGATCTACCGCGACCTCGTGCACGATCCAGCGGCCGAGTTCCTCAGCCCGGCCCGCGTCGCACCGGACCGCACGGTCGTGACGACGGCGCTGAGCAAGAACCTCGCGCTCGGCGGCTGGCGGATCGGCGTCGCGCGGCTGCCTGACGGCAAGCTCGGCCGTGCGCTGCGCGACCGGCTGCTCGGCATCGGCAGCGAGATCTGGTCGGCGCCAGCCGTGCCCATCCAGCACGCGGCCGCCGTGGCCTTCGGTGAGCCGCCCGAGATCTCGGAACGGATAGCGCAGAGCCGGTCCCTGCACGCCGCCGTGGCCCGCGCCGTGGCCAGTGCCTGCCAGTCGGCCGGCCTGCTGGTGCCGCAGCCGGAGGCTGCGTTCTACGTGTACCCGGACTTCGAGCCCTGGCGGGATGGGCTGGCGCGCAGGTTCGGTGTCAGCACCGGAGCCGCGCTGGCCGGGCTGCTGCTCGATCGCTACGGCGCCAGCACGCTGCCGGCCAGCGCGTTCGGCGCCAGGCCCGCGGCGCTGCAACTGCGGCTGGCCACCGGGCTGCTCTACGGCGACACCGACGAGCAGCGGCAGGCCGCGCTGCTGGCGGCCGACCCGCTGACGCTGCCGTGGATAGCCGCCAGCCTGTCCCGGCTCGCCGAGATCCTGGCCGACTGCGCCTGACCGCGCAGCGGCCGGCGGGGCGGGCGGGGCGGGACTGGGGCGGGGCGGGACTGGGGCGGCGGGACTGGGCGGGACTGGGCGGGATCAGAATGGCCGCAGCTCGGGCCGCTTGGGCTCGATGCCGTCGCCGCTGGAGACGCCGCGCAGCCTCCGGCTGACCCACGGCGCAGCGTGCTCACGGGCCCACCGCGCGTCCTGCCGCCGGGCGGCCAGCCAGCCGGCCGCGAGCCGGGCTCCCGGCCCCGCCGCGGAAGCCGGCGGCTCGCGCCAGTCCGCGTCCACCGGCACGCCGACCGCCTCGCAGACCCGCAGCGCCACCCGGCGGTGGCCCTCCGGCGCCAGGTGCAGCCGGTCGTCACACCACATCCGCGGATCGGTCAGCACGGTCATCGTCCAGAGGTCGACCAGCAGGCAGTCGCGGCGGCTGGCAACCTGCCGCAGGTTCATGTTGAACGCGGCCGCCTTGCCCCGGATCATGCGCAGCAGCGGGAAGGTGCCGGGGTCGAAGCCGGTGAAGAGCAGCACCTGACTGCCGGCCGCGCGCATCCGGCTGACGGCATCGTCGAAGGTCGCCGCCAGCGAGTCCGGGTCGGCCCTGGGCCGGAGCAGGTCGTTACCGCCTGCCGCCAGGCTGACCAGGTCGGGCCGCAGGGCGATGGCGGCCGGGACCTGCTCGGTGGCCACCTGCCCGAGCAGCTTGCCGCGGATCGCTAGGTTGGCGTATCTCGCACCGGGCGAGTGCGCGGCGAGCCGCTCCGCGAACCGGTCCGCCCAGCCCCGGCAGCCGCCGGCATGATCCGGATCGCCGACGCCCTCGGTAAAGCTGTCTCCGATCGCCAGGTAGGAACTGACGGCCAGGTTCGTCACTCAGCACCTCCAGCGGCCAGGCCGGCTGCCTGCCGCGTCCTCTCCTGCTACCGGCTCCAGGCTAGCCGGGCCGCGGACGGGACCGCAGGCACCGCCTGCTGAGGCACGCTAGCC
>Ga0187864_10001949_pt1 | contig 18701 bp, 6 predicted proteins | sample June2016WEW_11_4_FD_132985 | JGI IMG/M metagenome (GOLD analysis project Ga0187864, IMG submission 132985) | Peatland microbial communities from SPRUCE experiment site at the Marcell Experimental Forest, Minnesota, USA - June2016WEW_11_40 | ecosystem: Environmental > Terrestrial > Soil >...
AACGTCCGTTTCCATTTCACCCCGACCCGGTCGTCGTGGCTCAATCAGGTCGAAACCTGGTTTTCGATCCTGCAGGGCCAGTCACTGAACGGCGCCTCCTTCGCCGCGGTCGAGCAATTGCAGAAGCACATCGATGCTTTCATCGCAGCATACAACAAGACAGCCGAGCCATTCGCCTGGACCAAGAAAAAGGTCTATCAGCGGCGGTTCAAAAATCGCCGTATCACTCAACTTTGATTCCGGGTACTAGGTTACTCATTCATTTGTTTGAGCTTGATCGCGCGCGAATGCATCTGATCGCGCTAGCGTTGGCGCACCTGAAAGAGATTTCGCCGGATATTAGTGAATTTCTAGTCAGCGGATCTGTACGCACAGTTACTGAGCAAATCATGGGCCGCTGTCCAATTGGGCTCAAGCGCGCGCTTGGTAAATTACCATCGCGCGTCATGCCGCCAGAAAGCTACCGATGCCTAGTAGAACTACTGGCGGACCCCGACACTGCAAAGTTATTGCACCACGCGCGGTCTATAGACAGCTATACCGTCAAATGATAGCCCAGGCGACGGGCCGATCCGTTATACAAAGCTTCGTTCACATGCCGATCGTGGGCGCAGTTATACGACTAGCTGGGGACTCTTGATGTCGGCGTTTGTCTGGCTGGATTACTCAGAGCGCGAGCGTCGGAAGATGCTCGATGTCGTCGATCTATTCAGAGAACACGACACGCGCGACGAACTGGGTATTGGCTCAGTGCGCGATGCATTTGCCGATCTGCTTTTCCCGGGCACGAGCACGATCATGACCCGTGCGAGGTACTTTCTCCTCGTTCCTTGGATGTATCAGCGGCAGGAAAAATCGCGCACCACTTCAGCACATATAGCCGCGCGCGCGCGGCGTGCAGAGATAGACCTTGTTGACGCTATCGAGCGGTCTGAGGACAAGGAAGGCAATATCGGCAAGGTGGCTAAGACCACGCTGAAGCGCCTTCCCAGCAGCGTTTATTGGCAGGGGCTTAGTGTCTGGGGGATTCGCACCTTCAGAGGAGCGCAGGCCCAGTATCACCGTAGCCTCGATCGATATTATGCGCAGCTCACGCGTCATGGTGGACGCATGTCGGAGCGTGACGTTGAGCATGACGATCTCATTCCACCGAATTGGCACGGAGGACTAATTCCGCCGCCCATGGATTTTCCCACAGAGTGCACATTGAGCCTAACGCGCCGCGAAGCCGAATATCTCGCTGAGCGCATCCGCCTAAGTCCCGCCTGCTCTGGCTCGCTGCTCGCAGAGCTCGTCGCGCAACGGCGGCGAAGTGCCGATGTGCCGTTTGTGTGGGAGCACCCGTATTCCGCAGAGCTGCCACCGAAATTACGTGTAATGCTCGATCATGCGCAAAATTTCTCCGAGATCATGCACGGCGCACCGCTGCTCTACAATTTTATCCTCGCTGAACAAGACCACCGAGATGAGAGCGTAACAACGTACCGTCAAGATTTCACGGAGTGGGCACAACTTGTCTCTAAGCGCTCTCGCGCACTGGCCGAATGGAACAGAGAGCGTTTCTGGCAACTGATTCATACCGTCAATCCGCGGATTACCAACACCACCCAAGAGTTCATCAATACGTGGTGGGATCTCGCCTTGGCGGGTGATGCAGCGCGGTTGTGCGATAGTCCGACCGTGCGCTCGCTTATTCGTGATCGCGAGCGCCGGCTAAAAAAGAGCCTGGCCCGCATAGACAATCCTCGCGCCCAGGAGCTGTGGACCGGCGATTCCGGTACCGCCCAGTTGGAATTCCGGTGGCTCATAAGCCAGCGATTGCTGGGGGACATTTTTGACGGCCTGGACGCGCCGGATGCTTAGACCGGACGAGAGGCAACATTTGCTGGAGCTCCTCCGCCCGCCTGCTGACTGCAAGCTTGACGTTGGCGTCGGAACCACGTTCTCGCTTGATCTGATCAGTGCGTTGATGCTCCCTCTCTCATTCGCGTTCTTCGATTGGGAACACGCCGATGGGGAACTCGTGGCCGACCCCCTGGCCTTGCTCGAAGCGTTAAGGCGCTATGGAAATCGGTTCACGATTTTCTGTCAGAACGGACAGATTCGTTTGCCGCCAAAGTATCCGCCACTTGTCACCTTCCTGGAGCCCTGCATTTACGGCGTGCAGCTAAAGGACCCCGATGGCGTATTCCACCCGAAGGTATGGGCGCTGAGGTTTGTTGCCGAGGATGGCGCGGTTCGCTATCGCGTCTTGTGTCTGAGCCGCAACCTTACCTTTGACCGATGCTGGGATACCGTTGTCGCACTCGATGGCGAACTTACAGATCGCACAAATGCCATCGCGGCAAATCACCCTCTCGCTGATTTCATAGCGGCACTGCCTAGCCTTGCCCGTCAGCCGTTCCCCCGCGAGCGGCGCCAGGGGATTGTGACGATCGCGGACGAACTACGACGCGTCCGGTTCACTTGGCCGGAGGGCTTTGATGACGATCAATGCCGCTTCTGGGTTGCGGGATTGGACGGCAAAGCCGTTACGCCCTTCGGCCCACGGCAAGACAAAACCCTGATCGTCTCGCCTTTCCTTTCAAATCCTGTTGTACGTGATTTTCTGGACCATAGTAACGACATCCATCTGGTCTCCCGCCCGGAGAGTTTACAGGAACTTCCACAAGAGACTTTGCAGCGCTGCAAAAGTATCAGCTTTTTAGCGCCAGAACTTACCGATGAATCTGATGATGAAGCTGCGCCGCTTGAGCGGGACGAGGTTTTGGATGGCTTACACGCCAAGCTCTTCGTCATCGATCGGGGCTGGGATGCCAGCGTGTTTAGCGGCTCGTTCAACGCGACCGTTCATGCCTTCGAGCACAACGTCGAGTTCATGGTCGAACTCGTAGGTAAAAAGAGCCGATTTGGTGTCGACCAGTTTCTCCGACAAGTAAAAGGCGAGACAACATTCGCTGACTTGTTGAAGGAATACGACAGAAACGCGGCACCCGTGCCGGCCGACGCGACCGCACAGAAGCTCGATGATTTAATTCATGCAACGAAACGAGCGTTGGCTGCCGCGGGTCCACGGCTGGTCGTCACCGCAGCTGGCGAAACTGAGTCTTTCGACCTGAGCATGGAGTGGACCCGCGCGCCGCGATTGCCAAATTCCACGGTCAAGATACGGGCGTGGCCGATCACCCAGCAAGCGGAGCGGGCGCAGATACTCGACAAATCGATTGTGTTTTCCCGACTGTCATACGCGGGTCTAACACCCCTTATGGCCTTCGCTATCACCGCGAAGATTGGTGAAACAAAGCGCGAAACGGTTTTCGTCATGAACCTTCCGCTTCAGGGTGCACCAGAAGATCGACAAGATCGCATTGTCCGCTCGCTGATCGAAAACCGTGATCAATTGCTTCGCTATATCCTCTTTCTCCTAGCCTCCGGTGACGAGGCGGCTGCCTCTTCAGGTGATCTGCGCAGGTTGCTTAAATCCCCGGAGGACGGCCCGGATCGGTCGGCGCCGAATCCCTATTTACTCGAAACGATGCTCCGCGCCCTGCATCGCGGGCCAGCGCAACTCGAGCGCGTGTCATCTTTATTGGAGGTTCTCCGGAAGCAGCCGGGAAGTTCGGAGCTGCTCAGCAGCGACTTTCAGAAAATCTGGGAACCGATTTGGAATGCCGCCCAGCAGGCGATGGCAAAATGAGCACTCGTCCCGATACATCATCCGCTCTTGCCGGCCTGAAGGACTTTCAGCGGGCGACGGCGGATTATGTATTTGACCGGTTCTACGGGCCGGACCCGACACGAAGGTTCCTCGTCGCAGACGAAGTGGGGCTAGGTAAGACGCTCGTCGCTCGCGGAGTTATTGCGCGAACGATTGATCACCTCTGGAAGGACGTGCCGCGCATTGATGTTATTTATATTTGCTCGAACGCCGACATTGCGCGCCAAAATATAAATCGGCTGAAAATACCGGGCTGCGAAGAAGCAGCGCAGGCAACGCGCCTTACCTTACTGCCCCTACAAATGCACGATCTCCGGCGTCATCGCGTCAACTTCGTAGCGTTGACGCCTGCCACTTCGTTTGAGCAAACCGGCGGCGGCGGGCGTATGGATGAGAGAGTTCTGCTCTATTGGCTGCTGGATCGCGCATGGGGAATCCATGGGCCGCGTGCGTCCCTTTACGTGATGCAGGATTACGCAGGGGTGGCTTCATTCGAAGGGGCAATAGACGCCTTTGACTTCAGTAAGGTCAATGAACAGATCGCAGACGAGTTTGTTTCCGATTTGGCGAAGCAAGTGCAGGAAGAGGTAACGGCCGGGAAGCCGGATATGCGTACGCGCTTCGAGGAGTTGCGCGGTATATTCTGCCGCAGCGACGCGAAGACGACGCGAGACGAAACAAAACTGCGGACGCGGTGGATTGGCGAGTTGAGGCGGCTACTCGCACGCGTCTGTCTCGCCACACTGGAGCCAGATTTAATCATTCTAGACGAGTTTCAACGGTTTAAGCATCTTCTCGAAGAAGAGTCGGAAGCGGGAGAACTTGCACGCAGCTTATTTGAATCGCAGGCTGGTCAGGGTTCTCGAGTTCTTCTACTTTCGGCGACACCGTATCGCGGTCTGAGCCTCCATCATGAGACCGATGATGATCACTACGGTGACTTCCTGGCATTACTGCGATTTCTGGAAAACGGTGATGCCGCGGGTTGCAAGGAGATATTGGCGGAGTATCGCACGGCCCTACCTGCTGTGATGACACCCAATGGTCTGGTGCGATTACGAAACGCGAAAATGGTGCTCCAGCACCGGCTCCATCGGGTGATGGCGCGCACTGAACGCCTTGCGTCTTCTAGCGACCGTGGGGGAATGCTTTTGGATGCGCCGCCAGCCGACGCCTCACTTCACGAGGTTGATGTTCGTGCGTTCCTAGGCGCACAGTGCGTCGCCGACGCAGTCGAACAAGGAGATGTTGTCGAGTACTGGAAGTCCGCACCGTATCTGTTCAATTTCATGGACAACTACGCTTTAAAGCAAGCATTCAAGGAAGCCCCCGATAAGCACCAGATGGTGCGGTTTGTAAGGCATTTCCCCGAGACGTTTCTCGATTTGGAACGCGCGCGCGCTTATCACCCGGTAGAATCGGCGAATCCGCGTCTCCGCGAGTTACTCTCCGAGACTGTGGATCGTGGAATGTGGCGGCTGCTTTGGATCCCGCCTTCGCTTGGCTACTACACTCTGGAAGGACCGTTCAGCGCTCCGGAATTAGCCACAGTCACAAAGCGGCTCGTTTTCTCTGCCTGGCACATGGTACCGCGCGCCGTAGCGTCGCTCGTTTCGTACGAAGCTGAGCGCCGGATGATGCGGGCGCCCAGTCCGCGCTCGGGAGTAACGCAAGAGGACTGGAAAAAGCAACGAGGGTTGCTTCGGTTCGGGATATCTGAAGGTCGCCTCATCGGTCTGCCACTGCTGTTGCTCGTTTATCCATGCCTTACGTTTGCGCGTGACTGCGACCCGCGAGAGTTAGCGCGGGGCGCCCGTTTGAGCGCCGCAGAAGTACGCACGCAGTACGCCTCGCGGATTCGAGGTTTGATTGAGAAGCTGGGCATCGTTCCCGAGGCTGGTAGTAGCACCGATGATCGCTGGTATTGGCTGGCGCCGATGCTGCTTGATTACGCGGAGTTTACGGCTGAAGCGCAAGCTTGGTGGGACCGTACGGAGCTGGCGCAAACATGGGCCGGTGTCGAAGTCGGAGACGAAGACGCTGGCTGGTCTGGCCATGTGGAGCGGGCGACGCAGACACTCACTTCTATCCGCAGCGGTAAAGAACGTCTTGGCGTGCCACCAGACGATCTTTTTGATGTACTGGCTCTCGCGGCTTCCGCCGCTCCGGCTACCGCAGCGTTACGCGCTTACGCGCGTGCTAGCCATAGTGACCCTGCGCTTTCTCTTCCATTGCGCGACATCGCCGCACGCACGGGAAGAGCATTTCTCACGCTTTTCAATCATGCGGAGGTCATCGAAGCAGTTCGCGCCGAGATTCCGGGTGAACCTTACTGGGAGCGTGCGCTGGAATATGCGCACGTAGGCGGGCTCCAAGCTGTACTTGATGAATACACCCATTTGCTTCGGGAATCGCTCGGCGTTGCTGCGCTTTCGGTTGCAGAGATCGCCGAAAAAATAGGTAATGAAGTTAGCGCAGCGCTCACGATCCGCGCGGCTTCGCTGCGTGTCGATGAAGTCACGGCGCCCCCATATGCCCGTGAAGTAAAGCTCAAGACTGAACCGATGCGCATTCGCTTCGCCATGCGTTTTGGTGATGATCGCTCCGATGAAGAAGCGCCCCCTACCTCTGATGGCGCACTTCCCGGAACGCGCAAGGAGCGTGTACGCGCAGCATTCAACTCGCCATTCTGGCCGTTTGTACTGGTTTCAACCTCGGTCGGGCAGGAGGGGCTTGATTTTCATCATTACTGTCACGCCATCACGCACTGGAACCTGCCGTCAAACCCTGTCGATCTGGAACAGCGTGAAGGTCGGATACATCGCTACAAAGGGCATGCTGTTCGCAAGAATATTGCTGGAGCCTTTGCGTCTGAGGCTTTACGTCAGGGTGACTCGGATGTTTGGGAGGCAGCTTTTGCGCTAGGTCGCGCAGGTCGGTCGGCACAGGAAAACGATCTCGTGCCTTATTGGCTTTTCCCCGGTGATGCAAAAATCGAGAGGCATGTGCCCGCATTGCCGTTCAGCCGTGAAGTTGACCGTTTATACGGGCTGCGCCGTTCGCTTGCGATCTACCGCATGGTTTTCGGCCAGAGCCGGCAGGAGGATCTGATGACGTATTTGCTCGCCCAAATTCCCGAAGACGAGCGGGACGAGATCATGTCGGAGTTGCAAATAGATTTGAGTCCTCCGACCCAAAAGCAGACTGAGCAAGGCTTGTGACGGCACACGTCAGGGCTTGGCGAAACGCTCGATGATAAAACGGCCGGCATAACCCAGCTGATCCGCAAGCTCACGCAAACTCAGGTGTTAGTGGCCGACCCGCAGGCGATCGAGCTGCACGAGCTTGGCCCCCGGGCTTTCCATGCAGACCGGATCGTTCGAGCACCACTGCGAGCGGCGAAGAGCCTCCTCGAACAATCTCTGAAAATGACCGGGACGCGCTTCCGAAACTAGACCTCCAAGGGTCCCCTCGGAGTCTCCCGACGCCGTGTAGATCAAGAGGCCGTTCATGGGGAGTTCGGGGTCTTCAAGGTTGCAGTAGAGACGTTCGCGGAGTGCAGCGGAGCCGTATCCGCAGGAAAACGTCAGCTCCTTGATGAGTACATGCGCCAAGGTGTGGATCATCATGAAACGAGCATCGATGTCTCGAGGCGTCAATTTTCTGGCAACGCGCCTATGGTTGAACTCCCTCAGAAGAGGCGATAGGCGTCCCGGAACCTTGCTTCTCTCGATCCAGGCGTCAATTGAGTTCGTGTCGAGCTCGACAAATATTCCTTCTCCGCGGACCTCTATCGCCGGCAACCAGTTGATGTTCTGGTCAATCGACAACCTTTGCACCGCTGGGTCGTCTCTGTCTGCTTTCGGCACGAGCCGCGAAAATCCTGTCAGCACTCGTGTCTCGCGAAGCTTCCGGACGAGGCCAACGCGTCGAACGAATTGCCCTAGCCAGCCGTACTCGGATCCGTCGATGCGCTCCACGAAAAGTTCGTCGGTGGGCTTGCTGGCGCCCGTGCAGAGCACATCGTACTCCTGCCGCCGAAAATGCTCCTCGGTGGCGGCTACGTTGGGACTACCAGATCCGTCGAGCCTAGCTTGGGCGGCTGCGGCAAGGGCAATCGCATCTACTCGTCCCATCGTCGCCACGGCGGTCGCGAGCACGGGACTTATCTTGCCGTCAACAAGGCCGGAAGAGAGTATTGACCACATTGTCTTGTCGTCGAGTACGCGTCTTATCTCGTCGGTTTCCGCGGCGTGTGCAGGCGGGATGTAGATGGAACTCTGGACAGCCGGAAAGTAGACGTTCGAACCGCCCCGCTGCACGGTCTGCAGCCCCGCAGAGCATGAGTGAATGCCGGTTTCCCGGCCTAGCCAAGGCTGCGCTCCGCTACATGGTACGCCGATTGAGCCAAGAACGTCTTTCTCGAACGCTCCTGCCAACGATCTCTTCCGGCCGCAAGAGTCGCACTCGATCTTGATGCCAGCAAGGCTGGCCGCGCTGCGGCCCGCCTTGAAGAATAGCTTGCTATCGTGATCGGAGGCGCATGTGCATCGAATCCATTGCCGAAAAGGGAAGTCCTCTATGTGCCCATTCTCGCAAACGGCCACGATACGAACGGGGATCATGCGTCGGCCGATTCTTGATTTGGAGCAGGTCGGCTCGGTGCAGACCGGCTGACCGCCGAAAAGCGTCGTCTTCTGCATGCGGAAACAGCGCGGGCAATAGTGCCAAAGCGGGAATCGGAGATGCGGGATCTTGTATTTCGAACCGCCTTCGGCATCCGAATATTCAGGCGGCTTCACAAAAAAGGCGCAACCTAGCCGAGCCGCGAGGCGTTCTTCAGTGATGGTGAGGGTGCTGTCCGGTGGACTACGAAACCAGTTGTCGAGGCCCGCACACATGAGCGCCTCGTCGTTTCTGAAATCGTTCATCGAGCCGACGCCAAAAGGGGCAATAAGCTGGCCTCTACGCACCGGTCGAGGCTTGAACGACGGTTTTGTTGGATTGCCGGACCCCTTTCTTCGCCTGGTCCATTTGCCGGCTTTCATGCCGTCGTCTCCGTTCCGTAGTTCTGGATGGGCACAGCTTCGCATTCCGCATCGACGTTGCGCATTGAAGAAGGCGTCGACCTTAGGACTGGCGCAAGGTAAGCGATGTCCGGTCGGATCGGCTTGCCGGCGGGCCACAGCAGAGGGTCGGTGTCTTGTCCGTTCATCCTGCCGTAGAATTGCGGTTTTCGCCTCTCCCAGTCGTCGAGGAACAGATTCAGGGTCGCGGTCGCCCGGGTTAGTTCTTCTGGGGCAACCTTCTTGACGCGATCCGTGATGATCCGGACGATTTCGGCCCTTCTGTTCGCAATGCCGCGTCCCGGACTCTCTCGCATTTCAGGGTAACGGAAGCGCGCTACGGAAACCGCCAGAGCGTGTATTGCGCGTTCGCAAACGGGTATGGAGAACGGTGTGACCGAAGTCGGTTCGACATGACGGTACGCATTCTCATGAAACGAGCGAAAGTTCTCGAAGTGCGAGCGGTCCCTGGGTTTGAAGGGATTGTAGTTTGCCACGACCAAACCCGGCTTGCCGGCTTGGCGGCCCACTCTGCTTGACGCTTGGATGTATTCGGACGTTCCCTTCGGTTGCCCCACGATCGACATCAGGCTGAGCCTCGGAACATCCAAGCCGACCTGGATCATGTTCGTCGCGTAGCAGAGGTCGACCCTGTCCTTGAGGGGGCGATCCGTGAAAAGCTTCTGCAGGATTGCGGGGATATCGGCACTTCGGAGCCGGCTGGTGAGTTCGTCGAAGTTGTTGATGAACCGTCGCATCGCTTTCGCGTGAGGTGCGAGGCCTTCCATCAGACCGATACGATCCCAGACCGAGTTCAGGTATTCCCTTATGTCCGCTTGCACGAGCGTCGACGCTCTCCCGAGTTCGCGGAGGCTGTTGAAGTAGACCATCAGTGTCCAGTAGGGGTCTATCGCCTCATCCGGCCCCTCGACCAGTGCGGGCGCCTGCAACAGCGTGGCAAGCGTTCTTACCTGGGCCGTCACGTGCGAGGAAAGCGCAGTCGCAAGTACGCCAACATACGTGCGTCCGGCAATCCCCAATCCTTCGAACGCGAAGAAGGACTCTCCTGCGACCAGCCCTTGCGGCGGAAACAGGAGGGTTGGTCGACCGTAGATTGCTTGGATCTGTTCAGTTGCCCGCGCAATCGTTGCGGTTGAAGCGACGATTTTTGCCGGGACGCTTGTTTTCAGATTCGTGGAGAATTCGTCGATCACAGTTTCGTAGTGTCCGACCATCGATCCAAGAGGGCCTGAAATTAGGTGCAACTCGTCCTGGATTATGAGTGACGGCGGCTCCAACGCTTCCGGATTGTCGATGCCGAACAACAGCCTCGAATTTGGTTCCCAGGGCATCAATGCGAACTTGTCGACCGTGCCGATCACGAGTGTTGGGGGGCGCTCGTAGATCCCTTCGTCAACAACCTCCAGGGGAAGCCCTTCCGCCCCGGAAAAATCGCAGTCAGGGTCCTCGCATCGGAACTGAATGCGGTCTTCGGCCCCGGTCCTCTTGTCCAATCTGTAACCAAAAACACGGTTGCCGCCTGCATAGGGCCGGGGGCCCATCGCGACACCGCACCACGGGCACGAAAGGATGATGAACGGGTTCTCACCACCCTCGCGGGAGAGCCGACTGTAGGCCAGGACCGCTTGCGAATGGCGATTGGGCGTGACGGCGCCTCCTAGCCAAAGGCCGATGGATATCGGGACGACGCCAAACTTCGTCGGCTCCGCCCTCCTGATGCATTCGAGTGCGCATATAAGCGACGATGCGCGTTGAAACTGCTGAGTTGTCAGAAGGCGCAGCGTGTAGCGCATCAATACGGTGGTTCCGGCGTCCTCCGGGCTTTTCAACCGCCTAAGAAGGGTGACGAACGCCGCAAGGCCCAGATAGGCCTCGGTTTTCCCGCCGCCGGTGGGAAACCAGATTACATCGACCGTCTTGCGGTCCTCGTGATGCGGATCCACGAACGCGCAGACGTTCATGAGGATGAACGCCAGTTGGAAGGGGCGCCACTTCGTGTTGGAGTATGCGGGGGGCGCGTAGGGCTTTTCCGGAATTGCCGAGCCCGAGGGCCCCTCGATCCATCCACGAAGAGACTTCGTCGAAAGCTCGTAATGGTCGCGCTGTTGGACCATAGCGCGGTTCATCAGCCGGAAAGCTTCGATGGCGTCTTCGTTTGAGGCCAGAAGAACGGTGCCTTCTTCGATCCGTGCCAGGCACTGCCTGCAGTAGGACATGTGCTTCTTTGCGGCATCCTTGAGTTCGATCTTGAGTGAAGCATCAGATACGATCTCGGCTTCACGCTCCTCTATCCATTTCCTGTAAGCGTCGGCAAGGGAGCGGCATGAGGCGACAACCGCCTGCGTAGGCGCTTCCCACAAGAATTTCATGGAAAGATCGGCGCCATCGATGCTTTCGCGCGGCAGAATTGGAGCCTGTTCGAAGACTGGAAGGACCTCGGTGCGCACTTCCGTGACCGCTCCCTCATTGAGCGTCCAATCGGCCGAACATCCATGGCCCACGGCGTAGTTGGGACGGTGCCTGTAGAGCAGCGAAAGCGAGCGTTCTTCGCCGTCCTGTATCGATTCGGGTCGTCCCGGATAGCGTTCGATGCGGGACGCGCCCTCTGGGCGAACGGAAAGACTGCACTGGAAAAAGCAGTGCTCGTTTACGGGCTTCGTCTCGGAGCTCGCGTTGATTAGCGTTACGGTGATCAGTCGCTTGCCGTTCCACGGCCTACTCACAACATCCAGTTCCAGAATTCCGTGGCTTTTCGGACTCGCTAGTGGTTGCCTCTTGCTCGGTTCACGCAGATCGATATCGCTCAAGGTCACCGACGCGGTGCCTGGGATCCTGAACCAGGGCTCGACGTCCCGGCCGGTTTCAGCCTGCTTTTCTGATCCGAGAACGCCCGGATAACCTTCGAGCGGTTCCTTGCGGTAAGTTCCCCAAGCGATGTCGATCCTGAGACCGCCGGCTGTTTCTGCGAGAAAACTGATACCCATCGTGCTCGGCAAGAACATCGATGCCGCATTCATCTCGGTATCGACCTCCGGCGCTGGATCGTTTCCCGCCTCCACGCTTGACGCCTCGTTGCCTGCCGGCTCTTCCACCGCTGGATCATCGCCCGGCGCGTTGTCGGCGGAAACCGCGTCCGCGCTGTCGATGGCAGCCTCTTCTTCCGTAGCGTCCAGTGATCCGGAATAAGTGACACCATTGGGAAATAGGATCCCGCATGCGTATCGGTATCGGGGTGGATCGCGAGGCCGCAGTATCTCCTCCCCGATAATCTGGACCATTGGATACCCAGGCGACGGCCCGACCAGCTCCGTTCGCAATGCATCAATGATGTGGTCACGTACTTCCGCTGCGGCGGTGATCTTGCGCCCGATGATCATGATGTGGCCGCCTTTGCCAGAAAACCGTCGATCAAACGCCGATCAAAAACCTGTCTCGCTTCTTCGGGGCATACCAGAAACAGGCGGATGCGTGCCCTCGACATCGCCACGTACAGTAGGGAATCCGTTTCTTCGGAGTTTCCTGATCCGGCATCGACCACGATAACGATAGGTCGCTCAAGGCCTTTGAACGAGTGGATGGTCGAATAGGACAACTCGTCTGAATTGGCAGATGAAAGGTCTTTGAGACGCCACGCTCCGACCGCAGTTACGTCGGCAATGCTGGAGTGTTCTCGTCGGCGAGGACCCAGGACAACGACATCAGCAGGTCGAACGCCTGCAGCGCGCAGCGCCCCGACGATCTGGCCTAACCTAGTAATCACTTCCGCTTTGTTTGCGGCATAGAACACTTCCACCGGAACACCCTCGACCTGATTTTCGCTGATCCTGGTTCCAGTGAACCCGCACATAAGATCGGTTTGGGTTGCGATGCGCTTCGTGTTGCGGCAGTTCGTGCTGAGATTGAAAACCGGTGCCCCGCCAAAAACGGCGCGCACCTCTTGAAGGTCTCGGCCGGCTTTTCCGTAAAGCGCCTGCCTCGTGAAATCTCCGAACAGAATTATCCGTGGGTTTTCGACCCCTTGTGTCCAGGCCTGCACGATATCGGCAATTCGCGGCGCCGGAAAATCCTGCGTTTCGTCAATGATCACGGCATCAAAGCGCTCGTTCAGCTCCTCGATGGCAAGCGCACCGAGATCGTAATAGAGACGGCCATACAGTTCGTCGTCTTCGATTTCGCCAGAAGCGGGGAGATCACTTGTCAACGTGGACTTCGCAATTCGTTCGCGAAGCAAACCGTGGATGTGGCCGGAGATGATCGCCGTCAGTCCCTGCTCATCCAGGCATTTTCGTAACCATGCTCCTAGGTGCCGATTGAAGCATACCAGGACGACACGCTTTCCGGACAGCGAGAGCCGACGCGCAGCTTCGATGGCGATGTTCGTCTTGCCCGTTCCTGCAGGGCCCTTGACGATGCAGATTTGATTATCCGCGACCGAGTCCAGCACCTCGTACTGTTCCTCGGTCAAGGACCTGATGCGCCTTTCCGTATCCCACGAGTTCGTAGACGCCATCGCGATGCGGTCGAAGTTAGGTCTGAGGAAGCTCAGTATCCGTTTGCAAGTACCAGTAACGGGCACTGATAGATCCGGTCGGCTCGCCAGATGGAGGAGCGAGGGCGCCGAGCGTATCTTCACCGAGATATCGTGCTCCATGTCAGCTTGGTCGACGACTTCTTCGCGCGTGAACTCTGGCGTGATTGGAGGGCAATCGACGTCGGGAAGTATCGCTAACCATCCGATCGGGCACTTCGCCTCGAGGGATCCTTGTCCGAATTTCGAAACGAGGGCGTGCTTGAGCTTCCACATGCCGTCCTGGGCTTGGCGAAAGGGGCTGCGCTTGAGGGCTTCGGAAGCTGTCGAATTGTGTTTTCGGGTATACCAGACGCCGTCCTTGTGGGTCACTCTGCCGCCTTTGACCTCGACGCAGACAATTCCCTGCCCTTGGATAACAACGACGAAGTCGATCTCGCCGAATTCGCCGGTCCGGCCGCTGGAAAAACTCAACGAATGGAGGACGGTCCAATCGTCAGTATGAGGTGCATCCCTCAGCGCCTCGAAGACCCGCCTCTCCGAACCCGGGGTGTCAGCCGGAACGACCGGTGGGATCATTTTGGCCATTTACGTTACGCGACCATGACTTTCAAACGCTCTCCATACCGGCGAGCCTGCCAGGCACTGTTGAGCCATTGAAGCCGGTTGAGCATTATGCTCGGAACGCTGCGCGTCGATGGCTCAATCTCGGCCACCTCCAGGATCCAGACAGTACCAAGTTGGAATTCGACCGCAGTCTCGGTCTCGGTAGGTTCGAACAGCATTCGTCCGCAGCGCGCGACGAGATGATCCGCCAATCTCGCCCCGGCAGAAAGGTGCAAGCCGCGTATTTCGCTGATGGCATCGCAGCAACCTTTCCAGTCGGCAGCAGATTTCCCCTCGAGCGGAAACTCATGGGAGATGGCAAGAACGTCGTCGTCAGATCGAGGTCCGATCAGAGAAGGATTTGTAAGCCATGAACGCAAAGTGACGATGTGACGCCGCACGCCGCTGTCCTGCAAGCGCCTCGCCACGCGCCCTGGATCGGACCCGCCAGACTTGAGCGCTTCACGCCATAGAGACGCACTTTTCCAAAGACGATCGTATTTTTCGTCACCGCAGATATCTTGTGCGACGGCTTTGATTACGTCCTTCTCACCACCTTCACGAACGATGACGCGCATCCCAGGGCGCAGATCTGACATTTCAATATGCTCGACTCCGGATTTCTGTCCGGCGGCGCCAGCTTGTATTAGACAGACCGGGCGGTGGTCGATCGCCATAGGCATCCATGACTGACCGATGAAACGAACGATGTAAGCATCTTCGCTTTGTTCGTTTGGCGATAAGGCGATGCGGATTGGTCTACGTGTTTCTGACTTTCCAATCCGGGAAATCTGTTCAAATGGATCTGTCTGCGGGTCCAGAGTCGCATCCGGAACGAGGCTTGCAACGTCGACAACCGGGGTGGCCGAACCAAAGGAAGTCGCTGGCAACGAGGTCAACTCGGTACGCACATCCGGATTGAGTTCGAGCCGCCGTTTCTGGGATTCCCGCCAGCCAAGGCGCTGTTTGTATAGCTTGACCTCAAAGTCGTATCCCATGAGGACAATTTCTTTCGAAGGCCACGGATCGATGAATTTCTCGAACATGTCTCTTCGGAGGATCGAGAATGAAACGGCACGTGGAAATTGGTCGCCATCCGTCAGCTCGGTCGCCAATTTGCACGGCAGGTCGATATTGTTCGCCGCGAGGAAGGCGTCTGCTTCTTCGCAGCTTTGTCTCGATCCCGTAACAAGTACGTGTTTGAGGGTCGGGTTAAGGGCCGCGTTCCTCGCAAGCTCAAGCAAGGCTTCGCCCTTTGGCGTTGTACTGCCCCTTCGAGGTGACGTTAAAAACCTCTCAATCGCATCGGCGAATGCACCAATTGCCGATCCTGCATCCGGACCTAGATATCGTGCTACGTAGGTCCGCTCCCCGCGCAGTCGCTGCAGCGATGCCGAGCATTCAGCCATCTGCGCGGGAGCAGGAAAAGAAAGCCAGTTGGATACGCTGAAGAAGAGGTCGCGTATGGTCTCCATGCTCTCCTGCATACGCAGGTCGTCGATCGCGGACTCGGCGCCAAGAAGATCCCCTATCTTGCGAAGCAACTCATAGGCCGATGAAAGCGCGGGGGCGGTCTTTGGAAGATAGCCGAGGCTGGGGCGTCTTTCTGCAGAAGCGCTGTGCTCCGTTCGGTCGAAGCCCAGCAGACCGGTTTTCTTCGGTTCCACCGCATCTCCTGGGGAAAGGAGTTCCCAAGGCTCTGGCTCCCAGACTTTCCAGCCATGTTTTCGAAGTGCCATTGCATCGGCTCTTTGCCGTCCGTCGGCAAAGACTACGAGACGCTGTCGTTCGCCCACCCGGCTTGCAAGATCGACGTTCTTCAGTACGTGTTCCAAGCGATCAGTGAGAATTATCTGCGATCCCGCCTCCACATTCGGGTGCAGGCTCGCGCGCTCCAGTTCGGCGAGATCTCGGGCAATGGCAACGAGGGGAGCGCCGCCGGATCCCTCCGGATGGAGCGCGAATGGCTGACCATTCTCATCGAAATTGCCCCAGGCAAATCTGTCGGCGAGTGGAGTGTGCACCTGGTCAGCGTTTCCGGAAACCAGCTTCAGCCCATCAAGAACTCTTGCAAACTCCTTCTGTGATCCGAGGACAACGACGCGGTTCCTGTACAGCCCGCTATTCCCGAAGGTCTCCACGCCTACAAGCTCGTCAACTTTTGTGCGTTCGGGGTTGTTGAACCTGACGTCTCTCTTGCTCTTGGGAAGTTGCCTCGTAGTCGGCTCGTAGCGAAAAAGCTCCTCTTTCGAAACCAAACGTCTTCCGTCGCCAACGAGAGTCTCTTTCTCTGTGTACCCAAGGAATATGCCGTCTATTCCATACACCGTACTTTTCGCTCCGACGACGAAGACGTATCCGTCAGGCAGGATCCGAACACTTGAGCCTAGTGTAAAATAGCGATCCAGGAAGCGCTTTCGGTTGTCTGGGAAGTCAGCAGCTAGGCACTGCAAGGCTGACAGGATCGCAGTGAATTGAACGACATGCTCGGTGGATGGCAGGACAATGCAGATTGGATCGGCAAGTTTTGTTTGCAGCGCCGTGGAAACGACCATCCTTGCGATGTGCGGCATAGGAAGGTGTTTATCGGCATTTTCAATCAATACCGTATCCAATAGTGTCGGACTGATCCGAAGCTTGGTGTGAAGCTTCGTATCACCTTGTGCAGCATCGGCGACGGGCGCTTTTGTGACATTATTGGCACCTTCGTCCGCCGGCGGTGCCGCGCGCTGATCGATCAATTCTGTATCAGGTAAGCGCCTTCCAGATTCGCTGATGATGTGTCGAGGGACGAGCGGGACAATGTCCGCAGTCGGAGCAAGTCGGGGTTGACCGTCGATCTTGTGATCGAGGGCCGCCACCGCAGATGCGCGCGGTTCGTTGTCGCTGGGCGGTCGCTGCAGTAATTCGATTTCAGGCCGGGCTGTTCTCGTCGGCGTTGCGGTCGCGGGCGTAAATGTGCTGGGGGCCGGCGCGCGGAAGACATCATCACCATGAGATGGCTTTGAACCGATATCACTTCCAAGCGGCACCGGTTGCTTCAGATCAAATGTTTCGGCGATCGCCCGGTAGCGGCGGCTCACTGTAACAGCGCTGTCGTTAAGCAGCTTGTTGAACTCGTCAGGAGAACGCGGGGACGCTCGCCACGAAACAATTGGATGCCAACCCATTTGACCAAGGCGGCGAGCGACGTCTGCAACGGTTTCGTCTCGACCGTCCATCGTGACGGTCTCGTCAATCAGGACAACCGAGCGTCCGTCTTTCTCGAGCAGAGCCCCGTCGGCGGTGCTTGCAACGAGCTTCCAGCCCAGTGACTGGGCAAGCAGAACATCCAGTGTGTCCGCCTGTTGTGCGGCCATTTCGGTCGACCGGCGATCGGATCTGCATAGAACAGCGATACCCTTCCTCGCACGCGCTGCAAGCGCCGGCAGATCCGTGTCGCCCAGTTGATCCAGAGTGGCAACAACAAGATCTGCATCGGTATCCGAGGTTGAAAGCACCGCGGTGCAGCCCGCTTTCCGCAGCGACAACACTAATCGATCTGCAGCAGAAAGCAGTTGCTCGACGGTCAAGTCAGGAGCCGTCCGTACGATCAGGCCGATTCCGTCTGGCGCTCCGAGCCAACGGTTCGGCTGACCGGACACCGCGCCGGCGATTGCGGTGTCCTGCTGGCGATGCGGCACATGCAACAGGATCGCATCTTCATCCGAAACGCCAATTCGATGCACCGCGGCGCCGCCTGCTGCAAACGCGTCCATGCGTTCATGAGCAAACTCGGTGGCATCATCGATGACGACAACATCGAACCGGTGCCCACTTTGGACGATTTCCGCGATTTCTTCATTGCTTCTTGCGCGGACGATTGAAGTTGGCCATTCAATCAGATCTCGGTGCTCTGAGTACGTCGTCAGGTCCAGCAGCAGATCGAGCACTTCCGCATTGTAGGTCAACACGGTGTCCTTGGCTGCTGCCCTGGGAGCGCGTGCCTTTTCAAGCCTGCTTTCAAAATCTGGAGGTGCGTTAAGCGGATCTCCAAAGCCAGTCTGCGCAAATAACGCACGAAGTTGCCGGAGTTCACCGGCTGCTCTTTCGCGGGGACCATTTTCGCTTCCTTTTTCGAGAATGGCAGCGGCGTCCTCGATCGGTGCGGATTCGAAGCGCCGACCCAGCGCCCTTGGAAGGGAGGCACGAATTCTTTCGAGAAGACCGGGCAATTGCCGAGCCGCATAGCGCGCTTCGCGAATTCGCTGAACGAACGATCCCGGGTTCGCTTCCTGCTTGTAGCCACCGTCATCACTTGGAAAAACGAAGCTGCCAAGTGGGCGATTTCCGTGCTGCTTCAGTTGCGGTTCAAGTGCGGCGCTGTCGTGCTGGTAGTCGCGCAACGCCATATCGAAGGCCCGGATTGCGGAAGCCGCGCCTTGGTCCGGGCGCATACGCACGAAGAGGCCGATTGCTTTCGCACCATCCGACTCCGGATCGGCGCCTAGCGCCGCCTTCAGACTTGTATGCTTCCGAACGAGCGCGATAGCGTCCTTCATTATTCTGGATATCCAGACGGCATGCTGGTGGTACTCGGCCAGGGTCTTGTCCGAAGAACCGGGCCGTCGGAGGTCTCTGACGATCGCGGCGAGAGCCTGTTCTTCCTTATGTTCGCTGCGATTGGAGAGGATTTTGAGGAGTGCGGCCTCGAATGTGGCATCGTCGGCCAGAATGAGCTCGAGAATCTGCTCGTTGGCGGGCACTTCGATTGGCGCTCCTG
>Ga0187864_10001956_pt1 | contig 18676 bp, 26 predicted proteins | sample June2016WEW_11_4_FD_132985 | JGI IMG/M metagenome (GOLD analysis project Ga0187864, IMG submission 132985) | Peatland microbial communities from SPRUCE experiment site at the Marcell Experimental Forest, Minnesota, USA - June2016WEW_11_40 | ecosystem: Environmental > Terrestrial > Soil >...
GCTGCCATGGTCACGATCGCCTGTGCCGTAGCGCTCGTGTCGGCGATGGGGCTCGCCGTCGCCGTCTCCCCGGCGTCAGCGACACGAGGAGGCGCTGCGGAGCGCGTGCCGCGATGCGCGACCAATTCGCTCCGGGTCTGGGTTGGGATAACCAGGGTCTCGATTGACCCAACCACGGGGGCCGCTGGATCCAGAGCCGCCGAGTTCGGACTCATCAACGGCTCCTCCAGAACCTGTTCGCTCTACGGGTACCCGCGTGTCCAGATGCTCACCAAGTCCGGGAACCTGTCGACCACTGACGAGAAGGCTTCGGGGGCCTTCGGCATCCAAGAGAAGACGGTCATCCTCGCGCCGGGTAAGACGGCGTACTTCGGCGTCTTGTACCACAGTCAGACCGGCTACGCCTTGACCTGTCCGACGTCGGCCGCCTTGCGGTTCACCCCGCCGCAGGACACTCGAACGGTCGCGCTGCTCGGATCAGCCGCGCAGATCGAGCCCTACGGTGGCACGACCGAGCACCTGCACTGCGGGATCGTCCGTGTCACGGCTGTCACGGCCAAGCGTTTCCAGTAGTACTAGCTGGTTCGGGCGGGCACGTAGTCCGGCAGACCGGGCTCGGTGACGCAGAGGTCGAGGTGCGCCAGGTGCGAGGTTTCACCGTCGAAGTGGCCTCTAGAGGGTGCCTACCAAGCGCATTCAATCGGTAGGGCCGCATGGATAACGTCCCATTTTGTGCATCCCCGAACCGAGCGGTCCACTGACCCCGATCGCCGGCAGTGTCACGCCCCTTCGGCACTCAAAAGTGTCCGCGAGGGCTTGCTTTCGAGGACCTGAATATGCTTGCTCGCGGGAATGCAGTCCCGCATGAGATAGGAGACCTCAGTGTCTGACCTCAATCCGCGACGAGATATTGACATCAGACGCGCCGTCGACATGGTGGTCGTGAAGATTCCGATCGATCCTCCTCAAGGGTACGAGGACGAGTGGAAGGCACGATTCGAGGGCAACATGCGCGCTCACCGAACGCAAGGAAGCCATGACCTCAAGGAAACGATCCTTTCGAAGACACGGGTCGTCGAGGAGATCCAGAAATCCGGAACTGCCCTCCTTGGAGCCAAGTCAACGCAACGCTGGGTCCAAGTCCCCGTTCCGGTGAGCTGGTCGCCGGGCGAAGTGACAGAGGTTCTCGACCTCGTCCAGGAATCGATTGATAAGACCGACGCCGCGACCGGCACACCGACGGCCGCTGAGACAGATGCCGTCATCCGCGAATGGTGGTCCCGCCAACACCCCTGAGCCTCATGGAGTCTCGGGTGCTGGGTTAAAAGGAGCACATCCGCCAGTTCGCGACTGCCCCCAAATGACACCTCGAGACCCGGTGCTGCGCGCCACCTAACGCCGGGTCGGAGCGACAATACGGCACTTAGGGGATGCCTCCGTCACCTCGCAAAAACGCCAATCAGTCCAGCGCAGAAGACTGCAAACCCACCGAAGACGATGCCCAGGACGCGGATGTACCAGTCAGGACGTTCCAGTTGGGATGTGTGCGTTCGCACGGCAGGGCGGCGAGAAAACGGCATACGCTCGCGACATGCCGCCAAAGCCCCCACGTCCAGCACCGCGGCCGCGTCCTGCCCCAGCACCAGCCCCACGGCCGGTGCCACCCAGGCCTGGTCGAAAGCGGGAACCCTTTGAGAGCGGTCGCTGGACCGCTCCTGTGGCAGCATGATCGGTCACAACCTGAGCCAACTGAACGCGCAGCACAACCCGGAAGGTCCTCGCCAGCACGTCGAGCGCGATGTAATCCAAGAGCCGTTGGTTGCCCTCGGGCTTGACCCACCCGATCAGCGGCACAAACGGAGAATACAAGCGCGCAACTCTAACTAGACTGCATTTCAGCTAAGCGTGGCGGTCGGCACAACTGTAAATGCAGCCACGCCGTTCTCTTGGGCCATTTCACCCTTGCAAGACGAGGTGCACCGTCGACAGACTTCCTCGGTACGGCGCTTGGCTCTCTCTCATCATGGAGGTGCCGTGATGCTTGAATTCACTGCCAAATACGCGAGATTGTGGCAAGTCGCCGTTGTTGCGACTGCGTTCAGCATCGCATACGGCATCTTTGGCGTCGGCACTCCAGCAGAAGGACAGGTCACCGTTCGCGGTTCGGTCACAACGCTCGTCACGTTGAACGTCCCCCCGACGGTCATTGCGATCTCTAATGATGATCAAACCGTCTATGTTGCTGACGCATACGCTCACGAAGTTGATCAGGTAAACGTTGCCACCGGACAGATGTCGATATTCGCGGGAGATGGAACTGCCGGATGGACAGGAGATGACGGTCCCGCTACGGCAGCTGAACTGAACTACCCGGAATACCTCGCAGTCGATACTTGGGGCAACGTGTTGATTGCCGATCTCGACGAGCAGGTCATCCGACTCGTTGCGGGTCAGGACTGTAATTCGAACTGTCCGTACGGACTTACATCAATGGTGTCCGGCGACATCTACACCGTCGCTGGTAACGGCATGTCCCCAAGTACTCGTCCCGCCACCGGTCCTGCGACGGCGACGAATCTCCAGATGATGGGCTCGAATTGGAACACGATCGGCGTCGACCAGTTCGGCGACGCCATCGTGAACGATCTGGGGCCGGAGGCCGATATCTCGCTTATTGCTGGGACGTCCTGCCCCTCGGCCACGCTCGCCACGTGCCCCTATGGGCTTTCGTCGATGACGGCCGGGTACATCTACTGGCTCGCCGGGAACGACTACCGCGGTCTCGCCAGCCAGAAAGACAGCGGCAACGGTGGTCCGGCGACGTCCGCGCTCCTCGTCACACCCGAAGCATTCGTCGTCGACTCGTCCCACGACCTTATATATGGCGACACGAGTACGAACCAGATTCGAATGATTGCGGGATACAGCTGTTCGAGCAACTGTCCGTGGGGATTCACTTCGCTCACTGCGGGCGACATCTACACGATCGCCAATTACAACGACGCACCCGAGGTGCTTTCCCTTGATCCATCCGGCAACCTGCTGATCGGCAATTCCTTGAATTTCGATGCTGCTGTTATTGCTGCATCGAACTGCTCGGCTGCGTGCCCCTATGGAGTTTCCTCAATGGTTGAGGGACAAGGATACAATCTCGAAGGTGGCGGCATGGCGACGACCGTCAACGGTCTTCTAGAATCGCACTTACGCGCACTCACTCAGTCAGTCACCATCGGGGAAGTAGGCGGGTTCGTATTCGATAGATCCGGAGACATCATCGTGGGTGATTTGACCAACGACGCAATAGACAAAGTCACCCCTTCTTCACCGGCCACCTCGACTTCTTCACCGGCCACCTCGACTTCTTCACCGGCCACCTCGCGTAGGGTCGCCAAGGCCACCTCGAAGACCACCCTCAAGCTCTCGGCCACCAAGGTCACCTACGGACACGAGCAGACCGAGCACCTCTCGGTCAGGGTCTCGCCCGAGTTCGCCCGCACGACGCCGACCGGGACGGTCAGGGTGAAGCAGTCCACGAGAACGCTGTGTGTGATCACGCTGAAGTCAGCCAAGGGATCGTGCAAGTTGTCCGCCAAGAGGCTCAAGGTGGGCACCTACCACCCCGTCGCCACCTACGGCGGGAGCACGAACTTCAAGGGTTCGACTTCGGCCAAGGAGACCCTCAGAGTCGTCACGTGACGGGCTGCTCCTTGTCGCTCTTCGGGGCGATGTGGTGACAAAACGGGCGGAGCGCGCCCCGTTGACCTGTGCCTTCACGGGGCACCCGCTGAAGTCCGAACAGAGAGGAAGTACTCGGACTACCAGCACCCTTGATAGGAGTACTCGTACTCGTCGCCCTCGTCCTCAAGGTCGCACGACGACAGGATGCGCTCCGTCTCTTCAAGTTCCTCGAAGTAGAAATCATCTACTTCGCTAACCCCGAAAAAGTACTCGTCTCGCGTCGGTAGCAACACCTCGGCTTTGCTGTGGTCCGCCAACACCTCCCGTACCGTCGAGAGCAACGCGCGCAATTGTGCTCGTGTGACGCAAGCTTCTTGACCCCAGTCCATTTCGTCTAGGACGTTGTCCACGAACCATCCGTGAATCGCGTCCGCGTTGTACCAGTAACCCATGTTTTCCACGACGTAGGTAACTCTGGCGGGGTCAATGTTCGTATCAAGCGCTCCACCCTTGCGGACGGTTACCTCGTAGCGTTCCTCCGGGGGCGTAAAGTCCCAGTTTTTGACGAGCGTCCTATGCCTGAGGTACATAGCCAAACTCATTGGTCGCTCCTCCTCTCAGTGTCCGTTCAGTCATGACCAAACCCCTTTCTTTCCTTGTCTCGTTTCTTTCCTTGTCTCGGGATTGCCGGTCTCGTCGGGCGAAGCGCCTCGACGACTGCACGGCGGCGGTGCGCGCACCCGACGAGAGGGCGACGTGTGCCGTGGCGAGGCTGCCTCCGGCCTCGGCCAGGAGCACCCACCGATCCGAGGCCTGTCACCAGATAAGATGGATTTAGGCGGTCGGGTCCCGTGGCGAATTTGGCGTCCACCTGGCATCCTGTCAGAACATGACGAATGTCGAGACACTCGCGTCTTACCGGCACTGTTGTGAGCGGCTAACCAACGAGTGGAGGGCTTTCGGCGCAAAGCGCGAGGAGCGCCTCACTCAGGAGCGCCGTTTCGGCACCGCCTCGGAGAAAGTGGCGGAGAACATTCTTGAGGACCTCTTTACGACGGTCCTCGACTGGAGCCTCGCCGATTACAACAACCAGGTGTCCTACGCCGACATCGTGCTCACACGGCTCGGCATCAAGCACCTCCTCGTGGAGGTGAAGCGCCCCGGCGCGCTTACATGGAACCAGAGGTCCGTCGACGCCGCACTGATGCAGGCACATCGCTACGCGGATGAACAAAAGGTCCGCTCAGTGGCGATCAGCGATGGGGTGATGCTCTACGCGAGAGACCACATACCCGGCGGGCACCGGGACCGGGTGTTCGTTCGCCTCGACCAACCTGAGCCGCCGTTAGATCTGTGGTGGCTGAGCGTTGACGGCATCTATCGACCCCGAAACGACGATGAACACGCCGTCCTAAGGCTGCTACCTTCGGCTCCTGCATTCGACCAAAGTGCTGTCGCGATCCAGGAAGAGAACCTGCTTCACCCCAAGTACCACCTACCCGCCACCTGCTTTGCCTACGTGGGCAACGCCGCTGACGTCCGAACTTGGCATCTGCCGTACCTACTGGACGACGGACAACCCGATTCGGCGCGACTGCCCAAAGCAATCCAGGCAATCCTCTCCAACTATCGAGGGGCGCACCTCAGTTCTATCCCTGAAGTCGCCATACCTGAGGTGTTGGTGACGCTTGGTCTTGCCGCATGCCAGACAGGCAAGCTTCCCGCAGTTGGCCCGAACGCCCCTCGCGTCTACATGCAACTCCAAGAGACTCTCGATCAGCTCGGCCGACTAGCTGACGTTCTACCTGCCTGACTCTCCCACCCGATCCTGCGAGTGCGATCGCTAAATTGGCTTGGCGGTGAGCGACGATGAATGTCCGGATGCGCCTGATCTGCTCGCCGCGGTGCACAAGTTGGTCAATATCGCCTTCATGCGCTACTTGCTCAGCCCGAACGCCTTCAGGATCGACCGCGTGAGTCCCATCTGTTTGCCGTAGACCTTCCGCCGCACGACCCGCTTCGCGTAGGCGCCGGGGCCACGTGAGGCAGCGCGGACGTTGTTCGAGAGCCGTGCGGCTCGGTAGAGCTGGCTGGTGAGGCTACGGCGTCGTGGCATGGCCACCCTCTTCGGGTCGGATCGTAGCGAACCCTTTTGTTCTCGGCTTAGAGCGCGAGAATGCTGTTCGATAAGCGAGTGAGTCTCTAGAGCACCTTGCGAATACCCGACCGAGTTACGAAGCGGACCCAGGGGCCCGGCTCTGTAAGCAGGCCCTCGATCTTTCTCCACTGAGTGACGACGATCTCTAGCTCTTGCCACAGATTCAACTGTCGCTTCTCGGGATTAAGGGCGATGTGTCGAGCAGCAGCAGATCTGATCACGGCGCTCTCTGCTGGCTTCCGTAGCATCCCTCCATCTCGCGTGATCACGATCCAGCCTTGAGACGCCGCAATCGGAATCCATACGTCGTCGTCCATTTCAGGGCGGATGGGACTTGGCGGACGTTGCTTTCGGTCGCGCCCTACACCTCCGAGGTCTCCGGCGAAAGTGACGTCGGTCCGAAGCTCGGCAAGAACCTTGCCTAGCCCGATGAGGTCGGCGTCAACGTAAAAGCGGATATCCGTGGGTTTACTCAGGCCGCTAGGCCCTCGGTGTTCTCGTAGCCCAACGCCACGATCACATCGTCCAGCGAGAGATTGAAGTCGTCCGCTACTGCCTCGATCGAATCGCCTGCGCGTACCTGTCCAGAGAGCGCATCGGTGGGAATGCCACGCACAGTCGGCTCCCCGAACCGCACGAGCGGGTCGATGACGAGCGGGGTCCTCCGTCCGAGCGGCCAAAGTCGCACCGCAACGCCATCCTCGGCTTCGGGGAATTCGACGCGCTCGTAAAACGCCTGTGCTCCCGGCAGGAGGAGCGGCGTTGCTCCAGAGGTTGGCTCAAAACAAGCCCAAAGATCTGGATCGAGTTCCGCTTCGCGCTGTGCTTCGAGAAACAGACGGCGACCCGGTCCGACCCAGGGTCGAGCCGTCGCAAGTGGATAGGTGACGCCTAGTTCGCGCCGAAGCGTGGTGATAAAGGCCCTAAGTTGCGGCAGCGGCACGAGGTGGGTCCGACGGTACTCGCGCAGGTATCGTGCTTCGACAAACTCACCCCACGTCACCGTCTTCGAGCCCGTAGGCACCACGCGAAGCACTGGCTCGTACCATCGCCCTCGGCGCTCGGCACCTTCAAGCCACCAGTGAAGAGTCGAGTGCGGGACGCGAAGGGCGCGGGCGGCGAGCGTCTCATCGTAGAGTTCTCGGTCAAGCAAAGTCTCGATCATCGTCTTCTCATCATGCCTCACGCCAATATCAATTTGCATCATGCGAGCCTCGGAATAATCCCGCTGGGCATTCCTCCTCGCCGTCAGCAACGTCCTGAAATCACCCGCCCCTCGCCGACCCCTCGGCAAAGCACAACCCGACCGCTGCCGAGCGCGATGAGCGGGTACATGGATGACCTCCTGCCGACAGCATGAACGAAGCTGGTCGCCGCGTCTAGTTGACAAATGTTTGCGACCACCTCCGATCGAGGCACGCAGCGAGTTCCGTGAACAGGATGTCAACCAGGGCTGCAGCAGACCCAACGCTTAGCTAACCTCGGGGACCATGAAGCGCCGCACTGTGAGCTTCACACCCCAAATGTTCGCGACTCTTGATCGGCTCGTCCGTGCACACCAATCCAGGGTCTCGACCGCGATCGAGGAAGCCATGACCTCACTCCCAGAATTGGGAACCGGGCGCGCGCTCGATCGACAACGGATTGGCCCGTTCGGCGGGGTTGTCAGCGGCTGTAGCACAGCGCGCGCATGTTGAGTATTAGGGCAGGCCAAACGGAATCATGCTGCGCCTATTGAGTGGAAGATCAGCTCCAACTCCAAGTAGCAACTGAGGAGGGTATGTGCCGCTGATCATGTGCTCCCGATGCAACACTTTGGTGAGCGACGAATCCACTGTCTGCCCGTTCTGTGGCCTTGTATTGCCTGGTGCGGTTGGAGCACCGGAACCGTCGGTAGATCTGGATAACGGGTCACTCGCGCCCTCCATTTCTCCAGTGTCGGACGGACGGAGCTTTCCTCGTCGCCACTGGAAGTCTCTTTCGCTAATTGCCATGCTGATTGTGCTTGTGGTGGGAATGGGAACTCTCTTTCGCTCGCACATCGAGAACCTGATCAATCCGATACCGGTCATTCTTTCGGTCACGCCGACACGTGATGCTCTCCCCTCCTCGGGCGGCACCGTGACCGTTTCTGCGCGTATCGGAGGTGCATCAACGTGTGCGCTTGCTCTCGCAACCGGGGCGGCGACGATCTCGGTCTCGGTACCGGCACGTACAGCTTGCTCCGATGGAAGGTACGTCGGGCATATCGCAGTTGGCCCGAATCCTTTCCAGCGCGGCGAGATCCTCCTCTTTAGGCTTGATGCGCGCCGCGGTCGAAAGGTGGCTCATCCCGCACATATCGCCGTGACAATCGAGCCGTCGGTTAGCGAATCTAGTAGCAACTGGGCGGGCTATACAGCAAATAGCGCGCGACCCATTACGGCCGTCGATGCAACCTGGACTATCCCGCTAATGCATTGCGCGACAGGTAATGGTGGGCTCGCAGTATGGATAGGGGTTGACGGCCACGCAGAACTCAATAACACCTTCGCGTCGAACAACAACTTGTTCCAGGCAGGCTCAGAGAGTGCCTGCGTAAACGGTCAGCAGTATGACGACATGTGGTGGGAATGGTCTCCGGTCAACCTCTCCAACCCCGTGTTCGGTGTAAGCCCAGGTGACACCGTGACTGCGGCGGTCGTCCACGCATCGGCTAATGGTCAGTATGGCTGGTGGTGGGTTGTCGAGGATGACACAACAAGCCAGTCCGAGTCGGCTTCGTCGCCCGTCGCGTACGACGGTCCCGGAGCGACCGCGGACTTCGTGGTTGAAGATCCCGGGGTCTTCGGCAAGGGCAACCTGACTCAGCCGTTCGTGGGGTTCACGCCGATCACCTTTTCCAGGATGGCCGTGACAACGAACACCCCGCCGTCGTACCAGCCCTTCTCCTTCTCAACGTTCGACCCCAGCGGTGTCGTCGACATGCTCCATCGATTCGGTGGGTCGCTTAGAACTCTTGTCAACGGGTCACTTCCTACCGAAACCGTCTACGGGTACGGGCGAATGGCAGTCACCTATGTTGGGCCCTAAGACCGCGCGCACGCGCCGAGCACCTAAAGGCGCGGTGGCGTTCGTGGCGCTTGCCGTTGCGTTAACGGTAACGATCAACACGCGCCCAGCTACGGCTGCTTCCAAACTGCGTTCGATCACGACGAGCGCTCTTCTCGGAGAGCATTCGGAAGATCGCTCCAATCGCGGAGCGTTGCTATACCAGCAGTTCGTCGCCGCCTCATCTCATAAGACCCTCCCCCCAGCGCAGGTACCGTCAATAGCGCCTGAGTGCAACGAAGCCTTCCACCCATCGAGGCTCGTGCCGTTGTTCTGCGCCGATGGCGCCCTCAACGCGGCTGCTTGGAGATGGTTCGCTAACAACAAAGAGGGCGGCCCGTTTCACGTCCTTTCCGTGGGCCCCTCTGCCACGTACGAAAACGTGAGATCTGCTGCATGCATCGACGCGAGGGACCACGGAGTCGTTGATGCGATCGCCTCCGAACAGCTTGCGGCGGTGTACTACGACTGGAGCTTCCTCGGCTCGCCGGTAATTGGTCTCACTGATTGTGCAGCAGGAGCGACGATCACGCCCGCACCTCCGACAGCCACGATTCCATCGGCACGAACCGGGACCGCCATCGCGACGATCCCTTTGTCGAACGCTGGCACGCGCGCGATGAATCTGATCCAGTCATTTGCAAGCGACCTTGCACAACATCAGTGGTCGGCGGCGAGAGCAATCGATCCCCAAATTCCCTCCGACGCAGAACTCGCTGTGGGCTATGGCATTCTCGACGCATCCACGGTCGTCGTGACACGTGAAGGCACCAGCGGTGGCAATTTGCTTCTGCGCGGTGCCTACGTCGCCTGGGAAACGATAAACGAACAGCCGAGGACCTCGATCTACTGCACGCAGTGGACCGTAAATCTTTCGGTGAAGCAAATCATAAGCGCAAAGTCGATCGGCTCCGATCTCGTCGGTTACACGAGCCATTGGACCAACCCGGTGTCACTCGTCTCCGTTGTGTCGAGTACATGCGGTCCGTGAAGTTGCGTCTGCGGCGTTATGGTCTTGGCGCGATCTTGCTGGCATCAGCACTTGCGGCGTGCGGAGATCCCTCCCTCGGGTCCACGAGGGACTTTTCCCCGAGCACCCCAGGTTCAAGTGCCTCGCAAGCTTCGACGACTACCAACGAGGCACCTCTGCCCACAACGAGACCTGCCCCTGCGACAACCGCGCCGTCGCTGTCTTGTCAAGCACTCAATGGCTATCAAAGTCTTCCTGGTGGTCGAACGATGCTCGTTACCGCCGCAGCGACAAACCAGCGCCGCGCTGCTGTGATCATGCTTCATGGCTACACGGCCACCCCTGCCGACGCGGAGGCTGTGAGCGGCTGGACGAAGCTAATGACAGGGACCGATGTCCTGGTCGCGTACCCCGAGGGAAGCGCGACACCGTATGGCGGCTATGGGTGGTCAACAGGCGCCGCACGCTTTGCCACAACCGGAAGCGACGACATTACGGATATCAATAACGTCATCACCAAGCTGATCGTTCACGATTGCGTCGGTCAGGCTCAGATCATGGTCGCTGGCGAATCGAACGGAAGCGGACTCGGGCTCATCCTCGGATGCAACGCGCCGACAGCGCACCGCGTGAAGCTCTTTGCGTTGGCAATCCCCGCTGTCGACACGGGGGTGCTAAAGCACTGCATCGGGTCCAAGCCTTTTCCACTACTAGTAATTGCGTCTCTCCATGATCGGACGGTCACCTACAATGGCAAGTACCCGCCAGGTGTTGCGCCCTTTGCAGCTCCGCTTAGTTGGTTCGAGAAGATCGCGACCTCCGTCGACGGCTGCGCGGGTTTGCGAGAGACACCTGTCCCTGACGGTACCCACTTTTGGTACCTAAGCTGCACCATAGTGGCGAACTTCTACGTTGCCAATGATGGACAACACACCTGGCCTGGTGGTCCTGAGGGGACCGCCGGGCTGAACCCAGGGAGGTTCCCGGCGGCCAAGCTCGCCTGGTGTGCGAGTCGGCTAAACGCCACACGGTTCCCTGTGAATTGTGCGACGATCGCTAGCGCATATGGCCTGCAAGCCCCAAGTTCTGCCATCGCTCCATTGAGCTTTCCCTGAGCTTCCGTCGCTTCTCCGGACAGATTGGCGGTGGTGGTCCGCAGGCACACGTAGCTGGTCAGTTCACAGACAGACGGGTCCCCGTCCTTACCCATGCCCGAGAGTTGTGGCGACCAGCTGCACGATGTGAGGACGCGTCGGCGACGACCGATCACAACTCCTGCGCGCAGAAGCGGACTGTCCACGCAACGACTGGATTGCCATGCGACAATCTCTCCTATGACTGCATCTCCCTCTTCGACTTACCATCAACAGTCCGCCAACGAAGACGCTGGCCCAAGGTTCATCGGTGGCGTGTTCCTCCTCCTGGCGCTGACAACTTTGGGGCTCGGACTATATACCGCATACCGCGTCCACCAAGACCTACTGGCCAATGCACTTGTATCGGGTTCAAGCCGCGCTTTCATTACGCTTAGCGTTGTTGCTGGGACCATTGTGATCGCCTCGTTGTTTGCGTTCTTTGGTTACGTCTTGGTCCTCCTATGTAACATTCGACGCAATACTGAAACCAGGACTCGACCTCAGTCCTCTACAACGGCCTGACACACGGAATAACCCGGCACGTGGCCAATGCGTGCGCACTGCACGCGACTGCGCGCGCCAATGGCGAGCTTCCCGGTGGCACACTGGACCGAGACCTGGTCAACGAACCCCTTGGAGCGCGTGAACGCCGAGATCAAGCGACGCACGAATGTCGTCGGGATCTTCCCCAACGACGCCTCGGTGATGCGACTCGTAACCGCGGTGCTCGTCGAGCAGCACGACGAGTGGGAGATGGCGGAACGCCGTTACCTCTCCAAAGAGTCCATGGGACTCATCGACCAACCCGTCTCCGACGAGCTCGGTGGAGAGGGGGCGTCACTGACGATCACGGCCTGACAGACGGAACGCGTCCAGAGCCACTCCGACTCGGTTGATTTACACCATCACGCGGGACACGATCGGGACTTGAACCCTGATGGTGAGCGGCACGATCGCGTGTGCTTCACGTAGCAACCACGTCACTTACTTTGACGAGACCCAGGCAAGACTCACCCTTCGAATGAACTCTCGTGCCTCGTGGATGGTCATGGTGCGCTTGGGACTTCTCGTGGCAGCCCGCGCATGCCGAGCATCCGATCCACTGACCGACGGAAGACACGCCGAGGCCGTGAAGGCGCTGTACTCAGACTTGGTGGCCCATCTCCTGTAGTTCCCGTCGTCGCGGATCACCTCGAAAATCTTGTAGAGAGAAGCCCAGTCGGCAGGCCCGCGTCCAAGCAGCTCCAACACTTCCCAGACGTTCTGTGCCTGACGCGCGACCGCTAGGTACTCCGGGCCGGCAGTTAGCGGGGCCGCTATGAGTCCACCATCCGGCCCGCGCACCTCCGCTACAGCCGTAACACCAGTACGGGCCTCGATGGCAGTTGACGCCAGCACGAAGATGGAACCCGTCCCGTCGCTGAACCGATCCGTCAGCTCGACCCGACGGTAACTCGCGTCGATCAGCGCAGCTGCGCCATTTATTGCACTCAGTTGGCTGCGGGAAACGCGCTGAACCTCACTCGCCTCAGTCAGAGCCTCGAAATCAGGCGACTCCATCCAATACTGATCTCCGTCACGCCTGACGACGATCTGACCACGGTCAAACTGTTCCACGAGCAAATCGAGATCGAAGGGGTGGCCCTCTAGGTAAGCTCTCCAACTCATGACTATCAATGCTGCCAGAACCCGCAGGACGGAAACGCCGACACTCGGATTCTCTTCAGGGCATCGACACGCGACCTCGTCTCCTTAACCCCTCGCCGCTGCTTTGACACCGTCCTGCGCCTGTCAGGGTGTCGTCCTAATAAGGGGCATTGCTAGTCCGGTGCGGTCCGGGGCCGTTCCCGTCAGGCAGCGATTCGCGCAGCGTCCGCCGTGCCCTTCTCGAGCTCAACCGGATCCGCGCCGCCGATCTCGTCGGGATCGAGGTTCCTTGCGCCGCCTCTGGAGCTCTCGCGAACACCCGCGGAGTACCGTCAACGTCAACAAAGAGGAGCAGGGACGATGACCATTTCCACGCAGCCCGGCGGTGACCTCACAGCCGATGACCTCGCGCTGTTGAGGCGCGAGGCCCGCGCTTATGAGGACGGATACAAACGGGGAATCGCCGACCAGCTCGGCCCAACGCGTCGCAAGCTCGCCGAGGCGGGCGCCGCGGGGGCGCTGCTCGTGTGGGCGCTCGGCCGACGACGGCACCCGCTCGGGACGCTGCTCATCCTCGGCGGACTCGCAGCTCTCGTCGCAGCCGTGGCGGTCTTCTGGCTGCTCGTCGCCATCGCACTCGTCATCGGAGCGGTCGCGTTCGTCGCCTGCGAAGGGCGACGCGTACCCGGAGCAGCCTGGCCGGTCCTCCTCGCAGCCGCGATCGTCTTCGCGGCCATCCTTCCCGTGTCACTCTGCCTGACGCTTCCCGCAGGGACCGGTGCCGCTCTCGCGAGTCGCAAGGCGCGAGTTGCGCAACCACCCAAATTCGCCCCACCGCGCCGTGCCTATGTCGCGGACGCCGATGGCGATCCACCCTGCTAAATGGCCAGCCGTCACTTGACACCACGCGTCCCGCGGTGTCCGTGGCCATGAGAAAGTCCCCGCTGGTGGCCGGTTAGAAGTCCCCACCCCTCGCTGAATCCACCACCGGCGTCCTCCGGTCGGAGACGGTTGCGGTGTTAAAACCAGCACCCGATCCGGCCATTGAGATCAGTGGCAGAGCAGGTAGGTAGACGACTGATTCTCGATGTCCGTGATGTCCGTTTCGAGGCATGAGACAGACTGCTGCAAGTTGCTGATAGCTCCGGTCAGTGTGTCGTTACCGATCGCCGAAGATCCGATGACCCTTAGGAGCCCGCCCACTGTCGCTCCCGACACGGCCCCTAGCGCCTTCTCCTCCTGAGACTGGACTGCAGAAATGCTGCGGCTCTCCGCGACCTGATTCTGGCGAACGAGGACGACTATCTGGGCCTCGCTATTCACAGTTCGGTTCCACTGACGATTGAGCTGCCATTCCCCGAGTCCGATCGTCGCGACCAGGGCGAAGGCAAGAACGATGGTAACTACCTTCCACTGCATCGGCGGGTCCCTTCTCGCACTTGCACGGCCAGTGTCACTTCATCACTTATTGATGGTCTCGTCCAGCCTGGGCTCGACCGGTCAGTCGGAGATCGTTGACGACGACTTAGCGGCTTCGGTCGGGCCTTCTTGGTTTATGCGGGCACCTTCGGCGCTGTGGCCCTCGACTCCTACGGCTTTGAAACTGGTCCGGGGGTGTTCCCGTCGCAGTGCCAAGGAGTCAACTGGTGGATCAAGTTTCCCAGTTCAAACTGGCCCACCACCGGTCGCAGAGGCGATTTCGCGGTCGCGGACCCCATCTCGGTATCTTCCTATAGTGGGACCCGAAAGGACTGCAAAGAAGCCGAATGACGCCACAGACGTCTCAACTTTATGCGCGTCCTTCCGCACCGAGGCTTCCCGACATCGCCCTTCCAGCGCCAGAGTGCGGCCCGCAAAGAGGCGCAACCTCGCTCCGCTCTACACGAGCACTAGTCAGGAGTGGTACACGCCGACACTCGTTATCGACCGCGTCATTGAACTCTTTGGCGAGATAGACCTTGACCCTTGTTCAAACTCTCATGGCCGCCCTTGGGTTCCGGCACTTCAGTACCTGACGGAAAAGCAAGACGGGCTTTCCCACCCTTGGCACGGCAAGGTCTTTTGCAACCCCCCTTATTGCAATGTCGAAAAGTGGGTCGTCAAAATCCTTGAAGAGTACGCCTCGGGCCGCGTCACCGAGGCACTGCTGCTCGTCCCGTCGAGGACGGAAACGAAATGGGCCTCACTGCTCCGGAACCTGCCCCGCCTCTATCTGACGGGCAGGCAGAGATTCGTACCGGGTGAGGGCGTGCCCGAGGAGAAGAGCAGGAACGGGGCGACGTTCGGTTCTGCTCTCTTCTACCTCGGGCCCGACCCCGGACGCTTCGTCGACGTCTTCGGGCGGGGACCGGACCGCCTCGGCGACGTCTTCGTCCGGGTGCCGTGATGAAGGAGCTAAAGGTTCGGATAGTCCGAGACTAGGAAGGGAGGGAGCAATGACTAAGCATGACGAAGATAAGCACGACAAGTGGGGGTATGACGTCGGCGGATTCAACCACAAAGGTTATGACCGTCAAGGGTTTGGCCGAACTGGGTTTAATTTAGCCGGAATTCACCGAGATACAGGCACGAAATATAGCCTCAACGGTTTCGACTGCTATGGGTTTGACCGGGAAGGGTGGACCCGGAGAGGGTTTGACCGGGAAGGGTGGAGCTGGAGAGGGTTTGACCGGGAAGGGTGGAACCGAGATACAGGAACACCATTTGACCGAGAAGGCTTTGACTGTGATGGATACCACTGCGATACAAACACGCCGTATGACCCCGAGGGGTTCGACTGTGACGGGTACGACGAGGACGGGTACGACCGTCGAGGTCTCGACGGCTCCGGGCAGGGCCAGACCGCCTCGCCGACGTGTTCGTCAGGCTGAAGTGATGTCCGAGCTCATGGCCACCCGCGGCCAACTCCGAGACATGGGCATGGCGTTCCGCCGGCTCGGACTGAACGACCGTGACGAAATCATGGCCTACGTGTGGCTGATAGTCGGGCGCGATATCGAGTCGAGGAAGGAGCTGACAGCGAGGGAGGCGAGCCTCGTCCTGGACGCAATCGAGGAGCAGGAGAGGTTCTGGGCGCGAAGGAGGCCGGCGTGACGAGCGCCCTGGAGAGTTCACCACCCCTGTCAGTTCAGTGGCAGACCGTCCGAGCCGGACTTTGCGTCAGCGAGGAATTTGACGAAGGCGCGCGTGCAGAGAACCTGGACCGGAACTTCGAGCGTCACGGCCAAGACCTTCATGCGGTACTTGATTTCGCGCGGGGTTCTGAACGACATCATGTCCAACGACTGCGCTCCCGTCCCGTCTTCGTTGGGTGTCCTCGGCGCGTCGCCGATGTTTGCCGGAGGCGGTGCGAGTTCGTCGGTGGTGAGAGACCCGAAGCTCGGCTCCCGATCAAGCTCGTGTGATGCCATGTTGAGCACACCAGCACTCGGCGGTCGAACTCTGGGTTGCCTCATGCGACTACGCCGCCTCGGAGGGTGCCGACCTGGGCGATGACATCCCGAAAGTCTCGTCTCCCTCCTCGTCTTCAAAGTCCACGTACGAGGCGTACATCGCCTGCCTTGCCGCGGGCGACGGCTCGCTGTCGTCTTCCCCGCGGTCAGCGAGTACGTCGCGTGTGGGTTGCCCTTCGCCACCAGTTGACATGACGGACTGGTGCCCGAACGAGCACCGGCCTTTCACGACGAGCCCGCCGCAGCCGGGGTACGGGCAGATGAACTCCTCGGGCAACTCCGCGGCTCGATACTTGGAGGGTTCAGCCGTTTGCCACGCGCGCGGGACGCGCGTCAGTCGTCCGTCAGTGCCAGTTGTAAGGACGGACTGGTGCATGGAGAAGCACTCGTTGTCCACGACGAGGTCGCCGCAGCCGGGGAACGGACAGCGGAGCTCCTCGGGCAACTCCTCCGCTTGACACGCCGAGGGTTCAACCCTTTTCGACTCGCGCCGTACCCGCGCTGGACTCGCGTCGGACTCGCGTCGGACTCGCGCCGCAGCATGCAAGTCTGAGCCTGTGACCTGGGTAAACGCGTCGTCGCGCGGGAGAGAGGCAGTAAGGGACAAATGGGAGGTATGAGAGGTACAAGTGAAAGCAGAACGACGAGCTTCGAGCCGTTTCCTGACTTCTGCCACCGGGTCAGTGACGAGAAGGTCGTAGACGAGGACGAGAAGTCGGCCAGGGCTGTTCGGACGAAAATCGTCGAGAACCTCCACGAGACCGCACTTCTCAAGCCGTTCGAGGGCCGAGGCGGTCTTCCCCCTGGTCTCGCCAATCTCCTGCGCGAGCTCGTTCTTCGTGCCACGCCACTCGGCGCTCCGGTAGTCAGCGAGCGACAACAACGACAGCAGCACATACCGCTCGGTGCTCCTCAGCCCGTGCTGGCGGCCCAACTGCAAGTGCGCGTAGCGGTCGAGATTCAAACGGGCTCGTCCAAAGTTGCTCGCCTCTGACCTGCACCGCACGTGCTTTCCTGCCCTTCCGTTCGTTCGGCCCTGTGCCTCCCTCTAGTATACCGACAAGTATCCATAATTGGCGGCATTTCCTTACTGGCGTCTTGGCGTGGTAGGCTAGGGCCATGCCCAGAGAGATTCACGCCTCGGTCGAGGACGACGTCTTCCGCCGGGTGAAGGTCGCGGCCGCGGAATCGGACGTGACGATATCGGCCATCCTCCGCTCCCTCGTCGGGTTGTTCGTCGAGGACCCGAAGGTCCGCAAGCGCGTCATCGAGCGGGCGGACCCGGACGGGCGACGCCGGCCCCCGACCGAGACGGACTAGCGGCGCCCGCGATTCGGGCGACACCGAGACATGTACTGAACGGTGTCCAAGCTACAGAGGAAGGTGAACTATGAGCGATGACGCCACATTGCAGTGGGCCGAGGCGCGGACCTTGCTTGAGATCGGCGAACTCACCGCGCAGTGGCTCAAAGGCCGGTTTCCCAAAAGCCCGTGGTATATAGGTGAACCCGATCCAGAGACAACCGAGATCGTCCCAGTCCTCGCTGCTCTCAATCGAATCGGGTTCGTCACAACCATGTCGCAGCCGGGCAGGGGCCTCTCGGAGGAATACGCGCAGCGAGCCGAAGTGAGTGGATACACGAGCCGGAAACTGGCAGATCATCTTGAGGCTGCCACGTGCATGACAGACCTCGTGATGCTGAAGCTTCCGGCTGTGAAGGTGCGCAGCAGCATCCCGATCACAATCCGGACGCAGGGGGTCGCATCAGACTTTCGAACTCGCTTACCTGCCTCGCCTGCTTACTCCTTCGCGGGCAGCAGTTCGAGCATCAAAAAGCTGCGGAGCCTGTATTCGGAAGGGCCGGCCGATCTCGGGTACCCCTCCCTCAGCGACGAAGCAATCGCGCTGATGGCTCATTCAGAGCGAGTTACCATCATCGATCCCGTTTGGGGAAGACTCGAGCTGCTGTGGTCCGTTCTAGGCGAAGTGGCTTCACGATTGCGGTGAAGGCGACCGACGCCGCCGGGACGATCGTCGCCGAGATGACCGTCCGCCTTCGATTGCTAGAGAGCGGCCTAACCCACTCGATGCGCTACGTCGCCGTCATCCGCGCGGAGGGCGGACGCGTCGTGTCGTATCGCGACCACTGGAATCCGCTCGCCCTGAGCGACCGGGCAGGTGCAGCTGAGGCGTCATGAGCGACTTACGAGTGCTCGTCACCGGAGCGACCGGGACGACCGGAACGCGCGTCGCCGCGGTGGCACGCTCTGCTGGAGCCGAGATACGCACCGCGAGTCGGCACAACAGCGACGTCCTGTTCGACTGGTACGCCCCCAGCACATGGCCGTCGGCGCTCGACGGCTGCAACCGCGTCTACCTCGTCCCGCCCCCCGGTATCGACGTCGCGCCCGCGATGGTGCCTTTCATCGAGCTGGCACGCCGAAACGGCGTCGAGCGGTTGGTGCTCCTCAGCACCTCGGTGACCCCGATGGGCAGCTGGGCCGCCGGGGTGGTGCACCAGGCCCTCGCGGAGAACGGGTCGGA
>Ga0187864_10001959_pt1 | contig 18672 bp, 18 predicted proteins | sample June2016WEW_11_4_FD_132985 | JGI IMG/M metagenome (GOLD analysis project Ga0187864, IMG submission 132985) | Peatland microbial communities from SPRUCE experiment site at the Marcell Experimental Forest, Minnesota, USA - June2016WEW_11_40 | ecosystem: Environmental > Terrestrial > Soil >...
AAGCTGGAAAATGAACCCCATGTTCAGTGCTGTAATTCAGGCCACTGAAGAGTCGGTGATCAACGCCATGGTTGCTGCGAAAACGATGACGGGCGCCGACTACTGGGTCGTCCCCGCTTTACCCCACGACCAACTGCAACAGGTTCTTCGGACGCATGCACTGCTGAAGTAGTAAGAAAGGGACTCAATGTCATTTCGACCGAACGGTTAGCTGAAAGAACATAACCCGGAGATTCCCCGCTTATAGCTGGGGCTAGAACGTAGTTTCACTTGCAACGCCCAACCTGGCCGCTCATTTGGTAGATTGTCGCCAACTCTGAAGCTACCCCGCAAATCGAGTCTTGGAACACCATCGTGGCCGTCGCACGTTCCGCGGCTGAGCAGGTCAAGGCACTGCGCCAGATGGCTTCCGGGAAGTTCATCAGCGCCTCGACGCCAGGAGTTTACCAGTACCAGGAAAACCAGTCTGTACCGAGGGGGCGTGTCATCCGAAACCTGGACGGGCCGCTGACCGTAATGCCACCCTCGAGATCCGAAGCCTGAACATCTCCATTTTGAATTCCGTCCACAAATCTTCGGATGTTCGTCGGCATCAATATCTACGCAGGTTTGAAGCCGGACCCGGTAAACTCCACCGCGCCGGGCAAACCAGCCGCTAGGCGGAGTGCGAGCCATCATTCACCGTCCCGCGTGATCGACTTTCGGCTCGCCGTGGCAAAGGCTTGCGCTCGCTGTGTTCCGTCTTTCTGGCGGCTGCACAAAACCCCGCTGCCTCCCTCTCCAGAGCTTCGTATTGCTCTTCGAGGATTGCCCGCCAGAGCAATTCATTTACGCGTTCGCTCCGCGAAAGGCTGTAACCCTTACGTTTAAGGTAGTCGAGGATGGAACGATCAATAGTAATGGGCAAAACCATTATGTCCTGCTGAAGGTGCCTTCACGGGCCGTCAAAATGATATTCCTTCACAAGGCTGTCAATACCTTGCAACGGAGGGAACAAACAAACTAATTCCCGCGCTCATAATTTCACCGCGTACTTTCAAGAATTCAGCCACAACCATGGCGCATAGACACGACAGCATAGTGCCATTCTATGGGGGCAAATGATGCAAAGTCAGTGTGAAGTCAAACATTCACGTTAAACGACCAAGTTATTTACCACTCGGTAATGTTATCGCAAGAAAAGACTCAGGCCCCGTCCGGGGTGACGCGGGAACTGTGGGAATCGACCCGGAGAGAGGTGTTGAAAGAGAGCTAAAAGGGCTGCTTCTTCGTCATACCCATTGGGTATTGATCTCCTGAGCGCCTTCATCACGTTCGAACCCGCATGAGTATTCATAACGGCCACGATCTGCAGATTCAGAAATATACATCAAATTGGAAATGTGGGCTGAATCCCTCTTGCCAAACTATGCCCGGACCGCAAGTGGATTTTCCACAACGGGTACAGACACAAGGCTCCAGGCAAGCCTCCGATCCGCCCGTCTTGCAGGCTACGGTCTGAGAACAGCTAAGTTGAAAGGTTATTTGCCGGCGCGGCGTGCGAAAGAATCCGCGGGATAGATTGGAGAGGTCATTCGCGTTTTCCGGCTTTGCCCATAGAATGCCCTACTCTTGCCCTGGGCGGGGCTCCTCCAATTGCCGGGTGGTGTCAGGCGAACCGGGAGATCGCCTCAACAAGGCCCGCACGTGTGCGGACAGCTCGCCAAGTGAGAATGGCTTCGCCAGGTAATCGCTGGCCCCGAGATCCAGCCCTTTCATTCGGTCTTCCACCTCTGCCCAACCGGACATGATCAATACAGGGAGAGACGGCTTTTGGGTGCGTAAGTGATTCAGCACTTCGAACCCATCAGCCTTGGGAAGCGCCAAATCCAGGATCACCAAGTCAAAGTCAGCCTCATCAACCAGCGACTGGGCCTGCTCGCCATCGTACGCCACATCCACCGCATAGTGGTTCGATTCCAGACCTCGCTTCACAAGACTGGCCACCGGCTTCTCATCCTCGACCAGAAGAATGCGCATTGTTCCTCCCGATTAGGCTGAGCGCTTTTCCAGCACTAGTCTGCCCTCGCGCCTGCCGGCTCTCATTCGTTTTCACGTCCCCTTCGCTCATTGAAGAGTAATGCTATCTTGATATGCGTTCCATCAATTCTCATCATCCCGGTTTACGTAGATCAACTCAGACTCGGATGCGCCATTGGCCGGAAGGCCGAAGACAGCCTTACCGGGCATGATTAAGGGCTTACTCCACGCCGCTCTTTCTTTGCTGGAGGAAGTTTCCGAGCGATCACTCAACAATCTATTCAGTAGCGGGATCCTCTCACGGTTCGATTCCACCAGGTCCACGCCTTGCGCCGTGATGGTGAAATCTGAGTTGTCCGCGATGGTGATGTAGTCTTTGCTCTTGAGATACCACATCGTGAAGTCCAAATAATCGCGGGGGAACCCCATGCGGCGTTCCACCTCGGCAAGTGGAACTTCCGGGGTGAAGGGTTTGATGCGGCGCTGAATATAGAGGAGCGCCAGCACCGCCACCCGTCGGTTCATCTCGCCGTCGTTCTTATTCATGAAATCAACCGAGTTGGATAAAGGCACCGGTTCGGGCGCCTGCTGCTTCTTATAAGTCGCATCGTATTCGGCGCGGCGTTCCGGATCCGACAGTACGTCATAGGCTTGCTTCAACAGCACGAACTTATCGGCATCCCCGGTCCCAGGGATGTCCGGATGGAAGCGGCCCGCCAGGAATCGGTAAACGCGAGAGACTGTGTTCGGCTCGGCATTCGGGCTGATTTGGAGGAATTCGTAGTAATCCGGAAGTGCCTTAGCGGCTTCCCCACGGAGGTGCAGACCAGCCGCAAACCTCCCGTTTCCGGTCGCCTTGCACCAACGCACGAGACCTTCCCGGTCCAGCGGTTGGCGACCGCCAGCCCGTTGGATGTCGCCGACAATCGCCACGAGCGATCCCTCCGCCAACTGGCTCTCGACGTCGACGCCCATACCTTCCTCGCTGAAATCGACGAGCCTGGCTGCCATCATGCTCCGGCTGGCCCCGAGCTGGCAAATGATTGTGATCTCTCGCTGACCCGGGAATGACTTAGTTCGCGGGTGCCGACGGCATTGCGGATACGGGGCCATAGTGTACCTCCGCGTCAGGGCGGGTCGTTGACTTGAGACCTTCACTAAAGCTACCGGTCTGGCGACGGTGGTAAACCATTCCCCTGGACACGTCAACGGAGATTTCCTCGCTCAGGGCCAAAGAACGTGGGCAGCTCAGCAGTAGCTCGAGCGGGCCGAACCACTGCCGGTGGGGGGATGAGCCAAACGTCTTGCCATTACGACATCATCGCACAACGACATACACCTTCAACTAGCTCATGCGTATGCACAATGGTACTGAAGTACCGAGTTAAGACTTCCAACCACAACAAGGAGGATCAAATGGCGACTGCAGTACCAATCTTGGATCTCCAGGAGCCTGGCACTGACCTGGCCAGGAAGACAGTCTTTATCAAGCTTCATCTCGAGTTGCTGGGCAACTGCCGCAAGGTGAATTCATCCCAGGTTGACGTGGATGCCGACAAGGAACTGATCCGGGTGGCTAAAACGTTGCTCGATTCGCCAGAGCTTCAGGCCATCCGCATACTCGATGGCGATGTTCGCCGCTTTTTTTACGATACCTGCCTGCTGTTCGAGGTGGGCATTCACCTCTTGCCGCTGGGGTTGCTGGAGACGGCGGATGAAAAGCTGGGCGAGTTCAGCGACAAGCGCCGGGTGTTGATGGAGGTGTTTCTCGCTGCCTGCCCGCGCCTGTGCCAGGAGGCCGCCGGCCGACTGCGCACCCTGCATAATCCGGCTGACTATCCGCCGGTGGAGGAAGTCCGTTCCCGTTTTACCTTCAGTTGGCAATACGTCAGTTATGGCGTACCGGAGCAGCTGAGGGAGATCTCAGCCCGTATATTCCAGACGGAACGTGACAAGGCTGTCCAGGCCATGTCAGAAGCCTGTGCCGAAGTCCAGCAGGTTATGCGGGCTTCGCTGCTGGAACTGGTCAGTCACCTCCGCGACCGGCTGGCCGATCAGCCCGACGGCAAGCCACAGCGTCTGCGGGAATCGACCTTGCAGAAGCTCCGTGATTTCCTGGCGACCTTCAACCTCCGCAATGTGGTGGACGACCAGGAACTGAAGGGACAGGTAGAGAAGGCGCGCGGGCTGCTGGAAGGTGTCAGCACGGATGAGCTGCGCAACATGCCCCTGGTTCGTGCCTCTGTCCGGGAACGCATGGCCAACATCGCCGCTCAAATGGACGTACTCGTTAACGATCGCGTGAGCCGTGAGTTCCGCCTGCGCAGTTACGAGGACCGCGAAGGGAAGAAGCGCGACGTGACGGAAGTGGTCGTCACGCTGCTGCGGTTACTGGGGCCGGCCAAGAACGGGAACGGCGCAAAGGCGGCTGAATCTGCGAAGGCCGCGGAGCCTGTCGACGAGGGCGATAATCCGTTCGATTAAGTGGCGAGCGATAGCGCCGAGCAGGACATCCCATTTTGACGGGTTCCCCCGGCGGTACACGATTCCCGAACGGGCGTAGACCCACAGCTCAGCGCCAGACCCGGTGGTTGTCGGCCCAACTTCAAGACTTCTTGGCGTAGTCGGCCATGCCGGTCACGTCGATTACAACGACAGGTTCATTTCCCACAACCCAGGCATCGTGTCCCGGGGGAATATGACCCACATCGCCGGGGCCATACTCGACTTCCGTGCCGTCATCCATTCTGACGTGCAAGCGGCCGGAAACATGGTATTGGGTGTGCGGGGCCTCACAACTCTTCGTCTTTGCGATCGGTTGGACATCGACTGACCATTTCCAGCCGCGATCAAGGGTAGCGCGCCCGAACTTGACGCTGCCTACGGTGACCAGTTCAACCTTGCCTTTGGGAAAACTGCGGGTTTCGTCAGGTGAATTGAAGGTTTTCTTCGTCATCGGCTTCCCTCCCGTTTCCTCTATTGAGGTGGTTTAGAGATAGATAACAAGCTGGCCCACACCGTCCAAACTGGCTGGTACGTTGGTTGTCATTAAAATGTAAGCCCGAGAGGTTATCGTACCACAAAATGGCGAACGGCGTGGTCGCGAACTGCCGATGAGAAAGACTGAAGAGACCGCTTCATGCCTGTCCACAGGGAGGTCGAGCTCAAACTCGATAGCTTTCCCGATCGTCCACTCTGCTGATGCCAAAAAGAACAGCCCACCGCCGCTGATGTCGAGAGTTTCGACTGCAAGTTCTGGAAGCGCGGGGCTCTCGCCCGATGCCCGAGCTTTGACTCGACAAGGAAACTTCATGCCATATCGCCGGTGCCGCCTTTGATCCGGTGAAGTGGCTTGGTTCAAAGTGGCCCGGTGGCAGAGAGGCTCATGAACTTTAGCAGACATACAAAACCTCCGAGCGCAAGCTGGGGGGCGCGTCCAATCTTCACGATGCGTGGGCGGAGATTTCACCCTGCGGTGGCTGGCAATGCGTCGTAACCGCATGTTCGAACTCCGCCGGCGTAAGGGGCTTTTCGAGATAATCCGTGGCGCCAAGTTGCATGGCTTCGAGGTAGCAGTTTATGTCCAAACAGCGCGTTAGCACTACCACAGGCGTGTACCGGTCGCGTCCTATAGTGAATTCCACGAGGCGGTGTGATTCATGAGCCGGGCTACTTTGGCTTACGATCACCAGGTCAAAGTACTCATGTTCCAGGCACTCCACCGCTTCCCGGTAATTCGCAAAGGCTCGAACCGAGTAGCCGATGTGCCCCAACAACGTGGTGAAATACTTCAGATCTTTCGCATCTTCATCCACCAGCAGTGCCCTTCCACGAGGAAGGGACGACTGGGTCGGATGGAGATGTGGTTCGCCATTACTTAGCATCATTGCATCCCTCCTTTCTGACACAGCCCCTCCAAAACAATGTCTGCGCCGACCGGCGGTATTCTCATCGCTTCTTTCTGGTGTCTGCGGATTGCATTACGGCCCGACTATTCCAATCTTGGACAACCCTCCTCTGAAAGTCCGATGGGCAGGGGGCACTCCGACCGATTGCCGGAGTGCCCATTGGGCTTTGGTAGCTGCACTTCTTAGGGCTTGCAGATGTGGAGGGGGGTTGCGGAGAATGGTCCGTAGCTCATTAATTAAAGGTTCGATGTGCGCACCCACGGTGCCTCCGCTCGTATGATTCGGACAATGTAACCGATGGAATGTTTACTGTCTGTGCAAAAGTGCACACCTGGTGCAAATATGACATTGCGTCCACTTTAGAGAACGGTTGGGCCAGTGTCCGCAGTGCTGTCCATCTTTGGCCAATGGCCCACCCATCACGATTTCGTCCCGACGATATCTGGTAAGTCTATATTAATCTGTCACATGCATCTCGGGCCGATGATTCGGTCCCAGCCTGCCGTGGGGAGTTGCGGCCAGTGACAAAGTTAGACAGGGTTACGCAGTTGCGTTCCAGGTCGCCTCGGAGCATAGGGTTAGAAATCTGCCGATGCCGTCAGGCCTGGCAGGGAGACACGCTGTCTGGCCCGACTGAGACTTCTCCGTGATTTGTCCGCGTCAACTACGGCGCTCCGCACGGCTCGGGGACCAGCTCCATCATTGACTTCGAGGGGTCAACCCAGGACGAACTCGACAATGCTGAGGGTGTTTTGGTGGGCGACCTAAGTCTCACAGCCCTCCGCAAGGTCAGAGATGAGTGGAATCCGGTTTATGGCCTCCCCAACCGCTTCCCGCCTGCCTACAAGCGCCTCAAGACCGAAAGGTGATAACGGTGGGCGGACTCAAGTCCATGAGCGGCATCACATGGATTGTACTGAAGGCGGGGCTTCCACCTGCTGTTGGGAGCTGCACTCTGAACCTCTGGCAAGGTCCAAGGAAGGGAGCCAGCGAAGGAGACTTCCCTGTTTCGGGATGCGTTGGTACGGAATCGGCAGGGGAGATTTGGCACCTGTGAAGAACTCGGGCAGCCGATTGGCAGAGCGCCCTTAGAAGCGGTACCCTGGACGCGGCATTGTAAGGAGTGCAAGGAGCGGAAGAGTCCTCGAATTTGAGTTCTTGACCTCCACGCGACACCAGTTCACGTTGTCCTTCGCACTCTCTCACCTCCGTGAGAAACTGAAAAAGGTCAACAGGAGTCCTAGATGACAAAGACGGAGTTCTCGAGAAGAAGCTTGCTGAGAAGCGCAATAGTGGGAACCGCGGCGAGCGCGGCCAGCATGCAAGTTGCTGCTCAGGGAGGGGACCCTGAGGGCCAGGCGCGCGGGTCGAAATGGGAAAGGCCTCCAAAGCAGAGCGGGAACAGCCTGAACCTCATCGTGATCGTCGTCGACACCTTCCGTTACGATAACTTGGCGTGCTATGGCGCAAAATGGCTGGAGCAGCTCGAAACTCCCAACCTCGACCGCTTTGCCGGTAACTCGACCGTCTTCGTGGATGCATACCCTGAGGTGATGCCTACCATCCCCATTCGCCGCACGCTTTACACCGGACGGCGGGCCATCCCTTGCTACTATTTCCCGCAGCACGAGAGTGTGCAGTTGCCGGGCTGGCACCAGCTCTACCATGAGGACGTCACCCTCGCGGAGACGCTGCTTGAGGCCGGATACGCCAATGCCCTCATCAGCAGCGTCTATCATCAGTTCAAGCCCGGCAGGAATTTTCACCGCGGGTTCCATACGTGGCGATGGATCCGGGGTCTGGAGTTTGATTATTACGGCACGGCACCTCACCGCCGATCGGGCGTTAGCGACTTCGCTTCGAAGGAATACTTGGCCAGGTTTCCGGAGCTTCATAACTTCCTGAGCCAATACAAGGCCAACAGGAACCTTTGGCTGCAGGACGGAGAATCCGTCAGCCAGATTACAGCGCAGACCGCCATTCGCTGGCTGAACGACAACCATCAGGAGCGGCCCTTCTACTTCCACGTGGAGTTCTTCGATCCCCACGAGCCTTGGGACCCGCCCAGCCGATTCCTGGGAAAGTACCTGCCCGGCGCCGCAACTCCGAGCTACATCGAACCTCCCTACGAAACGGTTTCTCTCCCCGACGAAGTCCAGAGACGGATGCGGGCGAACTACGCGGGGGCCGTGAGTTGCGTGGATCATTGGGTTGGCTGCCTCCTGGATACGATCGGCCAATTCGGATTGTTCGAGAATTCGGTCGTCGTCTTCATGTCCGACCATGGCGCGATGCTCGGCGAGCACGGGCAGTTCCTGAAAGGACCCGACAAACTTCGCAGCCAGGTAACGCACGTGCCGCTGGTGATCCGGGTGCCAGGAAGCCAATACGCGGGGAAGAAGGTGGCGGGATTCGTCCAGTTTCCCGACGTGATGCCCACTCTATTAGGCCTCCTGGGGTTGAAAGCTCCTTCCCGAGTAACAGGAAAAGACTTCTGGCCCTTGGTTACCGGCGCCACCAGCAGCATCCACGACTATGTGGTGCAAACCTATGGCTGGGTTGGAGTGGGGCGTAATCATGAATGGGCCTACAGCGAGATTTGGAAGCCCGGAGCGTCTCAGACAAAGTTCTGCAAATATCCAGGCGACTCTCCCAGCACCTATCAGCCGCAACTTTACAACCTCGACAATGATCCGAAGGAATTGACCGACGTGGCAGAGAAGCACCCGGACGTCGCCAGACAGATGTCGGCCAAGCTGAAGGAATACATTGCCTCGGGAGAGGGTTTAACCTATGGCAGTTTCAATGGGAAACCAGCCCTCGACACAGAGGAAGGCCTTTACGCAAAGTAGGCGCTCTCACTAAGGTGCATAACCTCTCGACGTGACCGCTGGGAGGAGACGGGATCGCCAAGACCAAAGTGTTTACAATCACCGTGGCATTATTGCGTCTGCGGAGCATCGCGAGCTCGCTCGGACTGTTGGCCGGCGCATCTCTGGCACTGACCCAGGTGCCGCCAACGGTTCGTCCCACACCGCCTACCCGCGATCCTCACACGCCTGGGTACGTCTCTGCAATAGAGTTACCTGATGGCAGCAATCCACCGGCGAACGCGGACGGAAACTTTGTCATCGGCCCCACCCACCGGCCTGCCGCTGAAATGTCCATGCATGATGGAGCGCCGCAAGGAACGGTGTATGAGTTCACCATAAACTCGGTTGACAGCAAAATCTATCCGGGCATCGCGCGGGATGCTCAGACCTTTGGCACCCCTGATCCCAGTGACCCGGCCAAGCTGGTGGTGGCCACCAGCCATCCCGCTCCCTACAGCCGCCAAGTGGCGGTGTACGTTCCCAAACAATACGTCCCGGGCAGCGCCGCACCCTTTATTGTCGGCGCGGACGGACCCGACCGCGCACTGTTCACCGCCCTGGATAACCTGATTGCCGAGCGCCGTGTCCCGGTCATGGTCGCCATTTCGATAGGCAATGGCGGCGGCGACGCACAGGGCAGCGAGCGCGGCCTGGAATACGATACGATGTCCGGCCGATATGCGGAGTTCGTGGAGAAAGAAGTTCTTCCTCTCGTCGAGGCAAGATGCCACGTTAAACTCACCAAGGACCCCGACGGCCGGGCGACGATGGGCGGCAGTTCCGGCGGCTCCTGCGCATTGATCATGGCTTGGTATCATCCGGAGCTGTACCACCGCGTCCTCACCTATTCGGGCACATACGTCAATCAAGAGTGGCCTTACAATCCCGCGACCCCCCACGGCGCGTGGGAGTTTCACGAGCACCTGATCCCGGCAAGTTCCCGCAAGCCGATTCGAATCTGGATGGAAGTGGGCGACAGAGACCTGCTCAATCCGAACGTCATGCGTGACGGTATGCATGACTGGGTCGTAGCCAATGAAAACATGGCCAAAGCGCTCGCCGCCAAAGGCTACCACTGCCAATTTGTTTTTGCCCGTAACGCCGGCCACACTGACCGCACCGTGAAACAACAGACCCTGCCTGAGGCACTGGAATATGTTTGGCAGGGTTTTCCGATCGGAAAAGTGAAGAACTGATTTCAGTGCGGTTACCGTCACGGAACTTCGGATGCAATCTGACTATACGTCGAGGTGAGCGCTTGGATTGTGTCCGAGTGGCCGACAATATGGGAGTTAGTCGCCAGCCAAGCGCGCTGCTTGCGTCAGGAGGTAATTCCGTTCCGGGATGCTCGTCGTCTGCGTAGCCGCAATTCGGTAGTGCTTGATGGCGGCCTCGTGATCGCCCATCTTTTCCAGTAAATGGGCACGAACCGCGTCGAGACGATAGTGACTGGCAAGGCGCGGGTCGGTATCGAGCGCTTTAAGCAGTTGGAGGCCTTGGGCAGGGCCGTACACCATGGCGGCCGCGATGGCGTGGTTGAGAGTGACCATCGGACTGGGAGAAACTCGTTTCAGCAAGTCATAGAGAGCCAGGATCTGTGGCCAGTCGGTGTCCTCTGCTCGATCGGCTTCGTCGTGAACGGCGGCGATCGCTGCCTGAAGCTGATACAGGCCTACTGATCCTTTCGATAGCGCGAAAGTGAGAAGCTTAAATCCTTCGGAAATCTCTGCGCGGTCCCACAGAGTTCGATCTTGTTTATCCAACGGGATCAACTCTTCATCCGGCCCGGTTCGGGCTGCGCGGCGCGCATCGGTTAACAGCATGAGCGCCAGCAATCCTGCGACTTCGGCGTTGTCCGGCAGCAGTGCATTCGTGTTGCGCGTCAAGCGGATTGCTTCACGCACCAAGTCGAGTCGTTGCAGTTGAGCTCCAATGCTGCTGGCGTAGCCCTCATTGAAGATCAGATAGAGCACATGGAGAACTGCGGGCAGCCGTTCTGCGCGTTCCTGTGCAGCAGGAAGGCGGAATGACAAGCCAGAAGCTTTGATGGTTTGCTTCGCGCGGCTGATCCTCTGCGCCATGGTCGCCTCGGGCACCAGGAATGCATTCGCAATCTCGGCGGTGGTCAATCCGCCAACCGCCCTCAGCGTCAGAGCAATTGCCGAGGGCCGACTGAGGGCGGGATGGCAGCACATGAACAGAAGAATGAGCGTGTCGTCTGGATCCATGTCTGACTCGATATCGGCGCTGGGTGCAGTGGTTTCAGCTTCGCGTGCCACGGCCGTTTCTCGATCGCGCCGGGCAACGTCGCTGCGCACCTGGTCGGTCATGCGGCGGCAAGCGACCTGAATCAACCAGCCGCGGGGGTTACCAGGAACGCCTTGCTGCGGCCATTGCGTAAAGGCCGCAATCATGGCTTGCTGCACAGCGTCCTCGGCCGCCGCAAAATCACCAAAACGGCGAGCAATTGCGCCGAGCACCTGCGGCGCGAGTTCGCGCAGCAGATGCTCAATGGGGATGTCAAATGTGTGCTCCGCCATTTCACTTTTTCCGGTGCAGTGCTCAAATCCCCAGATCCGCGTGGCCACTCAGTACGGGTCGCACTTCGATGGGCATGTTTGCAGGTTTTCCTCCGGGGCTTGGTGCCTGTGACGCCCGGGCAGCGATCTTATACGCCTGCTCCGGACTGTCCACATCGATGATCCAGTAGCCGGCCAGAAATTCCTTGGATTCCGGAAAGACTCCATCGGTGACGGGCTCTCCGTTCGCCCCGGCACGAACGAGTCGCGCTTCACTGGGCCACCCGAGCCCCTCAGTAGAGACGAAAACACCGGAATCCTTCAATTCCTTGCTGAACGCGCGCATGAAAGCGACGTTTGCCCGGAGATCCTCCTTCGACCACGTCGCATACCCCTCAAAATCGGACTTCTTGCCGCTCATCATCAGAATATACTTCATTTTCTTCTCCCTTCGAGTGCTTGTGGCGCTGCCTATTGCTCCTTCATCACCTAGCGGAACCGACGATGCGTTCTCGACACCCCTTTTACTTGGGCTTTGGCTCATATGTTGCGAACCGCCGCACTTCAATGGGCATATTTGTGGGCACTCCTCCCGGCCCGGGCGCTGCGGAAATCTGGCCGGCTATGACATACGCGCGTTCGGGAGTCGCCACGTCAACGATCCAGTAGCCCAGCAGAAATTCCTTCGATTCCGGAAAAATGCCGTCCGTGACTGGCACGCCGTTTTTCTCGCCGCGCACGACCGTGGCTTCCCTCGGTTCAGTTAAGCCTTGTGTCGTGACGAACTCTCCGGATGCGGTCAGTTCCTTGTTGATGCGATGGAGAACCGCCATGTGCGCCTCCATATCCTGTTTCGACCACGCGTGATACGTTTCAACGCCTGCCTTCGTGCCCGACATCAGCAAAATGTATTTCATGTCCGTTGCTCCTTTCCTGTCCTGTTCTGATTGTCTCTCCTTGGTCACAGCGCCTGCCATCTGCGCTTTCATCCTGTAGTCGGAGCCGTCCTGCCATTCTCTACATCCTCCGCAGAAATATTTCATCTCAAAAGTCACCATCCCGGTGTCGATTTCGGAGGGCCAGAACCGACATACGAGTGGAGGCGAGAAAATGACGACCGACGAAATGGTGGTGGACGTTAGCCAGGACTGGGTACTGGCCTGCGACGTGCAAGAGGGCTTTATGCAAGTGCCGGACACGGCTAGCGCTTCCTTAGACTATAGCGCGCGCTGCCGTCAGGTTCGCGCGCTCGGTGGCGACTGCTACGATTTCATCCCACTGAAGGATGACCGCTTGGCGTTGCTCGTTGGAGATGCGTCGGGCAAAGGTCTGGCCGCGGCACTCATGATTGCCAATGTGCAGTCCTCCGTTCGAACGGCGGCGTTGTTCACGGGGGATGACTTGGCCGCGCTGCTCGAAGCGGTAAATCGCCAGACATGCGCTTCCTCTCGGGCGAACCGGTACGCGACCTTGTTTTATAGCGTCTTCGACGAAGCGACACGAACGCTCCGGTACATCAATGCGGGACATAATCCGCCGGTCGTTCTGCGAAATAACGGCTTGGTCGACCGGCTCGAGACCGGGGGTGCTCCAGTTGGGATGTTCCCGGATTCGATATATGAGATGAGAGTCGCAAAACTGGAGCCCGGAGACTTGATCATTGCCTACACGGATGGGGTCGTCGAAGCGACGAATCAGGGCGCGGAGGACTGGGGAATTCAGGGCTTGTTGAAAGCGGCTGTCCGGGGGGTGCAATACTCTGCAGACGCCAGAGACCTCGTCGACCTGATCTTCAACTCGATGGACGACTTCACCAAGGGACAGTATGCCGACGATGCGACGTTGGCAATTGTGCGGGTAATCTGAGGAGTTTAGATAGAAGTCCGTGCTGCCTCCTTGACTCGTCATTTGAAGTAATCTGGCCAGCAAGATCCCTCGAGAGAGTGGAAAGTCGGTTCGTGAGAATTGCTTGAGTTGCCGATTTTGAGGACCCTTGCCTGCTGTATCACTGTCTGCTCTTCCACGGTCAGGGAAGAGTAACTTTGTCGCAGTCTCCAGCCCAGTCGGATTCGAGCTTGTGCGGCGGGGCAGAAAGTGGGATAAAGAGAATCGTAGTTCATGGGGGCTCCCTCCCGGCGTTGACCTGCCAAGATCTGAGCCGGAAGCAGGGCCGCTCCTCCTGAAGAGAAAAATCCCAACTGGAGAAGAATAACGCTCAGCTACAGCACTTAGAGGTTTGATCAAAAAGATTGGCCGGTTAATTCCGACCAGCGAGGACTAATCCGCGATAGGACCTCCGATGGCCCCTTGCGCAAAAGCCCTCACCCATAGCGCCTCCTGCACTGGATCGATTTGCCGCCGCAATTCCGTATTGACTTGCCCCCGACCGATGTCTAACATGAACCCCAAGGGTAGGCTCCCACATCATGATCGGCCAGCTAGCGTCGCACTATCGCGTCCTTGAGAAGTTAGGCGGTGGCGGCATGGGTGTGGTCTACAAGGCGGAGGAAATCGAGTTGGGCCGCTTCGTCGCGCTGAAGTTCCTTCCCGAGGACGTGGCTTTGCAAGTTCATAGGACCGTCCGTGGACAGCAAATGAGGAGTGAGAAGATGCGCAAGTGGCATTCGGCATTATTCGTAAGCATCGGCTTGGTGCTAATGCTGATAGGCGCTATGGTGTGGGCGCAGCAGACACAGCAGCAACCGCAGGCGACATCCGCTCCGACCCAGCTTCATCAAACGATGCAGCAATCCCAAACGCCGCAGACACCCTCGTCAACGCAAGCGGCACGTTTCCCAGCGCGGAGCCAGCAACCGGCGGGGCAGGAGTCCCCATCGCCGCAACCGCCGGGTGAAGCCGAGCTTTTGCATGTGCTCGTGGGGCAGTCGCTGGAGGTAAGCTCGCCGCAACCCATCAAGCACGTCTCAGTCTCAAGGCCCGGCGTTATCGATGCAGCCATCGAGGATTCGAACCATATCAAAATCAACGGCAAGGCGGCGGGCGGCGTCTCGCTGGAGGTGTTGGATGAGGCCGGCGAGAGTCAGATATTCTATGTCTACGTAGACCTCGACGTCTCCGCCCAGGCGGGACAGTTGCCGGAGACCCCGATCGACAATCCGGCACCGGCACAAGTGGGGAAGAAGACGAGGACAGCTTGGCTTGGATGGGTAGTCTTCGCATCAGTTCTCTTGCTGGCAGGAGCGGTCCTTATAATGCGACGCCGGCGGCAACCCGCCTCGTACAGATTGGATCTTCAGACAGCAAAGGTGGCTCCCAATGACGGTCGCGCCGAATCTGCGCCGGCCCGGACCCAGGCAGCGCGCGACGAGAAACCGCACATGGGGGAGACCGTCACCGCCGCAAAGCGGCTCGAGCGCATTTATGCGCTTGGTTGGCCAGCAGGCTTTGAATCTATCTCGAAGGCAGCGGCCCCGCCCACTGGATTTGCCAAGGTCGGGGAGTCTCAACCCGAACCTGCGTCTGCCTCTATCGAGCCAAAGGCTCCTCCCTTCTCGTCTGAAATGCGGTCGGGAGAGGGTTCCGTCTCTGTTACGAACCAGCCAGAGAAGCCGGTCAACGTTTACGCATCAACTTTTGTCCGTAGTGACGAACGGGATCTGTCGGGACCTGACCAGATCCGCGAAGTGCCCATTTCTGACATTGAGGAACGCCTATCGCGAGTTTCCTTGGCGGCGGAAGCGCTGGAGGGGCGTGTGGGGGCGCTGCTGGAGGACTTCCAGGGGCGGATCGAGGGCAGTCTTCAGGCTTTCCAGGGGAAGGGCGCGCAGCAGGCGGAGGATTTGGAGAAGACCGCCCAGGAGTTGGGAGGGCGGTGGTCCCAGCAGTTTCAAAAGCAAGCCGAGGCAGCGGTGGAGAGGCTGCGGGAAGAACTGAACACTTCAGGGAGGATCGTGGAGGAGAGCAAGCAACAACTGGCCAGCCTGGCTGAGGCGAAGCTCGCCTCCCTCATGCAAGCTGTCCGAGACGAATACGGCCGGCAACTGGCACAGTCGATTCCAGAGCGAACGCAGATGATGCAGGAGGCGGCAGACGCGGGAGTGAAATCCATCAAACAAGCCGCCGAGGAAGCGATCGCGCAATTTGAGACTGCCGAGCAGAAGCGTGAAACAAGTTATCAGCAACTGGCGCAGACATTTCAAGAGCAAACCCAGGCGATGCACGAAGCAGCAGACGCGCATGTGAAATCCATCAAGCAGGCGGCCGAGGAGGCGATCGCACAATCGCAGGCTGCCGCGCAGAAGAACGAGGCGAGTATCTTGGCGTGTGCCCGCGCTGCCGAAGAGCGCTTCACAGGAGTTTCCTCGGCGCTGGAAGCGCTCCAGGGGCGGGTGGGGGCGCTGGCGGGAGACTTCCAGTCAGAGAGTGCGAAGCGGGCGGAGGATTTTGAGAAGACCGCGCAGGAGTTGGGAGGGCGGTGGTCCCGGCAGTTCCAGCAGCAAGCCCAGGAAGCGGTGGAGCAGTTACGGGAAGAAGTGAAGAACTCGGGGCGATTCGTGGAGGGGAGCAAGCAACAACTGGCCAGTCTGGCCGAGGCAAAACTGGCGTCAGTCGGCCAAGCTGCGGCTTACGCCGTAGCGAGCCTCGAGGCGGCGGAGGCGAAACTGCGGGAAGAATTCGACGCTTCGGAGCGGACGTTGGCGGAGAGCAGGGAACGGCTGGCCGGATTTGCCGAAGCAAGAATTGCTTTGCTGAACCAGGTTGCATCCAGCGCCGTCGCGGATCTCGAGGCCCAGCAAATACACTTTCGACGCCAACACGCGACCTCACGAAAAGAGCCGGAGGACCTCTTCACGCGACGTTCGGCATATCCGTCCGCCACTTTCGATGACAACGGAGCTCCCTCAAAGCGACGAGGTGTGACGGCCGTGCTGGCGGTGGGGGCAGGGTTATTTCTGCTAGTAGCTGCGCAGCAGTTAGGCGTATACCTCTCAACTCCCCCACCGGTCCAAATGCACCTGCAGGCTGAGGCCCCGCCCGAATTCGCCGACGAGAGTCCATCCTGGAGCGTCAAGCGTCGCGTCGAGGAGGAGGAGATGGCGCGGGACTACTGGCGGGCAGCGGCATTCAGCTTGCAGAGGATATACCCGTTCGGTAGCCAGCTACCCGCCGACCCTCCACCCGAATTTCAAGTCTACAATCAAGACGCCCCGACTGAGGGCGGGAGAGCTGTTACTGAGACAAGGGCTCACTACTGGGAAAAGCTCCGGGTCTGCTGGGGGCAGCGCCGGTTCTGGGTAGAAAGTCAACCTGTGAAGGAGACGTGGGCGGATCGCCTGCGAGGCGTCTGGGCGCAGAATTAAGCAAAACTCGCGTAAGGGAGGTGTCGCGCATCCGAAATGGTGGAGGGAGATCTGTGGCTGTCATCGACTGGCTGCTTGATGCGGACCCGTCGATCCGTTGGCAAGTGATGCGGGACCTGACCGGTGCGCCCGCGGGGGACGTCGCGGCGGAGCGCGCCAGGGTCGCGACCGAGGGCGCGGGCGCGCGGCTGCTCGCCCTGCAGGCGGACGATGGCCGGTGGGGTGGCGCAGCATGGAACCGCGGGTGGGACTCCACGATGCACGTCCTCATGCTGCTGCGCGAGCTGGGTCTGGATCCTTCGAGCAACCAAGCACGCCGGGCGGTGGGCCTCGTCCGCGACGGGGTGACGTGGCAGGGATGTGGCCCGCCGGAATGCGACGGCAACGGCTTCTTCGAGGGCGAGGTCGAGCCGTGCATCAACGGGCAGGTCGGGGTGGTCGGCGCCTATTTCGGCCAGGACGTACGGGCCATCGTCGACCGGCTGCTTGCCGAGCAGCTGTCCGACGGCGGCTGGAACTGTGAGGCGCCGAACGGCTCGACGCGGTCGTCGTTCAACACCACGATCTGCGTGCTGGAGGCTCTGCTCGAGCACGAACGGGCGGGCGGAGGGACACCGGAGGTGACCGAGGCCCGTCTCCGCGGGCAGGAGTACCTCCTCGAGCGCCGACTCTTCCGGAGGCGGTCGACCGGCGAGGTTATCGAGCGAGATCGCAAGGGCGGCACTTCCTGGATGCGATTCGGCTTCCCGACGTGGTGGCATTACGACGTGCTGCGGGGGCTCGAGTACCTGCGCGGCGCCGGCGTCACGCCCGACGAACGGGTGACGGAGGCGATCAAGTTGGTCGCGTCGAAGCGCGACGGCGACGGGCGGTGGCCGCTCGAGACCCGGTATCCCGGCGTGATGCCGGTCGAGACGGACGAGGGCGAGGGCCGACCGAGCCGGTGGAACACCTTACGCGCCCTGCGCGTGTTCCGCTGGTACGAGCGCGCTGATTCGTAACCGCAGGGAGCGAGCCGGCTGGCATACTTAGCGGGTCCCGTCGGATGGCGGGGCCCAGTTGAACTCGCCGGGGAGATAGCCGGGCCCATCGTTTGCATGGACACGGGAGGAATGTCATCATGTATCCATGCAAACTGTCTTCGAGGCGGCGGGTGGTAATGAAGGCCTGCGCCGTCTTGCCGACGCCTGGCATCGTCGCGTGCTGGCCGACGAAGTGGTCGCCCATGCGTTCAGCCACGGCTTCCACCCACAGCATGTCGAGCGACTCGCCGCTTACTGGGCTGAGGCACTCGGTGGCCCGATCACCTATTCCGATTCCTATGGTGACGAGACCACCGTCGTCAAGATACACAGCGGGAACGGGGAGCACGATGAAATGGATCGCCGCGCGATTGCATGCTTCGATCAGGCCCTAGCCGATGTCGGACTAGCCAACGACGGTGCTTTGCGACAAGTGCTGCACGACTACTTCGCCTGGGCGACCACGACAACGATGTCCCGCTGCCACCAGTCCGCCGATGATGTGCCGACCGGCCTCAGCATCCCACATTGGTCATGGGACGGACTCCAGGAGTAAGACTCTACGGCAGACCACCGGAATTGGCCTTAACTTCGAACCTTGATATTGACCATTGTGGCGGCCGGCTCTTCGTTGTTCATAGGGGGCAAGCCGGAGACCCTCAAGACTGCTCTGCACCGGCCGCGAATTGCGCTAACTCAATTGGCGATCGATTCGGCTGCCGTGCGAAGGTCATGCATGGATGCTAACCGGCGTGCCTCCATCGCCTCTAACTCACCCGGCGTGCAGGCTGATCCCGGAGCACGACGACACAGGACAGCACGGCTACCAGACTGTCCGCAGGGGGGCTCGGACTGGCAGATGTTAGACCGACTTCACCTGGCTACTTCTTCTTGGGAGGCACCACAGCGTCCTTGAACGCCTTCGCCAAGCGGAATTTCACCACCGTCTTCGCCGGAATCTGGATGGCCTCGCCAGTCTGGGGATTGCGGCCCGTTCGGGCCTTGCGATT
>Ga0187864_10001960_pt1 | contig 18665 bp, 16 predicted proteins | sample June2016WEW_11_4_FD_132985 | JGI IMG/M metagenome (GOLD analysis project Ga0187864, IMG submission 132985) | Peatland microbial communities from SPRUCE experiment site at the Marcell Experimental Forest, Minnesota, USA - June2016WEW_11_40 | ecosystem: Environmental > Terrestrial > Soil >...
CGGTTTGCCCGTGGGTGCGCAGATAGCGCAACTTGGTGGCATATTCGTCATTGTCAGTGCAGGTCATGCCCCCTTCCCCCACAAACATATTCTTCGAGGGATAAAAGGAGTAGGCGACGAAATCCCCAAAGAAGCCGACGTCTTTGCCGCGGAATTCCGCCCCGTGGGCCTGGGCTGCATCCCAGACGATGAGCAGGTTGTGCTTCCTGGCAAAGGCCTGAACTGCGTCGATATCACAGGCATTGCCGAAAAGATGCACCGGCGAGATAGCCCGGGTCCGGGGCGACACCTTCCTGGCCGCATCTTCCAGGTCCAAAAGGAAGGTCTGCGGGTCCACATCGCAAAGGATCGGTTTGCCGCCGCTCATGGCCACCATACTGGCCGTGGCCATGAAGGTAAAGGATGGGACCAGGACTTCCTCTCCAGGCTGCAAAAAAACCAGATAAGCCAGGTGCAAGGCCGCGGAACCATTGGCGCTGCTCACCGCAAATTTTGCCCCCACCTTGGCAGCGAACTCCTCTTCAAAGGCGTTGCACTCTTTCCCCTGGCGCAAGGCTCCGGAGCGCAAGACCCGCACCGCGGCTTCGATTTCCGCTTCCGTCAACTTAATTTCCGCCATGCCCATTTTTTTCATTATGCCTTCCCTTTGGTGATTATTCCCAGGGCTTCCAACAGCAGCACTGAATCTTCTATGATACAACGTATAGGCTGAATCCGGAAACGGACAGACCGGACGAATTCTGCCATTTGCGCTTCAAACAGGTTATGATAACCGAAATTAATAGTAGTCCTCCCGGCCGGATAACCCAAGACATCGCGGGTGCAGAAAATAAAAGAGGGCATCTCCTGTTGAATAGAGGCCATGAAGGTGCCGTATTCCCCCTGCACTTCGATGAACTGGGTAAAAGCCGGGGTTATCAGGTCGGCCTGGCACCAGACCTCCACGCCGCTGGTCATCTTCAATCGCGCCACCGCAAAATCTTCTGCATCCACCGCCACCTCTTTGCCCTGGATGGGACGCTTGGGCCTTAAAAGCTCGGTTGCCACCAGTTGCGCCGATTTTACCGGCCCAAAATACCAGATGGCCAGGTCCAACATATGGACCAGCATTTCATTGATCGCTCCCCCGCCGGTCTCTTTCTGGTGTTTCCATAACTGATGGCCCCCCCGGCCCCCCAGGCGGAAAAACGCCGAAATTACCCGGCCGAGCACCATGCTTTCCCCCGACAACGGCACATCTTCGAACAATTTATAGCCGAGTTCGAAGGCCGGAGCGAAGCGGTAGACATATCCCACCATGCCGATTCGGCCCGTGCCCGCCAATAATTCCTGAATGGATCTGGCTTCCGAAACCTCCTCACAAAGCGGTTTCTCGCAGAAGAAATCCTTCCCGGCCTTCAAGGCCCGCTGAATAAGCTCGATATGCGTATTGGTGGGGGTGCATATGTCCACTCCCAGGATCTCGGAGTCGCCAAATATCTCTTCTACCTTTGGGATCCATTGCACCTTTTCTTTTTCGGCCATTTGCTGGGCCAATTGAGGGTTGATATCCGCAATGACCAATTCCACGCCAGGCACCTTACGCAGTCCGCTGATATGTTTGGGCGCCTGCTTTCCGCATCCGATTATGCCGATTTTGATATTTTCCATCCTTATTCCTTGGCGAGATATTTGATCCACGAAAGGGCCAGGTTGCGCTCCTGTAGTTTTTCTGGTAAGGGGCGGAATCTCCCCGGCACTCCCATGACCATGCTCCTCGACGGAACATCCCGAGTAACCACGGCGCCCGCGGCTACAAAGGAATCGGCGCCGATCCGCACCCCGGGGCAAACCACCACCCCGGCCCCCAGGGTCACCCCATCCTCAATGATGGGCCCCTCGGGCCGGTAGCTATCCCGCATCTTCAAGGGATAGCGGTCATTGGTCAAGGTGACGTTGGGCCCTAGAAATACCCGGTTGCCGATGGTCACGTGGGTGGGAATGTAGCAATTCGATTCGATCTTGACAAAATCGCCGATGGTTACGTGGCCGTCGATGACCGTGTTGGTGCCCACCACCACATGGTCGCCGATGACGGTCTTTTCCCGGATCATCACGTGATGCCCGGTCTGGAAATCGTCACCGATCTGTACATCAGCATAGATAATGGCGCCCCGCCTGATCCTGGCATTCTTTCCCAGGCGAAGCGGTCGGCACTCCTGAGCGTATTTCAGGCCCACTACACAGCCGTCTTGGATTTGGCAATCTTGCAACGCTTCGTAGAATTCAATCGTCATCAGCTCTCCCAAAATGGTTTTGTGACTATAATTAAAATTGTACAACGAAAATGTTTGGTTAATATTGGATAATATTTACCTTAACTGACTTTCTTTATAGCTAAGACAAGATAGTAGCAGAAAACGTTTCTTTGTTCAACGAAAAACCATTCGATTTCATAGCCATTCAGATCCAAAAGTTGTTTGTAAGTCATTACCATTTTATCGATTGGAATATTTTTAGCATCTTCTGTCTTATAAAATGACTTTCGTATTTCTAAATGTTTATTATCAAACAATTCTGGATGTATCTTGAAAATTTCATCATCAAAATAAGGCAATAGGTTTAATATAAGAATGCAGAAATCGTTGGTGATGCCGAAGATGTCAGGAAATAAGCCAAAATGCTCATAATGTCCACTCACAGATATACAAATCGGAGTATCTACAACGATTAAATCATATTTCTTTGTGATATTTTTTATCTCATTATAGGAATTAGTGATCTTAATTTCCGCTTTGGGTAAATTAAATCGCAGATATTTTGCACATTCGGGGAGGAACTCCCATACTTCCAGACTTCCTACCTGTGAGGCATAATCAATGGTATGAAAATACCCCCTTCCACCGAAAACCTCGAGCGCCCGCAATTTATTGATCTCGACCTTCCTTCTTCTTATCTCTTTGAAGATTTTCTGCATAGAGGTGAACCCAAATTTTCTCTTTATCGCATTAACATGCACTTCTCGTTCTAATAACATCTTTAATTTAATGTTTATTTTTTCACCCAATTGGTTCATCCTATTATACTCCTGTATCCCAAGGAGGAACTGCTTGAGAAGCTTGTATCCGCATGACTCGCCGTCTTTCAACTAATAAAGATTACGAATTAACTGATATCAGCTATCCTGGTTCTGTGAGTTAAACTCAATACGGTTCACTTAAGCGGTTCTTTTCAAAGGAATTGATGGGCAGTGCCCACCCTTTTTTTGTCATGCTGAGCGAAGCGAAGCATATTGTATTTAGCGGGAATTACTTCACCGCCTTGCAGAGAAGAAACGACATTGTAGCCCTTCTCATGCTCAAAGAGGAATTTGAAGGGGCGGGATAGGTATTGACTACTGATTCGGGAAAGGAAGCCCTCGAGATCCTCAAGGTCCTGTCTAAAACTGTAGATCCTCCTATTATGTCAACCAGGTCCTGGGGCATAATCTAACTGGCTGATCTCATTTGCGAAAGAAATACGCTTCTTCGACTATCTTCAGCTTTGACGCAAAAAATATTACCCCCCATTTTTTCAGCATTATCTATTGAACTTTTATCACTCTTATACATCTGAAAGCCATAATTTTTAAGATTATCATACACAGCAACGGCATTCCGGGTCACCTCGACCATTAAAGCAATATTTCCTCTTTGCAAGTTATCCCTCATCCCATTTAAGACAGCCAATTCTGCCCCCTCAACATCAATTTTCACAAAGGATGGAATAGTAAAATTATTACCAATACGCAAAAAAGTATCAATGGTAGTGCATTAAACCTCAACTGCATTTCGATCTATACTCGTGATTCCAGCATTTCGTGCATTATTATCAAGAGGTTCATAGTCTACAAGCAAAGAATTATTTAGTCCGGTAAGGTTTTCAACATATAATGTTACCTTCCCTGCAAAATCAGTTACTGCTTTTTCTGCAACAATAATATTAGAAGCGACTGACACATTCTTTCGAATATATGGCAGATTATTAGGACCTGGTTCAAATACAACCACTTTCCCGCCTGGGCCAACTAACTTGGCGAAGTATAGTGTCACATAGCCTATATGCCCGCCAACATCGATAACTAAATCCCCTTCTCTAATCAGTTCAGCAAGGACCATCATTGTCTCTTTCTCTCTGTTATCATCATGGTACCAATATTTTCTGTGTTTGAAGGAATGGAGGACAATTTTATCTTGTGTATAATGATGTCTTATAGCTATATCACCAAGATTAATTCTTCTCAGTATCCGTTTCGCTAACAATCTCATATAATGCATAAGTTTATTTTTCATAATCTTCTCCTTTCCTTGATGAATGGAGAAAGGTAATATGAAAGCTATTTAAGCCGAGATTATGCCGCATCCATAGCTATTTCTATCCCAACGATGTTTTGGAGCCTCTTTGGCCCGAGCAAAATCTCCTCAATGGTCCTCTTTTAGAAGCCAATTCTTTTCGCAGGTGAAAAAATAGCACAAATTGGGCGGAAAGTCAATTTTCCCCAGATTTCGGGCATACTAATCCTTCGTCTCTTCTCCGCCACCCCTTCCAGCCGGTAATGCGGCTCGGGCAGCTCCAGGTCCAGAAAAAACTGGATTCCATATTTGGGGAATAATGCTGCCCAGAATGAATGATTCGATAAGGAACCTCGTTGCCTTGCAGCGCCTTGATAATGGGCGCGAACATTACAATCCTCGGCCTGGTACCGATAACTACGGCCACCTGAGGCTGGCAATCGGACCAAGTGAAACTCATCAACTAACCCCTTGTAGTATTCCGGAGTGGAAGGATTGCCGGTTCGGTCCCAGCCAATAAAGGCAACATTCCATTCCCTGGATTTTAAAGACTTTACCATCAGCTATTTCGCGAGGTTATTGTAGAATCGACTGCTATTATGATTGCATGCATATAGATTTTAGCTGATTAAGATATGGTGAATTTAATATGGTCATAGTATTCTGAAGTATTAAACAATCAAAGATTTCTTTATCTTATCAATATAATAATAATAAGTTTGAATCAACATACCGATATGAGAAAGCCTATTAGCGACTTTATAAGCTTTAAATACCTTTTGTTTTAGGGTCTCATCCTTCATCTTTGTTAAGTTCACAATAGGAACTTTTTGTTGATCAATTTCTATTGAGTTTTCCAAACCTATTTTAAATCCGGTTTTTGATGCCAATTCATATATTTCAGTTCCTGGTAGAGGCTGCATGGCGCATACACTCGCCCTGGAGGCCCCAGCGGCTTTTATAAGTCTTATTGTTGCTTCCACATCTTCTTCTGTTTCCTGAGGATGACCAACTATATAATATGTCAATGTATGTATCCCGATAGAATGTGCGTAATGCAAGATATCAATTATCTTTTGAATATTTATATTTTTTCCACAAAGTTTTTGTATTTTGGGACTTCCTGTTTCAATTCCAAAACTCATGGATTTGATACCGCTTCTCACCAAAATATCAAGCATTTTCTCATCCACAGTATCAATACGAGCGCCAATATGAATATTTAAATTGCTATATCCTCTTTCCACAATTGCATTCATTATTTGAAAAATACGTTTTTTATCAAGGGTGAAAGTATCGTCAACAAAAATAATCCTATATCCATTTAATTTCTCAACTATTAAATTTATTTCTGATAATATTCTCTCTGCGCTATGATATCTAGTTTTTCGGCTCCATATCATGTGAGATGAACAGAAATTACAACGGAAAGGGCAACCTCTTGAGGAAAAAATATGAAATTCGTCTCGATACAAGTTCTTGGGGGCAAGTAATCGGTTGGGTTGACTTATCTGGTCCAGGTCTTGAATTAATTCCCTGGGGCGGAATTTTCCGGGATCCTGAGGTGAATAAATTCCAGGAATTTCTTCAATGTCTTTTTCATCAATTAAAGATTGTACGACTTCGCGAAAAGTTTGTTCCCCTTCCCCTATACAATAATAATCTATTCCTGGTATTAAATTAACTAAATTACGGTAATCTGCAGTTACATGAATTCCCCCTAATAGTATTTTACAGTTAGACAATTGTTTCTTAACTATTTTTACAAATATCTTTAACGTTGTCAATTGATTAGAATATGCACTAATAGCTATCAAAGATGGATCATTTTGCAGAACTAAGTTAATAAATGACTTCCAAGTTGGATCGTTCTCGTTTAAAGCAAACTCCTTCAATTTATCGAAGTTAATTACAGCTTTGGGGAGAAAAGCATACATTGCTTTATTAATGAAATCATTTTTTGCTATTATTGAATTAGTATGGTGTATTGTTTCCCCATCAACGAAATTTAATCGAATCTTTGAATCACTTATAAGATCATTCACAGAAGAAAATAGGTAACCGGCCCATAGCGGGTACGCCGAATGTTTAATTCCCAAAATTGAATTATGCGGAAGCCTGCAAAGAGTAATGTTTTTCATCAAATTATTCCCTCTTATTTATCTTTTACCTAAAATAGATACCAACTGCTGTTATTATCTTTCATTAAAATACCATATTTACCCAAATCCAGTTACATACCCCCATTTATTCTACTTCCCTTCTCCCAGTAATTTGATCAGGCCCGTTGGATCCGTAATTTTATCTACCCACCAAACCGGATGGATTTTTGCCAGAATTTTATCGGAGCGCTTTAAGGCTTCTTCAAAGGAACAAGGTTTCAACCGTTTGTTGGAATCAGAAATGAAGAGGGCGTCTTTATTAAAAATCTCGCTGCCCGGACGATAATTAAGTACTTAAAATCTATCCGTATTTAGGTAACCAAATCATGTAGTTCTCCCTTTGTGGAGACCGGGACTGAGAGAATCAATTCGCCGTGCTGAGCTTTGATGCGATTGCAATTAAAAACTTAATTTCAGACTTCATCCTGCCATCCCTGCTCCATCGGTTTGGGCGCCGGACAATCCGTCTCAGCACAGAGGCTTGAGCGGGTTTGCCACCAACGGCTGAGTTCCCCGGCCGTGGTTAACCAGACCGTCTCATCTTGTAATAACCGTGCCAACAAGTCTTGATAAATCCCGTACATCATCTGCCATTTATCACCGTCGTTGCTGCAAGGGTGAAACAATATTGCCCCGCATCCCTGGTGCCTTTTTAATTCCTCGATGATTTTCCACGAATCCGCCAGAGCCTTTGCTTCATTGTAGGGAAGGTTATAAAAGACACTGTCATGAATGACCAGGGGAATTTGTAAGACGCGGGCGCCGTTCCCCGCCTCGCCAAAGCGCGGATAAAACGGCAATGCCGCCGAATTACGGAAACCCAACCTTTCATTATATCCGAGACTGGAATCATAGAGGAACTCGGCGTTCGCATGCACCCTTTCCGTATCCCCAGCTTTGAATGATAAGCAATGCTGCCGGTTACCGAGGCGTTTTTCCCCCAGAATTCCACACATGAACTCCGCCTCTGATTTCATCCGCTCCGGAGAACAGGAGCTCGAAAGGCTGCCGTGCAGCCCCACCTCCCAGCCATGGGAGCGAACCCATCGAAGCCATTCAAGAAACTTGACCTCGGCGCCACCAAAATAAAAGCTGCTGCGGCAGGTATAAGGGGGATCGCGGTCACCTTTTTCTGGAAAGGGAGCCACGAAAAAGGTGGATCGTACGCCTTGGCGATGCTCTAAGTCAATCAACTGCTCCAGGTTCCTCCAAAACCGGTCCCGGCCTCCCCAAAGCCGCCGGCCCAGCACGCCCCTCACCTGGATGGCAGCTTTAATAATATTCACCAGACGGCGAGCGAAGGAAAGGGAGCCAGTTTCCCTGGAACCGGGGGACAGGGCCACTCCCAAAAAAATCCTGGCATTCTCCAGGGAAAACTGCGACAGATAATCAATGTCATGGGTCAAGAGCACCGCGTATTGCTTGCCGGGCGGCCACCGGGGAACCTGCTTCAGCCTGACGCCATGCTCTTCCGCGGCGGTTAGCACCTGCTTTTGAAACCGCTGCGCCAGCAGGTTCATGACCGGAAAGCCGGCAAACTTATTACCCAGCCAGGCCGCATAATGGGAGTGGGAGACGGTGTCCCGGACTCCGTGCAGCCGGGTGCAGGCCTCGTAGCCGCTGAGCACGAGGCTTTCCTGGTCCAGGGACTCTTGCAGAATCCCGGCCCATTCCTGGGGCGCGTTAAGAGGGGGCCAGGAAGCCCGGGTGGGCTCCACGACCACCTCCGGCGCACCGCCTCCCATGCCGGCGGTGCCCACCGACAATCCCCTTGAATCAACCGGCGGCTGGTCCCGGAAGACCAACCCTGCAGCCGTGGTCAGCTCCTGCAAGATACCCAAGGAGGGTTCCGGAGCCGTAAGAAACAAAGATCCCTCCTTCATCCTCCCCTCAGCCTCTGTCTGATTGCCCTCCGCGCCACCTGCAGCATCACCAGCCCCGGACTGATTACATGGGTTACCGGTAGCAGGCGCCCGCCGAAGTGGCTCTTCATGTAGGAGATGCCCTGAATGCCGGCGCCATCCATGTCCAGGTGCCGCCAGCCTTCTCCGCTTTCCAGGTAGAAGTCCAAGATCCGCCAGAACAGATATTGAAACGCCCCGGCAGTATCTTCGCCGATGTGCGTGCCGGCAAGCCATTCGTGCAACACGCCATACCGATCTTGCAGCACCGCCACCGCCGCCACTACCTCTCCCTGGGCCTGCACTGCAAAAATCCGGGCGGCGCCCCGGTCCAGCAATTTCCGGCATAGAGTTCGCAAGGTCGCCCGGTCGTAGGCAAAAGAGAATCTCTGCCGCTGGGAAGTTTCCTCCAACAATGTCAAGAGCGGCTCCAAATTATCATTGACCCTGATCTCCCATCCCAGCCGCTCCCCTTTTCGGACCTTGGTGCGGACATCCGCATTGAGTCCCTGCCAGAGGGCGTCCCGCGAGCTCAGGTCCACCTTATGCGTATAATGCTCTTCCAACCAAAATCCGGACCATAAAAAGCCACGCAGGTCAATGATGGCCGGGTTATTGAGCAGGCTGACCAGGTGATATTCGTGCCGCAGGAACCCCGCCAGCAATTTTTGCGCCGCGCCGATAAAGCGCTCCTGTTTGCTGGCGTTGAAGCCTTCCATGCCGATCTGCTGCCAGCCGTTATAAGGCGCCAGCGGCGCCGGCATGAAAACCTTTAACCCCCAAAATCTCCGCTGATGGCCGGCGATGCCCCCTACCACCCGGTCTTTCTCAAGCACTGCATGCACCCTGAACCTGGCGCCGCTGGCCTCCTCCAGGGTCATCCCCCATTCCCGGGAGCCGAAGATATCGGTCAGGTTGGTTGGGCCGTGGAGGAATTTCTCCCAGGTATCCAGTTCTGCTCCAGTCCAGGTAACGATCTCATATTCGGACATTTCGTCAGCAGACTTCCAGGGGGAATATCACTGTCTTCGTGACAGTAGTGTCGCACCTGAAAAGTTATTACTCAGAGCAAGATAACAGTTCCATCCTTTAACTCCCTCCCCCTGAGAGGGGGGGGCTCGGGTGGGGGTGAATGGACCTTTTTTTCCGCTCTGAGTAATATAAGGGAGATCCTTCTCAAGACCTCCAGACTCCTTCAATAAATTGGATATACTTATCCTGTTCGCGGTCCCAGTTATATTTTTCTTCGAAGGCCCTTCTTCCCCGCCCGCCCATGGCCGCTGCTTCTTGCGGATTATCCAGGAGGTAAGTGATGGTGCGGGCCACCTCCACCGCATCGGTGGTGTCCACCAAAAAACCGCAATTCTCCTCCTTCGCCAGCAACCCCACCTCCCCGAAATTTGGGGCAACCATGGGAATGCCGGCCTGCATGTAAGTGAAGCATTTGCGGCCGGTGCCCGGCCCACAGTACAGGATGTTCCGCTCCGGCTGATAAAGTAGCAGCCCTATCCTGGCATGCCGCAGATGGGCCAGCATCTTCCGATAGCGCATAAATTCCAGGAACAGGACCTGGGACTCCAGATGGCGGGCCTGAATCAATTCCCTGACAATTTCGGGATCATCCTTCAGCGGGCCCATAAAGAGAAACAGGGCGTTGGGGTGCTGCTCCTTCACCAACGCCGCGGCCTGGAGAGCCACCCGCAGGCCTTGTTTCCGCATCAGGCCGCCCACCATGGCGATTACCTGGCGTCCTGCATAATTCTCCGCTGCTGCCTGCACCTCCGTAACTGAGGGCTCCTTAGAATGCGGGGTCACGTTCCAGATCACCTGGACCCGGTCCACCCATTTCCGGTAAAACTTTTCCAGCCAGCCATCCCGGGAATCTATCGCGGACACCCCGTCAATCCCTGCCCCCCAGAGTAGCAGCCCTTCCAGCCACTGCCACACGGGCTTGACCAGGCCGCTCCAGGAGCCGAAATACAGGGACAAATCCAGGGCGTACATTTCTATGGCATCGTAAACCTTCTTTCCTCTTAGAAAAAAGGCCAGGGGCAGGTGAAAATAATGGGTGACGATTACCAGCTCCGGCTGGTCGATGCCGGCCAGGGCCTGGATAACTTTCTGGTAATACCGCGGCAGCTTGGCCGCGAGCCGCATGCTCCAGACGGGGGCCGGCAAATGCACCCAAACCCACCGGTCAAAGAAATCCTGGTTCCCATTGGGGGCTGGCATCTTTCCCGTGCGATCCCAGGCGATGACCGTAACCTTCCAGCCCTCATCTTTTAATGCCTTTAACATCAAGGGATGACGACCCGCAACCGAAGTGCTGAAGGAGATGAGGACTACATGCCTGGCCGACATTGATCAAAAACTCCCGTAATATGCGATGGAAAGGGGAAAAGATAAAAACCCCCGGGGCCATCATAAAGATCTTTTTGGCTCAAAATCTTTAGGCCATGTGAGGGTATTTTATACCCCTGGATAAGTTAAAGAGAAATAGCTTGACAACTGATAGGTAACTATCTATCTTACCTTGCGCAAAAGAGGAATCCTTTCGCACCAGGTTCTTCCATAGATAGATCGTCAAATAAACTGAAGCCCGCCCAAAAACTATCAATAAACTAACCCAGAGATATATATTAAAGGATGCCGGGGAGAAGATCATTTTCCGAAGTTTAGTTCTACCTTCATAAAGCTGAACCATTCTTTTTTGGGGATTGTTGCTACTTTTATTCCGCAGATGAATAATTTCGGCCTCAGGAAAATACCAGACCTTGAGGCCAATCTGGTGGGCCCGCACTCCTAGCAACACATCTTCGGCATACATAAAAAATTTTTCATCCCAGCCGCCGAGTTTTTCTATTGCATCTCTTCTGGCCACGACGCAGGCCCCCGAGATCCAGCCCACCCCCATGGCTTCCCTGTAGTTGTCGTAAAACGAAGTGAAATTATTAAGAAGGGGTGCATGAAAGAACCCGATTATCAAATCCCCCAAGGAATTCAGGAGATTGGGTAGCTTTGCGATGGATACCTGGAGGCTACCATCTTCGTTCAGCAGCTTAGGACCCATGAGGTCTACTTCCGGATGGAAGTCCATAAATCCTTTGATCTTTTCCAGGGCCATGGGTTTTACCAGGGTATCGCTATTCAAATACATCACATATTTGCCGGTGCTCTCCCTAAAGCCTTGATTATTGGCCTTGGCAAAGCCAACATTGTCATGATTTTCAATTAATCTAACTTGCGGATATTTGGCTTTTATCATGCTTACGCTGTGGTCCGCGGAAGCATTGTCTACCACAATTATCTCCAACTCATCTCTTGAATAATCAAAAATTGACTGGAGACAATTGTCCAGAAGACCGCAGGTATTATAATTAATGATAATAATACTTATATCGGGGGTCATAATGATTCACTTTTTGAGGCTTTCTCGCAAGTAATGTCCGTAAATCGCAATGATAGCAGACAGCGTCACAAATAAGATAGTGAAATCGAAAGAAATGAGAGTGCTTATGGAAAAAGTAGTAACAATAACCGTCACAAAAATCGATAAGAATGTTTTTATCAGGATCTTATTGGTCCTATTTGGATCATGCCTCAGAATGTATAGGCTTTCGCAGAATACTCGCAAAAGGATAAATAAAAATCCCAAAAACCCGAAAATCCCCAATTTTCCCAATAGCATCGGATAGGCATTATGCCAGCTACTCCTTTCGCCGTAGTTATTCAATGCCAGAGAATAAAAACCGACCGTAGCCCCCAACCCGTCACCAAATCCGGGGTTTTTCAAAAATAATTCCAAAAAGGCTTTGGATTCTTCGATCCTATGCTGCAAGGACCCTATTCGATCAGGAGATTCAGTAAAGATGAGTCCGGTCCTCTGGTTGATTAAATCGAAAAGGTCTAAATGGAATGAAGCAAGGATAGTGTTTAATAATAAGACTACAACAATCATTAAAGCAAGAATCTTCCAGACCCTTTGCCTAGTAAGAATGAAAAATAAAAGAATAGAAATTATTACACCAAGCCAGGTTGACCGGGTGAAGGTAAACAAGATGCCCATAAGGTTTAAGAGAAATAATCCAACAAATTGCCAGATTGACAATTTCTTAAGGTAATGGAGGCTGATTAAAATCACTGGAGTGATTAGTAAAACTGAGTTGGGTATGAGCCCCGCCGACCTTTCAACATTTCCTATGTCCTGCTCGCCAAATGGCCACGGGTTGCCTATGTCTAGGGGGTGTTCGAAATTAAAGATTGAGGTTAAGACAGAATAAACTGAGACAGTAATTGCTGAAATTATGATAACAATGGAAAGTCTAATCAAAAATTTCGAAAAGTCTTTTCGATTGAACCTAAGAGAAGTCACGATAAAAAAGAGAAAAAATTGCATAAAAGTTCTCATGTCGCTTAAATAATCTGAATTAAACCCGATAGATAGAGCGCCATGAGTTAATCCTATAATGATAGCAATTGAAAATAGCAAAAATGGAAAATCTAATCTGGTGTTTATTTGGGTATTTTTAAAACATAATTTAAAAATAATAAAAAGAATTCCTAAAATTATTATCAATAAATTTGCTAATGTCGCATAATATCCTTCAGTAGGAATTCTTAGCTGGAACTTAAAGGTTAAAGATATAAAAATCAATACTAATAAAATATTGCTAAGAACCCCTTGGAATGAGATAATATTACTGTAAGCTATTTGTGGCGTTGGTATTGAAAGGGAATCCCGGTATCTCATTTTTCTCCCACCAATATCAGTTGTTCCCCCAGGGATGGGTCGAATTTGTGCAATCCCCACTCGGCCAGGGAAAAAGCGCTGGCCCGAAGCGATTCAGAAAGCGAAGGCACGGATTTGGGCACATAAAACCCTTGATGGGCTATGGCGCGACTGGCCAGGGCGATCCCATGAGATCCGTGGAAGGAAGTGGATATGGATTGCAGCTTAAAGGAGGCGCGCTCGGCCAGGGCACGAAGGGCCGGGGGGTTGAGGAGGTACAGATGTCGGGGCGGGTCCAGGGCGAACCAGTTATCCTTGAAGGACCTATGCCCCCTACTGTCTAGATTGGGAGTGAAGGCCACCAGCCGGCCTCCGGGTTTCAAGATGCGGTGGCATTCCCGGAGTAGCCTGACGGGATCGTGGACATGCTCGATCACGTGGTTCATGGTGACCACATCGAAACAGGATGCAGGATATGCCTGGGACTCAAGGTCCCCCAACCTGACCTTGAGCCCTTTGGTGCAGGCGTGCTTAACCGCCTCCGGGTCGACGTCCACGCCTTCGGCCTGCCAGCCCAGGGCGCTGAGTCGGGCCACCACATCACCATCACCGCAGCCCACATCCAACAACCGCCCCCCCGGACAAGGTTGGAGGCCGCAGACGCTTTTTTCCACCGCAGCGCGATAAGTTGGGGACAGATAAAAGACCAGGCCGGCCAGCTTTTGGAAGCCGGAATCCGACGTGGCATACCCGAAACGCCGGGCCAAATAGCCATCTTTGGCAAAATGGAAAACCTGCCGCAGGAAGCTGCGTCCGACGCCGTTCTTCCTGCTACTGTCACTATGAGTATAATACGCGGTATAGGCCTTGGCGATGTCTCCTTCCAGGGGCATAGGGTCAAGCCATACCAACCTACAACGGGAGTTGAGGCATTGTTTGAGATTCCATTGACCCGGAGCGCCAAAAAGGCGGTCGCGCAGCCCCTGGTAGAGAGGGGTGCCGGGGGAGCCGCACAAATAGCAATCGGGACAGGCCCGGCTGCGAATTTCCTGAGGGCTTGCGTCAACGGTCACTGTCATTGTGATTAACCTTAATTATTCGGCGAATTCTTTGATAGCATCGAAAATAATTTGTTTGCTAATTTAGATAAATGTTTCTTTGCATTATTGATTAGCCTTAAACGAGTGATAAATTTATTATATTCAATATCATTTATATCGATAATTATCTTATTTAGAATAACCGAGTGCAGTTTATATTCGGATAGATCTTTCTCCATAAACTTTTCAGGCTTTCTAATCTTTGCATAAACCAAGGATGGCTTTGTTGCATCTTCTTTTAACACTAGAATGTCACAATCAGAGAAAATATTCTCCATATCCCTTTTTCCAAACCTCCAATAATCATGGGGATAACCATGGAATGGCCAGTTGGATGGAACGATTATCAGTAATATACCATTTCTTTTGCAGACATTTTTAATATTTGAAATAGCTTCTTTCCAATCTCTTATGTGTTCTAGTACACAAGTAGAAATTACTAGATCAAAACTTTCTTTTCCGAATTTTTCCACCATTTTTCCAGCCGGACAAAGTACTTCAACACCTGGACCATGTTCAATGTCAACCCCAACATACTCGGCTGGGTTCCATTTCGTCAAAATGGGACGTAAACTGCCATTTACATCCATGGAGCCAACTTCTACTATCCTTTTGTCCTTAACTTCAGTTTCATTCAACATTGTTGCCCCAAAAATAATACATTTTGCATCGCACATATTATAATCCTCGCAGATTAGCAATTTATTGTCATACAATTTTCTTGTTTATCTATCCGAATAATTTTATAAGGTCCATAAATAAACCTAAAGTATTCGATTTTATTAGATAAAGTTTCTCTTTTTCGGAATCGTCCAAGATATATAGCCAGGATAGGACTCCCAGACCGATAATTATTGCAGTGAGAAAGGCTATTTTTGTGCTAAGACTGGGGGTCATTGCCGAAAAATATAGTCCGATTATGAGCAGCGTTGTACCAATTATAAACCTTGCCTTAATTTTAAGACCAGATGGTTTTCGTGATGGAACAAGGCGACGGGCTATCCAGAACACCACGAAAGTAGTAACAATAGCTCGAAATAGCCAAACCAGGGCGGCGCCAATAAGGCCCAGCTTCAGGATGCAAAACCAAAGCAATCCCAAAAAAATAGGGAACTCTAACAGGTGCAATTTGGCAATAAGGTCAGGGCGGTTCATGCCCTCGATGGCGCTGTATGGTATCTGGCCGATTGAATTAATCAAAACTGCCACCGCCAGCAGTTGTAATATCGGTGTACTAATCCTGGCGAAATCCGTTCCAATCCAGAGGCTTAAAAATGGATTAGCTAAAACTATAACGACAACAGTGATGGGCGCAAGGAGCAGAAAAACATATTTGACACCCTTTTGAAGCAGGGAGATGACTTTATCTTGCTGGCCCACCGAGTAAGCACTGAATGCAGGAAATACCACAGGCGCCAAGCTCTGGGGTATGATCCAAAGCTGGCTTGCAACTTGATAGGGAGTTACGTAATAAGCCACTGCTTCCATCGTAAGTAAAGATCCGATAAAGAACCGGTCTAAGTTGACTATAATTGGGCCAATTATATTACAAACGGTTAGCCAGCCACCAAACCTCAATACTTTTTTAGCATATGATAATTTAGGCTTTCGTGGCCAATTTAATTCTGGCAACGATCTAATACAATAATATAAAAATGTGAGGCAAACTAAAAAGCGGATAGCAAGAATAATCATGATTATCGGAACTAAATTGTTAGAAAAGTGTAAGACCAGTAACGGGGAAATAAATGTAATTATTCCAGCTGGCATTTGTATGCCATTAATTAAAGAAAAGCGTTGTTGGGCTTCTAAGACTCCACGACTACCTGCGGTGATCAGCATCAAAGGAATCCCTGTAGCCATTAGATAGAAAGCTTGCCGGGTTTCTATAATAAGAGTAGGCGGGACGTTTAGAATCCTTCCGACCAATATTGGAGTTAATAAATAGACTGATATACCAGCGATAATGCCGCAAGAAAACATTAGAAATAATGAGGTCCAAATTAGGTGACCTAATTCTTCTCTCTCGTTTAGAGCCAGGTATTCAGCCGTAAATTTAGTGTTGGCTCTCCCCACACCCATATCAAAAATACCGAAGTAGCCTATAACCAACCAGATTAGAGTGAGGATACCAAATCGTTCGGTTCCCAGACCTTTAATCAAGAGAGGAATGGCAAAAAACCCTACAACCATGGGCACTGCTCGCCCGACAAAATTCAAAAATGTATTCCGGGTGAGCGTCCTTCCGCTATGCCCCCCACTTAATTTCATATTTTCAGTGTAATTTAAATTCTCAACCAACGGTGGATACCTTAACAGAGATTATTCAACAATCTAGCCGTACTCTGAGCCTCTTTTTTCAAGTATCAAGGTGTTGGCTGGCCTCAAAATTTCCCAGCCCGCAAATGCCGGGGCAGCAGAGACTCAGGACCACGGCCCCCAAAACCCCCATAAGGGTCATCAGGGATAAGGCGGTCCACATCAGGGGAGGAATTTCGTGGAAGCGTTCCTCCACCAGTTTCTTGGCCACCAGTTGGGTCATGGCCCGCCCCAGCCCGAAATCAAACAGACTGAGGTAGCCGATGACCATCCACACCAGGGTCAACACGCCGAACCGGTCGATACCCAGTCCCTTGATCAACAAAGGAATGGAAAAAATCGCCACCGCCATTGGCAGCCCCGACCCCAGCACATTAAAGAGCGTATTGCGGGCGAGCAGCCGGCCTCGGGTATACTTCCCGATTGCCTGGAAGGATGCTTCTGTGTAGTTGTTCTTGGCCATTGTCAAGTAACTAATGCTTATGAAGGATTAATTCAGGGAAAATCGTTGTAAGGGATAGGTGCGCTTTAGTCTGATGACCCTATGATCTCTTGCCTCTTAAAAAGTCTTTGGTATAGCGAAACAGAGTATATGGATTTTCTTTAATTAATTCAATGGAATAAGCCAATAGCTTATGAAAAAGTTCAATTTTATTCGCTCTTTTATTTGATTTGATTATTTTTATAGCCTTATTTCTCGCCTCGATTAAATCTTGGATTGTAAGATCGTTAACTTCGGCTGCTGGCGTTTCGCGGGATAAATCATCCCAACATAATTTATCACTTAATAATCTAATCCCTCCTTCTCCTTTAATTGCCATATCAAAGAGTTTTGTATCTGGATAAATATCGAGAAGACTGACGCCACAACTATCAAAGGGTATTATCTTAAGCAATGAGAGTGTTTCATTTATTGTATTTTTAGTTTCGAAGGGCAATCCTATTATTAAACCTATTGATAACTCGGCAATTCCAGCCTCTCTGCACCGAGTTAATACTTGTATTATCTTATCTTTAGTATAAAATTTGTTAGCCCCCTTTAAAACTTCTTCACTCCCAGATTCCATGCCAAAGGAAATGTAGATACACCCCGCCTCTTTGGCTAGCTTAAACATTTCTGGATGGGCGGTATCGATTCTGGTTTCAAAACCCCATTGGACTTTCTTGTGCAACCCCCTTCTTTTATATTCCTCACAAAAATTTTCGAAGTCTTCACGCCTTGGGTAAAACAAACTATCTTCAAAATAAATCCGCTCAGCTCCTAATTTACTGTTGAGCAAAGAAACTTCATCTAAGACATTATCTATACTCCTTATTCGATGTCGTCTGGTAAGCAATGGCATACAGAAAGTACATGAGAACGGGCATCCTCTTGAAGCAAATATTGGAAATACTCTCTGGAATTTATGTTTAGTTAGATTGTAAAGGCGAGCATATTTATTCCAGTCTACCAATAAATGGTCTGCGAAAGGTAATGAATCGAGATCGCTAATCAATTCCCTATCACCATTATTAATAATTTCACCTTGATTATTTCGCCAAACAATTCCTCTAACATCACTAAATACTTCTGTCTGTTCACCAGGATAATCTTTCAGCCGATTATATATTTCCAGTATCGTTAGTTCTCCCTCCCTTAAAACTATCGCATCGAAGGATGGATATTGCTCAAGAGTTTCATTAGGAACTGCGGTTGGATGTGCTCCACCGGCAATAATCAAAATATTTGGGTCAACCTTCTTAATAATTTGTGCTATATGATTTGCCCCGGTGATGTTAAAACTTTTACTTGTAATTCCTATTAATTTAAAATTGTTTTTTTGTATAAAATTACCGATACTACCCCAATCTTTGAATGTTTGATGGTCAATAAGCGTTACCGAAGCTCCGGCTTTTGTTTTTAGGTAAGTACCCAGATAAACTAAACCGAAATTTGGCGTTAATAATACATTTCGGCCGCTGTCTTCTGCTAACCTTTCTTTTAAACTGGGAGGATCGATTAATAGAACATTCATATTAAATTGAGACTGTTGCGAAATACATCGTAAAAAGTATTTAAAAATTGCTCAGATTTTCCTGGACAAACTGCATAACATATTGTAATATCAGGGAAATAATATTTTCCCTGGAGGCTTCATGAGCAA
>Ga0187864_10001964_pt1 | contig 18636 bp, 16 predicted proteins | sample June2016WEW_11_4_FD_132985 | JGI IMG/M metagenome (GOLD analysis project Ga0187864, IMG submission 132985) | Peatland microbial communities from SPRUCE experiment site at the Marcell Experimental Forest, Minnesota, USA - June2016WEW_11_40 | ecosystem: Environmental > Terrestrial > Soil >...
CGGGGGGCGCTCGAAGCGGGTGTCGGGGTGGCGGCCGCCTATCCCGGAAGCCCAACCTCGGAGGTCATTCCGGCTCTTGCCGAAGTGGCCGCGGAGATGAACATTTACGTGGAGTGGTCCAGCAACGAGAAGGTGGCAACCGAAGTGGCGGCCGGCGCCTCATTTGCGGGAATCCGCTCCTTTGGTGTCATGAAGCAAAACGGGGCCAACGTGGCAGCCGATTTTATCGTCAATTTGAACATGACGGGTATCGGCAGCGCGGGCATGGTCATTTTTATTTCCGATGACCCGGGCGGTGGAACCAGCAACAACGAACAGGACTCGAGAACCATTACCAAGTGGATAGACAATCCGCTGATGGAACCAAGCAGCGCCCAGGAAGCCAAGGAAATGATCAAATGGGCTTTTGAGGTCTCCGAAGCGGTGAATCTGCTCACATTCGTGCGTGGTGTGGGAAGGATCTCCTATACCCGAAGCAACGTGGTGCTGGGCGAACTGCCCGGGAAAGCTAAACCCAAGCCCTTCTTCCCGGAAATCTGGGATATGAATAATCCCAAAAAGAGCAAGTTCACCTCGGGTCCTTTTCCAGTGTTCCACAAGGTTTTGCACGAAAAGCTCGAAAAAGCGCGGGAGATTTTCGAAAACTCTTCTTTCAACCAGTATATGGGACCGGAAAAACCCGATCTTTTGATCATAACCTGCGGCGCCTCCACCTCCTATTGCATCGAAGGCGTGGATGAACTGAAGATGAGCGAACGGGTTGGGATCTTGAAACTGGGCACCACCTGGCCTCTTCCGGAAAAACTGGTCGCCCGGCATCTGAGTTCCACCCGCAAAGTGTTCTTTGTCGAGGAAATGGACCCATTTGTGGAACGAAGTGTCATGGAATTGGCTGCCGCCCTGCTGCCGGCGACGGCAAATCTCACTTTCTTCGGCGCCCGTTCCGGTCACCTGACTCCCTATAACGAACTTAGCACCGACATCGTAATCAATGCCCTGGCGGATATCCTGGGCATAACCTATCAACCCCGTGATTCAGCCTATGAAGATCTGGCGGGGGAAGGAGCCAAACTCGTACCGAACCGACCGATCAACATGTGCCCGGGCTGTCCCCATCGTGCAACCTTCTGGGCGCTCAAAAACGCCATTCAACTGGACGGCCGAAATGGTTTTTTATGCGGGGACATCGGTTGTTATTCCCTGGGGTTTGCAGGGCCGGGGTTTTTCCAGTCGCGAACCATGCACGCTATGGGTTCAGGCACGGGAGTGGCAAGCGGTTTGGGAAAACTGGGCCGATTCGGGTTCGATCAGCCCATTCTTGCGATGTGCGGCGATTCCACTTTTTACCATGCTGTAATGCCGGCCCTGGTCAACGGGGTTTACAACAATTCCAATTTTACCCTTCTCATCGTCGATAACAGCGCCACGGCCATGACGGGGTTTCAACCGCATCCCGGGACCGGACAACTGGCCACGGGAGAGCCGGCGACGATAGTGGACATGGAAGCGGTGTGCCGGGCGATGGGGGCTTCGGTTGAAATTTGCGACCCTTTCGATCTCAAAAAAACCTCCGACGCCCTGTTGAGAAAAATGCAGGAAGACGGCGGCCCCAGGGTTGTCATCATGCGGCACATGTGTCAGTTGGTAAAGGCGAAAAGAAAAATCCCGCCGGCCTATAAGATACATGTGGATGGCTCAAAATGCCTGGCGGACAACTGTGGTTGCAACCGGCTTTGTACCCGCCTGTTCGCATGTCCGGGACTGATGGTGGACAATGAAACCGGCAAGGCGGCCATAGATGAGGCGTTTTGTGTTGGATGCGGCCTGTGTTCGGAGATTTGTCCGGTCCACGCCATAGTTAAAGAGGAGGCGAACCGATGAAACCGAGCAAACTGAAAAAGGAGCCCTATAATGTCATCATCTCCGGCGTGGGAGGTCAGGGAAATGTCCTGTTGTCCGGGTTTATCGGGGCTGCTTTGTTAAATGAAGGCTTCCTGGTAAGTGTGGCTGATACGTTCGGAGTCAGCCAGAGGGGCGGATCGGTCTCGAGCCACATAAAAATCTCGGAAAGAACTCTCTACAGCTCGGTCACCCTCAAGGGCAAGGTGGATGTGCTCATCGGCATGGAACCGGTAGAGACGCTGAGAACCCTGGTGGAATTCGGCAACCGCAATACCATAACGATTGTAAATCCCAGACCCGTCTATCCTACCGGTGGTGTTGCCTATCCGGACCTGAACGAAGTTAAGCGAACCATCGAGAAAATGTCTTCGCAAACCAAATATGTCAATGCGACTGAAGAAGCTTTGAAGATGGGCAATCCGATCTACAGCAATGTCATTTTTCTGGGAGCAATCGTGGGTGCAGACGTATTACCCTTGAGCAAAGAATCGTTTATGCCTCTCCTGGAAGAACGATTCCCCGGGAAAATGCTCGATATCAACCTCAGGGCTTTCGATAAAGGCATGGAGCTTATCGCCGGTGCGTAATCGGCGAAGTTGGTATGATTTTGATAACCTGAAATTCCCTCGATTCTGACGAAATGCTATTGAGATAAATCTCAGTCGTCCTACGATTCTCATGACCGGGAATTTTCTGAATCGCAGCAAGAGGTAGTCTTGGGTGTCAGGATCGGCAAGCGAGATGATCTTGTCGATCTCCAGCGCCGGCGGAACATATTTGACCTTCTTCTCAACAGGCAGGAAAGGGATGTCGTTCACCGGATTATCGGCAACGACCTTATGCCGAATGCCATGATTGAAGAACGCTTTCAAGAGCCTCAGGTCGTAGTTTGCAGCGTAATGAGCCTGTTCGGCGCGCTTCCTGAAAGGTCGGAAGTGGTGTGCAACTCCGCAGAGGCTCACCTTCTCCGGAGGGTTAAGAGCCATAAGACTGTGGCAACCATTCCGAAACCCGTTCCCACAAGGCAGACTCCCTGCCATCCGGAATGAGCGTAGGCAAATGAGGAGAGCGCCGAGCCAAAAACTCCGCCGGCAAAGAAGCTGGCCATGTAGGCCGATGTGACGCGGCTGCGCGCATCGGGTCTCAGGCGATAGATTTCGCTTTGGTTGGTTATGTGCAACCCCTGCACGGTAAGGTCGAGCACTAGAATGCCGAATACAAGCATCAGGACCGAGTGGTCGCCCAGTTTCAGAGGGAGCCATGAGAGCACAAGAAGCGCCGATGTGATCCCCGTCATCTGACTAGTCCAGCCCATATCGGCCATCCGGCCGGCCATAGAAGCTGCCAGCACGCCTGCAACACCGGCCAGACCAAATATCCCTATCGTTCCAGTGGAGTACCGGTACGGGGGCTGGGACAGCAGCAGGGCCAGAGGGGTCCACAGCACACTGAACGAGCCGAATGCAATCGCGCCGTAAAAAGCTCGAAGGCGCAGGACAGGCTCTTCCATGAGCAGGGAGAGTACGGACTTCATCAATGCCGGGTAGCTTACGCCGATATTGGAGCGGTACGTCGGCAGGCCCCTGTGCAAGACGACTGCAAGCGCGATCATGAGTCCTGAGGCGACCCCAAAAACCGCTCTCCAGCCCTCGAGTTGGGCCAAATAACCAGCCGCAGTACGGGCGAGAAGAATGCCGAGCAGGAGCCCGCTCATCACCGTCCCAACAACCTGTCCTCTTTCGGCAGGACGGGCCAGCGTGGCTGCAAAGGCGACGAGAACCTGGGCTACAACCGAGAGTGCGCCCATCATAAGGGCTGCCGCGAGCAGTATTGAGGAGAAAGGAGCCAAGGCCATTCCCGCCAGGCAGACTGAGATTCCAACAGTCATCCAAACCGCTAGAACCCGCCGCTCCATAAGATCACCCAACGGCACCAGGAAAGCCAGTCCCAAAGCGTACCCCAACTGGGAGGCCGTGATGATAAGGCCCGTTGTGGCAACGGACATCCCCAGGCTCTGACGAATGGCCTCAAGCAAGGGCTGGGCGTAGTAAATGCTCGCAACCGTCAATCCGGAGCCTGCGGCCATTAGCAAAACGAGCGTCTTACTCATCTTGGAGGCGTCCGTAGCTCTTGATTGGGTTTCGATGCTGGAGGACTTCTTTTTCACGTCAACCATAAAGGCATTTCCAGACGAATTCTTCAGTTTAAGCGTGTTCACCAGATGCTTCCGATATCATATGGGCAGGGCCAAGTTTCGTTCTTCAAGGCGATCGAATCTCAGACGAACACTTGCTTCCACCCGGTTCCGTGGCGTTAAGGCTTCAATCAAACCTTCACCGGGAAAGAAAGCTTCTGTTGATTACCAACACTCGTACGGTAATCCTCGCAATCCTCTACTCAGGAAATGATAGAGGAAGGTCAACGGGACCGGTTTTTGCAATTTCAGGACACACAACCATCCCAGCAGTTGATAGCTTCTCTGCTCAATGCTGGTTCGAGATCCGAGGACCATTATTCGAGTTCTTCAATTGATTGATATTAGAGTGAAGAGGCGCAGCTATTTGCTCAAGGGATCAAGCCCATGCAACCACTTTGAAGACAAGAATCCCGTATGCCATGAGGAGGACGGTATCCTGAGATTTTGATAATGTTGATTCCCGCATTACTCATTGGGCCGGAACGCCGGACCTTGTCGGACCAAGCCAAGCCGTGCAGGTCGGGTTGAAGGCAGCAAAACCAACGATCCGAAGCTAACGTTCTTTCCGCTATTTTTCTTCCCACGCCTTCTTGATGGCATCATCGACTTTTTTGTCCTGTATCTCCTTCTCCTTTCTTTCGTCGTTTCTTGCCTCTCCTTCCTGACCTTGACCCATACCTCTTCTACCCATTCCTTGGCCTGAGCAGAACTCCTCCTTTGTTATATAACCATGTCCATTGACATCCATTGCCTTGAACATCTCTTCGGCATTACCCCTGTGATGCGGGGCCGCCATAAATTCCTCTTTGGTGAGTTTCCCATGATGGTTAGTGTCCAACGCATCAAAACGTTCTTGACACCCCATCCTTGGAGCACCATGGCCACCCTGCCACTGGGCAAGCGCCATACCTGCAATGAATAACACCGTCACCAATCCGACCAGTACAACCAGCTTGAAACATTTCATTTTTTCTCCCGCCTGATTCAATGGTTTCGGTCCGGAATAATGCCTCAAGCTGTGTGCTATCCATCCAAACCGCATTTTCGGGTCGGATTCTGCCCGAAAAAGCTTCTTAAACAACCCCAAAGCCCGCAAAACCTTCAAAGATATGCTCTGTGATACGCGTTGTTTGCGGAAATAAGGGCCAGCCCAAAAGAGTACCTTGGGCCGGCCCGGATGGGGTGTTGGAGAGTCGGACTGGAGCTTCGGCAACGGCTCATCCCGAAGCTCCCTATATCAAGCGCAAACTCTCATCTGCGCGGAAGCGGGAGCATGCGAGACAGGAGGAGAGGTGAACGGTTCTCGCAACGCTCCCACAAAGATTAGTCCTTGTGCTTCTGTTCCTTCTCGTGGTGGGATTTCCATTTCTCGCGCATTTGCTCAACTTTGGTGCGCTGCTCAGGGGTCAGGACTGCATAGATCCTGGATTTCATGCGCTCCTTGTCTACAATCAGCTCGGTTATGATATCCGCTTGCCCCTTCGCGATGGCCCGAACCTTCGCCTCGTCAAATTGACCCTTTGGGAGAGCGCAAAGTTGCTCGCGCCCCGCTTTTAGTTTTTGGACAAGTGGTTTCATTTTTGCGCGCTCTTCGAGCCTGATGGAAAACATCTCTTTCTTTTGCGCGTCAGTCAAATTGAGCTTTTTCCACAAATGGTGATGCCCGTGGCGATGCCCGTGATGATGCTTCCAATGCCCCCTGCATTCCCCTTTAGCGGCGCCTGTATCTTGTGGATCGCCCTTGTTGACTTCCGCAGCGGCAGCAGTGCCGGACCCCTGGGTACCGGCCGCGATAGAGTTGAAGAAGAACCATGATCCAGTCACCCATACTACCGCTGCCAAAGTTACCGCAAACCCTGTCAGTAATCTCTTCATATCGTTTCTCCTTATAATTTGATGGTCCCTTCATGATGAATAAGTATAAAAAGTCTGCATCAAGAGTCGAGTTAAGATTAGTTAAAGCAGGTAAAGTTTAGTAAAGGAATATATGAGTGAAAGTTGGGTTTCGCTGCGTTGCACCCAGCAGCCGACACAGTTCCTATTATCTGAGGTAGGCCACCCTGGCCACAACCTCTACAAAATGACTTATCATCCGGAGGAAGCATCTCTTCAGCGGGAGGATACCTGATGCTCAAATTATCGGAACGGGAATGCCTGCGAATTTTATAGTTGTAGACGGACCGCCCTCCGGTCTTCCGTATTCCCTGGCAGAAGTGAGAGTGGTTTGTGCGAGAGGTGAGAAGATCGGTTCATCGAAAAACCCTTGGTAAAATCCTCAGCAGGGGTCCTAATCCCGACAGACGAACCCTCAACTTTCGCCCATGGAAAAGTTTGATGGCTCCTAGAAGCCCGCTGTAGAGCTTTTCATCATATGGGTGCCACCAGAGGTTTTTTTTGGCGAAGGTCAGGAGGTCATGCACCACCACCTGTGGCTGGGTCATCTCCAGGAAACCGATTTTACCGTGTGTCCTCCCATAGCCGGATGCCTTGAGACCTCCCCAGGGTGTTTCGGCCATGCCGTGGCTGACGAGATGATCATTTATCGTCATGACTCCTGCCCGAATTCTCCTGGCGATCTGCTCTGCTCTTTTGGCATTCCTGGACCAGACAGACCCGGTAAGGCCATAAATAGAATCGTTGGAAAGGGCGATCGCTTCTTCCATGTCTTGCACCTTCATTATGGCAAGAACCGGCCCGAACGTCTCCTCCTGCATTACCAGCATCTCATGGTTGACCTCGGCAATAACTGTGGCAGGAAGGAAGTTGCCCGGACCCTCTTGGGGCGGGCAATCCGATTGAGCAACGATCACTGCCCCCTTATTCAAAGCGTCTTCCAAATGGTTGCGGACTTTTTCCATCTGGCTCTTTGTGGTCATCGCCCCCATGTCCACATTGAAATCCTTATCCTGTCCGACCCTGAGCGATTCCACCTTTGCTTTGATTTTCTCCATGAATGGCTCATAGACAGATCCGTGTACATAGACTCGTTCAACCCCGGCGCAGGTCTGCCCGCAATTTTGAAGCCCTGCCCACACGGCCCCGGAACTTGCCCGGTCCATGTCGGCGTCTTCACAGACCAGCATGGCATCGTTGCCGCCCAGTTCAAGGTTAAGAGGCGTAAGGGTCTCGGCGGCTTTGGACATGAGTTTTTTCCCAACAGAGACCGAGCCTGTAAAAAACAGCTTATCGATTCCGGAGTCGATGAACGCGTCACCGGCAACATCCCCGCTAATATTGATGAATGAAAAGATCCCGTCAGGAAGCCCGGCCGCACGCAAGCAAGCTTCGATCTCTCTTCCAACAAGCTGCGTGTTGGTGGCTGTTTTAAGGATGACACCGTTTCCCGCAAGAAGGCCCATAACTACTTCTGAAAAGGGTATTCCGAAAGGGTAGTTCCACGGAGATATGATTCCTATCACCCCATAAGGGACTCGAAACATTTTGCTCCACTTGTTAAAGAGAAGAAAGCTTCCGGGTAGGAGAACAGTGGGTTTCAAAAATTTCTTTGCATGACTTGTGTAATAGTCAAGAGCCATTACGGCGGGGAGGACTTCAGTTGCAAGGGCGTCTACTCGAGCTTTACCATTCTCTCTGGAAATCAGTGCCACGATTTTTTCAGCATGTTCCATCAAGTGAACCCTCATTCCCCTTAGCGCACGGATTCTTTTTTTTACCGTGAGAACTGCCCAGGCTTCCTGAGCCCTCCTGGCCTTTCGGATCGCTTCTTTTAGATCGTCCACGCTATTTTTCGGGGAGTATCCGATCGTCTCGCCGGTAGCCGGGTTTACGGATTCTGTCGACCTTGCATTCTCCAGTTTTGAAGAACTTTTTTTGGTCTGTTTGCGCATGTGCTCAACCTCGCCTCGTATGACAGACTTGTTAACAGCACTAAACGATTATATGGTGAAACGCTCTCGCGGGCTTCCCTATGCGACGAGTGATGCATAGCCCGGAAGGCATCCCCTGAAGTGTCTAATCTGGTCATTCCGCTTACCGCCTTTAGGCGGAAGTCGTACGCGTTGGGCGTTCGCGGGATGCCTTCTTCAGAATTGGAAGCTCCATACGTAGCTAAAGCTCGACATCAATTCGAGTCTGCCTGTTTTGATTTTGTATTTTGATGTTTTACACCGTAACGTCCTCTGAATGTGTGCATGGCCGCGTTGATTCCCAAAAAATTTGTGATAAAGTCAAAAACAAACGCGGGAAGATATCGCAGCAGCCAGACGGAATAGACCAGGGGAGGCATGAGGAGCCTTCTTCTGTCCTTTTTGATAGCCCTTACTATCCGCTCTGCAACGCGCTCTATGTCGAGGATGGGCAGCAGCCAGGAAAAGCGGGTCTGAACGCCCTCGAACATCCCGGAATTGATGAAGTAAGGACAAACGACCGTGGTCTTTATGTTCCACTTTTCTTGTTTCATCTCCATTCGAAGCGCCTCGTCGAAACCGAAGGCTGCAAACTTGGAGGTGCAATAGTCCACCAGACGCGAAACGCCAATAAGTCCCGCCGCAGATGAAATGGTTACGATATGACCGTTGCCGGCGCGGATCATCTCAGGAAGAAAAGCTCGAACGGTCCAGAAGTGAGCCAGCATGTTCACGGCCATGCTCTTTTCAAGCTGTTCGTCAGTGCATTCCAAAAAGGACTTCCCGGAGACAATTCCAGCGTTGTTGATAAGGATGTCGACTTTTCCGAAATCTCCTTTCACCACCTCGGCGACTCTGTAGACCTCGTTACGGATTGAGACATCACATTGGTAGACGGCAACCGAGTGCCCTTTTGCCTTTATTTCCCCCGCGATCTTTTCGAGATTTGAGTCGTCGATATCCCAGATGATAACTTTAGCTCCCCGATCTGCAAGCTTTTTGGCCATGAGCAGACCGATACCGCTTGCCCCCCCAGTAATCAAAACATTACGGCCGTAGATTTCGCTCATACTCTTTCCTCCGCTGCCTCTTAAACCAAAGCTCTTAAAACTCGAGATCGGGGTCCAAGTCCAATAATCCGGCATAATGCATCAACTTTTATGCTATGCATCCAAACCGCATTTTCGGGTCAAATTCAGCCCGAAAAAACTTCTGAAACAAACCCAAAGGCCATAAAACCATATGATTCCCCCATCGAACATGCAAGTGAAATCTCAATGAGACTGGCCCGGGCAGTTTCAGTTCAGATTTTTATAAAGAAGGGCCTTTTCTGGAATACGGAATCCAAGATCTTCATTTTGTTTTTCGCTTCGCGCCTTCAGGTGAAAAATTCTGCGCCTGACTTGCTTCTTCTTGTGGTAGTTGTATTGGTGGAGACTTTCCAACTAAAGAGGAGTGGCAATGGTTTCGAGAAAAGTTTTTGTTGTGCTGGTTGCAATATTCTTTCTGGCTGCTTCGGCACTCGCCGCCGAAGTCGAAGGAGTGAAATTCCCCGATAAGATGAAGGTCAACGGGCAGGACCTTACCTTCAACGGCGGAGGCAAGCGAACCAAATTCGGTTTACAAGTGTATGTTGCGGGCCTGTACCTAAAGCAAAAAAGTGGTGAGGCAGCCAGGATTATTGATGGGGACGAAACCATGGAAATCAGGCTTCAGATCACTTCAGCCCTGGTCAGCGCGAACAGGATGAAAAGCGCTGTTATGGAAGGTTTCGAGAAATCTGCAAATGGCAACACGGCCCCACTCAAAGCCAGGATCGACGCCTTTATGGGTATATTTGAGGGACTTGACAATAATGATGTCTATGAGATCGCCTATGTCCCGGGTAAGGGCACAGAGGTATCCAAAAATGGTGCAATATCATCCGTTATCGAAGGCCTGGATTTCAAAAAGGCCCTCTACGGAATCTGGCTCGGAGACAAACCCGCTCAGGAAGAGCTGAAAGCCGGGATGCTCGGGAAGTAGCAAAGCCAGCATCGTCTTGCCCGACCCAGGCGGACCTATCATCAGGAAATTCGGTTGAAATTGAGGTGACTATTGGGGAGACTTGGGCGGAATGACCAGATTATTATCGCATAGGGTTGTTTATACGTCTATCATACGAGAAAGAGACTTTGGGAGGAGATGAGCATGATGAAAGTGCGTCGACTGGGGACCGTTGGCCCGGAGGTTTCGGCAATGGGTCTCGGCTGTATGGGCATGTCTGATTTCTATGGACCGGCCAGTGAGGATGAGAGCGTGGCAACGATCCACTCTGCCATGGAGGCGGGAATCACGCTGCTGGACACCGGGGACTTTTATGGCGCCGGCCATAATGAACTGCTCGTCCACAAGGCACTGAGAGGCAGAAACAGGGACCGGATCCTGCTCAGTGTAAAATTCGGCGCTCTTCGCAGTCCCGACGGGAGCTTTCTCGGGTATGACGGGCGCCCTGCGGCAGTCAAGAATTTTGCTGCCTATAGTCTCAAACGCCTTGGGACAGATCACATCGACATCTATCGTCCGGCACGAGTCGATCCCAATGTCCCCATAGAGGAGACGGTGGGAGCTATCGCCGATCTCATTCAGGCCGGCTATGTCCGCTGGCTCGGCTTGAGTGAAGCTTCGTGGTCAACGGTGAGGCGCGCTCACGCTGTTCATCCGGTTGCCGACCTTCAGATCGAATATTCCCTCATGAGCCGCTCGGTGGAGACCAAGATCCTGCCAACCTTGCGCGAACTGGGTATCGGTCTGACCGCCTATGGCGTGCTCTCGCGCGGGCTGATCAGTGCCGGAGCTCTAAAGGGTCAATCGCAGTCAGGGTTCCGATCTCACTTCCCGCGCTTTCAAGGCCAAAACCTGAAGAATAACCTGGCTCTTGTGGAAGCACTGGCTGCCTTTGCCGCGTCGAAGGCTGTCAGCGTTGCCCAGCTTGCAATCGCCTGGGTGCTGTCAAGGGGCCGGGACATCATACCGCTCGTCGGCGCCCGTAGACGGGACAGCCTGCAAGAAGCCTTGGGATCTCTTGATCTGGTCCTTACAGCAGAGGATTTCTCGAAGATGGAAGCGTTAATCCCAGTCCCCGCGGTAGCAGGCGAACGCTACATGCCCGAACAGATGGCGATGCTGGACAGTGAACGCCCTTGAGATCCCGTTCAGGCACGGCTAAGAATACGTCCGCAGAAGAAGATGGCCGAAATACAGAGAATTGTCGTCTCACGTCATTCCTCTAAAAACATGCCGGAATAACTGGTTTCCATCCGGAAACCCGGTACAGATCCACGGAAGGAGTTGTAAAATGTGATCGCTTCAATTCGATCTTACGCGCTTCACACCCACAGTTTCCGATCTCATCGCACATGTTGCCGACCGTTGCCGCTTCAGGGGAATTCACATATTAGGATCATAGGCGTTATGAGTCGGTCTGTTCTCCGGACTCAATGGATTAGCAAGTAATATGGACTTTCGCTGAGTGGGTAGGTATCGTAGCTTTTGAGGCCAGCTCTGAACAGCTAAGGAATAGTCTTCCCCTGTGCCGTGAGCTTATCATCCTTGACGTTTCCGTCGATTTTATCCACTCGCCCAATACTATCCTCATCATTTTTGCCTGAGCCTTTAAAGTCGGACAGACTGGAGGCGGGCCATAAAATCGGAGGATGTAGGTGCGTCCAGAAATCCGGAAACCGATCTCACTGAGATACCTCTTGTACGTTCGGACCGGAAATCGTATTGTCTTAGTAATTTTAGGGGATCAATGGAAGTGTTTCGGGCAAAAATCCGATCCCAACATGCAGTCCGGAGGCATAGTGCAGAAGTTGATGCATTATTCCAGTTGAATCTGGAGGAATTTCCGGCGATTTGGAAAGATTATGGAAAAAGATGAAAAACCCGGTTCACTAATTCTTACTCTCTTTGCAATGTTGTTATTTCTGTTGTCCGCGGTTTCCTGCACACCGATTTTGGTCGGTCAAGCAGCCGTTCAAGGTACGGCACTTGTAGCGACTGCGGCTGCCTCCGCATCGACCGAAGACCATGATAAAAATTTGAAAGCCTCGGTGAAAGCCTTTAATGAGGCTTTCAGATTTGAGGATTACACGCAGGCGTCTGTTTTTGTCACCCCGGACAAAAAAGAAAAATTCTGGTCAGAGGTGGACAGGTTTCAAGGAAAAATCCGGCTCGCGGAATATGATTTAAGGGACATGCAACTTGATGAAAAGAAAAATCACGCTACGGCAATTCTGTATTTTCAATACTGGCGTCCCGAATCCCCGATCCTTAAGACGGTTTCCTTTACGCAAAAATGGCAATATTCTGAAAAAGACAAAAAGTGGAGAGTTAGCGATAGCGGATTTGAAGCGTTTCCTTCAAACAGCCATTAATCCCCTTCCGTGGATACGAACTGCTATTTTAGTATCTGGATTTCATAAACAAAAGGCCGGAACTTCGCGGTGAGAACGATTGTGCTATAAGAGGTCACCCCAGAATTTGGATTTTAACACGTTAGAGTTGCCGGTCGCGAGTATTTTGTTCTCGAATCGGCTGAGCGAGGATTGCCCGGCTCCGCTCTCATGCTCTTTCCCCAAGGCTAATCGGAGAGCCGAGTCCACTCTCGGGTGATTGGCGTCATTGCAATCCTCATAGCCTGCCGCAACCTGATAGACTCTCTGGCGCAAAAGTTGGAGCAACGAACGATCCGTATGCCGAGGCGATCTTGGATCATCAATCAGAGACTCTACACCGCTAAGAATGTTAAAACGCTGATCCATTGCTCTCATCAGGAGAAAGAAGGATAGCTTGGATCGGACATTTTGGCTTCCACATGCACCCAACAGACTCCTCGTTCCTTTCGAAAGGTTGTCTGATTTCGATTATCCTGGACGACTTGTCTCACCGGCCCCATTTTCCCTATCGTTGTAGTGCCTTGTTTACGGACTTAAGTAGCCCTGCCTGCTTTAACGGTTTAACGAGGTAATCAACGGCGCCCATGCGAAGACTATCTTGAGCTGTTTCTGTACTGGGATATGCCGTCATGATGATCACGCGGGTTTTGAGGTTTCTCCGCATTACCTCTTGTAGGATATCTATCCCCCATCCATCATCGAAAATGATATCTGCAAGTATCAGGTCGAATTGCGTTTCATCCATTCTCGACAGAGCTTCCCGGTAACCTTTGGCAGTGACCACGTTATGCCCTTCGGCTGCGAGGAATCTGTGAAAGCTGAACCTGATGCTCTCTTCATCATCGATTACGAGTATCATTGCCTTCATCCATTCTCCAGATGAGAGGTGTTCCTCTTTCAGAACCATGCGACATTTCGCGGTTCTTCTTCATAACCTCCGACCACCGCTCACCTCTCAGGACCGATGGTTGGTAGGCAATGTGTGGGATAATGACCAGATATGCTTCGGTGTTCTCAAAATCTGTGCCGAAATTCGAAGGATATGCCCTATTCCATATTGTAATGGTATAATAAGAACTTAAGTCTGAGTGGCTGTGTACTGGCCGATAGCCGGCATGAAAATGAGTGTTGCACGCAACAGAAGCGTTGCATGATTTTTGTGTTGCATGTAACACACCGGCATGACAGCAGAGGCGGGAATGTTTATCAGAGCATTTTGGACAGTTTCAGGACACACCGCCATCCCCGCAGTTGATGTCCTCGTTTTCCCCACCGGTGCCAAGGAGATTGGCTAAATACGACAAATCTGGATACAAGATCTTCTTGGCTCAAATGAAGGCCATTCTTTTTGGAGACCCAGATGTTCGGATGACAAAACGAAGATGTGAGGAATTCTTCGACAACGATGGTAACTTTGATTTAGGGACAGAATGTATGGAGGAAACGCTGATCTGGGCTGCTGAAAAAATGGGAGTGCCTGATGCTCGGGTCACTCACTCATGATGAGATCATAGTTGAGGCAAAAAGGCGGCTTGGTGGGTACGGCGACCAAGCCGCTCTTGGATATTGGGAAATCGGAGAAGAGATAGGATCGCGGATATCAGGTCTTTCGATAAAGGCGTCCGGCACCAAGCATCCGGCAGCCCCGCGCCTACTGGCCCAGGGCCTCCGAGGGTGGGCGAGGCACCGTCAGCACCAGGGCCGGTGCACTCGCAGCAAGGTTACGGGCTCCGATATCGCTAACCATTGCCCAGCCGTGCGCGTTGCGGAAATTGCAGACCGCAATGACATACCCTTGAAACCCCGGCGCGATATTGGATGTTACGCCGTCCCACTGTGCGCCGGCTGAGATACTTCCAGTATTATGCAGCTGCGATGAACCCCCGGAGAAAAAATAAAGGCTGCACCCACCGGACTCCTGCGGTGTGCCGAAGGGGTCCATGGAGGTATTCGAGATAGATATCCCCGTGTCAAAACCGTTTTGGTTGGTTACAAAACTAAACAAGAGCATTGTCTGGTTCGTGCAGGCGCCGCTAACGCAGCTCATTCCAGCGGCACAGACATTGCCGCATGCTCCGCAATTCTGGGGATCGGTCCCCAAATTCTTGCAAACTTTACCGCAGGGAGAAAGACCGGGAGCACAAGGTGTAATAATTATCTTCTGCGGTGACTCCTGCATTGCCTGCGGCGTTTCCCCGGCGCCGACCCGATGGTATGTTACAGCCGAAATTGCAACAAAGAATGCCATGCCAATCAACGCGAAAAAAATCTTTTTTTTCATGTGCCCATCTCCTTTCGGTTAAAAAGATTACAAGAAATCGATTCCCTGGTTCCCCACATGTTAGAGAAAGTTCAGAATTTTCTGTCATAAACCGAGACGACCGGTACCTCCCCCTAGGCGTTATTTCCCCTTGAACACGGGAGTCCGTTTCTCATAGAAGGCATTAATACCTTCCTTGTTGTCCTCGGTCTGCATGCATATCGCTTGGGCAAAAGCCTCATACTGCAGGATATCATCCAAGTTGCTCTCCCAGCTTTTCGAAAGGATCATCTTTCCCAGGCCGTAGGCGATGGCAGGTCCATCAGCAATCTCCTTGGCCAGGTTGAGCACATGCGCCTCCAATTCCTCGGGGATCACTACGCGGTTAACAATGCCCATCTGTAAGGCTTCCCCGGCCTTGAGCATTCTCTGAGTGAGGATGAGTTCCTTTGCTCGGTGCATTCCCACCACACGCGGGAGGTAATACAACCCGCCCAGATCGGGCACCAGACCCACCTTTCCGAAGACTTGCCCGAAGACCGCACTCGAGGAGGCGATGACCAGGTCACAGGCGATTGCGATATTGAAACCGGCGCCAACGGCCGCCCCATTGACGGCGGCAATAATCGTTTTTTCGATACCGGCGATAAGCTGGATGATTTCATTAGCGCCCTTCATGAGGTCCATGCCGGCAAAAGCGTTCATGCCCTCCTTCAGTTCCAGAAGGTTCCCGCCGGCGCAGAAAGCCTTGCCCTGACCAGTCAATACCGCTACCAGGCTTTCACCGTCATCGCGAAACTGCCTGAGAGCATCCTTAAGATCACTTCTCAAATTCTTTTCCAGCGCATTCATCGTACCAGGCATATTCAGCCGGATAATAAAGACATGCCCTTTTTTTCAGTTATGACTGCAGACCCCATAATGACTCTCTCCTTTTCTATTTTTCTATCTCGTTTTGTCGCTTGATAAGACCAGCTATAAAAATATCTCAGGACACCTTGTAGACGCAAAGGACCTTTCCATATTCGAATCAAAAACGCAAGAGGCAGGTCAATGAGGCCGATTTTGGGCAATTTCAAGACACACCTGCTTTCCCGCATTCAATAGCTTTTGAGCTCAATGCAGGTTCGAGTTCTGAAAACCACTCTCTCAATTTCTGGACATTAATGTGAAGAGGTGAATCGGGCAAGGCTTAGAACCCAGAATGATTCAGGCAGGTAAAGCTTATCTGTCCAGAGTCCCGGTTGAAGTTGAGGTTACGATTGGGGAGACATGGGCAGAGAAGTAGACAAAGCAGGTATCTGTTTCATGACGGCGTCGGTTGTAAAATGTAAACGCCTCAATGCGATCCTAGGCGATTCATACCCCAGGTTCCGATCTAAACGTGCATGTTGCCGGTTCCGGACTGTGTTTTCGGTCCGCCGGTCAATGATTTTTAATAAAAGCCTTTGCGGAGGTTTGATCATGGCGATCCAGATGCAGGGAAGTTATCCACAATGGCCCTGTATGAGTAAATTACTTTTTCAGGACTGCTCATCTCTATCTTCCCCAGGGTTCTTTCCAAATAACTGTGAACAACGCCGAGAAAAGACGAATATATCATTAACAATCGCCCTTCCCGCCGTTCCTGTTATTTTCTAATTGCCTATCGGCCCAGTGTGTCCTGCGTGACTGCCCTTTTTTGGTTTACCTCATCGCCGGCGACACTAATAAGTTGCTATGGAGACTGCGCCTGATTTATTGTACGCATCCGGGAAAGATTGACCCCATCTGACAAAACTTTAGCAAACGGCCGCAATTTGGAGCTTTAACGACAAGGGCAGCTAACGTCGCTGTTTGATTCCCGAAATAGGCAATCCAGAGCGTATGCGACCCGCACGAATATTTGTCTAAGCCGAAAGGAGACTGGCATGTTTGACAGAAAGGCTCGGATTTCATGCATCGCTTTATTCCTGCTGTTCTTCTCAGGGTTTGCGGCGCCCTGTATGGCCACCGGCACGGCTGGCGAGGCCGGGTCTGCGATAGTGGCGATACTGCCCTTTGCAATGAACACTCCGGCAAGTCTTAATTATCTCCAGAGCGGGTTGCGCGATATGCTTTCCTCCCGGCTTTCGTGGCAGGGCAAGGTGGAGGTGGTGGACAAATTCAAAATAGACAGTGCCGCCAAGGCGACAAAGGAAATATCGCAGAACGAAGCCTTACGGATAGGCGCCGCCCTTAAGGCCGATTATGTTCTGTACGGGAGCATAACCAGCACAGGCCAGTCTGTAAGCATCGACGCTAAAATGGCGCCGGTTTCGGGCAAGACTGAGCCGGTCTCCTTCTATGCTCAAACGAAGAGCCTCGACGACGTCATGCCCCAGGTAAACCTGCTAGCCCAGCAGATAAATCAAAAAGTTTTCGGCAAACCCGAGGAAAAAACGCAGAGCGTATCGGCTGAGGCCGAGGAACTGGCCACCCGCAATCCCGAATTGCTCCTTCTCGAGGCAGCGACATCCGCAGGGAAGACATCCGCAGACAAGACATCCGCAGACAAGACATCCGTCGTCAGCCGCAAGTTCGTCAAGGTCAACCCGGAAGGTCCCCAGAACCAGAGCGACTTCTGGAGAAGCCAGGACTTGCAGGGTGCGATCATCGGAATGGACGTTGGCGACGTTGACGGTGACGGTCAGGACGAAATCGTTGCCGTTCAGGCTAAAAGGCTGACTGTATACAAGAAAGAAAAAGAGAGCCTTCGGGCAGTGGGCACATTCGAAGGGACCCCTGTAGACTCATTTGTATGGGTGAGCGTAGCGGGTGCCCACGGTGAGGATAAACCCTATATATATTTGACAAACCTGCGGACAGGGAACGCATCCAGTCAGGGCGTAGATGTTTACTCCTATGTGCTGACATTTTCCGGCGGTAACGTCCAGGTGGTTGCTGAGGGGATTCCTTATTATTTGAACGCGGTTCATCTCGGGCAGAGAGGGAAAGTCCTTGTAGGACAAAAGCGGGGTCACAAGGACCAAAGTCCCTTTGGGGGTGGCATATTCGAGATGCAGCTCCGAGGCAACGCGCTTGTCCCCGGGCCTGAGGTCAGCACACCCTCGGGCGCCCATATGAATGTATTCAATTTCGCAAAGGCTGACATAAAAAACGATAAGGTCGATGAATTCATACAGGTGGATGACCATTTCATACCGCACATCCTGGACGCGTCCGGCAAACAGGTTTGGATAGGAGACGGTATATGGGGAGCAACGACCAACTCCTTCGAATTCAAGATCGAAGAGCACCTGTGGCGAAAGGCGACCTATTATGCCATACCGTCGCCTATCCTGATTGCCGACCTGCGCCACAACGGGACGTCCGAGATTGTCGTCAACCGCAACACCGCCAAGTCCGAAAAATACTTGGCCAACTCCAGGAAGTATTATAATCTGGGACAAATAGTAGCCCTTTCATGGGGTAAAAAGGGACTGACCGAAAACTGGGAGACAAAGGAGTTAAACGGGCAGGTTACGTCGCTTCGTATCGGAAGCCTCGGCGGTAAGGACAAAAACCAACTGGTGGTCAGCGTGGTATATGCCAAGGATGTGTACAAACTCAAAGAAGCGAGAAGCGTTATCTTTACCTACGATTTGAATGTCAAATAAGCGCCTGCCAATGCGGAGATGGTCCCGGCAAAGGCTGCCCAACAGCGATAGAGCATCCGTGACAGGCCCCCCCGCTACTGGCCCACCGGAACCGATAGACGTCACTGGGGGGAACTTAGGCCGAAGCGAACGGAAGCTTCTGGAGTGGAGCGGAGGCCCATGCACTTGCACTATGCTCAAATGGGGTCTGGCCCAATGCCGTTAACTTAAGCCGGACTTAAGCTGAGGAGGATCGTTTGGACCCATAAAAGGTTAGCCTAAGATGTTTGAAATTTCTTCGAAAAAAAGCAAAGATACTTAGCGCAACATAACAGCAAGCAAAAACTTCGTGTTC
>Ga0187864_10001965_pt1 | contig 18628 bp, 11 predicted proteins | sample June2016WEW_11_4_FD_132985 | JGI IMG/M metagenome (GOLD analysis project Ga0187864, IMG submission 132985) | Peatland microbial communities from SPRUCE experiment site at the Marcell Experimental Forest, Minnesota, USA - June2016WEW_11_40 | ecosystem: Environmental > Terrestrial > Soil >...
GCGACGGCGTCCGCCGCCCGGTCGATGCTCGCCTGTTCACGATCCCGTGGGCCGGGGCTTCCGCGCTCGCGCTGATCCTGACCAACGGTGAAGCCGAGGAGCGCCGGCGATCGGGCGCGCTCTCGCTCACGACCGCCCAGAACGAAATCCGCGAGCTCAAGACGCACGTCGAATCCTTCAAAAAAACCGAGGCGGAGATGCGGGCTGCCGTGCGCGAAGCGCATAAAGCGGCGGCGGCAAAAGCCGACTTCGTCAGCAAAGTCAGCCACGAAATTCGCACGCCGCTCAACACCATCACCGGTTTCGCCGAAGTGATCATCGCGGAGCGCTTCGGTCCGATCGGCAACGAGCGCTACCGCGACTATCTGAAGGACATCCACGCCGCCGGCTTGCACCTCGTTTCGCTCTTGAACGACCTGCTTGATCTTTCCAAGATCGAAACCGGCCAGCTCGATCTTTCCTTCGCCAATGTCAGCCTCAACGACCTCACGCAGCAATGCGTCGGCATCATGCAGCCGCAGGCAAGCCATGCGCGCATCATCATCCGCACCTCATTGACGCCGGGATTGCCGCAAGTTGTCGCCGACGAGCGTTCGCTGCGCCAGATCGTGCTCAATTTGCTGTCGAACTCGATCAAGTTCACCGGCCCGGGTGGTCAGGTCATCGTATCGACCGCATTTGCCGACAGCGGCGAGGCGGTGCTGCGCGTCCGCGACACCGGTGTCGGCATGAGCGAGAAAGACGTCGAGGCGGCGCTCGAACCGTTCCGTCAGACCGCGACGTCCGGAAGTTGGGGCTCTGGCGGGACCGGCCTCGGGTTGCCGCTGACCAAGGCGCTGGCGGAAGCCAATCGCGCGCATTTCAGCATCAAAAGCGCGCCGAATGCCGGCACCCTGATCGAAGTCGCATTTCCGCCGACGCGCGTCGTCGCGCGATAGCCGGGCTTTTCGTCACCCCACCCGGATGACGATTTTGCCGAAATGGGCGCCAGCGGCCATGTGCTGGTAGGCCGCCTGCACCTCGTCGAACCCAAACACTCGGTCGACCGCCGGCTTGATCTTGTTGGCGGCGATGGCGGCATTCATAGCCGCGAACATCTCCGTCGAGCCGACGTAAATGCCCTGAACGTTGGCACGCTTGGAAAAGATCAATCCCGGATTGAGTTCGGTCGCGCCGCCGCTCAGGCCGCCGATCATACTGACTTTGCCGCCGTTGCGGATCGCGCCGAACGAGCGGGTCAGTGTGTTGGCGCCGCCGACCTCGATCACATGATCGACGCCACGTCCGCCGTTGAACGCCACCGCCGCTTTGTCCCATTCCGGCGTAGTTTTGTAGTTGATGCCACAGGCCGCGCCGAGCGCCTTGGCGCGCGCGAGCTTCTCGTCGCTCGACGAGGTGACGATGGTTGTAATTCCCATCGCATGCGCCAGTTGCAGCCCGAAGATCGAAACGCCGCCGGTGCCTTGCAAGAGCACTGTTTGGCCGGCAATCAGTTTGGCATGCTGCATGATGGCGTTCCACGCCGTCACGCCGGCGCAGGGTAAAGTCGCGCCTTCTTCGAATGACAGATGCTCCGGGATTTTGACGAGGCCATCCTCTTCCAGCACGACGTATTCGGCGAGCATGCCGTCGATGGCGCCGCCCAGCGCCGAAGCGCCCGCTTCAGGGGTCATCTCGCCGCCCGGCCAGCGCTGGAAGAAACAGCCGGCCACCTTGTCACCGGTCTTGACGCGTGTGACGCCGGGGCCGGCTTCGACCACTTCGCCGGCGCCGTCGGAAAGCGGAATGAGATTTTCGCGCACCGGCATGCGGTAGGTACCGCGCACGATCCCGAGGTCGCGAAAATTGAGTGAACAGGCGGCGACCTTGACCAGCACCTGCCGATAAAGCGGCTTCGGCGTCGGCCGATCGACCGTGGCGAGCGCGTCAATGCCGGCGCCGCCTTTGGGTAGTTGATACGCGCGCATGCTTATGCTCCCGGGATTGAAACAGGTTTACTCGACGGGCGTCACGCTCACGGCCACGTCGATCCGCTGCCCACCCGAACCCACGATCACGCCATCCAACGGCGCTACATCCGTATAGTCGCGTCCGATCGCCAGCACGATATGCTCGTCGGAAGCAAGGATTGCATTGGTCGGGTCGAGGCCGATCCAGCCTGCCTCCGCCCCGCACCATACCAGAACCCAGGCATGCATGGCGTCCGCGCCTTGCAATCGCGTCGTGTCGGGGCGCGGCGCGGAGCGCAAATAACCGCTGACATAGGCGGCCGACAATCCGATACCGCGCAGCCCGGAAATCATGATGTGCGCGAAGTCCTGGCAGACACCGCGGCGCAGCGCAAACGACATCGGCGGCGTGGTGGTGACGGTCGTAGCTCCGAACTCGTAGGTGATGTCGGCGTTCAGGCGACGCATCAGCTCGATGGCGGCATCGAGCACGGGCCGGCCGGGGGAAAAGCTCTCCCGCGCATAATCGCGGATCTCCGGATCGAGAGAGACCATGCGGCTTGGAAACAGGAAGTGCGCCGGCGACAGGGGACCTATATCGCGTGTCGCGAACGCCACATCGCGTACCGTTTCCCAGGCGGGTGTCGTCAGCGCGGCAGGATCGGCTACTGCGTCAACGGTCACGCGGGCCGCCAGTTTGACCGTGAGTGTCCTGTGCGGCTCTTCGATTTCCATCCACGTCAGGCGGTTGCCGAAGAAATCCTGTCCTTCGCGCCGATGCACCGGCTCGGGCATGATCTGCAAGGCCGCGACGTGAACCCGCTGGCCAGTGCGATGGATCGGCACCAGGCGCAGCACATGACGCGCATGCGCCACCGGCGACGCGTAGGCGCAGGTCGTCGTCTGCCGGACATCGTAGATCACGCCAGCGCCTCCCACGCGGATTCGGAGCGTTCGTTGTTGGTGAGATAGGACGCGGTAATCGCATCCGAGAGTTTCATGAGCGATTGCTCGGTGTCGATGATGAGCGCCTCGTCGATCGCGGCCGCTTCGACAGTGCGCAGCCGCGTCGCGATCGAGACGGCGATTTGCTGCGCGGGCGACAGCCGCCCGGTGGCATTGCGCGCCGGCAACGCGGAAAGATGCGCCTCGATGCGGTCGAGCTGAAACGCCGCCGACCGCGGATTGCTCGGATCGAGCATGACGAGGTCGATGACCGGCGCGCGTGCTGCAACCATCACGTAGCGCTGCCGATAGGTGATCTGGCTGTCGGCGAATTCGAGGAGCAGCTCGAGGCCGCCCTCGGGCGCGCCGGCCGTCGCGAAACAGCGCACCAACCGGGCGGTCGCGATCGCCCGCTCGATGCGGCGGCCAAGTTCGAGGAAGCGCCAACCGGCGAGTTGCGTCATGTTTTCCTGCGCCAGACCCGAAAGCGACGAGATGATCCGCAGTGCCGCTTCGACGCGCTCGATGATGACGCTTTCCGCGGGACCGACGGTAAGTGGCATGGCGATCATCGTGGCGAGATCATTGATCGCCCGCCAGGCGTCCGGCGAGAAGCGATCGCGGATGACCGAGGCCGCCGACCGGGCGGCGCCGGCGAGATAGGGGAGGGACCCCGGCATGTCGGCGCGCGCAAGGACCGCGCGCGCAGTGAATACGGCCGGCGCGCCGCCGGTTTCGTCCGGCACCGCGGCCCAGACTTCGAGCAATGAACGGATGCCGGCAATGACGGGTGCTGCCGTCTCGTCGGCCTCGGCGGCGCGGTTGATCATGGCGCGCACGAGCCGCAGCGTCGCTTCCGCGCGCTCGACGTAGCGTCCAACCCAGAACAGATTGCCGGCGGCGCGGCTCGGCAACAGGCCGATGGCACGCTGGACCACAATCCGCTCCGGCGCCGGAAGGAGGGTCGCCTCGCCGACCGGGCCGTGCGCAAGCACCCAGGCGTCGGCGGTCGCCGCCCCGCCCTGCAAGCTCACGGCGCGCGCGTCGGCATTGTCGGCGATACGCACAAAGCCACCGGGCATCACCCGCCATCGCTCGCCGACATTGGCGAGGAACAGCCGCAAGGTGAAAGGCCGGGGCTGCAAGCGCCCGTCGCGCCAGACCGGCATGCTCGACAGCGTCACCGCCTCTTGCGCCACATAGTCGACGCCGCGATCGCGGATCGACAGGATGAGTGACTCACGCTGCGCGTCATCGAGCTTCGCGCCCAAAACTTCGCTGGCGCTGCGTCCATCGACCGGCGACTCGAAGGCCGACGCGATGACGATGCCATCGAGCTTTTCAATCATCTCTTCGCGCATATCGGCGCGGCCGAGCCACCAGGTCGCGACGTTCTGCACCGCGAGACCGGCGCCGAGCACGATCGGCGCCAGCGCCGGCAGGAATGCCAACATCGCGCGCGCCTCGACCAAGCCGGCGCCGAGGGAATTGATGATGACGACCTTACCGTCGCGCACGGCTTGCAAGAGTCCCGGTGCGCCGAGGCGAGAAGCGGCGTTGAGCTCGAGCGGATCGGCGAAGTCGGCGTCGATCCGGCGCAGCAGCACTTCGGTGCGCTGCAAGCCGGAGACGGTGCGGACGAAGACGCCATCGTCGCGCACGCTCAAGTCCTCGCCTTCGACCAGGAGAAGCCCGAGATAGCGCGCGAGATAGGCGTGCTCGAAATAGGTCTCGCTCATCGGGCCCGGCGTGAGCAGACAAATGTGGGCGTCGTCCTGGCGACTGAGCGCGGAGAGCTCGGCCTGGAAGGCCTGGAAGAATGGCGCGACGCGTTCGACCCGCGTGGTGCGATAGATGTCGGGTATCGCCCGGGACAGCGCGAGCCGGTTCTCGATGGCGTAGCCGGCGCCCGAGGGCGCCTGGGTGCGGTCGCCGAGCACCCACCATCGGCCGTCGGCGCCGCGTCCGACATCGACCGCGTAAAAGCGCAGATGCGCGCCACCGGGCGGAGCAACCCCGACCATCGGCCGTAAGAATTCCGGATTGCCCGCGATCAATGCAGCGGGCAGGCGGCCGTCGCGGCTCAACAACGACGGCCCATAGGCATCGGCGAGCACCGCTTCGAGCAGCTCGGCGCGCTGTATGAGGCCAGCTTCTAAATGTTTCCATTCGGAAGGCTCGACGATCAGCGGCACATGGCTGAGCGGCCACGGGCGTTCGATGCCGGTTGCATCCTCGTAGACGCGATAGAACACTCCGGAACCGCGCAGATAGCGATCGGCGGCGGCGAAGCGGCGATTGATCTCTTCAGCGCCGAGGGCCGCCAGCATTGCGAGGAACGGCTGCCAGTGCGCGCGCACGCGGCCATCCCCATCCATCATCTCGTCGAAAATGCCAGGGAGCGGCCGGTAACCTCCGACGAACCGATCGAGACTTGCGCGCTCTTGTTCGACAGCGGTGTCGAGTTGGGCTGGCATGGTGGATTGTTGTTAGTTCGTGCGCCGCAGATCGAGCGTGGTCGGATATTCGAGGGTGACTTCGAGCGGCGGCGTATCGATCAGCCCGCCGGTATGGCCGTGATCCTGGAAGCGCGCGCGGCGGCGTGCTTCCGCCTCGTAAGAGTTGACTGGAAAAGTCTCGTAGTTGCGTCCACCGGGATGCGCGACGTGATAGACGCAGCCGCCCAGCGAGCGCCGATTCCAGCTGTCGACGATGTCGAAGGTCAGCGGTGCGTGGACGCCGACGGTCGGATGCAGCCCCGACGTCAAATTCCAAGCCTTGAACCGCACGCCGGCGACGAATTCGCCGGAGCGGCCCGTGGACGTCAGCGGAACACGCCGGCCGTTGCAGCTGACGACGTGACGGCCTTCGTTCAAGCCTTCGACCTTCACTTGCAGCCGCTCAACCGAAGAATCGACGAGCCGCACGGTGGCACCGGCAACGCCCTCTTCGCCCAGCACATACCAGGGCTCGATCGCCTGCCGCAGTTCAAGCCGCACGCCGCCATGCTCCACCGCGCCGCAAAACGGGAAACGGAATTGCCGCTGCGCTTCGAACCAGGCCGGATCGAAGGCGTAACCGGCGCGCTCAAGATCGTCCAGGACTTCGAGGAAATCGTTCCAGACGAAATGTTCGAGCATGTAACGGTCGTGCAAAGCCGTGCCCCAACGCACCGGCTTGCCGTCCAGCGGCGCGCGCCAGAACCAGGCGATGAGCGCGCGCAGCAGCAATTGCTGTGCAAGACTCATGCGCGCATCCGGCGGCATCTCGAACGAACGGAATTCGACGAGTCCGAGCCGACCGGTTTGGCTATCCGGCGAAAATAATTTGTCGATGCAGAGCTCGGTGCGGTGAGTATTGCCGGTCACGTCGACCAGAATGTTGCGGAATAGCCGATCGACGAGCCATGGTGGCGGGACGGTCGCGCTACCGCCCGGCGGCGGTACGTTGCGGAGCGCGATTTCGAGCTCATAGAGCATGTCCTGCCGGGCTTCATCGATGCGCGGCGCCTGGCTGGTCGGTCCGATGAACAATCCGGAAAAGAAATATGAGAGCGAAGGCCGGCGCAGCCAATAAAGCACAAGGCTTTTGAGGAGATCGGGCCGGCGCAGGAACGGGCTGTCGGCCGCGTTGCGGCCGCCAAGCACGACGTGGTTGCCGCCGCCCGTTCCGCTGTGCCGGCCGTCGATCATGAATTTGTCGGTGCCGAGCCGCGAGAGATGCGCCTCCTCGTAAAGGTCGCGCGTGATCGTTACCGCTTCGTGCCAGGATCCCGCCGGATGGATATTGACCTCGATGACGCCGGGGTCCGGCGTTACCTTGATGACGCTAAGGCGCGGGTCGGGCGGCGGCTCATAGCCTTCGACATGCACTGGCAGACCGAGCTCGGCTGCCGTCGTCTCGATCACGGCGAGCAATTCGAGATAGTCGGCGAGCGTTTCGACCGGCGGCATGAAGACGCACAAGCGTCCGTCACGCACTTCGACGGTCAGAGCCGTGCGCACTGGCATACCGGCGTCGCCGTTGGTGGCCCCGCCGGGCGCGCGCTGCATCACCAATGCCTCGGGCGCAAGCGGCGGCGATGCCTCTTCGCCGCTCGAAGCACGGAAGGCGTGAGTCCCGATCGGATGCGTGATGCGCGGATCGGGCAAAGGCTGCCGTTCGGCGAACGGGTCGGCCGGTACGAGGTGCGGATAATCGACGGGAGCGATCTCGGGCAACGATTGCAGCGGTAGCCGGAAGCCGAGCGGCGAATCTCCTGGCATTAGAAAGAGCCGGCCGCGGCGCGTTCGCCAAAGCTCACTCAACCATCCCGGTTTCGCCTGCGCAGTCCAACGTTGCACCGGCAGCACGAAGCCCGCCGGCTGGCTGAGATGGCTGTCAAACAGGCTGAGGATGCGCGCACGCTCACGCGGATCGTCGATCTTGGGATCGCTTGGATCGACATTCTCCGGAATCAATCCTTGCTTGAGCATCCGATCGGTCGGGTCCTCATAAGCGGGCTGCACGTAATCCGCCATGATTCCAAGGCGCGCGGCAATCCCTTCGGCAAGACGCTGTGAATCGCCGGTTGTCGGATTGTGGTCGGCGGCCTCGCGCGCGATCAGGCCCTCATCGCGCCAGATCGGAACGCCGTCGCGGCGCCAGTACAGCGAGAAGGCCCAGCGCGGAAGCGGCTCGCCGGGATACCATTTGCCCTGGCCGTAATGCAGGAGTCCGCCCGGCGCGAAGCGGTTGCGTAGCCGCCGTATCAGATCATCGGCGCGCACGCGCTTCATCGGACCGACTGCGGCGGTATTCCATTCGGCCGACTGATAGTCGTCGACCGATACGAAGGTCGGCTCGCCGCCCATGGTCAGACGCACGTCGTTTGCCACGAGATCGGCGTCGACTTTTTGACCGAGCGCGTCGAGCGCGGCCCAGGCTTCATCGGAAAACGGTGCGGTCACGCGCGGATGTTCGGCGATCCGCTTGATGGTCATGTCGAACGAGAAGGTCACGTCGCTCGGTTCGACCAGGCCGGAGATCGGTGCAGCCGAGCGGTAGTGCGGCGTCGCAGCCACCGGCAAATGGCCTTCGCCACACAGCAGTCCCGACGTGGGGTCGAAGCCGATCCAGCCCGCGCCCGGGAGGTAGATCTCGGTCCAGGCGTGCAGGTCGGTGAAGTCGCGCTCGGCGCCTGCGGCGCCTTCGAGCGGTTTGATGTCCGGCTTAAGCTGGATGAGATAGCCGGAAACAAAGCGCGCCGGCAAACCGATGTGGCGCAGCAGCTGCACCAGCAACCATGCCGTATCGCGGCAGGAGCCCGCGCCGGACGTGAGTGTTTCCTCGGGCGTCTGTACGCCCGGCTCCATGCGGATGAGATAGCGGATCAGCCCCTGGAGGCGCTGATTGAGCTCGACCAGAAAATCAACGGTGTTGCGCTCCTTGCGCGGAATCGATCCGATCAGCTCCTTCAGTCGCGGGCCCGCCGGCTCCGGCTCGACGAAGGCAGAGAGGTCCTCACGCAGCTCGGGCGGAAAAACAAACGGCCACTTTTCCGCATATGGTTCGACAAAAAAGTCGAAAGGATTGATCACCTCCATGTCGGCGATCAGATCTACCGTCACGGAAAATTCTTTGGTCTTTTCCGGGAAGACGAAACGCGCCTGCCAGTTGCCGTGCGGATCCTGCTGCCAGTTCACGAAGTGCTGGGCGGGTTTCACCGTAAGCGAATAGCTCGGAATGCGGGTACGGCAATGCGGCGCCGGCCGCAGCCGCACGATTTGCGGCCCAAGGCCGACCGGGTGGTCATAGTCGTAGCGGGTCGCGTGATGGATCCCGACAAGGATGGACATGCTGTTACGCGGTACCGACCGATTTTTGCCTAAGACGCCGCAATTTCCATGCAATTTCCGGGCCGCCGTCAATCGCTTTGCAATCGCTTTGTTCTTGTGGCGATCAACCTAGCATGTTCCGCCGGCGGGCATAAAAAGGCGGCGCGGTACCCCCGTAGCCGCGCCGCCACCCGCGGCACGCCCGACGTATCGAGCCTTGCCCCGAGCGTGGTCCATTGGCGCGATGCGAACGTGCGCCGCCTTGATCTCGATCAACTCGCCGCACCGAGGTCGGCCGCCGCTTCCGCGATGTGGCTTTGATCGGGCCGTGACCGAACGCGATCACTCGCTGATCATGCCGCGAACGACATGACCGGTCTCCGGACCGCCAGCCGGCACCGCGCTGATTGGAAGCCCGTGCCGTTTGTCGCCGAGATGCAAGAACGGGACGAGCACGAACGCAAAGGCGGTGAAGCCCGCTGACACCAGAATGAGCGGCGCGAGCCTGTTGTGAAACAGATGCTCGAACAGGAATGATCCGACGATGTCGGCGGATGCGGTCGCAAGATTGATGAGAGACATCATCACCGCAAAGCTGAAACCCTCGGATCGGCGTGGGCAGTAATCGGCGGCGAGCGTGACCGTCGCCACGGTCGCGAGCATGGCGGAAAAGCCGCTGCAAAAGCTCAAGATCGCCGCCGAGGCTTCGTTGGAGAGCAATAGGTACGCCGCCGTGGTCACGGTGCCGAGGGCAATGCTCAGGTTAAGGAGGCGCCTGGAGGACACGTCGTCGAACAGCCGCCGATAAAGCAGCGCGCCGACGATCCACCCGGCCGATGCGATCGATCCCAGAATGCCGATGTAGCTCTGCGAGAATTTAAACTTGTCGGTCATGGTGTAATAGAGCGGCGTGCTCAAGCCGGGACTGAAGTAATAGAGAAAGAGAAAAATTCCGACGATCCACAACTCACGCTTTTTGAACGCGGCCACGAGGCCGTCGAGAGTGCCGCGGAACGCTGGCGCATCGATACGCGTCTTCTTCTCTGGGATCAAAAACACTGTGCCGAACAGGACCGCTGCGGGCGCCACGGCGACGATGGAAGCGGCGACGTGGAGCGCCGAGGTCGGTGACAGCCGCTGCGCGAGCTGTCCGCCCAAGATCGCGGACGCCATCGCGGCGGCGTTGAACCACAGCCATTGTTGATTGACGAATCTTCCGCTCTCGCCGAGCCTTTGTCCGTTCTCGACCAGCACAGCTCCGCAAACGGTGCTCGATATGGCCATGGCATAGGCCGTAAGCTGCAGCGCCCATACAAGCTGGCTCGGCGCAGTGAGTTGCGTGCTCCAAAGGTAGGCGCCGGCCGCGACAAGATTGGCGGCAACGAGATAACTTTTACGCCGATACCCAAACAGTGGCACCAAATCGGACACCACGCCGTAGATCGGCTTGACGATCCAGGGCAGATTGAAAATCGCGAGGTAGGCGGTGACTTGCAGGGCAGTCCAGCCGTGCTCCTGTTTCAGATAATAACTGAGGGGCTGTGCGATCAGCCCGCTAATCTGTCCGACGCCTTCGACGACATAGACCAGCGCAAAAAACAGCATCAGGCGGCTGATCGCCGCCCGATCGTGTATCGGAGCATCGGCGTGCGGCGGCGAACGCTCATTACTCATCGATTGCGCCTGCGAAATCGTCGCGCGATCTTTTGAATGCGCGACGGCACCACTTGATTCACACCAATCCTAGCCGTTTTGCAAAGATAGTGCCGCAGTTGCGTCGCGACGATCAGGGTGCACCCGGCTACGGACGGAGTTGAAAACGAACGACGTTGGCCTATGATCGAATTGGCGACTGAAAATCTGGCGTGCCCGAGCCGGCTTCCGGTCGCCTGCAAATCTGGAGGCGGAAATGATCGCGTCAGCTCTTCGTCCGACGGAAATCAACCCGGCGAAGCTCGCGTTTCTTTTCAAGAAGCAGCTTGAGCTTTGCAAGGTGAAACCGGGCGAAACCATGGTTTGCGTCAGCGATCTCTCGACGCGCCGCGAATATATCGAAGCTGCCTTCGCCGCCGCCGAGTCGCTCGGCGGCGATGTCTATGAAATGTGCGTGAATTCGATTCCGTCGTGGACCAAGGTCGGGGTGCCGACGATCGGCAAATGCAAGGGAACCCTCGAAGCGATGAAAGCGGCGGACATCATCGTCATCTTCCACGTGCCGCTCTTCACCAAATGGCTCAAGGAAGTCATGGACAGCGGAACCCGCGTGCTCATGATCATCGATGCGCCGGACGACCTTGAGCAGCTCATGGCGCCGCCCGGTCTGAAAGATGCGCTGAAATATGCGGAGGAGCGTTACCGCAAGACGCGCGAAGTCCGCGTCGTGTCCGAAGCCGGAACCGATTTCACCTATAGCTGCGGTGAATATCCCGTCATGGTCCAATGGGGCTATGCCGACGAGCCCGGCCATTTCGACCATTGGGGGGCGGGGCATATCCACACTTTCCCCAATGAAGGATCCGCCAAGGGTGTCGTGGTCATTCAGCCCGGAGACATCGTCGTATTGCCCTACTGCCGCTACGTGCAGGATCCGATCCGGCTGGAAATTGAAGACGGCTTCATCAGCAAGCTTGAAGGTGGCCTCGATGCGAAGCTCATGCGCGACTGGCTGGACGACGGCAAAGCCAATGCCGGCGATCGCGATCCCTATGCCATTTCGCATCTCGGCTGGGGGCTCAATCCGCAGGCGCGATGGTACAACCTCGCCATGAACGGCGACGCGCCCGAGCGGCAGCGCGCTTCCGCGCGGGTCTTTGCGGGAAATTTCCTGTTCTCGACCGGGCCAAACTCGCAGGGCGGCGGCAAGCGCACCACGCGCGGCCACTACGATGTGCCGATGCGCGACTGCACCGTCATGCTCGACAATGAAGTGATCATCGACAAGGGAAAGATCACAGACCCGAAGATGACGGTCGCACGCGTCGCGACGGCATAGTCCGCCCGTCAGCAATCCTGCGTGTCAACGCTGAGCGCTTGGAAGCCAGTCCTGCGCTTGATCGAGCAGAACTCCCATCGGCATGAGGGCCGATGGTCGCTCGACGAATTCGCTGCGGCCAAGTGATCTTTTGCCTAGCGATACGGCGGTCGCGGCAATCACGAGCGAAACGGTGAGCGAAACGGTTGCGATCAGTTCGATCGCAATCGCTCGTCTCGAGAGAGCCTTTTCAGTCCTCGGCGCCGCGAAACCGGGATTGCCGGTCAGCTCTGCCATCGTCGTATCCTTCGCGAATCATTTGTCCGTCACACTATCGTCGGCGATGCCGGCGCGCGTTCGGCCGGATTGGGGCGAAGCCATTGACGAAGAAAGGCGTTTTGGTGGGATATGGTTAACGGATGGTTAACGTCAGCTACTTGGCCGCGACCGCGGCTGCCGTGTCGAAGTCCATCGTGACGTGGCCGGGCTGGGCGGCGACGCGCCTGAGCCAGGCGCGAACGGCCGGAAACGGCGCGAGATCGTAATCGCACATATGCGCCACATGGGTGTAGGCGTAGAGCGCGATGTCGGCGATGGTGTAACGATCGGCGGCGAAGAAGTCGTGCAGCGCGATGTGCTTCTCCATCACGCCGAGCGCGCGGTGACCCTCCTCCATCCAGTCCTCGAAGGCGTGGCGCTGCAAGTCACGACCGCCTTTGATGAGCGTGAGCCAGAAGTAAGCCGCGCCCAAATTCGGCTCTAGGCTGTGTTGCTCGAAGAACATCCATTGCAACGCTTCAGCACGTTCGATGCGATCCTCGGGCGCGAGTTCCGTGCCGCCGGCGATGTACCAGAGGATGGCGTTGGACTCGGCGAGAAATCGGCCGGGTGCGACTTCCAGAAGCGGCACCTGGCCGTTCGGATTCTTCGTCAGGAATTCGGGCGTGTGGCTCTCCCCCTTGAGAATATCGATCTCGATCAGCCGATAGGGAACGCCGAGCTGTGCCAAGGCGAGGCGCGCCTTGTAGCTGTTGCCTGAACGCTGCATCGAATAGAGCGTAAACATAACCGCTGCCACTTCCCGTGCGGTAGAATCTCCTTGCGATTCCGTACGACTGGAACGCGGCGATGTCGTGACCGCGCGATGTGCCGCATTGGCGGCCAGCTATTTTAGAAGAAACGTGCCGGAAAAAGCCATCGATAAGGTCAGCTGAATCGTGCTGCGCCGCAGCAGAAGAATGAATAATGCGAGCATCGCCGGCACGCCGAGGGGAATAAGCGTCATCTGCGCGACGGAGCGGGCCACGAGTGGCATCAGCCAGAGTGTGGCGAGCGCCGTCTTTTCCCATGGACCGAAGCCACGCGCGAAGCCGTCGGCCGCAAAGAAGGCGATCGCGGGCGCCAGCACCATCATGTCGTAATCGAACGTAAAGGGTGTGGCGAGGATCGTCGCGAGGCAAAGCGCCGCTGCCTTGAGCGGATAAGGTACGGCTCCGCGCCACAGCCAGATCAAGGCGGCAATCAACCCAACAATCAGCGCGTCTTGCAGCGCGTAGGCTAGCGGGATCGACGCGCCCCACATCCGCGCCCACGCGAATACGCTTTGCATCTTGTACCAGCCGGGATCGCCTTGTTCGAGCACGACGAGGCGCGTGAAGCGGGTCGAGTCGAAGAACGCTTGCCACACATGTGGACCGAAGGCGGCGGTGCTCGCGGCGGTGAGAACAGCGACCGCGGCCGCGGCGGCGGCGAAAGTGCGCCAGCGACCGCTTGCCGCAAGTACGATCGGAATCATAAGTCCGAATTGCGGCTTGTAGGCCAACAATCCGAAGATGATGCCGGCGCTCAGCGGCCGACGGTCGAGTATCGTCAGCGCTCCGCCGAGCAAGGCGGCGGTGAGGAAGCCATTCTGGCCGTGACCGATATTGACCAGCACGGCGGGGAAAGCGACGGCGAGGAGAAGCCAGAGCGGGTCCGCCGTGATTGTAGATTCCGGGTCCCCGCTTTGCGGGTCCCGGAATGATGAGGCCAAAATCCCCCGGATTGTCAGAAGATAAAGGCCGAGCGTGACCGCCTGCCATGCGGCCAGCGCGGCGCCATAGGGCAGCAACGCCAGCGCGGCGGCGATGAAGAGAAAGAAAGGTGGGTAAAGCCAGCTATAGAACGGCGTCGATGCGCCGAAAATCTTCTGCTCGCGCGCGTGCTGCCGCGCAAGGTCGAAGGGCGCCTCGGGATTGCCGTCGAGCACATGAGTTCCGGCGGCGTAGAAGCTTGAAAAATCCGTTCCGAGCGGACGCCCCTGCATATCGACGACGCCGTTGGCGGTGATGAGCAAGTAGGAAAGGCCAACAATGGAAACAAAGAGGATCGCCACCGCCACAAGCCGGATGCGCTCGCGCGTGAGCCAAGCCCCGCTCCGCAAGATGTCGCGCGCCCGGACCATTGCTCTTCCTCGTTCGCATGGCTGCGGCGGGCATTAGGCCAGCGGAGCCTTAACGGAGAATTGAGCCGTCGATCCGATGCTCGCCCTTGCCTGTGCGCCATTGGGGCTTTAGGGAAGCACGCGCCTGAAAGCAGGCACTTTGGAGAGTTGCAATGGCCTTTCTCGCGGACCGGATTATGCGCATCAAGCCGTCGGCCACCATCGCGGTGACGGACAAGGCACGTGCGCTCAAAGCGGCGGGCCGCGACGTCATCGGGCTTGGCGCCGGGGAGCCGGATTTCGACACGCCGGAGAATATCAAAGAGGCGGCCATCAAGGCGATCCGCGACGGCAAGGCCGCGAAATACACCGCCGTCGACGGCATTCCGGAACTGAAAGCGGCAATTGCGCGCAAGTTCAAGCGCGAGAACGAGCTTACCTATAAGCCGTCGCAGATCATCGTTGGCACCGGCGGCAAGCAAGTGCTCTTCAATGCGCTGATCGCAACGATTAACCCGGGCGACGAGGTGATCATCCCCGCGCCCTATTGGGTGAGCTACCCCGACATGGTGCTGCTCGCGGGCGGCGATCCCGTCGCGGTTCCAACCACCATGGAGTCGGGCTTCAAGATGAAGCCCGAGGCGCTAGAGCGGGCGATTACGCCGAAGACCAAATGGATCATCTTCAACTCGCCGTCGAACCCGACCGGCGCCGCCTACACGCGCGCGGAGCTGAAGACGGTGACCGACGTGCTCGTTCGTCACCCGCACGTTCACGTTATGTCGGACGACATGTACGAGCACTTGGTCTACGACGACTTCGAGTTTTTCTCACCCGCGCAGCTCGAGCCGCAACTCTATGAGCGCACGCTGACCGTGAACGGTGTGTCGAAAGCCTATTGCATGACCGGCTGGCGCATCGGTTATGCCGGAGGCCCGGAGCCGCTCATCAAGGCGATGGCGATGATCCAGTCGCAGTCGACGTCGAACCCGAGCGCGGTGGCGCAATGGGCCGCCGTCGAGGCGCTCGACGGTCCGCAAGACTTCATCTCCGAGCACAACAAGATTTTCAAGGAGCGGCGTGACCTGTGCGTGTCGATGCTCAACCAGGCGAATGGGATCCGCTGTCCGAAGCCGGAAGGTGCGTTCTACGTCTATCCCTCGTGCAGCGGCACGATCGGCAAGGTTGCGCCGAATGGCAAGAAACTCGCGACCGACGAGGATTTCGTCACCGAACTCCTCGAGGCGGAAGGCGTGGCCGTAGTGCAGGGGACGCCGTTCGGGTTCGGGCCGGCATTCCGCATTTCCTACGCGACCGCCACGACCGCGCTTGAGGAAGCCTGCGCGCGCATCCAGCGCTTTTGCGGCAATTTGAAATAGCCGAAAGGGCGGGAGACGCCGCCCGCATTCTCGCTTACAATCCTGCCGCGCCCATAGGGTGGGCTGGGAGGGAGTATTCATATGTTCCGCACTGCATGCGCTGCGGCGGCCGTTTTGGCCGCCGCGCTTGCGATGGTTGTAGGGCCTGCCGATGCGCAGCCGAGGCAAGTCCAGGTGGGCACGCTGACCTGTTCGATGTCGGCGAGCATTGGCCTGATCCTCGGTTCGCAAAAAAACCTGAATTGCGTTTTCAGGGGCCAGCCGGGTGAGCCGGAGGAAGCTTACACCGGCACCATGACCACGATCGGCCTCGACATCGGCATAACCACCGGAGGGGTGATCGTCTGGACGGTGTTTGCGGATACCAACCGATATGCCGGAATGCTCGCCGGCAGGTATGGTGGTGCGACGGCGGAAGTGTCTATCGCCGCGGGTCTTGGCGCCAATGTTCTTGTCGGCGGATCGAATCGGACGGTGGCGCTGCAGCCATTGTCGTTGCAGGGACAGATGGGCCTCGATATCGCGGCCGGCATAGGAGAGATGGAGTTGCACGCCGCGCGGTGAGGTTACCGCGGCGCGCTGGGCGAGCGGGAGCAGACCAGTACATGGCGCGTAAGGGTCGCGCCCCTTGACCAGCCCCGCCGCCGCCTGAAACGATAGCTTCCCGCGACCCGCGCCGAACGACGGGTCAGCGCCGGGAGGTGGTTATGGCAGCAACCGCAAACAACGGTGCGCGGGCGACGGGCCCGCGCTGCGTCGCGCTGGTCGGTCCTTTTCAGAGCGGCAAGACCACGCTTCTTGAGGCAATCCTCGCCCGCACCGGCGTCATCCAGCGCCAGGGCAGTGTCGAGGCCGGCAATACGGTCGGCGACAGCAGTAAGGAAGCGCGCCATCATCACATGAGTGTTGAGCTCACGGTCGCCACCACCAATTTCATGGGCGACTCTTACACCTTCCTCGACTGTCCCGGCTCGGTCGAGTTCGTCCACGACATGCGCGCGGTGCTGCCGGCGATCGACGCCGCGGTGGTCGTGTGCGAAATGGATGAGAAGAAAGTGCCGCAACTGCAGCTCATTTTGCGTGAGCTGGAAGACCGGAAAATCCCGCGCATCCTGTTTCTCAACAAGATCGACAAGGCCGATGCCGGCGTGCACGACGTGCTCAAGTTATTACAGGACGCCTCACGAACCAAGCTCATTCTGCGCCAAATTCCGACATTCTCCGGCGATATCATCACCGGCTTCGTCGATCTCGCGCTGGCGCGCGCCTTCGTCTACAAGGAGCACGCGCCCTCTGAAGTCGTTGCGCTGGAAGGCGATGCGGCCGATCGCGAAAAAACGGCGCGCTTCTCCATGCTGGAGACTCTCGCCGACCATGATGACGAGTTGATGGGCCAATTGCTCGACGACATCGAGCCGCCAAGAGATAAGGTGTTCGACGACCTCACGCGCGAATTGCGCGAAGGGCTGGTGTGTCCGGTAATGATGGGGACCGCGACGCGCGCCAACGGAGTTTTGCGGCTGCTGAAAGCGCTGCGCCACGAATCGCCGGGGATTGCCGAGACAGCCAGGCGTCTCGGCGTGAAGGCAACGGGCAGCGATGCCGTTGCCTACGTTCTGAAGACGCAGAACACGACGCACGGCGGCAAGATGTCGATCGTGCGCATGCTCGCGGGCCAAGCGGGTGACGGCACCACCTTCTTGTCCGGCGATGACGAGGCCGGCCGCGTTGCCGGCGTCTTCAAGCTCGTCGGTCAGAGCAGCGAGAAGCGCGGTCCCGCCAACGTCGGCGAGACCGTCGGCTTCGCCAAGCTCGACAAGGCCAAGACCGGCGAAACGCTGACGGCGGGCAAGCAGGCCCATCCTGCACTGGCGAAGATCGAGCCCTATCCGCCGGTGCTTGCAATCGCGATCTCGGCGAAGGAGCGCAAGGACGACGTGAAGCTTGGCCAGGCGTTCCACAAACTCGGCGAGGAAGATCCTTCGATCACCATCGTGAACAATCCGGAGACGCATGAGGTGGTGCTGTGGGGCCAGGGCGAGATGCATCTGCGGGTCACCACCGAACGTCTCAGCGACCGTTACGGCGTTGCCATCGAGCGGCGCCAGCCGACCGTCGGCTACCGCGAGACCATCCGCAAAGGCGTTGTCCAGCGCGGCCGGCACAAGAAGCAATCGGGCGGTCACGGCCAATACGGTGACGTCGTGCTCGACATCAAGCCGCTACCGCGCGGCGCGGGCTTCGCCTTCGAGGAGAAGATCACCGGCGGGGTAGTGCCGCGCAACTACATCCCGTCCGTCGAGGAAGGCGTCATCGACGGGCTCAAGCACGGCCCGCTCGGCTTTCCGGTGGTCGACCTGGCGGTGGCGCTGATCGACGGCTCCTATCACACCGTCGATTCCTCAGACATGGCATTTCGCGCCGCCGGCCGTATCGGCATCGTCGAAGCCTTGCCGCAATGCCAACCGGTACTGCTCGAACCGATCCATCTGGTCGAGATCGTCTGCCCCAACGAGGCGACGGCGAAAATCAATGCGCTGATGTCCGGACGGCGCGGCCAAATCCTCGGCTTCGATACGCGCGATGGCTGGCAGGGCTGGGACGTGGTGCGTGCCAAGATGCCGGAGGCGGAGATTGGCGACCTGATCGTCGAGGTTCGCTCCGCCACGGCCGGCGCCGGCACCTTCACGTTTAAGTTCGACCACATGGCCGAACTCACCGGACGAACCGCCGACCAGATCATCGCCGCGCGCCGCGCCGCGGAGTGATAAGGTCATCAACTCAATCCGCAACGCGTTGCGCCCGCGCCGTTCGCGGGCGTCCATGTCTTGCAAGTGGAGAAACGTCAATGCCTGCCTATTGGGTCGCACGCTCGAAGGTCAACGATCCGGCCGAGTACAAGAAATACGCCGATCAGGTACCGGCAATTCTCGCCAAGTACGGCGGCAAGCCTTTGGCGCGCGGCGGCCGCTTCCAGATCATGGAAGGCCCGGAGAAGTTTCAGCGCTTCGTGGTGATCGAGTTTCCGACATTCGAGCAGGGCGTCGCCTGCTTCACCTCCGATGAATACAAAAAAGCCGCCGCATTCCGCCGCGGCGGCGCCGGCGAGGTCGAAACGGTCATCATCGAGGCGATCGAGGCGCCGA
>Ga0187864_10001971_pt1 | contig 18597 bp, 20 predicted proteins | sample June2016WEW_11_4_FD_132985 | JGI IMG/M metagenome (GOLD analysis project Ga0187864, IMG submission 132985) | Peatland microbial communities from SPRUCE experiment site at the Marcell Experimental Forest, Minnesota, USA - June2016WEW_11_40 | ecosystem: Environmental > Terrestrial > Soil >...
AAGAGCAACAACCAGCATTACCGATCGGATGGCAGCGCCGGACCGGTGTCGGTTTGCGCGCTGCGTCGTCTCAGCATTCGGGTGCTCTTCCGCTCTCTGCATCGATTTCGAGTCTAGCATCCGATTGTGACCGCTGGGTGCCACCATTCGACGTGACGCGCGCAGCCGCATGCAATCGCTGAGTGGGGTAGTGGACCAAAGAGGGGTCACGGCAAACTGCCTCATGGACCATTTGGCCGTATCACGCGCGTTCCGCTGAAGTACCTTCCACGGCAGGTCGGTGGCCCTCACACAATCAACATGCAATCCCCATACGAATAGAACCGGTACCGCTCTTGCACCGCGTGCCGGTATGCGGCCAGCGCCAACTCCTGGCCGGCGAAGGCGCACACAAGCAAGAGGAGACTCGTTTGCGGCAAATGGAAATTGGTGAGCATCGCGCCGACGGCGCGGAATTGGAAACCGGGGTAGATGAAGATGTCCGTTTCGCCGTGGCAGGCTTGGATGTGAGCGCGCTGGGGCAGGTCGGGGACCTGCCTCACCAGCGATTCGAGCGTTCGCACGCTGGTGGTTCCCACCGCGACCACGCGGCTGGCCGCGCGTACCTTGGCGGCGTCCTCCGTGCCGATCCGGTACCGCTCGGCGTGCAAACGGCCCTGTTCCACTTGCGTGGCGTGCAGCGGCTGAAACGTCCCCAGCCCGACGTGCAGCGTGACGCAGGCGATCGCGGCGCCGCGCGCACGGCATCGATCGAGAATCTGCGGCGTGAAATGCAGTCCGGCGGTGGGCGCCGCGACCGATCCTTTCTCGCGCGCGAACACGGTCTGGTATCGCTCGCGGTCGGCGGGCTCGTCGGCGCGCTTGATATACGGCGGCAGCGGCACGTGGCCGATCTTTTCGAATTCTTCGAACGGATCGCCGGCGGTTTCGAAGCGGATGCGCCGCTGGCCGTATTCGCCGCGCGCGGCGATCTCGCCTTGCAAGCCGCCGCTGAAGCGGATCTTCTCGCCGGTGCGCATCTTGCGTCCCGGCCGCACCAGCGCTTCCCATTCTTTTCGGTCGGCGCTCACCGCGCGCAGCAGGAAGACCTCGACGCGGCCGCTCAAATGCTCGCTGCGCTTTGGATTATTCTTCCCCACGGCCAGCGAGTGCACGCCGGCGCGATGGCCGAACAGGCGCGCCGGAAAAACGCGCGAGTCGTTGAGCACCAGGCAATCGCCCGCGTGGAGGAACTCCGGCAACTCGCAAAACCATCGGTCCTCCCAGCGGTTCTCGTCGCGATAAACCACCAGCATGCGCGACGCCGCGCGGTCTGCCAGCGGCTGCTGCGCGATCAGCTCCTCCGGCAGGCGATAGTCGAACGCAGCCAGATCCATTCAGCCTTCACTGTAGCTCCGTGGCGCGGGCTTCAGCCTGCTGTGCCGGCAGTCGTGCCGGCATTTCTTGGCCTTGCCGCAGGCAGCGCCGCGCCGGCCTGCGATACCATAGGCACTTGTCCCAGCCTCTGCCACGCCTGCGCCTCGATCTCGACTTCATGCCATCGCCGGCCGACGACCACCCCGGGCTGCTGATCCGCGATGGGCACCACTTCTCCGACGCGGTGCTCATCGTTCCACCGCTGCTGGTGGAATCGCTGGCGTGTTTCGACGGGCAACAAACCGATCTCGATCTGCGAGGCGTGTTGGTGCGACTGACCGGCGATCTCGACGTGGGCGAAATCGCTAAAAGCCTGGTGGAGGCGCTGAGCGGCGCGGGGTTCCTGGAGGACGAAAACTTCACCCGCATGGAGCAGGAGCGCCGGAGCCAGTTCGCCGCCGAGCCAGTACGTCAGCCCGCCCACGCCGGCGGCGCCTACCCAGCCGAAGCCGAAGCCCTCAGCCAGACCTTGGCGCGCTATATGAATGGCGCCGCGGCAGCCCCGCGAGACGGCCGTCTGATGGCGATCGCCGCGCCGCATGCCAGCCCGGAAGGCGGCGTCGAATCGTACCGCGCCGCTTACCAGATGTTGCGGCCGGAGGATCGCGACCGGACCTTCGTGATCCTGGCAACCTCGCACTACGGCCCTCCCAATAAGTTCGGTTTGACGCGCAAGAATTTCCTCACGCCGCTGGGGGAATCGCCCACCGACGTCCGGCTGGTGGATTGGCTGGCGGAACGCTCTCCCGGCGCTATTGAAATGGAAGATTTCTGCCACTCCTTCGAACACACCGTGGAGCTGGAGCTGATCTTTCTGCAGCACGCCCTCGGGCCCCAGACGCGCATTCTGCCGGTTCTCTGCGGGAGCTTCGTGAGGAGCCTGATCGAAGGCGGCAAACCCGAAGACGACGAGCGCGTGCAACGCTTTTTCGATGCGCTGGCGGAGTTGCGCGAGCGCGAAGGCAACCGGCTTTTCTGGATTCTGGGAGTGGACATGGCGCACATGGGCGCGCGCTACCAGGACCCGTTCGAGGCCCGCGCCAGCCAGGGTGTGATGAACGAAGTGGAGGCACGCGACCGCGATCGCATCGCCCGCATCAACTCCGGCGACGCCGATGGCTTCTGGGAACTGGTGCGGGAGAATCGCGACGATCTGAAGTGGTGCGGATCATCGCCGTTCTACACGTTCCTCAAGACCGCTCCCCGGGCGCGCGGCGAACTGCTCAGCTACGAACAGTGGAACATCGACGAAGCGAGCGTGGTGAGTTTCGCCGGCATGTCTTTTTCCGAGCCGGAATAAGTCTCTGATTTTGTGACGTCCCGTTTCAGGCGCTGCGTGACCGCTCCCTGACGGTCGCGGCTCCGATAGGAACGCATCCGAGCCGCGAGCATCACGGAGCCGCGACCAAAGGGAGCGGTCTTCAATATCATCCAATTCGACGATCGCCGCACCGCTGCGGCCTATTTCGGATACACGCGGAAATCGTCGAAGTAGGTGACGGAATCGGCCACCGTCCACAAGCCGAGCCGGCCGGGGCCGCTGAAAGTCTTGTCGTCGGCTTGCAGAATGCGGCGATGGTTGACGTAAACCTGGAAGCGGGAGCCGCGCACGGAGACTTTGAGAATGTTCCAGGTATTGGGTTCGATGTCGTGAGGAACGGCGGTGGCGATCGGCAGCCGCTCTCCATTCGTCACCTTGTAAATGGCCACGTTCTTCGAGACGGCGTTGGCGCGAGCCAGGTAATAGTTGTTCGGATCGCGATAGCGCCAGACCACGCCGCCGGCCTGATCTTGCAGGCCGGAGACCGGCTTGATGCGGACGCTCACGTCGCAGTCGCGGAGGCTGACGCCATCGAAAATGGCCAGCGGGTAGCGGTCGTTGTGACGGTCGGCGGAAATCTGGGCCAGCACGTAAGGAGGGCTGGGCGCGGAATTATCCTGGCGGACTTCCCAGCGCGGATCGGCGCCGGCGTGGGTCATGGCCACGGTCCAGCCGGCGGGGGCGTGGCCCACCGCTGTCCGGTCGAAGGTTACGATCCTGCCCGAAGACGCGAGCAGCCCGAAGGAAATCCAAAATCCCAGAGCCTTGGTCATCGAGCCTTACTCATTGCGAGCCGGCGCGGCATGCTATCACCCGAGTCACCCTGATACTATTATCTAACAGTTGGGGGGGCGCTCTCGGAGGGAGGTTTCCTGCCCCATCACTCTTCCCTGGAGGACCTCGGCTTGTCCGTCATCGTGGGCCGCTTCTCTGGGCGGGGCCTGTCGCTCTGCTTACGCTCCTTGCTCGGCAGCATAGAAACCAAATAGGCCTGCGCGGCGGGTTCTTCTCGGATGATGTCCCAGCTCTTGAATGCCTCGGTAATGCCATCGATGTGCAGCAGCACCTCCGTCAAATCCCATTCTCGGGCGGTATTGTAATCCGCTTCGTTGCGATGATATTGCGCCTGTCCGAACGTATCCGTCACATTGTAAAGATGATAGGCGAGAGTTCTCTCTGGCCCTTCTGGCGGCTCTTCCTTGAAATAGGCGTTAAGTTCGGCCGCCTTCTTGTCGGAGGCTTGTTTCATCGGGCCGTGATCGAATACCCGTCCCAGGACGGCCCGTAATTCAGCGCGCCGCCAGTTCTCGGTAGCTTCGCAAATCAGTAGATGAAATAGGGCATAATACGCAGTGGAAACGGCTCGACGCAAACTCGCCTGGTGAGGATGGTCGGGGTGGAGGTTAGCGAGCTCCTGAGCTAACTCAAGCAATTCGTTGGCGTAGGCCATCGATCACGCCGACCGTCTAGCCTGCTCAGACCGCGTTAGAAAGTTAAAGTAGGGAAGAACTCCCCATTCTTCGAGAGGCTGCACCTGCTGGACGATGGATTGTGAAATCTGTCTGGTGAGAGGAAGAAGTTGGGCGCGCGGTATTCCATCGGCGAGAACGACTTGAAAGAAGACAGCCGATTCTCCGTTCCAATCGTTGCCGAGGGTTGGCGTCACCGCAACAACGTGCGGCTGCAAGGTGCTGGCCGCTTGAGCGACTGCCGCCAGGAACTCCGGTTGATGTGCGAAGGCTTTCTCGAGATACACGAAGCCATTATCTCGCATCTTGCGGCAATCTGCCGCCCCTCTCAGCGTGCCCGCCCCCACCAGCTTGACACCCGCCACCCTCGCCGCGTACCGTATCCGAATATGCGATCGAAACTGGCGGTTCTTGTTTTAGGCGCGGCGGCGCCATTCGCGGCGATGGCGGCGGATATTTCAGCGGCTCACAGCGAAGTGATTCGTCTGGTGGAAACCAATGCGCCGGTTTACCGCGATGTCTCGCGCAAGGTGTGGGAATTCGCGGAGATGGGCTATCAGGAAAAGAAGAGCTCCGCTTTGCTCCAGGAGACGCTCGCCGCGGCGGGCTTCGACGTGAAGGCTGGGGTGGCGGAGATACCCACCGCGTTTGTCGCCAGTTGGGGGCAGGGAAGGCCGGTGATCGGCATTCTGGGCGAATTCGATTCTCTGCCCGGGCTCTCGCAGGACGCGGTGCCGGAGCGCAAGCCGCTAATTGCCGGCGCGCCCGGCCACGGCTGCGGGCATAACCTGCTCGGCGCGGGCGGTGCGCTGGCCGCGGTCTCGATTAAAGAGTATCTCGCCGCGCATCACCTACCTGGCACGGTGCGGTATTACGGCACGCCGGCGGAGGAAGGCGGCTCGGGCAAAGTGTACATGGTGCGCGCCGGGCTGTTCACTGACGTGGACGCGGTTCTGCACTGGCATCCGGGCGATTCGAACACGGTGACGACGGGCGCCGGCATGCTGGCCGTAATCACGGCGAAGTTCGAGTTTCACGGCCTGGCATCGCACGCGGCGGCGGCGCCGGAAAAAGGGCGCTCGGCGCTGGACGGCCTGATGCTGATGGCCAACGCGGTGGAGTTTCTGCGCGAGCACGTCCCCAGCGCTACGCGCATGCACTACATCGTGACCAAGGGAGGCGCCGCGCCCAACATCGTTCCCGATGACGCCGAACTGTTCCTTTACGCGCGCCATCCCTCCATGACCGTGCTAAGCGGCATCTGGGAGCGCATTCTGAAATGCGCCAACGGCGCGGCGATGGCCACGGAGACCACAGTGGAATGCCGCATCGTGAGCAGCGACGCCAACATCGTCAACAACGCGCCGCTCGGCGAACGCGTCTACCGCAATTTCACCGAGATCGGCGGCTTGACTTACACGCCGGCCGAGCAAACATTCGCGGAGAAACTGTTTCCGTTATTGCCCGCCGGGACGGCCAAGCTCGGCAGCGAACGCGTGGTGCAGCCGCTCGATCATGAGCGCGAGGGCGGCGGCGGATCCACCGACGTGGGTGACGTGAGCTGGAACGTGCCGACCATCGGCATCACCGCCGCTACCTGGGTGCCGGGAACGCCGGCGCACAGTTGGTACGCCACGGCCGCCAGCGGCATGGCCATCGGGCAGGACGCAATGGTGCTGGCCGCCAAGGTGCTGGCCATTACTGCTGAGGACTTGTTCACCGAACCAGCGTTGCTCGAGGCGGCCAAGGCCGATTTCGCCAAACGGATGGACGGACTGAAGTACGAATCGAAGATTCCGGTGGGGCAGAAGCCGCCGCTGGATTATCGGAATTCGAGCCGCTAGCCGGGTTCGCAGGCCGGGGGCCTGCGCCACTCGCGGGACGCGGGCCGGGCGTGCCCGGCCCCTACGAAACCCTGGACGACTCGCTGCGCGGCGCGGCGCGCAGTTGGGCGTCTTCCAGGAGATTGGCTTCATGGTAGGTATAGATCATGCGGTGCACCACGGTAAGGTTGGAGAGCACGGCGATCACCCACAGCACGGCGGCCATGCGATTGAACAGGGCGCCGATGATGATGAGCACCACCCGCTCGGGCCGCTCCAGAAAGCCGACTTTGCACTTGGGAATGGCGTTCTCGGCGCGCGCCCGCGTGTAACTGATCATCACCGAGCCGGTCATCACCACGGCGGTCAGCACAATATAGAAAAAGCGGTTGATGGAAGCGTAATAAACCAGCAGCCCCATGTACAGCGCGAGATCGGAATAGCGGTCGATCACCGAATCGAAGAATCCGCCGAAGCGCGTGACCTGGCTGGTGGCGCGCGCGACGCGGCCGTCCACCATGTCGAACAAGCCGGCGCCGATGACCACCAGGCCGGCCCAGCGGAAGCTGCCGCGGGCGAACAGCCAAGCCGCCCAGATGTTGATCACCAGCCCCATGAAGGTCAGCACGTTCGGGTGAATGCGCGAAAGCGCCAGCCAGCGCACGATCCGGTCGATAATCGCGCCGCAGAACCTGCCGATTGCGCCGGTGAATGTCATGTCACTCCGCCACGTCGTGGATGGTGGTCAGCTTGAGGATCTCCAGATCCTTGGTGCCATTGGGGCTCTGCACGCGGGCCACGTCACCCACTTCCTTACCGAGCAAAGCGCGGCCGATCGGCGAGGTGGTCGAGATCTTGCCGTTGGCCGCGTCGGCCTCCTCGACTGTCACCAGATTATACGTTACCTCTTCGTCGCGCTTGCTATCGAGCACCACCACGGTGGAACCGAGCCCGACGCGGTCGTGCGGGATCTTCGAGAAGTCGATCATCGACATCTCGGCCAGCCGCTTCTTGAGCTGGTTGAGGCGCGCGTTGACCATCCCCTGGCGTTCCTTGGCGGCGTGATATTCGGCGTTCTCGCTCAGATCGCCGTGCGCGCGCGCCGTGTGGATTTCCTTCGGCAGCTCGACGTGCAATTCGTATTCGAGCGTGGCGATTTCGTCCTGCAGCTTCTTCTTGATGTCCGGCATCCCAGAGGGGCTTGGCTCCCAACGCGACTATTATACAGGAGACGCGCGGCGGGGATCATTCCGCCTGCGCGCGCAGAATATCGTCGGCCAGGTCGGTGACGGCGCGCATTTCGCGCACGTCGTGGACGCGCACCATGTGGACGCCGCCGAGCACACAGGCAGCCACGGCTGCGGCGGTGGCGAACTTGGTTTGCTCGGCGTCCTGGTGAGCGAGGAAACTCTTGCGCGAAGGGCCGGCCATGATCGGCAGATCGAGGACGGCGAGCGCGGAGAGGCGGCCCAAAATGAGCGCGTTCTGCTCCTTGCGCTTGCCGAAGCCGAGGCCGGGATCGATCACCAGCTTGGCGGGACTGATGCCGATATGGCGGGCGCGGCTGACGGCGGCGCCCAGATCGCGCGCGATGCCCGCCACCGGATCCGGCATCGGTCCCAGCCTGGCCCAATTGTCCGGCCGCCCGCGCATGTGGTTCAGCACCAGGCCGGCATCGTGGTTGGAAACCACGCGCGCCAGTTGCGGTTCGATGGTGAGGCCGGAAGGATCGTTGATGACGTCAACCCCCAGTTCGAGCGCGCGCTCGGCAACCTCGGCCTTGTAGGTATCCACCGAAATGGGAATGGTGAGCCGGTCCTTCAGACGCTTGAGGACCGGAATCAGGCGGCGCATCTCTTCGGCGGCGGATATGCGCGCCGAGCCCGGCCGGGTGGATTCCGCCCCGACGTCCAACATATCCGCGCCTTGCTCCTCCAGCTCGAGCGCGCGGGCGAAGGCGCGATCCGGATCGGCGTACTTGCCGCCGTCGGAAAACGAATCCGGCGTGACGTTGAGCACCGCCATCAGCAGTGTGCGGTCGCCAAGCTGGATTTCCCGCCGCTTGAGTTTCCAGAAGTAGAGTTTGCGCACGGGGTTTACCGGATGACCTTTCGCCAGTTCTTGCCCACTTGAATGAGGAGTTCGCGCGTGGGATCCGTCCAGGCCAGCGCTGTCCATTTGCCGCCATTGATTTCGACCGCGCCGGCCTTGACCTTGCGCGCGGCGTCGCTCACCGATTCGGCGAGGCCGATGCGCGCCAGCAGCTTGTCGACGCGAATGGCGCCATCTTTCAGGACTCCATCGGGGAGAGCGGCGGTTTCGATTTCGGCCGGCGCCTGCTTGCGGCGCACCACGTTGTCGAAGATCGCGGCCGCGCGGTCGGCATCCGCGGCCGAGTGATAATCGCCGACAATCATTTTGCCCAGCGCGATCTTGGCCTCCATGGGGTGCAGCGAGCCATCCGCCACGCTGGCGCGCAGCCGCGCGATTTCGCATTCGGTCTTATCGGTGAGCAGCAGATAATAGCGCCACATCAGCTCATCGGAGATCTGCATCACCTTGCGGAACATCACGTCGGGCGGTTCGGTGATGCCGATGTAGTTACCGAGCGACTTCGACATTTTGTTGATGCCGTCGATGCCTTCGAGCAGCGGCGTGGTGCCGACGATCTGCGGCGGCTGTCCGAAATCGCGCTGTAGCTCGCGCCCCACCAGCAGGTTGAAGCGCTGATCGGTACCGCCCAGTTCCACATCACACTCGAGCGCCACCGAATCGTAGCCCTGCGCCAGCGGGTAGAGCATCTCGTGCATCGAGATCGGAACGCCCTCACGCAGGCGCTTCGAAAAATCGTCGCGCTCCAGAATACGCGCCACCGTGTAATGCGACGCCAGGCGGACGATGTCGACATACGTCATCGGCGCCAGCCACTCGCTGTTGAAGCGGACCTCGGTTTTCTCTTTATCGAGAATCTTGAACACCTGCGCTTTGTAGGTTTCGGCGTTTTCGAGAATCGCTTCGCGCGTCATCGGCGGGCGCGTCGCGTTGCGGCCCGTGGGATCGCCGATCAGCCCGGTCATATCGCCGATCAGAAAGATCACCGTGTGGCCGAGGTCCTGAAAGTGCTTCATCTTGCGCAACAGCACGGTGTGGCCCAGGTGCAGATCAGGCGCGGTCGGATCGAAGCCGACCTTGATGCGCAATTTGCGGCCGGCTTTGGCGGCTGCGGCCAGCCGCTCGCGGAGATCCTCTTCGCGAATGATCTCCACCATGCCTTTCCGCAAGTAGGATAGTTGTTCGTCGGGCGTCATGCGTTCTTGTCAGCTAACCAATTCTGCGCGGATTGGCGCGTACTGCAGCACGCTACGGCGCGCTACGCTGCGCCCGGGTCCACGCCTAAAGCGCGTTTCAAATCCAAAGAAAACTCTTGAATCTCTTCCACCTGCGCGGAGCTGGCCAAAGTTTCGCGGCCCTTGGCGGCGAGATACGGCCGGCCTTCGCGCCAGACCAGAAACGCCAGGCCGGTTTCCGTCATCATTCCCGAACTACCGATCCCGGTCACGGCTTCCGCGCCGAAAGTGACCAGCGCCACGCAGCAGCCGCGGGTGAACATGTTGAACTGCGGGGATTCGGCGGCCAACTGGATTCCGCAGCCGGCCAGGCGCGCGGCGGTTTCGGGCGTCACATCTTATATCGGCCGAGGTCCTCATCGTTGAGGCCATCGAGCCACCGCTTCAACTCTTCCTTGTTGTCCTTGTCGGACGCGTTGGCGGCCTTGCTGGAGGACTTGAGCACGGTCTCTTCCACGTAAATCGGGCAATCCAGGCGCAGCGCCAGCGCCAGCGCGTCGCTGGGGCGCGAATCCACACTGATGGTTTCTCCGTCGCGATCCAGCCAGATGACGGCATAGAAAGTGTCGTCCTTCAGCTCGCTCACCACCACCTTGCGCATGGCGGTGTTGAGGCCGAGCAGCAGGCTCTTGATGAGGTCGTGGGTCATGGGCCGCGGCGTGGAGACTTTTTCGATTTCGAGTGCGATGGCGTTCGCCTCGTAAACGCCGACCCAGATCGGGAGCACGGAGTTACCGCTCACGTCCCTCAGGATGACGATGGGCATATTGGTGACCGGGTCCATCATCAGGCCGCGAATTTTCATTTCGACTTCCATGCCGCCCTCCTCCCAACTCAATTACACCACAGTTGCGCTCTCGCCCACCAAGGAGTTGGGGCCGGAGCGCGTCACTCGAACCGGCAGGTACTTGCCGGTGAGAGAGGCCGCGCCGTCCAGCGGGTGAGTGAAGTTCAGCGTGCGGTTGTCCGAGGTCCGCCCGATCCACTGTTCGAGCGCCTGGTGGCGGCCCTCCACCAGCACTTCCTTCACGCTGCCGATGAGCCCGGCATTGCGGCGGATCTGGATAGCGCGCTGCTTCTCCTGCACAATCACCAGGCGCCGCTGCTTCTCTTCATCGGGGATATGGTCTTCCAGGCCGAGTGCGGCCGTGTTCGGGCGCGGCGAATACTTGAAGCTGAATATGGAATCGTATTCCACTTCGTCGAGCAGCGAAAGCGTGGCCTCGAAGTCCTTTTCGGTCTCGCTGGGGAAGCCGACGATGATGTCGGTGGTGATGGAATAAGTGCGCCGCGCGCTCTTGAGCCAATCGATGCGCTGCATATATTCGTCGCGCGTGTAGAGCCGGTCCATTCTGGCGAGCACCTCCGACGATCCCGACTGCACCGGAAGGTGGACGTGGTCGCAGATCGCGGGATTCGCGTCCATGGCATCCACGATATCCCGGCCGAAATCGCGCGGATGCGACGTGGTGTAACGAACGCGGCGAATTCCCGAGATCTCCGCCACTCGCGCCAGCAGCGTGGCGAAGTTCCAGCCCGCCGGCGTAGGGTCGCGGTAGCTGTTGACGTTCTGCCCGAGCAACTGTATCTCGCTGTACCCTTCGGCGGCCAGGCGCCGCGCTTCGGCCATCACGCTCTCGCTCGTGCGGCTGCGCTCCGGGCCGCGCGTGAACGGCACCACGCAATAGGCGCAGCTCTTGTCGCAGCCTTCGATGATGGTGATGTAGGCGCGGTGGGGGTTGTCGCGGCGGGTGAAGGGCGTGTCGAAGGCCTCGTCGGTGTCCAGACTCAATCCGGTGACGCGCCGGTCGCCGGCTTCGATCTGCACCAGCAGTTCGCCCAGTTTGTTATAGCTGGCCGAGCCGCACACCAGGCCGACACTGGGGGCGCGATCGAAAATACGTTCGCCTTCCTGCTGCGCCACGCAGCCGAGCACGCCAATCACCTTGTCCTTACCGTTGCGCTTGAACTGCTGCAAGCGGTGGTAGACTTTTTGCTCGGCTTTGTCGCGGATGCTGCAGGTGTTGTACAGAACCAGGTGAGCTTCTTCCGGTGTGGGCACTTGCGAGTAGCCCTTGGCCATCAGCGTGCCGACCACCTTTTCGGAGTCGTGCGCGTTCATCTGGCAGCCGAAGGTTTCCAGGTAGAAGGTCTTGGCGGGCACTCTGCTTCTATTCTAAACGAGACGGCGGCTGGGGTTCGGGGCGGGGTAGTGTCCTAACTTGACGCGCGGGCGGTCTTGTTGCATAAATGAGAGCAACAGGAGGGATCTGTGGGCGCAAAAGAGAAAGTGAATTCGATTGGCCGGCCAGTGCCCGAGTTGCCGGTCGCCGATGTCGAACGCGCACAACAGCACTACAGAGATGCACTCGGCTTTGACATTGGATGGCTTTACCCAGGCAAAGACATTGGGGCCGTGTCACGCGGTGATGTGGCAATATTCTTTCGGAAGAGGAAGCCGCCGTTCGAACCTGCCGTCCACTGGGTGTTAGCTGAAGATATCGATGCGTCGTACCAGGAACTGAAGTCGATGGGTGCGAACATCGTGGAACCTCTGGAAAAGAAGCCTTGGGGGTTACGGCAGTTCACCGTAAAGGATCTGGACGGTAACCTCTTCTACTTCCATCATGACTAGGGCACTTTCGGAACTAATGTGCCCTTTTTGACTGCATTGAAGGGTGGCTTTTTCTTAAGGAATCGTCTGCGGGACGCTGAAAGAGTAGGCGGCTATTCTTCCGCCTCGGGTTCCGCGATGCTCCGCACCCGCTTTTCGACCGGCTGCAGCTCCGCGATTTCGACTCCCAGTGGTGCGGTTTTCAACTCGGCAAATTTGCGCGCGCTCACCATCACGCGGCTTTCGAGCGAGCCTACGGCTTTGTTGTATTCCTCGACCGCGCGCTCGAGGCCCTTGCCCATGTTGACCAAGTGCCCGCCCATATCGGAAAGCCGCTTGTACAGCTCCTTGCCCAGCGCGCTGATTTCGGCGGCGTTCTCCGCCAGCTTCTCCTGCCGCCATCCGTAGGCGACGGCGCGCAGAAGGGCGATCAGCGTGGTGGGCGTAGCCAGGATGATGTTCTGCCCGACGCCGAACTCGATCAGCGATGGATCGGCTTCGAGCGCGGCGCTGAAGAAACACTCGCCAGGCAGGAACAACACGGCGAATTCCGGCGCCTGGTCGAATTGCTCCCAATAGGATTTGCGGCCGAGCGAAGTGAGATGCGCGCGCACCTGCCGCGCGTGATCGTTCAGGCTCGCCCGGCGCGTCGCTTCGTCGCCAGCCTCGATAGCGCGCAGGTAGCCATCGAGCGGCGTCTTGGCATCCACCACCACGGTTTTTCCCGCCGGCAGATGAATCAGCAGATCGGGCCGCAGCCGGCCCTCCTCGCCCATCACCGTGGCCTGTGTCTCGAAATCGCAATGATCCAGCATGCCGGCCATTTCCACCACGCGGCGCAATTGCATCTCGCCCCAATTGCCCCGCGCGGCGGGCGATCGCAACGCCGTCACCAGCTTGCCGGTTTCGGCGCGGAGCTGCTGCTCGGTTGCGGCCAGGCCACGCACCTGTTCCTGCAAACCGGCGTAAGCGGCCGCGCGCGCCGTTTCGAGCTCCTGGATGCGCGAATCCACTTTATCCAGTGACGCGCGCACCGGCGACACCAGCTCTGCAAACGCCTGCTGCCGCTTTTCCAGGTCGCCGCGCGCCGCGGTCTGCGCCTCCGCCAGATTGGCGCGGGCGAGATCGAGGAAGGCCCGATTATTCCGCGCCAGCGCCTCGGCGGAAAGCGCCTGGAAGACGGTTGCGGTATCCTGGCGGCGCGCCCGCAAAACGAGCCAAGCCAGCAGGAACCCGGCAATAAAACACGCAACCGGGAGAATGTTTTGCATGCTTGCTATTATCGCGCCCTCTGGGCCCGGCTCCGAAAGGCCCTTTCGATCACCGCCAGCGTGCCTTCCGTGATCTCCAATTCCGCCAGGTCGCGCTCGCGCACCCATTCCACGCGGCAAACGTCGTCGCCCGCGCGCAGGTCTCCGCCAGTCACGCGGCAGATGTAATCGATCAAAACGTAATGATATTCCGCTGCGCCGCGCGTATCGCGTATGATGCGCTCGAAAATCTCGAAGACCTTCACGGGCTTCACCTCGAGGCCGGTCTCCTCGCGCACTTCGCGGCGGACCGCGGCGTCGAGCGACTCGCCAATTTCGAGCGCGCCGCCGGGCAAAGACCAGGCACCCTTCAGCGGCTGCTTGCCCCGCTGCGCCATCAGAATGCGGCTGCGACGGAAAATCAGCGCGCCAACCCCGATCAGCGGACGCTTGGGATAGCGGCGGTCGTCCTTCGTGTTCGAAGCGGCGCCGGGAAGAAAAGCCGAGACGACTCTCGGCTCAGCCGGCTTGACAGCCGGCGCCACGACGCGCGCACCGCTAAGCCGCTTCCCGGTTATCGATCTACCGCTTCTCATCGAAGCCCGCTCCCTTGACCAACAAGCGCACGCGATACACGTTGCGCCGGGCGGTGATGAAGATCGATTGGCCGTCGGCTTCGCCGAACCCGCAGTTGGAAGGCGGATCGTCCAGCGGGATGGTATCGAGTAATTGGCCCGCGGCGCTATACACCGCAATCCCGTGCGCAGCCACGTACAAATTGCCTTTCTCATCCACGCGGATACCGTCGGGCACGGCCCCGGTGTTCTCGACCAGCGTGCGGTGGTTGGCGGGTTGGCCGTTGCGATCCAATTCGTACTCGAGAATGCTGCGATCGTCCGAGTCCGTAACGTACAGCACGCGGCCATTGGGAGAAAGCGCGATGCCGTTGGGCCTGCCGGTGAGTTTGGCGACGATCTCGAGCGGCCCCTTGGGTGGGATGTGGTAGACACCGTAGAAGTCCAGCTCGCGATGATCGGCCTGGCTGCCGAAGGCCGGGTCGGTGAAATAGGCGTGATCGTTGCGGCTCACCACGATGTCGTTCGGCGCGTTCAGGCGCTTGCCTTCCCAGCGGTCGGCCAGCACCTCGATGGCGCCCTTCTTGTCCGTGCGGGTCACGCGCCGGGCCCTGGTTTCGCAAGTGTACAGGCGGCCCTGGCCGTCGAACGCGTTGCCGGCCGGCCCCTGCACGTTTTCACGATAGACCTGCGGAGATTGGCCCGGAACCCACTTGACCAACCGGCCCGCCGGGGTGTCGCTGAAGATCAGGAATCCATCTTTGGACCAGGCGGGACCGTCTGTGTAGGTGTAACCTTTGGCCAGCACCTGCACCTGAAAGCGGGTGGAATCCTGCGCCAGCAGGAACGGCGCGAAAACAGCGGCCAGGGCGCACCAACGCGCGAGGCGTTTCATTGCCCGCTTTCGGCGATGTTCATTTACCGCCTTTGGCGACGGTGATGTTGTTGATCACCTGCTTGACGCCATTCACCTTCTTCGCCAGTTTGCCGGCCCGGTTCTTCTGCTGCTCGGCCTCCGCCGTGCCGGTAAGGGTCACCACGCCCTGCTTAACGTCCACGGTGATATTCCCGCCCTTGGCGATCGGATCGCCGGTGAGCTTGATGCGCACCTCGTCGGAGATCATATCGTCGCTGACGGGTTTGCTCGCGGCGAGACAGGTGGAGGCCAGCAGGATCAGAGCCATCGAAAAAGCGAATAGTTTAAGCATCGTCGTCTCCGGCCATTGTACGCCAGTCGAGCGCGTTCAGAAACGCGGCCTTGTCGCGCCATCCCGGCTGCACGCGCACGTGCAGATCGAGATAGATCTTCACGCCGAACAGCCGCTCCATCTCCTGCCGCGCCAAGGTACCGATTCTTTTCAGCATGGCGCCCTTGGTTCCGATCACGATGGCCTTTTGCCCGTCCCTTTCGACGCGGATAGTGGCGAAGATGCGCGTGAGCCGCGCGGTCTCTTCCCATTGATCCACCACCACCGCAACCGAATGCGGAACCTCCTGCCGCGTGGCCTCGAGAATCTTCTCGCGAATCAGCTCGGCGGCCAGAAACCGCTCCGGCTGGTCGGTGACATGATCCTCGGGGAAATAGGCCGGGCCTTCGGGCAGGCGTTCGAGAATCACTTTCTTCAATTCGTCCAGGCCTTGCCCCCTGGTGGCCGAAACCGGGACGTAATCGGCGAACTCGAACGCGGCGCGATACTGGTCGATCATCGGGAGGAGCAGCGCCTTGTCCTTTACCAGGTCGATCTTGTTGAGCACCAGCACTACCGGCGCCTGGCTTTTGCGGGCCAGATCGATCGCCTGGCGGTCCTCCTTGCCGAAGGGGCGCGCGGCATCGGCCAGCAGCAGCAGCAGGTCGCGTTCCTCCACGGCCGCCCGCACCGCATCCATGAGGCGCTTGTTCAGGGGCGTATCGGCGCGGTGAATGCCGGGTGTGTCGAGGAAGACAATTTGCGCGCCGGGCATCGTCAGCACGCCCTGAATCGAGGTGCGCGTGGTTTGCGGCTTGGCCGCGACAATCGCCACCTTCTGCCCCACCAGGGCGTTGAGCAGCGTCGACTTGCCGGTGTTGGGGCGCCCGATCAGGGAAACGAAGCCGGAGCGGAATGGCTCACTCATGCGTCACCGCCTGGGATTTACTGATGCGAACCTGCTCCACGCGCCACTCGTCGGAGGCCAGCACCTCGACGCGAATGCCGTCGCGGTCCACCAACTCGCCGGCCTTCGGCACCCGCCCCAGCCACTCGCTGACCAGGCCGCCCACGGTGGTCGATTCGACGTCCTCCTCGCGGCGGAACGATTCGAACAGGTCGGCCACACGGTCCAGATCGAAATTGCCGGCCACGATGAAACCGCCGTGCCCATCCTCCAGTACGTCCGTGCTCGGCTCGTGCTCGTCGCGTATCTCGCCAATGATCACTTCGAGCAGATCCTCCATGGTCGCCAGGCCCGCCGTGTTGCCGTACTCGTCGACCACGATCACCATGTGCGTGTTCTCCTGCTGCATGTGGCGCATCAGGTCGCTCACCGGCTTGGTTTCCGGCACGAACGGAATGGGGCGCACCAGTTCCCGCACCAGGCGCTTCGAGCGCTCGTCCTCTTCGAGCTCGAACATGTCGCGCACGTGCACAAAACCGGTGATCTGGTCGATGTTCTTTTCGAAGGCGGGAACGCGCGAGTACTGCTGTTGGATCACCAGTTGACGGAGTTCCTCGAGAGTGGAATCGGCCGGAATGGCGATGATCCTGGGCCGCGGCGTCATCACTTCGCGCACTACCTTGTCGCCGAACTCGACCACCGATTGAATCAGCTTGCGGTCCTCTTCTTCAATCAAGCCTTCTTCCTGGCCGGCGGAAATCAGCGCATCGATATTCTCCGCGGGCGTGGGCTGCTCCTCGTCGGTCTTGGAATCGTCGGCGAGGTCGATCAGAGACTGGAAGAAGCTGAGCAGCGCCACGCAGGGCCGCGCTAGCCAGGCGAGACCGCGCAGCAACGCAAGCAGCGGCAGCAGCCAACGGCCCGTGGTGCGGCGGTAGAGCAGTTGCGGCAGCGCGTAGGCGACGGCCATCATCACCAGCCACACGGCCAGCACCGACTGCCAGAAGACGGCCGCGTTCCACGGCTCGCCATCGGCGAACCACGCGAAATAGAAGATACCGAGCAGCACTAGCAGGGTGTGTTTGATGAGCGAAAAAGCGCCCGCGCCATCTTCGGTCTTGAGGCCGATTTTGTCTTCCAGCGTGTCCTTAAAGAATTCGAGGGCGGGCAGATCGCGCGTTCGCAGGCGCATGCTTTCCAGATACAGAAGCTGCACGAACGTCACCAGGCCGAGTGCCGGGGTGGCAACCAGCGCCGCGAGGATCACCGCCAGTATCATGGCCGCACCCGCTCGATCAGGCCGGCCGGCAGACCGAGGCGCGCGCGCCAGTCTTTTTCCGCGCGCGCCATCCGCCCGCCGTCGTTTTCGTGATCCTGTCCCAGAAGATGCAGCAGGCCGTGCAGCATCAGGATGCGGATCTCCTGCCCGGCCGAGTGCCCCAATCGCTTGGCCTGCGCGCGGGCGCGAGGGAGCGAAATGGCGATATCGCCCGCACGGCGCAACCCGCCGCCAGCATTGCCCAAGCTATCGCCGGCCGGGAACGACAACACGTCGGTCGGATAGTCCTTGCCCCGAAACTCGCGGTTCAGGCGGCGCAGGTGGGCGTCCCCGGTGATGAGGCAGTCAAACGCGCGGCCGCGCGCGACCTGGGCCTGCAATTTGCGCGCGAAGCGGAGCACGGCGGCAGGACGCACGTCGGCCTGCGACCGCCAGAATGTAACCGTACTGCCTTCGGGAGAGGACATGGAGGCGCTCAGACGCGTGGCGCAGTCTCGCCCCGAGCGGCCTCGGCAGGCGCGGCCTCTGCAGCGGGTGCGGCGGCTTCCGCGGCAGGTTCGGAGAGCTTCAAAGTGAGTTGCCGGCCGGCGCCGATGGTCTCGTTGTAACGCTCGTAGGCCTTGACGATACGCTGCACCAGCGCGTGCCGAACCACGTCGCGCTCGTCGAACGGCACAAAGCTGATACCTTCGACGCCCTTGAGCACCTCCATGGCGTCGATTAAGCCGCTGCGGCGGCCGTTCGGCAAATCGATTTGGGTGATGTCGCCATTCACCACCATTTTGGAATTGAACCCCTGGCGGGTCAGCACCATCTTCATCTGTTCCGAAGTGCTGTTCTGCGCCTCGTCTAAGATGATGAAGCTGTCGTTCAGCGTGCGGCCGCGCATGAACGCGATCGGCGCGACTTCAATCACGTTGCGCTCCAGCAACTTCTCGACGCGGTCGCTATCGAGCATGTCGTAGAGCGCGTCGTAGAGCGGGCGGAGATACGGGTCCACCTTTTCCTGCAGCGTGCCCGGCAGGAATCCGAGGCGTTCGCCGGCTTCGACGGCGGGCCGCGTGAGGATGATGCGGGCGACGGATTTGTTCATCAGCGCGGAAATGCCCATCGCCACGGCGAGGTACGTCTTGCCGGTGCCGGCGGGGCCGATCCCGAACACCAGGTCGTTGCGCTCGATGGCCTCCAGATACCGCCGCTGGTTCACCGATTTCGGCGCCAGCATCTTTTTGCCGAAATTGCGCTGCTTGCCGCTTTGAACCAGCGCGCGCAGGGACACCTCGGAGTCGATAGTCACCACGCGCAGGTAGCTGTTCAGATCGCCGTTATTGAAGACGTGGCCTTCCCGCACCAGCGCGTTGTAATCTTCGAGGATGTTCTCCGCGCGGGAGACGTTCTCCGCCTCGCCT
>Ga0187864_10001974_pt1 | contig 18568 bp, 12 predicted proteins | sample June2016WEW_11_4_FD_132985 | JGI IMG/M metagenome (GOLD analysis project Ga0187864, IMG submission 132985) | Peatland microbial communities from SPRUCE experiment site at the Marcell Experimental Forest, Minnesota, USA - June2016WEW_11_40 | ecosystem: Environmental > Terrestrial > Soil >...
CCAGCTTGAACGCTACACGCAAGCGCGGATCGGCGGCAATCATCCACCCGAGACCACGGGCAAGTTTATTGCCGCCAAATTCGAGCACGACACGGCCCGTCCGGTCGATGGCTACGTCGCGCCACAACTGCATACACACGCAGTCGTTTTCAACGTCACCGAGCGCGAAAACGGCCAACCCCGCGCCATCCAGCCGCACAGTCTTTTCGCTTCACAGCAGTTCGCCACTGCCGTCTATCAATCCGAACTGACCTACAAACTCCGACAACTCGGTTACGAAATCGCAACCGGACGGAGCGGCGCGCCGGAGATCAAGGGCTACACGCAGGAGTATCTCGACGCATCCAGTCCCCGCAGCCAACAGATTCGCGAGCACCTCGAACGCACCGGCCACTCCGGGAAAGAAGCTGCCGAGATCGCCGCGCACTCGACCCGCGACCGTAAGGAAATCCATTCGCCGGGAGAGGTAATGGCCGCGCACCGCAAGCTAGCCGCCGACTTCGGATACCAGGCCGAAGCCGTTGTCCGCGCCGCCCAGGAACGCTCACAACATCAAGAGAAGCCCGCAAACTCGGTGGACCGTGTCCGCGAATCGCTCACTTTTTCCCGCGACAAGAACTTCGAGCGCGAGGCGGTCGTCGATGAACGCGCCCTGATCCGCGACGGACTCCGGCGCGGCATGGGCGACATCACCCATGCCCAGGTTTGCGCCCATCTTGACGCCCGATTGGCGTCCGGGGAATTCCAGATTGTCGAGCGGCAGCAGGGCGTTCCGGGCCGTCAGTTCACCACCGCCAAAACCATCGCCGCCGAACAGGAAATTCTTCATCGGATGCGCGACGGGAAAAATCAGGTCGAGCCAGTTCTTTCGCGCCCGCAGGCCATCGCCGTTGCCGACCGGCATGAACATCTCAACCACGCGCAAAAGAGCGTGGTCGAAGACGTGCTCAGCGCGCCCGACCGCATCCAAGGAATCCAAGGTTTTGCCGGCGCGGGCAAGACCACCACGCTCACCGTCATCCGCAGCGCGGCGGAATCGCAGGGCTATCAGGTCGAAGGCTTCGCCCCGACCTCTCGCGCCGCGAAACAACTGGAGCAGGCCGGTGTCCACGCCGGAACATTGCAGGGTTTTCTCGCGCGTGGGCAAAACGCTGATCACAATTCCGAGCGGAAACGATTTTTCATGATTGACGAATCCAGCCTTGCCAGCACGAACCAGATGCGCGAGTTCCTTGCGCGGCTCGGCACCAATGACCGCGTGCTTCTGATTGGAGACACTCGCCAGCATCAGGGCGTCGAAGCGGGCCGCCCCTTCGAGCAACTACAAGAGGCCGGAATGCGCACCGCCAAGCTCGACGAAATCGTCCGCCAAAAAGACCCGGCGCTGAAATCCGCCGTCGAAATGCTGGCGACGGGCCAAGTCTCCGCCGCACTCAACGCACTCGGTCAGCAAGGCCGCGTGCGGGAAATCCCCGACCGCGAAGAGCGCGTTCGCGCCATCGCCAAGAGCTATGTCGAGTCGCCCGCGAATACTCTGATCGTCTCGCCCGACAACGCTTCCCGCCGCGAACTGAATGCAGCCGTTCGCCAGGAGTTGAAGTCCACCGGCGCTCTTGCCCCGGAAGATCATACGTTCCGCGTCCTTGTTCCGCGCCAAGACATGACCGGAGCCGAGCGGTCCTGGGCCTGCCACTACGAGATCGACGATGTTGTCCGCTACACACGCGGCAGCAAAGCCATCGGAATTGAAGCTGGGAGTTACGCGTCGGTCCTGGCGATCAACCCAGTCGCCAACCAACTAACAGTCGAGAGAGCGAACGGTGAACTCGCCACCTACGATCCCCGCCGCCTAACCGGCGTCAGCGTTTACCGTGAAAGCGACCGCGAGTTCTCCGTAGGCGACCGCATCCAGTTCACCGCGCCCGACAAGTCGCTCGGCGTCGCCAACCGCGAGTTGGCCGCCATCGAGTCCATCGCGCCCAATGGCCGCATTTCAGCCCGTCTCGACAGCAAGCACCAGATCGAGTTCAATGCCAACGAGCATCGTCATTTCGATCATGGCTATGCCATCACCAGTCACAGCGCCCAGGGCCTCACCGCCGAACGCGTCCTCGTTCACGCCGATACCAGCGTTCACCCGGACTTACTCAACTCCCGCTTCGGCTACGTCTCCATCTCCCGCGCAAGCCACCAGGCCACGCTCTTCACTGACGACATGAAGAAACTCGCCCCCCAGCTCGGAGCCGATGTCTCGAAAACATCCGCTCTGGAAATCAGCACCCAAGCCCCATCCGTCGTGCAAGGAATGGGGATCTCTATGTAATCTTGTTGAGGTTGCACTCAGAACCCGTATCATGAGATGCAACTTTGATTTACTGATTATGATTGCGTTGCGTAATCTGTCCCCCACGAGACCAGAGTGAAACTGGGGACGAGGGGAAAGGTATTTTGCTGCGAGTTGCAAGACAAATGAACCTGACCTCGTACCATGCCCGGTATTACGCCAATGAACTGACCAAGCGATCCAGTTCGGCATCTATTGACAGCCTCACGTCTGCATTGGCGGATGCACAAGTAGACCTCAATCCTCATCAAGTAGAGGCCGCGCTCTTTGCCTTCCGATCGCCGCTCTCTCGGGGAGCGATCCTGGCCGATGAAGTTGGTCTCGGCAAGACCATCGAAGCCGGAATTCTTCTTTCCCAACGCTGGGCTGAACGACGCCGTCATTTGCTTGTCATCTGTCCGGCCAATCTTCGCAAGCAGTGGGGTCAAGAACTCGCGGACAAATTCTTTCTTCCTTCTGCAATTCTCGAATCCAAGACCTTCAATGAGGAACTAAAGAGCGGCAACCTCAATCCATTTGACCAGCCCAAAATCATTCTTTGCTCGTACCAGTTTGCCCGCAGCAAGGACGCATATTTGCGACAAACGCCCTGGGATTTGGTCGTTATCGACGAAGCCCACCGGCTGCGAAACGTCTACAAGCCCAGCAACAAGATCGCCAACGCCATCAAGTCCGCCGTTGCTAATCGCCAGAAAACGCTCCTCACAGCTACGCCACTTCAGAATTCGCTACTTGAACTTTACGGTCTCGTCAGCATTATTGACGAATACACGTTTGGTGACCTGAAGAGCTTCCGCGGCCAATTCTCACGGATGAACACGTCAGACGACTACCGCACGCTTCGAGAGCGCATCCGACCTATCTGCCAGCGCACTCTCCGCAGACAGGTCCTTCCTTATGTCAGCTTCACCAATCGTCACGCTTTGGTTCAGGAGTTCATTCCAAACGACGACGAACAGCGGCTCTATGCCCTCGTTTCCGAATATCTACAATCTCAACGGCTTTATGCCCTCCCTGCCAGCCAGCGCCAATTGATGACGCTCATCTTGCGTAAGTTGCTTGCATCTTCCACCTATGCCATCTCGGATACCCTATTGGGCTTGGCCAACAAGCTGGAAGCCGCCGAGAAAACACAAGCAGCCCTCGATACGCCGCCAGACGATATTGCCGATAACTTCGAGACGATTCAGGAACTTGAAGACGAATGGTCGGAAGACGATCCAGAAGAGAATGATTCCCAGCCCAATGCTCCGCAGCAACTCTCCCCAGAACAACGTGAGGAGTTACGCATCGAAAAGGAAAAGCTCCGCGAATTTCACGAACTGGCGAAAAACATTCAAAAGAATTCGAAGGGAGAAGTCCTGCTGACCGCTCTTCGCAAGGGATTCGAGGCGGCCAACAAAGCTCGTGCCAGTCAGCAGAATGGAGTCCTCCAACAAAAGGCCATCATCTTTACCGAGTCCCGCCGTACTCAGGAGTACCTTTATCGGCTGCTCGAAGCTTCGGACTTTGCGGGCCGAGTGGTCCTCTTCAATGGCGCCAACAACGACCCAAAGAGTGGCGAAATTTATCGCGGCTGGCTCAATCGCCACGCCAACACAGACCGCATCACCGGTTCGCCCACCGCAGACAAGCGCGCAGCCATCGTCGAATATTTCTGCGATGAAGCCAGCATCATGATTGCCACAGAGGCCGCGGCGGAGGGCATAAATCTCCAATTCTGCAATCTCGTCGTCAATTACGACATGCCGTGGAACCCCCAGCGCATTGAGCAGCGGATCGGCCGCTGCCATCGCTATGGACAAAAATATGATGTGGTTGTCGTCAACTTCCTTAATCGTTCAAATGCAGCAGACGTGCGCATCTATCAACTTCTTGATGAGAAATTCCGCCTCTTTGATGGGGTCTTTGGTGCCTCCGATGAAGTTCTAGGAATCATTCAGTCCGGCGTTGATTTTGAAAAGCGCATCGTCAACATCTATCAGCAGTGCCGCACCCCCGAACAAATTGTCTTTGAATTCGATAAACTCCAGCAGGACCTCGAATCCGAAATCGGTGAAGCAAAGACTCTAGCGCAAGAACAACTGCTCAATAACTTCGACCAGGAAGTCATCGAGAAAGTTCGTATCGAGGCCAGGAACTCACGCAACCGATTCGAGGAGCTGCTCTGGCACGCCACCACTTTCTATCTCAGCCCCTACGCCCGTTTCGACTCATCCGAATACAGCTTCCAACTCGAACGGAATCCCTTCGATGGCGAGATCATCCATCCTGGACCCTACCGCATGGGCCGGAATGTGCAAGACGTCAACACCTATCGCATAGGACACCCGCTCGCACAGCGCGTGCTGGAGCGGTGTCTGGCGTTGGAAACGCCACCCGCCGAACTGCTATTCAACCTCAGCCGAAGCGGCAAACGGATTGCTGTTCTTGAACCACACACCGGCCAGTCCGGCTGGCTACTCTGCGCGAAGTTTTCAGTCGAGTCATTTGAAGCCGAAGATCACATTCTGTTTGCCGGCATCCGCGACGACGGCACGGCCCTCGATCCCGATGCTTGCAAACGCCTCTTCGATCTTCGTGCCGAAGCCAGCCAGCCTATTCTTTCTCCGCCCCTTCCTTCCTTGGATTCGCAGATTGAGGCGCAGCAGCGCCAGATTTTAGAGGAGGTCAGCCTACGCAATACTCGTTGGCTCGACCAGGAAACCGTCAAGCTCGACCGTTGGAGCGAGGACTTAAAGATCGGCTTGGAACAAGAGATCAAGGATCTCGACAAAGAAATTCGGGAAGCAAAGCGCGCTTCCTCCGCTTCCGCCGCGCTCGCCGACAAACTTGTCCATCAGCGGACGGTCAAAACGCTCCAAGCCACGCGGAACCAGAAGCGCAAGGACCTCTTCATCGCGCAGGACGAGATCGAGTCACGCCGCGACGGTCTGATCGCGGACATTGAGGCCCGCATGGCGCAGGGCCAACGCCTCACGCCTATCTTTGCTTTGCGTTGGCGGCTCTTGTAGATTGGACTCGGTAGAACACAAGGCGAAACATGGCAGACGAAAATTCTTCGCTTCAGCACGAAATCATCCTTTATGCCACGCCGGATGGTGCCGTCCGCGTCGAAGTAGTCTTTGCGGACGAGACCTTCTGGCTAAGCCAGAAAAAGATGGCCGAGCTGTTTGGAGTCGAGAGCCACACCATCACGTACCACCTCAAGGAAATCTACAAGTCCGGTGAACTCAAGGACTTGGCAACTACTCGAAAAATTCGAGTAGTTCAACCAGAAGGCGGACGTGGCGTGGCTCGGGGCATTTTGCTTTACAACCTCGACGCCATCATCGCCGTCGGCTATCGCGTTAACAGCCGTCAAGCGACGCAGTTTCGCATTTGGGCAACCCAGGTGTTGCGCGAGTACCTGATTAAAGGCTTCGTGCTGGACGATGAACGTCTGAAACAGGGGAAACGTTTCGGCAAAGACTACTTCGATGAGTTGTTGGAGCGCATCCGCTCGATCCGCGCCAGCGAGCGGCGCTTCTACCTCAAAATCACGGACATCTACGAGCAATGCAGTATCGACTACAACCGGAATGCCGAGATCACGCAAACATTTTTCAAAACAGTGCAGAACAAGCTGCACTGGGCCATCACCGGCAAGACGGCTGCCGAGCTGATTGCCGAGCGCGCCCAGGCCGACCAACCTTACATGGGTCTCAAAACGTGGAAGAACGCTCCCAAAGGCCGCATCCAAAAGGCGGACGTGTCCATTGCCAAAAATTATCTGGAAGAAAGTGAAATCAAGGCACTCGAACGCATCGTGAGCATGTATTTGGACTACGCCGAGAACCAAGCGTCACGGCAAATCCCCATGCGCATGGCCGATTGGGTTGAAAAACTGGATGCCTTCCTGCAATTCAACGAATACGATGTGCTGAAGAATGCAGGCAAAGTCTCCCACGAGGTCGCAAAAGAACTGGCGGAAAAGCAGTACGAAGCCTTCAACATCGTCCAGGACCGTACTTTTGAGAGCGACTTTGAGCGGGCGACCCAAAAGCTCCTGGGACGGAAGCGGGCAAAGAATACGATTATGAAAAATAAGAAGCCCATTGGAGGTTAGGTTACTTTCAGCTTTGCTTGAATACTGATGGATCGAATATAGGAGGAATATGCCCGAAGAGGCAATTCAATCCAAGTTATCTCCCGACGAGGAATTGGCGGCGACAATCACCGCCGCAATTGGTAAAGCCAAGCTCGTAAATGCTAAGAAGCTCCCTCGCATCCAGGAGGGTTTGGTGAAAGGGAATTTAACGAGCGCCGACTGGAAACTATTAGCTGAATTGGGATCTACGTCCCAAGAAGGGCGCAGTTCTTTATGAAGATGCCCCTTCAATACCTGAAAATCAGCGGCTTTCGGGGAGCGACGCAATCGCTTGACATTGCATTCGAGGACAAGCCGGTTGTCATGATCTTCGGCGAAAATGGCACCGGGAAAACAACAATCGTCGATGCCATCGACTTTGTTTGCAATGAACACGCCGGAGCCCTGCAGGGACGGCAGGCGACGCCTGTCAAGGATTACCTGCCTGCCTTGGGCAGCAAGGCATCGGATCTGCGGGTTGAATTGAAATGGGTCGCGAATATATGGAAAGCAACACTCGCCGGATCCAAGGCGAAAGTGACCGGCTCGATGCCACGTCCAAATGCAAAGATTCTTCGCCGTGCGCAAATCCTTGAAATCGTTGATGCGGAGCCTGCCAAGCGTTATCAAGCATTCAGCTGTTTTGTAGCTGTTCCCAACGTCGAGAAGGCAGAAGGCACACTGCGAGAGGCGGATAGAATAGCCAAGCAGGAATACGATACTGCCGCGGGGAACCTCGACACATCGCGTGCGGGTTTGCAAGACCTATACAAAGAGGCCGGGGAACCAAAGCCTGATATAGAGTCCTGGGCGAAGAGCACGGATGAAACTGATCCCCAGGATATGAACAGCCAGTTGGGCCACATTTCCAACCTGATTGCATTGGTCGACACAGCTACGAGTGCGCTAGCCGAATTGAATGGAGCCAAAGCACAAGCTGCCACGGAAACTCTTTCGGTTCAAGAGTTCACGGTTGATCTACAAGCTGCTGAGGAGGTGAACACTGAGGCGAAGAGCGACCTCATGAAACTGCTCGAATCTGCCGAAGTATATCTGTTTCAACATGAACTGGATCAACAATGCCCCGTTTGTGAGCAGCCAGTAAATCGTGCCGATCTGCTCAGCCGTCTTGCAGCAAGAAAAGCAGCAGGGGCCACCGTTGCTGCGGCTGCCCGTCAACTTAAAATCGCACAGAGGCAGGAAAATAGAGCGCAGATACTTGTGAGCAATGCGGAGGGGCGCTTCCTCAATACATCAGCAAATCTGGCAAAAGGCTTTCATAAATCCCAACTCCCCTACCTCACGGCCAAGAACTTCTCTTGGGCCAACCTTGCGCCATTTCTGAGCGATCAGCCTATCGCCAGCACGGTCGAGAACCTTGCCGCCGCGGAAGAGTTGCTCAAGAATTGCACGAGTTGCCTCGACCTGCTTCGTGCCGATAAGGGAACAGTTTCAGCGGAGTTGGAAAACCTTCGCGCGATCAAAATGCAGTATAGCGCAGCATCGAAGTATGCAAAACAGGCCAAGCAACTTGAATCACTTTGCAGCCGCTTGTCGGCTCTGCTCAGCATAGTAGAAACCGAGAGAAAGAAATTTGTTGATGACGCCCTTGATTCCATCCGCAAGAGAGTTGACTCCCTTTATTCCAAGCTTCATCCTGGGGAAAACATTGGCGACATCAAGCTCCAACTGGATCCCAATAAGCGCGGAAGCCTGAATGTATCGAGCAGGTTCGAGTCGCAGGAAGATGTGCCGCCGCAGGCATACTACAGTGAAGCGCATCTCGATACCCTTGGCATCTGCATTTTTATGGCTCTCGCCGAACGAGATGCGGCAAATGACACACTCTTGGTCTTGGATGATGTTTTAACCTCTGCCGACCAAGACCACGTCCAGCGTTTCATCGACATGATTCATGAAGAGGTCAAGCTCCCGGTCCTTATTACTACGCACTACCGGCCCTGGCGAGAACGGTACAGGTATGCAAAAGGGCCAGTGGCAAACGTGCAGCTCATTGAACTGCTTCCCTGGTCAAAGGCAAAAGGCATACGGCACACGAAAACAAAGTTGGAGATCGATGAACTCAGGGACCTTTTAGGCAAAGAACCCATTGATCGTCAGACTGTTGCTTCGAAATCCGGAGTGTTGCTCGAAGCCGCTCTGCGGGAGATATGCCTCCTATACCGATGCAAATTGCCGCTGGATGCGGAAGGCAAGCACACCCTCGGCGAGTATTTGGCGGCGCCTGATAAGCAACTCAAATCCGCCATGAAGTGCATCGCGGTTGCTCAGGGAGGCGTCGCTGGAGCCCCATCGGAGACTGCCACTTGCCTCAAGCAGCATCTCGACGCTATTGAGACATCGAGCTTCGTCCGCAACCTTGTTGGCGCACACTTCAACCCGGAAGGAATGAACTTAACGGATGACGAGGTACGTCAATTCGCATCGGCAACCATCGCTTTGCTGGACGCCCTGGTTTGCAAGAAGTGCGGTGAACTTCCTCGGAAAAACCAAGGTTCATACTTCACTTGTGGGTGCAAGGAGCACCAGTTGCATCCTCTGTCGAGTCCCGGAGCGCCGACGGCTCAGATTGGTAGTTGATCGAATGCAGAAGCAGCAAAAATTGGAGCTGACATGGATTGGCAAGGAGAACCGGCCACGGCTGGAACCTCGCGTTCTTCTCGATGACCCGGAGAAAAGCTACCACGCCCGACGACGGGTCAGTGATAAGGACATCTTCGACAACCGGCTCATCTTCGGCGACAACCTGCTCGCGCTCAAGGCGCTGGAGCAGGAGTTCGCCGGAAAGGTGAATTGCGTCTTCATTGATCCGCCGTACAACACCGGCTCTGCCTTCACGCACTACGACGATGGCGTGGAACACTCCATCTGGCTCTCTCTGATGCGCGACCGGTTGGAACTGATTCGACGTCTCCTCTCGGAGAACGGCTCTCTTTGGATCACCATTGACGACAATGAAGCACACTATCTGAAGGTCCTTGCGGACGAAGTCTTCGGCCGGGACTGTTTCGTTGCGTCAGTGATTTGGGAAAAGGCAGACTCTCCGCGCAACTCGGCGAGACAGTTTTCTACTGACCATGACTACGTTCTCGTGTATTCAAAGATTCCTGACTGGTTGCCTCGGCGGCTTCCACGGACGGAAGAAGCGGATTCAATTTACTCAAATTCAGATGATGACCCGCGAGGACCATGGTTGCCTGGCGATCCATACGCAAATAAACCCTATTCGAAAGGCCGCTACACGATAGAAGGCCCCACAGGAAGGAAATTTTCCCCGCCACCAGGAAGATTTTGGCGTGTCTCAGAAGAAAAGCTGAGGGATCTGGATTCCGACGGAAGAATTTGGTGGGGTCCTACTGGAGATGCCCGACCAAGCATTAAGCGATACCTCTCTGAAGTGTCAGACCTGGTAGTGCGAACATTATGGAAAAAACAAGACGTTGGAAGTAATCGAACATCAAAGAACGAAATGCGGGCACTTTTCCCTGGGGATGAATCCTTCACGACGCCGAAGCCCGAGGCCTTAATTGAGCGAATACTCCGAACCTCGACCGAGCCAAACGATTTGGTTCTAGACTCCTTCGCCGGCTCCGGCACAACCGGCGCAGTCGCTCACAAAATGGGCCGCCGCTGGATCATGGTCGAGTTGGGCGAACACTGCCACACGCACATCATCCCGCGCTTAAAGAAGGTCATTGACGGCGAAGACGAGGGTGGCATCAGCAAGACTGTTGACTGGAAAGGCGGCGGAGGCTTTCGCTACTACCACATCGCCCCATCGCTGCTCGAAAAGGATGCTTTCGACAACCTCGTCATCAGCAAGCAATACAACGCCGCTATGCTGGCCGAAGCAATGTGTAAGATCATGGGCTTTCAATACGCTCCCGGCGAACTCTACTGGCAGCAGGGCCACTCCACTGAAACCGACTTCATCTATGTGACGACGCAGACGCTGACCCGCGACCATCTTGCCGCACTGAGCGAAGAGGTTGGCTCGAAGCGTTCCTTGCTGGTGTGCTGCGCGGCTTTTCGTGGCAAGCCCGATGCCTTCCCAAACCTGACGCTCAAGAAGATTCCGCTGGCCGTGCTGCAAAAGTGCGAGTGGGGCCATGACGACTACAGTCTGAACGTCGCCAATCTCCCCAAAGCCGCAGAACCGCAGCCTGAACCGCCCGCCGGATATTTACCGTCCACTGCGGCGCAGTCTCCAAAACACGCCCGGCAACGGCGCACAGCGCGCGATTCCACTCCAAGCCTTTTCGATGCAGGTGCGGAATGAAGCCTGCCGTTCATGCCATTTCCAATCGCCTCAGTCTGCGTCAACCGCAGCGGGAGTCGCTCGAAATCCTCGACCGGATCTGCGATCTGCTGCCCTTAACCAAAGATACAGATGCGACCCAAGCCCTGGAGGCCATCCGAAGCGCATTCCCTTCGGTCACAGACTTCGAGCGCGAGTTTGCGTCGCTCTGCTTTGCTCTCGCCACCGGCGTCGGCAAGACGCGCCTGATGGGGGCTTTCATCGCCTACCTAAACCAGGCTTGGAATATCCGGCACTTCTTTGTGCTCGCTCCGAACCTGACCATTTACTCGAAGCTCATCGCCGACTTTGCGCCGGGATCACCGAAGTACGTCTTTCAGGGACTTTCCGACTTCGCGCTTCTGCCGCCAGAGATCATCACCGGCGACAACTACGAGAGCGGCCGCGGCATTCGTGCAGCCGACCTTTTCGGCGAGAGTGGCATCCACATCAATATCTTTAACATCTCGAAGATCAACGCCGAGGTGCGCGGTGGAGCCAGCCCACGCATCAAGCGCCTGAGCGAGTACATCGGCGAAAGCTACTTCGAGTACCTGTCGAAGCTCGATGACCTGGTGCTGCTGATGGATGAGTCTCACCGTTACCGGGGCAAGGCCGGAATGCGTGCGATCAATGAACTGAAACCAATCCTGGGCTTGGAACTGACCGCGACACCGCACACCGAGACGGGCGGCAAACCAACCGACTTCAAGAATGTGATCTACAGCTATCCGCTGGCCTCCGCCCTGAAAGACGGGTTTGTGAAAGAGCCAGCAGTGGCGACGCGGGAGAACTTTCGCGTAGAGAATTACGATGAAGCGGGTTTGGAAACCATCAAACTGCAAGACGGTATTCGTGTTCACGAGCACACTAAGGTACAACTCGACATTTATGCTAGGGAGACGGGCCGTCCGCGGGTGAAGCCCTTCATGCTGGTTGTGGCCAAGGACACGACACATGCGGAGGACCTGCTCAAAAAGATCGAAGACGCGGGCTTCTTTGAAGGGCGTTACAAAGGGCGCGTCATCACCGTCCACTCCAACCAGAGCGGCGAGGAAAAGGACGAGACCGTACAGCAGCTATTGAGTGTGGAGGACCCGGCGAACACAACCGAGATCGTCATCCATGTGAACATGCTGAAAGAGGGCTGGGACGTGACCAACCTCTACACTATTGTTCCGTTGCGCGCCGCAAACTCGAAGACGCTGGTCGAGCAGTCGATTGGCCGGGGCCTTCGCCTGCCTTATAGCAAACGTACTGGCGTGACCGATGTAGACCGGCTGACCATCGTTTCGCATGACCGCTTTCAGGAGATTGTGGATCACGCCAACGATCCGAATTCGATCATTCGGACGGGCGTGGTGATTGGCCGCGACATTCCAGACAAGCCAACGCAAGCTGTGACAATTGCGCCGATGATCCTGTCCGTGCTGGGCATTGCGCCGCAGCCAAGCGATACCGCGCAGGTTACGAGCGCCGTGCAACAGCCGCTCTTCAAGACCGAACCGGAGCGAAGGGTTGCGGAGGCAACGCTTCAGGTGATTCACCGGGAATTCGAACGGTTGAGCAGTTCTGCGGATTTGAAGGCACCCGATGTGCAGCAGAAGATCATCGCCAAAGTGATGGAAGAGATTCGCCCAGCTCAAGGCGAGTTGGCCGGTGTGGTTGAGCCGGTTGATGTTACCGCCATCGTCAACATGACGACGAATGCCTACATCGAAAACACCATTGATATTCCGCGCATTACGGTCGTTCCCTCGGGCGAGGTAACGGTCGGCTATAAGGACTTCGACCTCGATTGCTCCAGCGTTCACTACCCGCCGGTGGCGAAAGACTTGCTCATTCAACGTCTTACAGACAATCAGCGATTCAGAATCGTCAGCGGTGATGGGGTAGTCCAGGAGGCGCGGTTGGAGGACTACATCGTTCGCGGCCTGATCGACAAGGACGACGTTAGCTACGACGATCACGCTGTGTTGCTCTATAAGCTGGCAGGACAACTCGTTCTGCACCTTCAATCTTATCTGTCCACGGAAGACGATGTTCGGAATGTTCTCCAATACAACCAGAGTGAGCTTGTTCGGCTCGTTCACACGCAGATGAACCAGCACTACATCGAGAAGGCAACCGAATATCTGGTGTCCGTGTCAAAGGGCTTCCAGAGACTCAGCTCCAGCAGTGCCGAAGTGGAACTTGGGACGAACGCAAGAGATTTCCGGCAACCTGTCGAAGAGAAATTGCTGATTCGAGGGATGGTCTTTGGCGGCTTCAAGAAATGCTTATATCCGGCACAGAAATTCGACTCGGATACGGAAAGGCGCTTCGCCACAATCCTCGAAGACGATGTAGATGTGCTCAAGTGGCTAAAGCCGCCGAAGGATGTTCTCAAGATTCAGTACGCCGAGGAGGACAACTACAATCCCGATTTCATCGTTGAGACGAACGGCGGGCGCTATTTGTGCGAGATTAAACGGGCAATCGACATAGAAACATCCACCGTGCTGAAAAAACAAACGGCTGCGATTCAATGGTGCGAAAGGGCGTCAGACGTAAGCGACCGGCCTTGGCGGTATGTACTTCTTCCGCATGACGCAATCCAGATCAATAGAACTTTCGCAAGTCTTATGCAGCAGTCTTAAGTAGACATATCTGACAAGCCTGTTTTCTGCCGTCCGAGTTGCCTGATTCCACACGACAAAAACAACCGCTCCGTTGCGCTTGGCCGCGCGTCTTTTATCCACTCCCACGGGCGAGGGCGACCACTCCGCTTCGCTCCGGCACGGCCCTTCGGGACAGCACGGCTGCGCGCCAAACGATAAAGCCGTTTGTCACTTGCCGTGCCCGCCTCTCGGGCCTTCCCCCTCGCCCTTTGTCGTTCCTCTTTGTCTCCCGGTGGTCCGTTTTTTCCTTCGCTTCGCTCTGGGTGAAAGAAAAAAACGCCCCACCGGGCAGACAAAGGAAAAACAATGGAATATCACAGCAACAACAACACCCACAGCGACGGCTCAGCCGCCGTCAATGCGGCTTCCGGCAGTAATAACCGGAAGACCGCCACCGCACAGCAACTCATCCGCGAGAACGTGAAATTTCTCATCGAACAGCTTGAAGCCGGACACAGCGAAAGTCTGACCGCGTTTCTTGATGCAATGGCCCATTTCCATGCGTACAGTTTCGGGAATGTCCTTTTAATAGCGAGACAAAAACCCGACGCCACCAGAGTTGCCGGGATGTTCACATGGAACCAGCTTGGCCGGCGCGTCAAGCGCGGCGAAAAGGGCATCGCCATTCTTGCCCCGATGATCGGCAAGCGCCGCAAGAAGCAGAATACGGACACCGGAACCGAAGAAGAGGCAAACAAATCCACTCTGCTAGGATTCCGCCGCGTGTATGTCTGGGATCACGCCCAAACCGAAGGCGCACCGTTGCCATCCATCGGCGAGGTTACCGGAGACGCCAGTATGTATCTCGATCGCTTGCGGAAGTTCGTGCAGGCGCAGGGCATCACCGTCGAACTTACCAACGACATCGCCCCGGCCTTGGGCACGGCATTCGGCAACACCATTCGCCTTTTGCCAGGTCAGACCGAGGCGGAAGAACTTGCCACGTTAGTGCATGAGTACTCACACTTGCGGCTCGGTCACACTGAGCGCCGTACAACGACGACCAAGACGTACGCGAGACCGAAGCCGAAGCCGTGGCTTTTGTGGTCTCGAAAGCCATCGGCCTGAATCCTAATTCTAGCGCCTCGTACATCCAGCTTTACCACGGCAATGCCGAATTGCTGATGGAAAGTCTTGAGATTGTACAGCAAACCTCAGCCGTGATTCTGGCGGCAATCGAAATGGAAGAACCCGCCCCGCCGGAAACACAGGAACCGCATTCCGCGACCGCGACGGCACCCGAAAACCAAGAAGCGAGTTACTTGCCCGCACCGGTAGATATGGCCGAGGCAGCGCAACCAGCCGCCTGAAACACGCACACGCAAATCGGCGCGGACAGGCGAGGTGTGTCTGTCCGCATAACCTCCACCATCATTCAGACAAATTGGAGAAAATGATTATGGAAACCGCAGTTCAAGTCAGCAACGAATATCGAAATGTTCCGGTCACCGCGCTGGTGGAATCCACCAGCAATCCCCGCAAACGCTTTGACACTAAGAGTCTCGAAGAGTTGGCCGTGAGCTTCAAGGCACAGGGCGTGCTACAGCCCTTGCTTGTCCGAGCGCTTGAAGAAGACAAGTACGAAGTTATTGCCGGAGCGCGGCGTCTACGCGCCGCCAACCTCGCCGCGTTGGAAGAGGTTCCCGTTCGCGTCGTCGAACTCTCGGACGCCGCTTGCGTCGAAGCGCAGTTGGTTGAAAACATTCAGAGGGAAAATGCACATCCGTTGGAAGAGGCATTCGCGTTTTACGGTCTTTTGCACACGGACGGCCTTCAATACGACATCAACAGTCTTGCAGCGAGGGCCGGAAAGAATCCGGCGTTTGTGGCCACGCGCCTTCGCTTGGTCGAGTTAACTCCATCCATCGCAGAGGCGTTTTTGGCCGACGAAATCGGCGTAGGCCATGCGCTCGAAATCGCCAAGCTGCCACAGCCGGAACAACAGCGGGCGTTTGATGCCGCCTTCCACACCGTTTGGAACGGCGGAAAGGAAACACGCATTCTGCGTCCAGTCCGCGACCTAACGGCATGGATCGAGCAGAACATCCTACTATCGCTTGAAACCGTGCCGTTCGATAAGAACAACGAGGGACTTGTGCCGGAAGCGGGAAGCTGCGCCAACTGCCCAAAGCGCACCGGCTTCAACACCTTACTTTTCGATGGGGCCTTGCAAGATTCTTGCACCGACAAAAATTGCTACAACAACAAGCTGACGAAGAATGTCGAGCGTCAGATCGCCGCGAAACCCAAGCTGGTACAGATTGCGAACGAATGGAAAACGCCCGGTAACAACGCAGTCCTTGGACGCAACCAGTACGTTGCCTTGAATCTCTCGGCCAACTCTGCGAAATGCAAGAAGCCGCTCTCGCCCTATCAGAAACCATGCAAGCATATGAGCGAAGCCATCGTGGTAGACGGCACCGAACGCGGACGCATTGCAAAGGTCTGTGCCGAGCCGAACTGCCCGGTACACTTCGCCGACCGCCGCGCCCCTAACCCGGAGCAGACAGCGAAGGAACGCGAACAACGGCGCAAGGAGTTGGAGCGGCAGAAGCTCGAAGCCACGGTGCGGCACCGCACGTTGGCTGAAGTGCTAAAGCGTATCGGCGCACCGCTTGATCGCGCCGACCTTGCGCTGGTTGCGAGTGCGCTTTTGAGCAAACTTGAACCGTTGCGAAAGGAATTGTTGGCGCGGCGGCACAAGCTGGTCGAAGGAACGGCCAGCGAAGTTACGCACCCGCAGGTACAGCAGGCCATCGCTCGGTTGCTGCGGCAGCCGGACGAGGGCGCGCTTTCAAAACTGCTGATCGAGGGCGTTTTGCTGGAGTCCGTTGACCGGGCACCAACCGGCGACCCGGACGTGCTGATCGCAGCGGCGAAGCGGCATCGCGTGGACGTGGACAAACTCCGCAAGGCCGTAGAGCAGGAGTTCACCACGAAGCGTGCGAAGCTCGCCGCCAAACAAAAGAAAGCCGCCAAGAAAGGCACAACGAAGACCGCAGCCTAGCCTACGGTAAAGCTACTCAGGCGCTCGGCAATTGCCCGAGCGCCTTTCTTTCGTTTGGATTTTCACTTCTTGATCGCCAGCGGAACAGTTCGTTTCCGTCGTCCGTCTGCGCCCAGCCCGAGGCCCGCCCATTCAAAGGTGTCCTACTAACGCAGGAGGCTTCTTTATCCCACCCGACGGGCTGGCGCTTCCAAGCCCGGTTGTATCCCGCCGGATCGAAACATTACGGACAGCGCCGACGAGTCCCCACTTGCCAGACACCGGGCAACATTCCGATCCCGAGTCCCCAACTTCTGGATTGACGATACGCCAAGAATCCACCGGCTCATTTTAGAAGCTCGTAATGATTTGTTATAAAACCTCCCACTGGCCGACGACTAAGAGTGTTTGTCGAGTTGCTTCACCGTACTTCTTGTTACGTCCAGAAAAGCGTTGCCAGCCGACGAGAGGCGCAGCTCCACCACTATTTCTTGGTCCGATGCTGCTTGCCGTTGAAAGACGTGGAGCTGGGCTAGATCTGTTGTCCAACTGGTCACTTCATTGTCATGAGGGTCGAGCCGCATTGTTCCGCTCGTCTTGTTGGCGGAAACCACGGGAAATGGAAAGCTAATCTTCCAATCGATTGTGAGTGGGTCGGGTAGGGGGTTCTGAAAAGTCAGGAAGATATCTAATTCTTCCAATTTTGGGTAATTCGTTCTTGCGCTGAGTTGAGCGTAATCTGACACCGCTTATCCCCTTTGCGACTGATGTTTTCTGCAATCTTAGTGGTGACGATTCTTTGCTTCTTGGCATACACGTATTTGCAATTTAGTCTGCTGCCCATCTGTACTCAAAATCCTCCACTTCCAATGACAGCGCCGCATCAAGCTTTGCCTTCATCTCCTTGCCGCCCTGCGGCATCAATGGCAGCATGCCGAAGTAATTACGGATGGCGAAATTGATTCCAGCGAGACAGGTTTTCGCTTTGATCCAGTTCTGAGGGCTGAAAACTCGATTCGCAGGCTGAGCCTCGTTGGCGGCGGCTTCTAGTGCCATGTTCAAACTTCTGCCAGCGATTTGTACTATCTCATCGACCATTCCAGCCGCATGCGCCTTGAGAAAACAAGCCCCAGGGTCGGGAACGCGATTGACCTGCCCCCCGAAAAGTAGTCCAGCGGAAATGTGACTTCTCCATTTACGATGGCCCGCTCAGGGCCAGAGAGGAGGAGTCGTGCGCAAGAGTCGATTCAACGAAGAACAGATCATCGCCATCCTGAAGGAGGGGGAGGCAGGGATAGCACCCGACGAACTGTGCCGGCGGCACGGGATCACACGCGGGAGCCTGTACCGCTGGAAGGCGAAGTACGGCGGAATGGAAGTGAGCGAGGCGCGGCGACTGCGGCAGCTGGAGGAGGAAAACCGGCAGCTGAAGCACGTCGTGGCCGAGTTGCTGCTGGACAAACGAGCGTTGCAGGCGGTGGTCACAAAAAAGTGGTAGGCCCGCAGATGCAGAGGCAGGCGGTGGGAATGATGCACTCGGAAGCAGCGGTTTCGGAGCGACGCGCCTGCGGGCTGGTGAAGGTACATCGGGCGACCTGTCGGTATCGGCGGCGAAGGGTCGACGATCCGCGTTTGCGGGAGCGGCTCCGCGAGTTGGCTGCGACCCGGCGACGGTTCGGTTATCGACGGCTGAAGATCCTGCTGAAACGCGAGGGCTTCGCGGTGAACCATAAACGGGTCTACCGACTGTACGTGGAGGAGAAGCTGGGGCTGCGACGGAAGCGAGGACGGCGGAGGATGCCGACGACCGCCGCACGCGTGCCCCTGCAGCTACCGGTGCGCCCCGACGAGGTCTGGACCATGGACTTCACGCAGGATGCTTTCGCCAGTGGGCGCAAGTTCCGAACTCTGAACCTGATGGACGGCTTCACGCGCTACGCGCCGCGCATCGAGGTCGACACCTCGTTGCCGGGTCAGCGCGTGGTGCGGGTGCTGGAAGAACTGAAGCGAAGAGGCCGCAAGCCGGAGGCGATCGTGATCGACAACGGAACCGAGTTTACCAGTCAGGTGGTAGATCAATGGGCTTACGAGAACCAGGTGCAACTGCACTTCATCACCCCCGGACGGCCCA
>Ga0187864_10001976_pt1 | contig 18554 bp, 15 predicted proteins | sample June2016WEW_11_4_FD_132985 | JGI IMG/M metagenome (GOLD analysis project Ga0187864, IMG submission 132985) | Peatland microbial communities from SPRUCE experiment site at the Marcell Experimental Forest, Minnesota, USA - June2016WEW_11_40 | ecosystem: Environmental > Terrestrial > Soil >...
AGGCTATGACTTGATGTTTCTTTTCTTCGTTCAAGACATTGCTCACAATGTCCTGGATGGCGGTCTACAACTGGCCGGTTTTCAGGTGACCCCGACTGGCCGGTTTTGGGTGACCCCCGAGGGGATGCTAACCCGACTTTCGCACTTCGAAAGTCAGGCTAACGGCAAGGCAATGTCCGGGTTGGACGCGAACCACTGCGTAGCAGTCCACTCGGGAGGCACGTGCCAGCCGGTCCGCTGGAAGAGAATCGGAGATCTCAGCGGTATCCAAGGCCAGACGGTGAGATTTCGGTTTCACGTTTCGCGTGCGAAGCTTTATTCGTTCTGGATGAGCCCAAATGGGACAGGCGCGAGTTTCGGCTATGTGACTGCTGGCGGACCGGGGCTGACTGGGAGTCGGGACACGATAGGAGTCGGACGGAATCTGTCTTAGCCGGCGCACACCGATATTCTATAGTCGGTTGCCGCCTATCGTGGTCTGACTGTCAAGGCTCTCACGCCCTCAGCGTGCATACAGGGCCGCAACTTCGTAGTCATCCACGCGCGGGATAACGAACTCCACGGTTCGCCCATTCTGGCGGAACTGCAACGGGGATTCGGCACGGAGCAGATGAGCCCTGGAGATGATTGCCCCTTCCGGCAACTGCATCGTGACGCGCTGCGGTGCCAACGGATAATTGTGGTGCAGCCATCCATAAGTCGCATTGGGGTTGTTGTAGTTCAATAGATGCACGGCGAAGCCGGGCGCCGTTTCCCACGCATAGATTTCCGCCAGACCTTCGCCGGCTACTATCACTGGGCTCTGGCCGCGCGTAACCCACGTTATCGCGTTGCACAGGAGCCTACTGATATCCGGATGACCGGAGCGCCAGTAACTTCGGTCGATATCGCCTGGGAAGTATACCAACCTACTGGGGCCTGTTTCGCGGAGAACGATGGCCGGCTCATCCGTGTGCTTCACTTCAGAGTAGACAAGTTCGGGCGGATGACCTGGCTCGGGTGGGAGTACCGTAAGGATGGGCGGGGAGGAAGACTTTACCGGAATTCGATACTCACAGCCGGGAAGCAGAGAAGTATTTTCGAAACCTTGTAAAATCTCGTGGCGTTTTTCAATGCGCCCGTAGTAGGAAGATGCATCCGGACCTAGCGCCCCCTGGCGTGCTCCAACGCGCTTGATGTCAAAGACGTCGCCAAAGGGGAAATCCTCGCGGGGCTTGCCGTCATTGTTAAACAGGCCAGTCTCAAAGGTAGCCAGCAGGGAGCCGCCGGATTCGACATACTGGCGCAGCTGGGCAACCTGCGCATCGCTGAGCACAGCTACATTCGGCAAGATCAGCGCACTGTACTTCTTCAGAGTGTCGGCGCCGAGATCGTTTTCGTGAACAAGGTCGAAGACAAATCGCCCGTCGAGGAGCGCAGCGTAAAGCCCGTGAATATATTCCCAAGTATCCGAGTCCTTGGGCGGAGCGTAGACGGCATTCAAGCTCTGGCTCAGTAGCATGCCGAGGTTGGCCATGGGTTTGCGGTTAACGAAATGCTCCTCGTGCCGGGCGTGCCATTGGAAGAAATTCTTCGTCGGTTCCCGCCAACGGCGGTCGTCATCGTCGCCGCCTAACCATGCGCAGAGCAGTCCCGCTCCGCTTGCCACCGATTGGGCGTACTGCATTGTCAACTCCGCGTCGCATTTCGAGATGTGACGCCACAGCAAGCGTGTGGTGCTATTGGCGGCCGTAACGATTACTCTCGGCTTAACCTTCGCTACGGCGTGCAGAATTCTGCCCGTTTCCGAGATGTTCCAAATCGGCGCATCGCCCGTACGTCCCTGATGATCGCGGCGCGCCTGATGGTCGGCATTGATCATGTGTACGGCGTCGGTGAGAAGTTTCTGATCTTGCTGCGCTTCGATCGAGCCGTTGGTATTCATGACATAAATGTTCTGCGGCCGCTTCTCACGAGCAAGGGAATCCCAGAGCCGGACGACCTCGAGAGTGCGGACTGTAGTGCGTTCCAGGAGCGCGGGCCCTTCCTGTGGAAAGCGCCGGCACGTTTCGCAAAAGCACGGCTTCGGCTTGGTGGAAGTCGGCCAACTCGGGGCAAAAAACCCATCGATATCATATGCTCGATTGATCTCGCGCATGATTGAAGGAATCTGCTCCGTGAAGTACGGAGTAAACATGCACGTCCAGTAAATTCGATCGTCGCTGAGAGGATCGGTCTTTTTTGCGCCCTCATTGCGCGACATATACTCACCGGATTCGTAACGCATGAACCACTCGGGATGAGCCTTGATTGCCCCTCCGAACGTGGATTTCGGATCGACTCGCGCCAAAACACGGATGCCTCTGCTTTTGGCCGCCGCGGTGAATTCGCCAAAAAGATCCCTCCTTCCGAGGAACCGGCTTACATAGTGGTGCGGAATTTTGGTCGGATAGAAAGCCATTGTCCCGCCCGCATTGACGAACAGCGCATCGACCTTTAGGCTGGCCCAGTAGTCCAGCCACTCTCCGACGTCAAACGTCAGGGGATCCAGTTCACTGAAGTTGGAGTGCCCGTAACGGCGGGCCTTCTCATACCAGGCGCCAGCGGGGGACGGCTGTTGCGCGGCCAGTAGCCCCGCGGAAATCAAGGCACCCGACGTAACAAGGAACTCTCTTCGAGGGATGTCCATATTTTAATTCCTCTTTAATTCCTCAGAAGGGGGCGGATTTGGCGCGGCCAGCGCCCCAGCCGATCTGCCTATCTCCTTCCAAAATCAGAACTTTGGGAATGTCCGCACTACGCTAGATCCCGTTTCGGAGCCATCGCCACAGAGTGCTCCCCTTGCTGATATCCCACAATAACTCAATAATTATGCCAGGACCGGTGGGTTGGGGTCAAAATCTTGCATTTCGCAATATTCTGTGATATCAGTAATGCGGTGTTGAAGGCGTACTTGTTCTCCGCACTTCTCCTTCGGGGATGGTTGATTTTCCCCCTTTCGGCTCAGCCGACCGTACCCTCAATTCTAATGGATGGCCACGTCCACATCACGAACCGGGTTTATTGGGAGGGCATCGACCCATGGCAGAGGCAACCAATTGGTCCCTGGGATTATAGTCGCGCTTGGGACTCAGGGCTGAATGTAGCCATCGAAAACATCGGCACATACGGTTACACCAATTACAACGGCACGGTTAAGCAGGCGCTGAGGCTCATAGAAGCGTTTCACAAGGTTCTAGAGACTCACCAGGATCGGATGGAGATGGCGGTAGACAGCGCCGGCGTGCGCCGTATTGTGAACTCCGGCAAGATGGCCGTCATTTTGGGCATCGAAGCGGGGTTCGACAATGAGGGCGATGTAAGCGTTCTGGATGCGATGTATCGTCTCGGCGTGCGGTCGATTCAGTTTTCGGGCCACGAAACCACTGCATACGCCGATGCCAACCGTGGGCCAGCCCGATGGAACGGCATCAACGCTCAAGGGCGGCGGCTGATTCGGGAGATGAATCGGCTCGGCATTATCATAGACATATCGCACGCTAGTGAAGCCGCGCAACTGGCGATCATCGACGCGAGTAGCGCTCCCGTTGTAGCGAGCCACACGGCCATGCGGCAGCTATGCCCTAACCCGGCAAATCTTTCGGATAATACCTCAAAGCGCCTTGCCGCCAAAGGCGGACTAGTAGGGATCCAGGGAGCAGCCGAAGTCTTGAGCGCGCGCTACTACGAATGGTCCAAGAATCATCCCGAGCCGCCGAATGAAACCGGTTGGACGCTTGCCGACCTGACCCGGTTCCTCCCGGACCTTATCCGCTCTCCAAACCTGGACTTCGGTTCCTACGAAGAACAGTTGGACTGGACGACGGGGCAGCGCTGGCGAGAATTCTACAGCCGTCCGTGGCACGAGCGCGCGGAAGCCGAGCCGTTACTTCCCACGGTGGACGATTGGGCAGCTCATGTGGCGCATGTGATTGCCCTCGTTGGACCCAAGCACGTCGCCATCGGTTTAGACTTAGTCCACGGGCGAGGCGCCTTGCGAGATTTTGACGCCAGCCAGTACGAAAAGCTTCCGCGGGCTCTCAGTGCACGGGGAATCTCCGCGGGAGCGATCCGCCAGATTATGGGCGAAAACTGGCTGCGAATTCTGGAGGCCGCCAGGACCCCAGCTGTCAAGGCTGGGAGCGACAAGTGAGCAGGCCATTGACTCGCGACATCGGCGGTGCTAATATTCGATGTCATATTCTGGGATATCAAAAATTATGTCGATTCCTAGACGGCAGTTTTTGCTCACATCGGGTTCGCTCGTTTCCGGGGCTGCCTTCGCTGTACAAGCGGAGCGGGTCACCGGGAAGCCCTGGTACGAGAAGATGCGCCGGGTTGCGCTGCATGATGCCAATGAGCGGGATCCGCTCGTCGACAACATTGGTGAGTGGATCGACTTTTGGATGAGCCTGAAAGTAGATGTGCTCATCCTCAACGGGGCCGGCATGTCGGCCTTTTATCCTACCAGGGTCCAGCATCACCGCCGCAATCCGTTTCTCGGTGGCCGGGACTACTTTGGTGATTACAGTCGCGCGGCTAAGAAGCAAGGCATGCGTGTCCTCATGCGGATCGACCCGAAGTCGCTGTTCGGCGACATGCTCCGGGTGCGCCCCGACTGGTTCGTGCGTGACGCCCGTGGCGAGTTCGAAACACGCGACGAACTCGCAATCCGGGGTGCGCCGCCCCGAGACGAGTGGATCTATTGGACGTGTCGGTTCTCGGATTACTATACCGTACAGATCCCGTCCATCCTGCGCGAAGTCAACTCCCTGTACGATTTCGATGGCTTCCTGGTAGCCAGCTTTCCTACTTCCACCAAGCCCAGGGTGTGCCACTGTGACGCCTGCCGGCGGCTGGCCGATCCAAACAGTCCGGAGTTCTACGATCAGGATATCAAGAGAACGCTCGAAATCGTCCACCTCTGGGACTCAATCGCCCAGGAGAAGCACGAGGACAATCTCTGCGCAGTGAACATGAATGGTTCACTGGTGGCGACCCAGGATCTGAAGCGGTTAGCGGCGGGCGCGCGCTGGCTCAACTGCGATCACCAGGCGCGGAAAGATCATCAGGGCCAAACTGGCCTCGAAGGCGACGCGCCGATATGGGCAGCGGCGCAATCGGCCCGGGTGGTTCGCGCCTTGATGAAGGGGAGGCCGACGACGATCGGGAATGGTTCGAACAGCACCACGCGCCTGCTGTGGCGACACGTGTCCAAAGTGGATGCCGAGGTGACGCTCTGGTGGGCGCAAGTTGCTGCCGGCGGCTCCGTACCGTGGTGCGCGTGGCTTGGCCACGACCCGCAGGATCAGCGCTGGCGAGAGCCCGCTCGCAAGTTCTTTCGATGGCACGCCCGGCACGAGGTTCACTTCGTCAACAAGCGTTCCATCGCCAACCTCGGCGTGGTCTTCAGCAACCGGACGAACGCGTTCTATACCCCTCCGGCAGATGCGCAGTCATGGGAGTATTTGCAGGGCTTGTATTACGCACTGCTCGAAGGAAGATTCGTATTCGATTTCGTTCACGATGATGACCTCGGCGCGGAGACGCTGAAGAAGTATTCCGCGCTGATCCTGCCCAATATCGCTGCTTTGAGCGACCAGCAGACTGCGCAATTGCGTCAGTACGTCCAAGCGGGCGGCTCCCTTCTTGCCACTTACGAGACTGGCCTGTATGACCGGAACGGAAGACCCCGTACCGACTTCGCCTTGGGTGACCAGTTCGGCATCCAGAGGACAGGGAAACAGCAGGGCGCGCTCGGAACCCGCCTTTCGCCGTTTCACGGTCACTCCGATCTTTCATCTTTCTACGCTCACATCGAAAGGAAACATGAAATTCTGAACGGTTTCGCGGGCACGACTCTGCTCCCGGGAGCCGAGTATTACGTCCCCGTGCGGGCTTCATCCGCCCCGATCCTGACGGTCGTTCCGCCCTATCCTGGGCACCCGCCGGAGATGGTATACCCGCGGCAGCCGCACACTGATGAGCCGGCGATCGTGGTAAGCGAAAAAGGGCGCAGCCGGCTGGTTTACTTCCCCGGCGATATCGACCGAAGCTGCTGGAAGACCGGGCACACCGACCTCAGCCTGCTAATCCAGAACGCGGTCCGGTGGATCCTGAAGAACGAGACGCCAGTGAGCGTAACGGGCGAAGGACTCGCTGAAGTGTTCGCCTGGGAGACCGAGCCCGGGTTCGCCGTCCACATCGTCAACTACAACAACCCCAACCTGACCTACGGATGGTTGCGGCGCCACTATCCGATCGGTCCCCAGAGCGTTCGCTTGCTGGTTCCCGAGGGTGTACGCATTTCGCGAGTGGAGTTGCTCCGCGCGGAACGCGAAGTCTCCTGGAAGCAAAGCGGCCGCAGCGTCGAACTGCTCATCCCTCGGATCGAGGACTACGAGGTCGCGGCATTGTACGCCTGAGGAATTGAATACGATATCGAGAGTTTGTTCAGGCCCCCATGCTGTCGGACGTCGTGCCCCAAAGTGCCGCCGAAGCCGCTGGGTTGGAACCCGGCCTCCCGCAGTCCGCCAATACCGTTCGCGTGGATTCCTCCTCTACCAACTGCGCTTAAAGTGGATTCGATGTTCTGGGGAAGTCGCGCTCCCTGGGGCAGATCCGACTCTCCTTGCCAACATTGCCCTTGTCATCAATCCAACGCACACACGCGGCAATGCTGTCCTTGTGCCCCGCGAGGCGGGGAGCGGTGCCAAATTACTCTGATTTCACCGACCTTTACGGGGAAGAACTGACCCGAGACTATTCAGCAGATGTGCCACAACGCGGCGCCGGCACTCCCGAGTCAGATGCGTAAGGGGCGTGAAGAACCGGTCAATTTCCGCGCGCATCGATCTTTCCGTTGGGTTCCGGTGATATCAGGATCCCAGACTGCCGATTCAGCAGGTCCATGCGATCGTAACGCCGTGCCTCGGCCAGTCGGATATTTTCGAGCACCCGCTCCGCCATGCGGCGGTTCGCCTCGAAGGTGCTGCTGGCGACGTGCGGCGTCAGGATCACGTTCGGCAGAGTCCGCAAATCGCGCGCCGGGCTGGCAGGCGAATACGGCTCGCGCTCGAAAACATCGAGAGCCGCGCCCCCAATCCGCCCTTCCGCCAGTGCGTCATACAACGCGAGTTCGTCCACAACAGCTCCGCGGGCCGTGTTGATCAACCATGCTTGGCGCGGAAATCTTTCCAGGCGGGCGGCATTCAAATAGTGCGCGTTCTGCGGTGCCGCCGGGAAGTGCAGGCTGACGAAGTCGGCGCTGGCCAGGGCCCTGTCCACATCGTCCGTGACGGTGTAGAACCCCTCGATCTCGCGCCTCGTGACGTCCACTCCCACAACCTGCATGCCGTAGCCAAACGCAGCAATCTTCGCCACGGCTTGGGCGATCCGGCCGGCTCCGATCAACACCAGCGTTTTCCCGCTCAGCTCCGAACCCGCCTGCGGAGACCACTGCGCGCTCCTCATTCCCGACGCCAGCGGCACCAAATGCCGAGCCGCGGCCCCGATCAAGAGGATCGTGTGCTCCGCCACCGACTGGTCCAGTACACCCGGCGTGTTCGTGCAGAACACGCCTCGCGCCGTCGCCAGGGCCTTATCGACCCCGTCATGCCCAACACCGAAGCGCGCAATCACGCTACCAGGCGCGAGAGCTTCGTACAGCGCCTTGCGATAGGGCTGGATGCCGACCACCACGTGCCGCGCGTCCCGATCACGAACCGCCTGGGCCAGTTCGTCTTCACTCTCCGGCGCCGGCGCGCAATCCAGGCCGGCGGCGCCGGCAAAGACCGACTCCGCCTTGTGATACTCCATCTCGGTGACTAACACGATGGGACTGACCATATCAACCCTCGCGCCAGATCGAGCGTATCGGATAAACGCTCAAAGAGATGATGCGCGCGGCTCCACCGGCGGAGTAGAACTCCAGGTCGAGGTTGTTCTCATCGGGCAGAAAGCAAGAGGGAATCGCGAGTTCGCCGCCGTTGCCGAAAACTTCTACCGAAGTCCGGTCCACCAGAATGCGCAATCCGAGTTTCCCATCCTTAAGCTCCAGTTGCGCACTGTGTTGGGCGTTGGCCAGGGTATTGCTGCCTGCTCGTTCCTTGATCGTGTAGTTCACTTCTCGTCCTCGGACCCTGAACCCGAATTCCTTAGCTGTGCCCTGCTCGATCTCGGCGACGATGTCCCATACGTCGCCCTTCATCCCGGCCAGCGGGTTCTCTCCCGGCGCTATTGTGATGTCGTTCCAGGTGCGGGGCTGCCCGCGCAACCCATCAATCTCGCGAATGGGAAACGCGAAGATCCGGTACGAGTTGTAGCCGTACTTCCGCAGTTGAAATTCGTAGGGACAACTCATCTGCTGGTTGAACGGCATGCCAGGGTATTGCCCGCCGTTCATCCACGCCACTTGTACCCGTCGCCCATCCGGCAGGTCACTGAACGTTTGCACCGCGTAATAGTTCGTGCCAGCGTGTACCGATTGCGTCATGACCTCCGGTGTGAAACGCTTTCCGTCGAACGTGCCCACCAGGTAGTTGCCGTTGGCTCCCGTCCAGACCCATTTCCTCACGCCCGGCTCATTCTGCACGGGCATCTCGAAGAAGTCCGGACACTCGCGGGTATTGGGCACACTAATGGTCTGCATCAGGCTCCAGTTTTTCAGGTTGGGCGAGAAGAGGAACCCGTAGGTATTGCCGTCCAGAAACAACGCCATGACCCACTGCCGCGTGGGGGCGTGCCAGGTCACCTTCGGATCGCGGTTGCTGCCCACGATGTTCGGCACCACCGGATTGCCAGCATATTTGGTAAAGGTGCGGCCGCGGTCCGTGCTGTAGGCGATGCACTGCGTATATGGCTGCCCCTTGGACTCCGGGTTGGTACCTCCGGCGGCCGTGTAAATGAGGACGATTGTCTTCTCGTCACCCTTTTGCAGGCCCGCGGTGTTGATCCAGTCCACCACCGCCGAACCGGAAAACATGGTGCCCATATTGTCGGGATGCAAGGCGTCGTCCAGTTGCGTCCAGTGGACCATATCCGGACTCACCGCGTGACCCCAGGTCATGTTTCCCCACTTCACATCGAAGGGGTTGTGCTGAAAAAACATGTGGTATTCGCCCTTGTAGTAAACCAGCCCGTTCGGGTCGTTGATCCAGCCCTTCTTCGCCGAAAAGTGAAACTCCGGTCGGAGCCGCTGGTTGTAGTCGGGGTCCGTTTCCGCCACTGCGGCGGGAAGGGCGGCCGCTGCGGCCGCCAGTTTCGCGAACTCTCTGCGATTTAGCTTCATTTGTGTACCCTCACGTCCAATAGAGATTCGGGAACAATCTTCTTGCCGAGGCAAAAGAACTTGCGTGTGAAGTGCCAAAGCACATCGTTGCCCTTGCGGGTAGTGAAGCTGCCGCGCCTGACCAGCAGTGTGTTTCGGTCAGACATGATTCCGCCCTTTAACCATCAGCCAATAAACCGGGATCGCCGCAATCAGCACCACCACGGCCACGACGAAAGCCGGAAAGTAGGACCCGGTCTGCTCGACGATCAGGCCGGTCGCCAGCGGCGCAATCACGCCTGACAGGTTGCCCGCCAGATTCAACACACCGATTGAGAACCCGACCTCGTCGTCGCGCGTGATGCGCTGTACCAGAGCGAAGATGTTGGCGGTCGAAAGGCCCACTAGGGACGCGGCGCCTAGCAGCACGATCGCCGGTGTGGTTTTCACGACGAGTCCCGCCGGAATGAGCATCACGCTGGTCAGGTACGAGACTGTGATGATTGCCTTGCGGCTGAAGATCTCGTCGCGCCCCGCCGCGACGAGCCGGTCCGCGATCCATCCGCCGAGCGGTTCGCCGAGCGTGAACGTGAGATAAGGGATCACCGCGTACGCTCCGGCTTCCTGGAGCGAGAGGTGCCGGGCCTTGACCAGGTATGAGGGCAGCCAGGTCACCATCAGATAAAAGTAGTACCCGTATCCGATGTGCGCGAGGCTCATCCCGAGAAGATTGCGGCCCACCTTGGAAAACTTCCAGTTCCCCTTGCCAGATGCGTGGGTGACGCTGCTGGCGCGCCGGGGAAATGCAATCAGCCAGGGCGCCAGCCAGAGAAGCGACGTAAAGCCCAGCAGGAAGAATGAATTCTTCCAGCCAAGCGCGACAACCACCGCCGCAATCACTGGAGCGCCGACAGCCAGACCCGCGCGCGTTCCGCAATTGACCAGGCCGGAGGCCAGTCCGCGATCCTTGGGTGAAAACAAGACGCTGACCATCTTCATGCCGCCCGGCAGGTAGGTGGATTCACCAATGCCCAGCAGCACGCGGAGCACGATCATCACCCCGAGGCTCGCCGCGAACCCGGTAAGGCCGGAGGTGACCGACCAGAGCGCGAAGCACCCAGCGTACAGCCAGCGTACGTTGTAGCGGTCCGAAAGCCAACCGATCGGCACCTGCATCAGTGCATACGACCAGAAGAAGGCGGAGAGGAGGACCCCCATGCGAGCGGGTCCCAGGTGCAGGTCGGCCGCAATCACCGGCATGGCGACGGAGACGATCGTGCGGTCGAAGTAGTTGATCAATCCCGCGAGGGATAGAAGGACCGCGATCAGCCAGCGGCGCTCAATCAGAATCTTCTGCGCCTTCGCAGCCAGCGGTTCGTAGGCGGCAGGCTCAACGTGGGTAGACGTAACGTCCCCCGTTCGTAACCGGCAAAATCATCGCAGAAGGATGCTCTTTCATGATGCCGTTGTCGATACCCTTCAGCCAGTAGTCGAACCAGCGCTGCTCGGCCTGGGGCAGGTAGAGCCCGGCGGCCTCCGTCAAGTTGTAGTCGGTGTCCATCTTTCCGTGCCCTGTGGCGTTGATATCCAGCTTCTGATTTCCTTTTGCGCGCCCACCGCCTTCGTTCTGCAAACCGACGAACATATCGATGTTGCCTTGAACGAAGGGGTCGTACCACCCTGCCAGATTGTAAGCTGGCACCTGTACTCTGCCCCATTGCCCATACATATCGAACACGCGCGCCTGCTCATCGTAATCGCGGAAGCGCGGTCGCGGGCCAGGGGACGCCTTGATGTTGCGCCCGGCCAGCCATCCGTCGCTGGCGTTCTCGATGTTGATTCCTCCTGGGTAGCTGGATTAGCGGTACGTGCCAGGAACGGCTTTCACAACGAAAAGACAGATCAAGTGGGGCGGCGCCGCCAACGCAGCCTGGTTCGCGATGAGGCCGGGGGCCGAAGCGCCCGTCATCCCCACTTTGCCGTTCGACCACGCTTGGCGCGCAATCCATTCCACCGTGTCGTATCCGTCTTTGCCATCGTCCACGAACGGCCGGTATTCGCCCTCGCTGCGGTACAGGCCACGAACGTCCTGGGCCACAAACGCGATCTGGCGGGAGATGTAGGTCTGCTCGCCGTTTTCGAACTGGCGGTCCTTGCTGTAGGGAGTCCGCACCAGCACCGCAGGCCACGGACCCATACCAGAAGGCAGACAGACGTTCGTCCCCAACCTCACTCCGTCCCGCATCGCCACCAGTTGCTCCGAACACGTCGCCTCTTTGCCTCCGCCGGCCAGTGCCGAAACACGGGCGTGGACCGCCCGGGGGCCGGTTGACGCGGTAGATGTCGTCCTCCAGTGCCGCAACTTGCCGCTCCATTTCCGGCACCCGCGTGCGGGCCTCGGGGAATTTCTTCACCCGGGGATTCTCGCCGCCAAGCAGCTTGAGTACGGCGTCTTCATCGCTCGGATCCGCCCCGGCGTTTTTCAGCCGCAGTTCCACCCAGAGAATGTCCCGCAGGGATGCCGGTATGGCCGCCCGCTTGTGCACCAGTTCCGCGACCGCCTGCGCCTGCTTTTGCCCCGGCGCAGCCTGATTCGTCGCAAGGTTTATCCCCAGCGACAACGCGCGCGCGTCGTAGCGGCCGATTTCGATGCCATCCATCTCCAGCGAATACTCGCCGGGCGCCAGTCCCGTGATCGCCAGGATCTCGCGATTGAATTGCTCCGTGAACCCGATCATCGGGTCCATCCTTTTATACGCTTCACTGACGGGAAACGGCAGCGCTTGGGGCTGGTAATCGAATTCGTAACTGGTGCTCCCATACTTCGCATCCATCTTCGTCCTGGCGACGAGCGAAGGCACCTTCTGCGCCTTGAGGAACTCCGCCGCCATGACCAAGTGCCCTTCGTCTCCGGGGTGGACGCGGTCCTTGCCCATCCGCGTTTGCTCGCGGTCCTTTTCCTGCAGCTTAGCGTTCAGCGCGATCATCGGCGCGAAGAAGTCGACCACCGGCAGTCTGTTCTGCAGGCCGTAAGAACGCACGAATTCAGCCAAGATCTCCAGCGCGCCGTTCTTGCCGTAAAGGCTCGCGGCCGGGATCTCGGCGGTCTCATCGTAGGGCGAAGGAGTGATCAACGTGACCGGCGGACCGAGCGCGCGCAACGCCTCGACTAGTTCCGGAAAAGCGTGGCGGTAACGCTCGACGTGAGCTTCGCGCGCGGGCAACATTTCGGCTTCTGGGCGCTCGCAGGTTTCCTTTCCCCCGGCGTCGTTCATGCCGAGCATGACCGAGATCTTGGTCGGTTTACAGGCGGCGATGTCGCTTTCCACCCGCTTGAGCGTAAGTGGAGCCGTGTCCCCGCCGATGCCGCCGTTGAGGAACGTGATGCGGCGCCCGGGAAAGCGGGCGGCATAATAAACGGCCACAAATACGTGATACTTGCGAATGTGGGTAATGCTGTCCCCCACAAAAAGCACGCGGTCGCCATCCGTGAAAAGCAACGGTCGCTGCCCTTGTGCCCAAGTGGCGCCGCTTAGAAACAGTGCCAGATACGCGGCAAACACGAACCGACGGTTCTGCATATTTTTAGTTATTATAAATTGATATATCAAAGCTTGCAACACTTCCCGCAGACGCGGCCCGCGGATTCAAACCCAAAGTGCAACGCGGGTATAACCCACCATGCGGTCCTCGGCCGGAATTATTTTGCCGGCTGGGCCGGCGTCACGGTAGAGACGCTGTAGCTTCAGGAGCTTCTCCGGATACCCTGCACAGCGCCGACATTGTGCTGCCCACCACCGACGAACGAGAGAGATCCGTCTCCGCCGCATCGCGGAACCTATCGCCGAACAGAAATCACTCCTCCAACAGTTCGGCCTCTGCCTCCCCGAACACTTCGAACTCAATCGTAGTGTAGACTTGGCGAGCTGATTCCTGAACGACTTACCTGATTCTCGACCCAGTCATGACGAACTTCGGCTAGGCGAGTGGCAAAAGAAGATCTTTTTTAGAAAAATTCTTGTGCTTGACGGCGTGCAGATTTGTAGTGTAGCATATCTTGAGATATCAATAAATTCATGAGATGAGACGGCCGAATGTTGCCACAGAAGCTCAATGAGGCAACCGCTGGACGCCATATTACCTGGCATGGGGCCTACGACGACGGTAACGTTCACATTCTCTTCGACGCCACTCTGGCGATGGAGACGGCGGAAAGCTGGAGGCCAAGCTGGACCAAATGGAGTGGCCATGTTGCCAGACTATCTTGCCAAAGCCGCCCCCATAGGGAAGCGCGCTCCGTGGTACGCCAATATCGCGCCGAGCTACGCCGGGGTTTTTCTTTGGATCGCGTTCTATCAGCAGTTGGCGGGGAAGACCATTGCGCACGGCGGTTTGGCAGTATGCTTCGCTGGACTGGCCGTCGCCGGACTGCTATGCTATGCCCTTTACTATCTTGTGCCCGCAATGCTGGGAATGCAAACGGGTTTCCCGCTGTACGTTGTGGGCAGTTCCACCTTCGGGACGAAGGGCGGGTACTTCATGCCAGGACTGTTGATGGGCCTGCTGCAAATCGGTTGGTTCGCGGTGGCGACATTCTTCGCGGCCGATTTCATTCTGAAGGGACTTGGCGTCCATTCCGAGCCTATGACCACGACGTTCGTGGCGGCCGGAGTCGTGTGGGGCTGCCTCATGGCGTGGGTGGGAGTCAAGGGCATTCGGTACGTGGCGAAGATTTCGCTCGTCCTGAATGCCATTCCGCTGCTCATGTTGCTGATTGTCTTCTTCCAGACCGCTGGAGGTATCCCGCGATACCAGGTCCCCGCTGGGCAGGACACCCCGTTTGTGGCTTTTACGGCGGTGCTGGCAATCGTGATCGGCTTCTTTGCCACGGGGGGCGCAGCGGGCGCGGACTTTTGGCATGAACGCGCGGCATGCAGCGGACGTCAAGTGGGGAGGCCTGGTGGGTATTGCTCTGCCGGTGCTGGTCGCGGGCGGGCTGCCGCTGTTATCAGTAGCCGGCGCGCACGGCGCGAATTCCAGTCTGGCGGGGTTCGACTATGACACCGTGATCCAAGACATTGACGGACCAGTAGCCTCGGCCATGTTCTTCTTCTTTGTCATCGCTTCCATCCCGCCGACATGTTTTTGCGCGTTCATTGTGGGTAACTGTTTCTCTACGATGATTCCTGGGGTTCCGCGGGGAGCATCCACTATGGCGGGAGCGGCTATTGGCATCGTGGTGGCGGTCACGGGCGTGGCCGCCAACCTGATTTCCTTCTTCACCATTGTAGGGGCCTCTTTCGGTCCCATCTGCGGCGCCATGGCGGCGGATTACCTGCTCTCCGGCAGGCGTTGGGCCGGGCCGCGTGCGGGCATCAATTTCGCCGGCTATGTTTCCTGGGCGATGGGGTTCGTGGTGGGAATCCTGCCGTTCCTTCCCTTACCGGCGGAGGCGAAGAAGTACCTGGAACCGGCGGTGCTCTACAGCTTCGCTACAGGATTCGTCGTTTATGCCCTGCTGGCAAAAGCAGGATTGCAACCGAAGGTGGTTGACATGCCGAAAGTCGCCTGCGACTGGTAATGAGGTCCATAGAATATCAGGATAATGCTATGAAAACAATGAAAACAGTCACATGTCGCGAAGTCAGCTGGAAGAGATTGAGAGTTGCGCTGATATTGCTCTTCTTGACACCAATGTTCCTTGGCTCCGCGCGGGCCGAGAACTCCTCCAGCGTCAAACATGTGCTCTTCTTTTCTAAAGCCTCCTCCTGGGAACAGAAGATTGTCCATCGGGATGGAAGTCAACTCAGTTACTTGGAGAAGGCGGTTCAGAAGCTTGGCCAGGACAATCATATCGAGTTCACCTTCAGCAAGGACGGCACAGTTTTCACCGGCGCAAACCTCGCCAAATTTGACGCTTTCTTCTTTTTCACTTCGGGCGACCTGACCTTCGAAGAGAGAACCGGTAGGGGAGACAATTATCCGCTGATGACACTCGAAGGGAAGAAGGCTTTTCTCGACGCCGTCAGTAACGGAAAAGGCTTCATCGGCTGCAACACTGCGAATTACACGTTTACCGAACCAGTCAGCCCCGGCGAGCAGAATGATGATTCCACCCGGTGGCGTTACACCAGGATGATCGGGGCTGGTTACATGGGCCACAACGATGTACAAAAGGGGCACTTCACCTACCTCGACCGCAAGTTTCCAGGCATGGAGAACGTTCCGGCGAATTACGAACCCGTGGATCAGTGGTACGCCTTCAATCGCATCACGCCGGATCTGCACGTCATCATGGCGCTCGATTCGCCCAAACTGCGGGGAAACCTCTACGAGCGTCCGCCTTTCCCGATCGCTTGGGCGCGAATGGAGGGGCAAGGACGCGTCTTTTACACAACCATGGGGCACACCGCGGAGATATGGAAGGACCCCGTCTTTCTGCAAATGCTGCTTGGCGGGATTCGCTGGGCAACCAGGATGGTGGATGCGGATATAACGCCAGACATCGCCAAGGTCACTCCGCGGGCCAATGAAATTCCGCAGCGAGCGAGCAAGTTTATCCCCTCCAATCCGCCGGTGGACAATCCGCACTTCCCAAAGTTCCCAGTCTGGTTGGATCAGGAATACCGCGCCGCGGCTCCCAAGCACGTTCTCTTCTTCACCAAATCAGCGGGTTACGAACATCCCATCGTGTATCGGGACACCGCCTGGCCCAGTTTTCTGGAGAAGGAGATGCTGGAATTTGGGCAGGAGAATAACATTGATTTTATCTTCAGCAAGGACGGCACGATTTTTTCACCGGAGAATATCGCCAAGTACGACGCGTTTTTGTTCTACACCACTGGCGATTTAACAAGCCAACCCAGGAATGGCCTGGGGGATAATTACCGGCTGATGACACCGGAAGGGAAAAAGGCGTTCCTGGAGGCGATTCGAAGCGGGAAGGGGTTCATTGGTGTACACTGCGCGATTGACACCTTTAGTCACGTTCCGGCTTCGAATGATTCCGGTGGCCGCTCCCAGGCCGAAGCCTACACCAAAATGTTGGGAGCCGAATACATTGGCTATAACCGCGAACAGAATGGCTATCTGATTCAGGTGGATAAAGGCTTTCCAGGGATGGAACACGTTCCCGCCGATTTCACCTCGTTTGAGGAGTGGTACTCTTCCAAGCATTTTCCGCCGGATCTACATGTTATCCTTGCGCTGGATTGCGCCAAGATGGCGGGCAATCTTTACCGTCGCCCGAATTATCCCGTCGCGTGGGCGCGGATGGAAGGGAAAGGGCGTGTTTATTACACCAGCCTGGGGCACGGTGAGGAAATCTGGAAGAGTCCCGTTTTCCGACAGATGATACTGGGCGCGCTCCGCTGGACCACGGGCATGGCGGATGCCGACATAACGCCCAACATTGCCAATGTTACCCCGCAGGCCAACGAAACTCCCGAAGCTGCGGGAAAAGTGGTGGAACACTAGCTACTTTCCCACTTAAAATTCCGCAAGGAAACTCCTTGTTTTCATAGGTCCGGTGCGTGGCTCGTTGTTGAATCGTACAGCGCCCGATTCCCGATCTCCCCGCCGCCGCCGTTCCCGCGTCACTGCGGCATCTCGAAACATTTTTTCGAAAAATGTGTTGACTTGCCTTTGAGGAATGTGAATCATCATTATAGATGACACGCGAGAAAGCTATCCGCCAACGAGACAAAAGGCGCGTATCTTTGGCCTTGTAGACCACGCCCATGCCCCCTTCGCCCAGCCTGGCTTCGATGCGGTAATGCCCCACCGCGTCGCCGGGCGCCAGTTCGGCGGCCACCGGGAACAGTTTCGCGGCCGGACTTTGCCAGCTCGGCTCTTCGTTCCCCGCCAGCATCCGCTCCACTTCGGCGCGCAACTCCGCATCCCCACCGCAACCTGACTCCAGGAATCGCGACCGTTCCGCTTCCGGAGTCTCCAGCGCCGTGCTGAACAGTTCCTTGATCTGGGCCCAGCGCGCCGGTGTCACAGCCGTCCGCCCCAGCTCAACTGGGATTGCATCCACCCTTTGGCCATGGCCCAGTCGAGCTTGACTGTACGCGTCGCGATGCCCATGGCATCCGCCGTCTCTTCCACCGATAGCCCGCCGAAGTAGCGCAATTCCACCACGCGAGCCTGTCGCGGATCCAATTCGCTGAGCCGGGCCAGGACTTCGTCCACCGCCAGGATTTCCTCGGTCTGGTCGGCACCGGGTTTCCGTTGAAAGATCTCTTCGTTCAGCGTGACTGGAATACCGCGTTTGGCGGCGCGGCGTTTCCGCGCGTGATCGACCAGTAACCGGCGCATCAGTTGGGCCGAGACGCCGAGGAATTGCGCCCGGTTCTGCCAGTCGGCCCGACTCTGGTCTACCAGGCGTAGGAAGGCTTCGTGCACCAGCGCCGTGGGTTGCAGCGTGTGGCCCACCCGCTCATCCCGCATTTGATTGCTGGCGATACGGCATAGTTCCCGGTAAACCAGCGGCATCAGCCGGTTGAAGGCGTCCTTCCGGCCAAGCTTCAACTCGGCCAGCAGCTCGGTAACTTCTCCGCGAGCGTCGGCCATGCAGCCAACCTTTCCAGCGGTTCTGATTCCGGCTCTGATTATCCGCAATTTTTGCCCCGATTTCCAGCTTCTTGCGCGTTCGGGCCAGGAGCAGCGATATGAGAAACCGCAAACTGCTGGTTGCCGTGATCTTGATGGGAGCGGCCAGCGCATGCCTGAATGCGCAGGGCCGTCTCACTGTCGCCGTGTTCGACTACACTGGGGTGCCGGCCGAGGTGATGTCGTCTGCTGTCGGAATGGCGCGGAGGACTTTCGGCTTGGTGGGGATCGAGACGGTCTGGGTGGTCTGCCAGTTCGGCCAAGCGTGGCCCGAAGGCTGCAACCAACCAGTTCCTCCCGAGGGACGCTACGTCACCATGAACGTGATGCCGAAGATGGGGGCGAAGGCCCACCTTGCGGGGTCTGCGCTGGTCGTCCCCGGCGCGCCACGGGCGTACGCGTCCTATGCGACAGCGAAAAACCTCGCAGAGATCACGGATCGGCCTGTCTGCCTCGGCTGTGTGATGACCCACGAGATCGGGCATCTTCTGGGGCTACCACATCGGGATCGGGGAGTGATGCGAGCGGCCCTCAGCCCGCGTCAGTTAGATGAGGCCAGGCAGGGTTTGGGTTTCACGGGGGCGGAGGCCAAACAGCTCCGCGAGGGAGTGAGACACCTGACAGGGGCATTGGGAGTGGCGGAGGCGAGGCTTCG
>Ga0187864_10001983_pt1 | contig 18491 bp, 16 predicted proteins | sample June2016WEW_11_4_FD_132985 | JGI IMG/M metagenome (GOLD analysis project Ga0187864, IMG submission 132985) | Peatland microbial communities from SPRUCE experiment site at the Marcell Experimental Forest, Minnesota, USA - June2016WEW_11_40 | ecosystem: Environmental > Terrestrial > Soil >...
CAGCCCCCGGAAATAACGCGTGCATCACGCCGGCTGCAGTGGCGCCGTTCAACCTCTTTGTTGCGAATAAGGGGCAACTTTCGCCGCTGCAGGTGCTCTTCAGCAACCCGCCAAACTACAGACCCCCTGACGCGCAGCAGGCGTCTGTTGGAATCGAGCGCGAAATTGCGCCCGGTTTTTCCATTTCTCTGAGCGGGATTTACTCCCATACACAGCACCTCCCGGTCGCGATTGATACGAATCTACTGAAGGCGCCGATGACAACTGTGACCCTGGTCAACGGGAAGAGCGTTTCTTACCGGAACTGGAATGGGTGTATACCGGGCAACCCCAACTCGTGCCCCGCCGATCCGCTCGGCGGCACTGAGTTCCCGGGGGGGCTCTCTCCATGCGCAAATCCCTTCGCCTGTTTCGTGAATCCGTTGATCATTCAGAATAACCAATACACGTCGGCGGCATCCGCTCTCTACGAGGGCGGCATCCTGGAAATCAAGAAGACGTTCAGCAATCACTTCATGGTGTTCGGAAATTACACGTACAGCAAGGCGTTTGATACATCCACGGACTACAACAGCGACTATGGGCCGCAGGATCCTACGAACCTGGGCTTGGATCGTGGCCTTTCTGAATTCGATCAACGGAACAAGGTGGTGATCGCAGGCGTGTTCGACAGCCCGTGGAAGGAAAGCATCTTGTCTGGCTTCCAGCTGGCTCCGATTTTCACATACAACAGCGGACACCCTTTCAACCTACTGGCTGGAGGAGAGGTGAATGGCGATAACCACACGACGAATGAACGCCCCATCGGAGCGCCCCGCGACGCGGGTCTTGGCCCGAATCTTATCGACTTCGACATGCGCCTGAGCTGGCACTACAAACTGAGCGAGAAGGTGAATCTGCAACTCACGGCCGAGGGATTCAACATCGCAAACCGGACAAACTTTGCCAGCGTGAACAACGAAGTCGGTCCGCTGTTCGGTTTTCAGCCCGGATTTACGACGTTTAACGTGCACGGGATTAAGCCCGGCACACCGCTTCCGGGCGGAGGAACGGCTACGTCCAGCACCCCGCTGGCTTTCACTTCGGATTTGGCTAAGCGCGAGTTCCAGCTTGGCGTGCGTCTGAGCTTCTGAGCTGGTTTGACATGCGGGGGACCATGGGATCCGCCCACGCCGGCCGATGAACGTAAAACAGCTCTTTGATCTCACAGGGCGCGTGGCCGTCGTCACCGGAGGCTCGGTTGGGCTGGGGCGACAAATGGCGGAAGGACTTGCGGAAATGGGCGCCAATCTCGTGCTTTGCGCCCGCAAGAAAGAGCGCTGCGAGCAGGCTGCCAAGGAATTGCAGGCACTTGGGGTAAAAACTCTTGCGCTTGGCTGTGATGTGAAGGATCCGTTGAGCGTTCAAGAGCTTGTTGACGCAACGATCTCGCGATTCGGGCGAATCGATATCCTGATAAACAACGCTGGCACATCCTGGGGGGCGCCGATTGAAGAGATGCGCCTCGAACATTGGAACAAGGTGATGGAGACGAACCTGACTGGAACGTTTCTCTGCTGTCAGGCGGCCGGCAAATTCATGACCGCGCAGAAACGAGGAGCAATCATCAACATCGCATCGACGGCCGGGCTCAGGGGCGCTCCGCCAGAATTTCAAGCGATCGGATATCACGCTAGCAAGGGTGGAGTCATCGCCTTCACGAAGGATCTGGCCCGCAAGTGGGCCGTTCATAACATACGCGTAAATGCCATCGCACCGGGCTGGTTCCCAACTCACATGTCTGAAATTCTAATCGAACGAAACAGGGAAACCTTTCTCAAGGGAATTCCGTTGGGCCGGTTCGGCAGTGACCATGACTTGAAGGGAGCTGCGGTCTTCCTGGCTTCCGATGCTTCCGATTTTGTCACCGGAGATGTACTGGTGGTGGATGGGGGACAGTCAGCCTAGAACAGGCGAAGGACGCCATGAACATTCCGCTTACACCCGTACGATTCTTGCGCTACGCCGAGCAACAGTACCCCGGCAAGACAGCCGTCGTGTGCGGACGCGAGCGTTTTACGTATTCGCAATTTGCAGACCGTGTGGCCCGTCTCGCGGGTGCCCTGCGCACAGTCGGGGTCAAGCCGGGTGACCGGGTCGCTTTCTTGAGCATGAATTGCCACAGGCTGCTGGAGGCATATTTTGGCGTTTTGGAGGCCGATGCAGTACTGCTTCCGCTGAATATCCGGCTCGCGCCGCATGAGCTGGCCTACATTCTGAATGATGCAGAGGCGAAGACCCTGTTTTTAGAAGAGGGGTTCGCGCCCCTGGTGGATTCTTTCCGTCAAGAGCTTTCCACCGTGGCATCCTTCTTTCTGCTCACTGGCGAGCCGAAAGCAGACTGGCTCAGGCCGCAGAATTATGAGGATTTGCTGGCCGCTGCCAAACCTTACCGCGCCGACGTAACGGAATTCGACGAAAACGCTGTCGCCGAGTTTTTCTATACCAGCGGAACCAGCGCCAATCCCAAGGGCGTGATGCTGACCCACCGAAACATCTATCTCCACGCTCTAAGCAATTCTCTGGCCCACGAGGCCTCATCCGACGCTGTCCATCTCCACACCATTCCGCTGTTCCACGCCAACGGGTGGGGCGCCGCACATACGGTCACGTTAAGGGGTGCCAAGCATGTGATGATTTCGCGTTTTGAGCCCGCGGAGGTTTTCCGTCTGATCGAACGGGAGCGCGTGACGAGCCTCGGTGTTGTGCCAGTCATGGCCATCGCGTTGGTGAACTGCCCGGAGTTCCGGAAACACGACTTGAGCAGCCTGAAATGGATCAATATCGGCGGCGCCGCGTCTTCCCCGTCGCTAGTGCGGGAGGTAGAGGAAAAGTTTGGGTGCGAGTGCTTCTGCGGATACGGGCTGACGGAAACGGCACCGGTATTGTCCACTTCTTCAATGAAACCCGGGCTCGGCTGGGAAGGAGAACAGCGCTTTGTGGGTCAGGCGATGACCGGATATGCCATCCCCGGCGTCGAACTCCGAGTCGTGGATGCCGATGACAACGACGTGGCGCGAGACGGAAAAGCCGTGGGCGAGATTATCGCTCGCGGTGACGGCGTAATGGAGGGCTACTGGAAGCAGCCTGCGGCCACGGCGGATGCCATGCGCGGCGGGTGGTTTCATACCGGAGACATGGCAACGTGGAACGAAGAAGGATACGTGCTTATCGTGGACCGTAAGAAGGATACGATCGTCAGCGGAGGAGAAAATATTTCGTCGCTCGAAGTCGAGAAGAAGCTCCTCGCGCATCCCGCCGTCCTCGAGGTCGCGGTCATCCCCGTGCCTGATGAGAAGTGGGGAGAGGTGCCCAAAGCCCTAGTGGTTTTGAAGCCAGGGGCGCAAGCAAACGAAACGGAATTACTGGAACTCTGCCGCTCGGGTCTGGCCCACTACAAGTGTCCGCGGTCGGTTGAATTCCTCGATAGTTTGCCCAAGACGGGCACAGGAAAAATCCTCAAGAGAGATCTCCGTAAGAAATACTGGCAAGGACAGGAAACGATCCGGCCGGAATTTGCCGCGCCGAGGCGAAAGGGATCGCCTGCGTAGCAAGTGGGAGACTGCCGAATGGAAACGAGAGCCTGCTGCAGCACACCACAGAAGGAGTCGCTGAATGGATTTGAATCTGAGCGCTGAGGAAAGGCTGTTCCGCGACGAATTGCGCGCGTGGCTTGGGACGAACGTTCCCAAGGACTGGGCCGAGTGGAGGGAGAAGCCACTCGAGGAAACCTTTCCCTACTTAAGAGCCTGGCAACGGAAGCTCGATGAAGGCCGCTGGGCCGCCGTTTCTTGGCCGAAGGAGTACGGAGGCCGCAGCGCGACGCTGATGCAACAAGCCATCTTTTGGGAGGAAATGGCCCAAGTCCAGGCGCCGCCGATGGCCAACGCCCTGGGCCTGGGACTGATCGGCCCCACCATCATTGCGTATGGCACGGAAGCGCAAAAGAAACGCTTCGTCCCCAAAATTCTGAGCGCTGAAGAGATCTGGTGCCAGGGTTTCTCCGAACCGAACGCCGGCTCTGATCTTGCGGGTCTGCAAACCGAAGCCCGCCTGGACGGAGACCACTACGTCGTCAACGGTCAGAAGGTGTGGACCAGCTACGGCTGGGTGGGAGATTGGTGCGAGCTTGTTGTTCGCACGGACGCGAACGTGCCCAAGCACAAAGGATTGACGGTTCTGTTGGTCAATATGAAGTCGCCGGGCGTCGACGTCCGTCCATTGCGGCAAATGACTGGAGAGAGCGAATTCAATGAGCTCTTCTTCCGTGATGTGCGCGTGCCAGTCGAAAACGTCCTCGGCAAAGTCAACGACGGCTGGAATGTGGCTGTCAGCACGCTCATGTACGAGCGCGGCTCGTATGGCGCGCGCCTCCATCTCTTGTTCAAGCGGAACATTGAAAGGCTGATTGAACTCTCCCGCACATTTCAAAGAAACGGGCACCCAGCCGCCAGGGACCCGTTGATGCGCCAGAAACTTGCGCAGTGTTACGGCGAGATCGAAATCATGCGCTTGAATCAGTTGCGTGCCTTCAGCCGGATCACTGCTACCGGCGTACCCGGACCGGAAGGATCGATCCTGAAGATTTTCTGGAGCGAGCTCAATCAGCGTGTCCAGCAGGTCGCGCAAGAATTGCTGGGTCCGTACGGCCAGCTAGTCGGCGGGGATAGTCGCGCGATTGACAATGGCATCTGGTCATACGGTTATTTGCGAACCCGCGGGAACACGATCGAAGCAGGCACATCGGAAGTGCAGCGCAACATCATCGGGCATTTCGTTCTCGGATTGCCGAGGAGTTATTAAGGGGAGACGATGGAATTTGGATTGAGCGAGAGTCAGCAGCTTCTCAAAGACAATGCGCGGAAGTTCTTCGCTGGCGAATGCCCGATGGCCGAAGTCCGGCGCATCATGGAAACCGATACCGCTTACGACGCAGCCTTGTGGGCCAAGATGGTCGAGCAGGGCTACACGGGCATTATCTTCCCAGAGGAGTATGGCGGCGTCGGCCTGGGGATAGTCGAATTCATTCTCCTGATGGAGGAGGCTGGTCGAGCGCTTGTGCCCGGGCCGTTCTTCTCCACCGTCGCTTTAGCCGGCGCGCTGATCGACGCGGTCGCCGACCCCGAACAGAAGAAGAGATACCTTGCTCCGATCTGTGCGGGTGAGGCGCGCTCAACCGTCGCGATCCTCGAAGCCACCGCGAGCTGGAATTCGGCGGATGTGCAAATCGCATCTGCCAACGGCAAGCTGACTGGAGAGAAACTTTTCGTGCCCGACGCCATGGAGGCGGACTTCATCATCGTTGTGGCTCGCGATGGTGTTTTCGCCGTGGATGCGAAGGCATCGGGTATCAACATTCAGCGGATGGAGGCGCTGGATCTCACCCGCAAGTTGTATTCGGTGCGATTCAGCGGCACACCCGCAGAAAAGCTTGCCAATGCCGCAGGCCTGGCGCGGGCACTCGATGTCGCCGCCGCGGCTTTGGTCGCGGAGATGGTGGGCGGAATGCAGCGCACGCTCGACATCACTGTTGAATATGCGAAGACGCGGAAGCAGTTCGGCAAGCCAATCGGGATGTTCCAGGCAGTGCAGCACCATTGCGCGGACATGTACTTGGAGACGGAAAGTGCGCGGTCGGCAGCCTATTACGCGGCGTGGGCGCTCGAAGAGAACGCGCCGGACGCGGCCGTTGCTGTCTCGATCGCCAAGATGTACGCAAGCGATGCCGCCCGTACCGTCGGTAATCGCGGCATCCAGGTCCACGGCGGCATGGGTTTCACCTGGGAGAACGATCTCCACCTATATTACCGGCGCGCGAAGGCTTCCGAGACGGCTTTCGGCGATTCGACCTATCACCGCGAGCGTATTGCCGGGCTTGTGATCGATGCCGGCGCGGTTTCGGTCCAAAGCGCATAGCAATTCAACGAGAAACGGGTCAAATCCCATGAGCGATCTTGTTCAACTCGACAAAGACGAAGACATTGCAATCATCACGATCAACAACCCACCGGTGAACGCTCTGAGCCCCGGTGTGCCAGAGGGCATTTCCGAAGCCATCGACCAGATCGGCAAGGATGACGCCATCCGGGCGGCGGTGCTGATCGGCGGCGGGCGCACGTTCGTCGCCGGTGCGGATATCAAGGAATTCGGGAAGATCACTTCCGGCAAGAGCAAGCGGGGTGCAGGACTCCTACCGTTGCTACTCCAAATCGAAGACTGCAAGAAGCCTGTTGTGATGGCGGTCCACGGCACGGCGTTCGGCGGCGGCCTGGAGCTGGCCATGGCCGGTCATTACCGTGTGGCCGCAGCCGGCGCGCAGGTTGGCCAGCCGGAAGTAAAGCTTGGCATCATTCCGGGAGCGGGAGGGACGCAGCGTCTGCCTCGGCTTGCGGGTGTGGCCAAGGCCGTCGAAATGTGCGCCAGCGGCAATCCAATCAAGACGGAAGAGGCGCTGCAATTCGGCATCATTGACCGAATCATCGAGGGCGACTTGCGGGCCGGCGCCGTTCGTTTCGCCCGCGAGATTGCCGGAAAGCCTCCTGTAAAGACCCGCGAGCGCAAAGAAAAGCTTGGAACACCCCAGCAGAACGCTCCGATCTTCGCGGCTGCACGCGAAGCTGCACGAAAAAGGCAGCGCGGAATGATGGCGCCGCTCGCGGCCATTGATGCAGTCGAAGCCGCCACGAAGCTGTCGTTCGAGGAAGGCTGTCAGGCGGAGCAGAAACTGTTTTCCGAATGCCTGTATTCGGATCAGTCCAAGGCGCTCATACACGTCTTCTTTGGCGAGCGCGAAGTCGCCAAGATCCCCGATGTACCGAAGGAAACACCGATCATCCCGGTGAACAGTGCGGCGGTAGTCGGTGCCGGCACGATGGGCGGCGGCATCGCGATGGTGTTCGCCAACGCCGGCATTCCCGTGCTACTCAGAGAGGCGGATCAGGCGGCCCTCGACCGCGGGCTGGCCAACATCCAGAAGAACTACGCGGGCTCGGTGAAGCGCGGCCGCTTCACACAGCAATTCGTTGACGAACGGCTGAAGCTGATTCGCCCGACGCTCACCTACGACGGTTTCGAAGAAGTTGATATGGTCGTCGAAGCTATTTTCGAGGGCATGGCGCTAAAGAAGCAAGTCTTCGCCGAACTCGATCGCGTATGCAAGCCTGGCGCCATTCTGGCCAGCAACACTTCGACGCTGAGCATCGACGAAATCGCGTCCGTTACATCCCGGCCTGAATCTGTTATCGGCACCCATTTTTTCAGCCCTGCAAATGTGATGCGCCTGCTCGAAATTGTCCGCGGGAAAAAGACCGGAAAAGAAGTGCTTGCCACGTGCATGCAGCTCTCGAAGAAACTGGGCAAGGTAGGCGTGCTCGTAGGCAATTGCTTCGGCTTTGTCGGAAACCGAATGTTCGGACCGTATCGTCGTGAAGCGCAGTTTCTAGTGGAAGAGGGTGCCAGCGTCGATGGGGTGGACAATGCGCTCAGTGAGTTCGGAATGGCGCTGGGACCGCTCGCGACAGGAGATCTCGCAGGTCTGGACGTTGGATGGCGGATACGAAAAGAGGTGCGGCACCTGCAAAAACCAGGCGTGCGGCAGCCGCTGGTCGAAGACCGCCTGTGCGAGATGGGGCGCTATGGCCAGAAGACCGGCGCGGGCTGGTATAAGTACGACGAAAATCGGCGCGCGATTTCCGACCCCGACGTTACCGAACTAGTGCGCAAATGCGCAGCGGAAGCTCGCATCGCGCAGCGCCAGATATCGGCCGACGAAATCGTCGATCGTTGCATCTATGCGCTTGTCAACGAGGGCGCGCGCATACTTGAAGACGGTTACGCGCTGCGTGCCGTCGATATCGACATCATCTACGTCAATGGGTACGGATTCCCAGCTTACCGGGGTGGACCGATGTGGTATGCCGATACCGCGGGTCTCAAGAAGGTCTACGAACGCGTCCGCGAATTTCACCGGCAACATGGCGAGCTATGGGAGCCTGCCCCGCTGTTGCAGCGCTTGGCCGAGCAGGACAAAACCTTCGCCGAATTCACGAAAAATCAGAGCGCGACCGTGTAGGTTGAAGAAATGCGGCACGTTCGTGCCAAACCGCGTTCGCTCTGACGGTCAATTTCACATGGGTTGGGAGGAGGCATGAGAGAGGCGGTCGTAGTCGCGAGTTCACGGACGGCCCTAGCGAAGTCTTATCGTGGGTCTTTCAACTTGACGCGCCCTGACGAGCTTGCCGCGCACTGCATCAAAGACGTCCTGCGCAAGGCCGCGAAGCTGGATCCCGACGAACTTGAAGACGTGGTCCTGGGGTGCGCGCAACCTCACGGCCCGCAGGGACAGAACGTCGCCCGCGTCTCCGCGATGCTGGCCGGGCTGCCGACATCAGTCGCCGGCACGACGATCAATCGGTTCTGTTCGTCCGGCTTGCAGGCGATCGCCTTGGCGGCCCATCAGATCATGAACGAGGGTGTGGACGCGGCCATCGGTGGCGGCGTGGAGAGCATCAGCCTCACACCGCGCGACTACAACCCAAATCCGGAGCTCCTCGAACGGCTGCCCGGGCTGTACATGGTAATGGGCGTCACGGCCGAGGTGGTGGCCAAGCGATACAACGTAAGCCGCCGTGCGCAGGATGAATACGCCCTCTTGAGCCAGCAGCGCATTGCACGCGCGCAACGTGAGGGCTTCTTCGAAGGCGAAATCGCGCCGATGCGCGTGAAGCGGGCCATCCTGGACAAGAAGACGGGCGAGGTCACAGGAAAGGAAGAGGTGTGCGCCGACCGCGACGAGTGCAACCGGCCGGACACAACACTCGAGGGGTTACTTGCGTTGAAACCGCATTTTGATCCGGACAGCGGCCAGGGCACGGTGACCGCCGGCAACTCATCGCAACTTTCCGATGGCGCCTCTGCGACGTTGCTGATGTCGCGCGAGCGTGCCGAGCAACTGGGTATCCCCTACAAGCTGATATTTCGTGGCTTCCAAATCTCTGGCTGCGATCCGGATGAGATGGGCGTCGGTCCAGTGTTCGCTGTCCCGAAGCTGCTGAAGCGCACGGGTGTCCAGATGAACGACATTGACCTGTGGGAACTGAACGAAGCATTTGCCGTCCAGGTTATCTATTGCCGCGACCACCTAAATATCGATCCCGATAAGCTAAACGTAAACGGTGGATCGATTTCTATTGGTCACCCGTACGGGATGACGGGCTCGCGGATGGTCGGGACCATCGCCAATGAAATGGCGCGTCGCAAGGTGCGCTACGGCGTCGTGACGATGTGCGTCGGCGGCGGCCAGGGCGCTGCCGCGTTGTTCGAACGAGCGACGTGAGCCGCATTTTCCTGGTGCGTCACGCGCAAGCTTCCTTCCTGGAGCCGGACTACGACAAGCTCTCTCCCACTGGCGAGACTCAGGCCCGCCTGCTCGGCGAGTACTGGGCATCACGAAACATTGCGTTCGACCAGGTTTACTCGGGGCCGCGCGTTCGGCAAATCGACACGGCGAAAATCGTGGCCGGGATCTTCCGGCGACTGGGAGTCGCGTTTCCCGAGCCAGCCGTAATGCAGGAATTCGACGAATATCAGGGCGAGGATGTCCTGAGGAAGAGTGTTCCGGAACTCCTCGAGACAGATGCCATGATCCGCGACTTGCACGGCGCGTTTCAGAGCGCAGTCGCCTCTGGAGAGAAACGCAAGACTTTTCAGAGGATGTTCGAAACCGTAGTTGGCAAATGGGTTGACGGAGAAATTCCCTTGCGAGATGTGGAATCCTGGCCGGAATTCTGTGCCCGAGTGAATCGTGGGCTGTCGAAACTCACGTTCAGCAGTATGCGAGGCGAGCGGGTGATCATCTTTAGCTCGGGCGGCCCGATCGGCGTGGCCATGCAACGCGCCCTGAACCTTTCACCGCGAGACACGCTGCGCGTCACATGGATGTCCCGGAACTGTTCTTACAGCGAGTTCTTGTGCTCTGGCGAGCGCTTCACACTGAGCGCATTCAACGCGTTTCCGCACTTGGATGACCCCGCGTTGCTGACATATCGATAGGGCATAGGATAGAAAGAGGACATGGCTGACTTTCGAGATCATCCGGCCGCTGTCAGGCACGGCGAAGAACTGGACCTGGCCAAACTCGAGCCTTTCTTGCGAAGTGCCTTTCCCTCCAGCGCGGGACCTCTGGTTGTCGAGCAATTCCCCAGCGGCCATTCCAACCTGACCTACCTGCTGCGTCTCGGCGAGCGAGAGATGGTGCTCCGCCGGCCACCTTACGGCAGCAAGGTTAAGACGGCGCACGATATGGGCCGCGAATATCGCGTGCTGTCAAAATTACATTCTGCGTACCCGATGGCGCCGAAGGTCCTGCTGTATTGCGATGACGAGTCCGTATTGGGCTCACCCTTTTACCTGATGGAACGCATTCGAGGGATCATCATCCGCCGGGATCCGCCGACAGGTTTGCCGTTCACAGCCGAGACGGCACGGCGCGTCAGCCAATCGTTTGTTGACAATCTTTCCCGACTCCATGGGCTGGACTACACGGCAATTGGTTTGGACGCTCTCGGCAAGCCACAAGGGTATCTCGCGCGGCAGGTGAATGGCTGGATTGAGCGCTACTACGGCTCCCAGACGCACGATTTGCCGGAAGTCGCGCGGATCGCTGCCTGGATGAAGGATCACATGCCTACAACGAGCGATGCCGCGCTCATCCACAATGACTACAAGTACGACAACGTTGTGCTCGATCCGGAAGATATCACCAGGATTGTTGGCGTGCTGGACTGGGAGATGAGCACGATCGGCGATCCGCTCACCGATCTGGGCACGACTCTGGCCTACTGGGTTGACCGGCAGGATCCGGACGAGTTGCAGAAAATTCGCTGGGGTCCTTCGACCTATGCCGGCAGCCTGACGCGTGCGCAACTCGTCGAGCGCTACGCCCGGGCCACCGCCCGCGACGTGTCAAACATGCCCTTCTACCTCGCGTTTGCTCGATTCAAGATCGCGGTAATTGTCCAGCAGATTTATTGCCGCTATCACCAGGGCCTGACAAAAGATCCGCGCTTCGCCTCGATGCCGGACCTGGTCAAGATCCTGCTGCGTGCTTCACTGCACTCCGCCGAAAGCGCCACAATCTGACCAACTCTCGTTTTACGGATGCCGCGCTGCCCGGTTTCCGGGAGCGTGCCTTCTCTCATTGGTAGTAACGGACAATCCATTCCGCCACGCAATGAGGTTTCTCGCTGTCCTGACCCTCCACCGATATCGCAAAGGCGGCCTCAATGGCGTCTGGAAGCTCCTTCACAGATTGGACACTCACGCGGGCACGAATCTGCGAATCGGCGAGCACAGGAGAAGGAAAGCGGACTCGATTCAAACCGTAGTTGATGCCCATGCGGACGCCGCTTCGGATCTGGATCGCCTGTTTCATGAAGTGGCTCACCAGCGACAGTGTCAAGAAACCGTGCGCGATCGTCGTGCGGTAGGGCGATTCTCGTTGCGCACGTTCGCGGTCCACATGAATCCATTGCCGGTCTTCGGTGACTTCGGCAAATTGCCGAATGCGGTCCTGCGTCACAGTAAACCAATCCGTCACAGCGATCTCGCGGCCTACCAAATCGTTCAGGGAACGCGGTGTCTCGACCATAAGTGGAGGCATGAAATCTCCTTTTGAACTGGAGAAGCCTAGGCGCAACGAGGGGACTCGGCGATCATTGGGGCGTGGAACGCGCCGAGGGCTTGGCCCACTTCCTGAGCTCATTCTTGGCGATCGATTCCGTGTGGACTTCGTCCGGCCCGTCAGCCATTCGGAGCGTCCGTACACCCGCCCAGGCTGCGGCGAGAAATGTGTCCTGCGAAACGCCGGCGCCGCCGTGCGCCTGAATGGATCGATCCAGAACTCGCAAGGCCACGTTCGGCGCGACCACCTTGATCATCGCGATCTCGCCCCGTGCCGCTTTGTTTCCGACCGTATCCATCATGTAGGCAGCCTTCAGCGTGAGCAGGCGAGCTTGCTCGATCTCCATGCGCGAGATCGCGATGTCGGCGCGGATGGTTCCTTGTTCGGCGAGCGGTTTGCCGAAGGCCACGCGCGATTGCACCCGTTTGCACATCGTTTCGAGGGCGCGCTCGGCCACACCGATGCACCGCATACAGTGGTGGATGCGCCCCGGCCCCAGGCGCCCTTGCGCAATCTCAAATCCCCGCCCTTCGCCAAGCAAGATGTTTGAGGCCGGCACACGGACGTTATCAAATGTGACATCCCCGTGACCGTGCGGTGCGTGGTCATAGCCGAACACTTTAAGCAACCGCTCGATCTTCACTCCGGGTGCGTCCATCGGCACCAGAATCATCGACTGCTGCTTGTGAACCGGCGCCGAGGGATCCGTCTTGCCCATGAAAATGGCGATCTTGCAGCGCGGGTCACCCCCTCCGGATGTCCACCATTTCCGGCCATTGATCACGTACTCGCTGCCGTCCCGAACGATACTCGCCTCGATATTCGTCGCATCTGATGACGCGACTCCGGGTTCACTCATCGCAAAACACGAGCGGATTTCACCCGCGAGGAGCGGCTTAAGCCATCGCTCCCTTTGCTCCGGCGTGCCATAGCGCGCAAGCACCTCCATGTTGCCGGTATCCGGTGCCGAGCAGTTGAAGACCTCGGGAGCCATGACGCTCCGGCCCATGATCTCGCAGAGCGGGGCATACTCGAGATTCGTCAGCCCTGCGCCGTGCTCACTGTCCGGCAGAAACAGGTTCCAGAGCTCCGCGGCGCGAGCTTTCGGTTTGAGCTCTTCGGTGATCCTTGTAGGCAGCCACCGATTGCGCTCGATCTCATCGAGAAAGCGCTGTTCGTTCGGATAAATGTGCTCGTCCATGAAGGCCTGCAGGCGGCGCTGCAGATCCTTCACTTTGTCGCTGAATTCGAATTTCACTTGGGTCTCTTATCTGCCGGTGAAGGCGGGGGCGCGTTTCTCGAGAAAGTGCGCGACGCCCTCTTTGAAATCTTTGCTCTGCAAACTCGCGAGCATTTCGCGCTCGGAAACTTCGAACGCCTCCGCGAGAGTCTGGAACATCGCGTCGTACACCTGCCGCTTGATCACGCACAGCGAGCGCGGGCTCACGCTCAACGCTAGATCCCGCGCATTTTCCCGCACCCGATCCAAAAAGACGTCCTGGGGAAACACCTGGTTCACCAACCCCATGCGATGCGCTTCGGCCGCATCGAACGTCCGCGCGGAAAAGAGGAGGTCGAGTGCGTTTGGGAGGCCGACAAGGCGCGGCAGCATCCACGCCATTCCGTACTCGGCAATCAGCCCGCGCCGCGCGAATGCCGTGCTGAAGCGAGCGGCATCCGAGGCCCATCGCAGATCGCAGTACAGCGCGATGACGAGGCCCAGTCCGACGATCGGGCCGTTAATCGCGGCAATCACGGGCTTTCCGACCGCAGGGAAATAAGAGTACTTCTTCTGGAAGTCAGGCCGGACGCCTTCACGTCCTCCGCCGGTCTGCAGCGCCCGGTCCCGGATGCTTTTATCAAGGCCGTGTTCGGCTACACCGCTGAGGAGCGACATATCGGCGCCCGCGCAAAACCCCCGGCCTGCACCCGTCAGCACGATCACGCGCACGTCGTCGTCCCGCTCGGCCTCTTCAATTGCCGAACGCACCTCCTGTTCCATGACCGCGGTCCACGCGTTCAGTTTGTCCGGACGATTCAGGGTGATGGTCGCGACCCGGTCGGCCACCTGGTAGAGAGTTTCCTGGCCTGGCATGATGGGCGCGATTATATACAATCCGAATCCGTTAGTCTCTCTCGTATGCAACTGGCTATCAGAACATTGAGCCCTCTGAACGCGTGCCAGATTCGCGGATCTCTTGTACTCTTGCCTTGACCACTATGGGCAAAATGTCGCCTGAACTAGTCAGTTCGAGAATCCACGAGTTCTGGAACATTCTAACGGGAGAGTCCAAAGATAAATTTGAAGACCTGTACTCTCCTGATGCGATCGTGTTTACTGGCAGGGCCAAGCGCAGCGAGCCGGCAAGGCTCGCGTTGCTGCGCAGGATGCGCCAGCTTGCGAACGCTACATCAAACGCGACCGCAGAAATTGGAAGTGTCGACGTTCAAGTCGTAGGATCTGACGTAGCCATTGCAACGTATACATACAGGTTTCAGTCAACCAGGACACGCACGCTCTTTGGACGTGCGACGCAAGTCTTTCAGCTTGACGGGGACGGGGTCTTGCAGATCGTGCACGAGCATCTGAGTTCCGCCTCCCCTACGAAGGTAGAAAAGGCTGTCGGACGATAAACACGCTGCGAAATGTAGTGGGGCAACGAGCGATGGCGGTTGGGACCACTAGAAAAGACCAGAAGTCGGCAGATTCTTTGTCCACGATGAGACCTGTCTCACCTGACGAAGTTCGCGCTGAGGTTCGCAAGTTCTGGCAAGTTTTTTCTACGAAGGCCAAAAGTGAGTTCGAGCAGTTCTATCTTCCCAGTGCGACCGTTTTTGCGGCCAACGCACCGCGCATGGAACGAGCACGGCTGATGGTTGTGCGCCGCGCGCGCGAGCTCTTTGGCCCGAAGTCATCCGTAGGAGCCAAACTTGGCTCTGTTGATGTACAAATCTTAGGAGCCGACCTAGCAATCGCTTCCTACCCGTTCCATTATTCTGTGACCAGAACGCTCCCGAATGGTCGTCGCTATCGGCTCGATGTCCCCTTCGGGCGCGCGACACAGATTTTCCAGCGGGACCGGAACGGCGTTTTGCGCATCATTCACGAGCACATGAGTTCAGCGGACCCTGTCGCGTCGCAGGAGTTGCCCGACAATTAGCTGGTCAACCGGCTACTCGGGTAGCTCGTACTGAAGGACGGGGAAGCAAGGTAGATCAGATCGCTTGCTTTCCCTACGCTCACTGCGGAGCCGGGAAGATCCCAATGGCCTTTGTCGAAAATCAGGGCGCTAAGATCTACTGGGACGAACAAGGGCAGGGCGAGCCCGTTCTGTTGATTATGGGGCTCGGGTGGGCGTCCGCTCTATGGCATCGCACGCGGCCGGTCCTGGCAGCGCGATACCGGACCATTGCTCTGGATAACCGCGGTGTGGGGCGAAGCGATGTGCCTCCCGGCCCGTATTCCATCGCCTTGATGGCGTCTGACGCTGCATCGGTGCTGGATGCCGCCGGCATCGAAAGCGCGCATCTGTTCGGCATCTCGATGGGAGGCATGATCGCGCAGGAATTCGCGCTGCAATACCCCAAGCGGGTGCGTTCGCTCATCCTGGGCTGCACCGCAGCAGGTGGTCCTCATGCGGTGCGAGCAGAGCCCGAGGTCCTCGACGTCTTGACGCGTCGGGGTTTGAGCCCGGATGAATTCGCGGCGATCATCGATCCCTTTATCTACGACTCGGCCACCCCGCGCCGGCGAATCAAGGAGGACGCTGCGCTCCGGAAACAGTGGTGGCCTAACCCCGCTGGTTACATGGCTCAGTTTCAGGCCATCATCGCCTGGGAGGCATACAGTCGTTTGCCGCAGATCACGGCACGCACGCTCGTGATCCACGGCGAAACCGATCGACTCGTACCGCCGGCCAACGGTATGTTGATCGCAGATCGCATCCGCGGCTCAGAGCTCATGATGATTCCGCAGGCGAGCCACATTTTTCCGACCGACCAGCCCGACGCAGCGCACCAGGCGGTCCTGGAATTTCTCGCGGCGCAACGCAATCGCAAGCAACGTACGGAAGCCTAGCACTGTGGTTCACCTCGAAGCCGAGACGCTCCCCATGCGTCGGTTGTCTTTCCTGTGGGGACGCTTGTGCACTCCTCTTGAAACGCCGAGATACCGCATACGTCTAAGAGCCCGGAGAGAAAAGACGGCCCAACAGAGAAGGCGTCAAGTAACTGGCTGGGCTGCCGGTTCATCCTAGATGTCGAGAGCAGGAGTTCGTAATGGCACTTCACCGCGGGATGTTGGTTGTCTGGCAGCTAGCGGTATCTGCGCTCTTTATAGTGATCTTGCTGGTTTCTCCCGCCGTTGCCAGCGCACAGACCCAGACCGGTGGTTCCAGCACTGCTGTGAAGCCAATTGGAACGATTAAGACGATTTCAGGCAATGCGATAGTGCTCGCGTCGGATGCGGGCCCTCTGTTCAACGTTTCCGTGGAGGAGAGCGCCAAAATCCTGCGGATTGAACCGGGGGCAAAGGACTTGAAGAACGCCAGTCCATTGCAATTGCAGGATTTACAAGTGGGAGACAGGATTTTGGTGCTCGGGAAGGTCTCCGATGATGGCCATTCAGTGGTGGCAACCTCCGTCATTGTGATGAAGAAAGCGGATGTGATGTCAAAGCAGGAGCGCGATCGCCAGGAATGGCAGAGGCGCGGAGTCGGCGGCCTTGTGAGTGCGGTCGATCCTGCGGCTGGGACCATTACGATTTCAACGCAGTCATTCGCCGGGGCCAAGAGCGTCGTGATTCGAGTCTCGAAAGATACGATTGTGCGCCGTTATGCCGCCGACTCTGTGAAGTTCAACGATGCAAAGCCAAGCTCTCTCGACGAAATCAGGCCGGGGGATCAGGTTCGGGCCCGCGGCACGCGCAGCTCGGATGGGGGCGAATGGGCGGCGGACGAAGTCGTTTCCGGCGCATTTCGAAACATTGCCGGCATAGTCGCTTCGGTGGATCCATCGACGAACACGCTCAGCGTCACGGATTTGATTAGCAAGAAGCCTGTGACCGTGAAAATCACTCCTGAATCACAGCTTCGCAAGCTCCCTCCTCAGATGGCGCAGTTCATGGCCATGAGGCTGAAGGGGGGAGGACCTGGCGCCGGAAACGGGGCGGCAGGTGCGGGTCAGCCGGCTGCTGGGCAATCGAGTTCGGCGAGTAGCTCGAGCAGCGCGGCAGCGAACGGGGACAGTTCCGGGGGCGGTCCCGGTGGCCGGGGAGGCCGAGGATCCGGTGGAGGCGGAGGGGATCTGCAACAAATGTTGAGCAGGGTCCCGCCGGCTTCGCTGGCTGACCTGCAAAAGGGTGATGCGGTGATGATTGTTTCGACGGAAGGCACGGGTTCGGGTGGCGTCACTGCGATAACGCTGGTCGCTGGCGTCGAGCCCATTTTGCAGGCTTCGCCGAACGGCGGCCAATCGATGATTCTTCCTCCCTGGAGCCTCGATGCGCCCGCCGGAGATGCGGCGCAATGATTTCGACATGCTGACAAATTTGGGCGTCAGCCCGGAAATGGGATGGAATCGCGCAGCTTGAGCCACTTTTTTCGACTTGCAGCTGTTCTTCTAACCTTGACCCTTTTTTGCGCGAGTGGTTTGAGCGCGCAGTCTGGAACCGGCACCGTTCGCGGCCAAGTGACCGACCCATCGGGTGCAGCTGTGCCCAATGCCATGGTGCAAGTGACCAGCGACACGGGGCAGTCATCGACCACGAAGAGCGGCCGCGACGGAGCCTATGAAGTGAACGCGCTGGCGCCGGGAAAGTACACGGTGAAAGCCGATGCAAAGGGTTTTCAGGAATATCAGAGCGCAGAAGTTCAAGTCGCCGCTGGGCAGATCCAGAAGCTCGACCTGCCGCTTGCGCTTGAGATAGAACAGCAAAAGGTTGAGGTGACAGCGGAAGGGGGAGCGCAGCTCAGCGTGAGCCCCGATAGCAATGCCGGCGCGATTGTGCTATCGGGAAAAGACCTCGACCAACTCTCGGACGACCCGGATCAGTTACAGTCGGACTTGGAAGCATTGGCCGGCCCATCCGTCGGGCCAAATGGCGGGCAGATGTATATCGATGGGTTCACCGCTGGTCAACTGCCGCCCAAATCCTCGATTCGCGAGATTCGCATCAATCAAAATCCTTTCTCGGCGGAATACGACAAGCTCGGATACGGCAGAATCGAAATTTTCACGAAGCCCGGAACGGACCAGCTTCACGGGCAATTCACGGTGATCGGCAACGACTCGGCTTTCAACTCGCGCAGCCCTTTTCTGGGAACAGCTACCTTGCCGGGCTACGATACGGTTCAATTCAACGGAAGCATCGGCGGACCGCTGAGCAAGAAGGCGTCATTCACCCTCGACGGACAGTACCGGGACATAAATAACGTCGCGGTGGTGAGCGCACAGCTTGAACCGTTGCCTGCGCCGCTGCTCACGGAAGCGGTTCCGACCCCGCGCACTCGCATAAATTTCGCGCCACGCCTCGACTATCAGCTGAGCACGAACAACACGCTTACGATTCGCTATCAATATTACCGGGACAACCAGACCAACGATGCGGTCGGGCAGTACACGCTGCCCTCAGAAGGGTATGACATTCTCACGACGGAGCAAACCCTGCAGGTGAGCGATACGCAAGTCTTTGGCTCGAGAATTGTCAACGAGACGCGATTTCAATTCCTCCGCGATGGGAGCGTTCAGACGCCGCAGAGCACGGCCCCTACGG
>Ga0187864_10001985_pt1 | contig 18483 bp, 11 predicted proteins | sample June2016WEW_11_4_FD_132985 | JGI IMG/M metagenome (GOLD analysis project Ga0187864, IMG submission 132985) | Peatland microbial communities from SPRUCE experiment site at the Marcell Experimental Forest, Minnesota, USA - June2016WEW_11_40 | ecosystem: Environmental > Terrestrial > Soil >...
TATGGGGGCAATCGCAGTGGTTCATGCGCATGAACTGGTTCGATTCGGAGGTTGGACCGAACGAGGGGTGGGTCAGTTTAACTAAGCAGAGGTGGGTCAATTCTGGTCAGCGGCAACGGGGTGTTCGGGGCCGTTCACTTTGCGGCTGAGCGCCAACACCTCCTCCCGCAGCTTCAGGGCCTCGTCCCGACGGCCGTCCGCCCTGTAGGAATACGCCATTGCATCCATCGCGGAAATCGTCTGGGTGTGTTCGGGGCCATTCACTTTGCGGCTGAGCGCCAACACCTCCTCCCGCAGCTTCGTGGACTCGTCCAGCCGACGAGCCTCCTGGTAGAAAGCCGACAAGGTCATCATAGCCCAAAGTGCGTTTGGGTTTTCCGGGCCCGTTGCCTTGCGGTAGCGAGCCACCACTTCTTCCTCCAGCTTGAGCGCCTCGCCGTGGCGGCCGGCCAAATCGTAAGAGCTGGCCAGACGGTGCATGGCCAGGAGCGTATCGAGGTTTTCCGGGCCCGAGACGGTGAGGTGGTAAGTTTGAACCTTCTCCTCCAGCGCGATGGCCTCGGGGTACAGACCCAGCGTGTGGTAGGTCCAGCCCAGGGTGGCCTGGAGATTGGCCCGCCGCGCGGGCTGGTCGGCCAGGTCGGTTTCCAGCTTCCTGGCTGCCGTTCCGAGAGTTTCGGCGACGGTGATGGTGCGACCGTCGCGCGAAGGGTCCGGGCTTTGGAACACTTCGGTCAGGAATTGTGAGATTGCCTCGGACTCGGCGAGGCGTTGTTTGGCCAGCGTCTCCGCGGCTTGCGCCCGCTCGGCCTCACTCTTGGCATTTCTTGACTCGGCCTCCGCTTCGTTCCGCAACCGAGTTTGCTCGTGTTCGGCCCGGAGCGCGCGTTGCGCCTGCCAGGCACTGATGCCAGTGGCGGCCACAAGCACCGCAGCCATCAGCGCGACGGCGGCGAAGACGGTCTTGTTGCGCCGCCAGGCCTTTTGCAGCCGATAGGCGGCGCTCGGCGGACGGGCCAACACCGGCTCGTTGTTCAGGTGTCGCTTGAGATCAAACGCCAGCCCATTGGCCGTCTCGTAGCGCCGCGTGCGGTCCTTTTCCAGGCACTTCATGACGATCCAATCCAGATCGCCCTTGAGCAAATGGATCAATTTCGGCGCTTCGAGCGCACGCCGTTTGGCCGTGGTCGTCAACTCCTCACCGTGCAGCGCGGCCAGGCGCGTGCTCGGACGGACTGGTTCCTGCTCGCGAATCGTCTTGCGCATCGCGTCAATGCCCTTCGACATGAGTTCGTTCGCATCAAACGGCGTGCGGCCCGCCAGCAGTTCGTAGAGCAACACGCCCAGGCTGTAGATGTCACTGCGCGTATCAATGTCCAGCCCGCTCATCTCCGCCTGCTCGGGACTCATATACGCCGGCGTCCCGATAAACTGGTTCAACTGCGTATAAATCGTCGCGTCCGTCAACCGGCCTTCTGTCGCTTTGGCGATGCCGAAATCAATCACCTTGGGCACCGGCACGCCGTCGTGCAGCGCGACGAGGATGTTCGACGGCTTGATGTCGCGGTGGATGATGCCCTTCTGGTGCGCGTGCTGGATCGCCTGGCAAACTTTGATGAACAGGTTGAGCCGTTCCTGCGTGGCGAGGTTATTCTGGTCGCAGTAGTCGGTGATGCGGATGCCCCGCACCAGTTCCATGACGAAATAAGGGCGGCCCGTCTCCGTGCTCCCTGCATCGAGCACCTTGGCGATGTTGGGGTGATCCATCATGGCCAGCGCCTGTCGCTCCGCCTCGAACCGGGCCACGACCGCCTTGGTATCCATCCCTAGCTTGATGACCTTGAGCGCCACCCGCCGTCGCACCGGCTCGGTCTGCTCGGCTACGTACACCACGCCGCAACCGCCTTCGCCCACCTTCTCCAGAACTTTGTAGCGCCCGATGGTCCGACCCACAGCTTCGTCCGCTGGCTCGTCGGCGAAGTCCAGCTTGATGGTTGCTTTCACGGTGGCCGCATCGACGCCATCGGCCAACACCTCCTTCGGTTGGTCGTGCGCGGCGAGCAGCCTCTCCAGCCGCTCGCGCAGCGCCAAATCTCCGCCGCACGCCCCGTCCAGGAAGACAGCGCGTTCCACAGCCGGTCGCGCCCGCGCCTGGCGGATAATCCATTCTTCTCGAATCTCAGAAGGAGTCATGGGCACTATGAGATACTATTACCTCATCCTGCCGCATTTGGAAGAGCGAAAAATTGCCAGGCCCCAGGCCCCATTTCCTGGCAAAACGCCCGGATCACGCGGCCAGTCGGGATAATGTTTTTGCCGAAGGCTGTGGCCGGAGCGCCACCAGTTGTTGGGCTGATGCCGGAGTAATCTCAACTCCGTGCCATCCTGCCGACGCATCCACCAAGACCGCAAATAACAAACTCAGGCCGGAACGTTCGCTCATGAACCGCGGGACGACTTTGGACCGCCGACGGCCTTCGCCAAATAAACGCTCCAATAAATTCGTCGTTCGGATGCGCTTCCGGTGGCTTTCCGGAAACCGCAGCGTGGTCAAGACCTCCTCCAGATCGATGGCCAGGCATTTCATGGCCTCGGGATATTCCTGCTCATACATCGCCACAACAGCTTGCGCTCGCTCCAGACCCGCCTTGTGCGTCTGAGCCGTGAACGCTTTCTGGATCAGCTTCTTGAGCCCCGGCCGAGCTTTCTCCGGCAGTTTGCACAGGATGTTCCGCATCCGGTGAACCTGACACCGTTGCACCCAGGACCCCGGAAAACAGTCCCGCACCGCCTTGCGCAGCCCGCTGTTGCCGTCGATGATGGCCAGCAGCGGCTCGGCCAGTCCGCGTTGCTTCAAGTCCTGGAAGAAGCTCTTCCAGCAAACGGTGCTCTCCTTGTCCCCGACCGCCAGATGCAAAAGCACCTTCTTGCCGTCCTCGCGAATCCCGTAGGCGCACAGCACCGCCACCGCTTTCTGATCTTCCGGCCGCAATCGCAGGTAAATCCCATCGCAGAACAGATACAGGATCCTGTGCTCGGTCGGATCCCGGTTCTGCCACTGCTCGAAGTCCTTCTTCAGTTGCCCGCACAACGTGCTAACCGTGCTCTTGCTCACCCCCTCCACCTCCAGCGTGTCGGTCAGGGCGGCTTCAATGTCCCGTGTCGAGAGTCCTTTCACATAAAGCTGCGGGATCAGGGCAGCCAGCTTGTCACTCCGCCGAACAAGCGCTCGGAGCCACACGCTGTCAAAGGCTTTAATTGTGTCACGGACTTGCGGCATTTTCAAATGCAGGGGACCCTCGGCGGTCTGGACCTGCTTGTCCTCGTAGCCGTTGCGATAGCCCTGGAGAACCCCATCCCCACTGCGTTGGTAGTGGTCGCGCCCCAGGAACTCGGTCACTTCGAGTTCGACGGCTTTCTGGAGCATCAGTTGAGCGGCCAGGCGGATGGATTCGGAGAGCGGAGCCTTTCGGGTGGACGGGCTGAGGAACTGTTCTTCGAGAGTTTGGCTGGGAAGTTGGCGTTTCATGATTGTCTTTCGCTTTCTGTTTTGCCGGCGCAGTTGGAGTCTGCACCTAGTGGTTTTTACAGGAAGCTTAGGACATCACCCATATCCCGGATCTGCAACGAGTGAGCAACGAAGCCAGCGGGCAAAAGGACCAGCCAGAATGCGAAGTTATTCTTGCGCGGCCCCTACCGCTCCCGCAGCCCTGCCACCAGGGCGGCTGCCCGGTTGACGAGCAGGTCCTCGATGCTGGTCCGGAACGGGCCGTAGAGGCCGTAGTAAATGAGCGAGGACTCCGCTTCGTAGCCGCCTTCCTTGAGGAGGCGCACCGACGGTATGTAGCACGGGACTTCGTAGGCATAGCCGACCATCCAGGGATGATCTTGGGCCAGCACCCGCTTGAGCCGGCGTGAATAATCCACCACCACTTCGCCGCCCATCAGAACGAACGTCAGGTCATCGCCCAGACGCAAGGCGGCCAGCGGCAGTTTCACCGAGCGTGGCAAGGGTTGGCCCGCGTCGAGGCATTTGAGGTAGAGCTCCGCGCGCTGCCTCAGCCCCGACTCCTGGCTCCGCGAATCCTTCTCCAACTGCGCGCGCGCGGGCGGGTCCGCCAGGGGCAGTTCCACCTCGTCGTAGGCCAGCTTGAAGCCGCCGCGCACGCGGCGCATCGGGCGGTCCAGCACGCCGATGACCGCCCCGGCCATCTCAAGGCCGTGCCGTTTGGCCTCGAGCAACTGGCCGTGCGGGCGAGGATTGGAGTCACCCCCAAACCCGGTCAGGTAGAGGGCCGCGGCCCCGGGTTGGTTTGCCTCCAGGAGCCGGCAGGCGTAGCCCATGTAATCGCCCGAGACGGTGTACCAATCGTCGCCGCTCTGGACGCTGGTGCCGTGACAGGCATAGCCGAAGAGGATGGCGCGAGTGGCGCCGTCGGTTCCCTTGACGCGCAGCACCGGCACATCCCAGTCCACCGGGCCGTCCAGGTTCTCGCCAAAATCCACCCTGTCGCCATGATAAACGCGCCGGTTCACGGCGAAGGTGGCGCGCCCGGAACCGTACTCAAGCAACGCCGGCTTGAGGTCCCCGAGCGCCGCCCCCGCCACTTCCACCAGCTTGGCCTGGAGCGACCGGGAATACTTCGCGGTGGATTCCCGGTCTTCCGGCGACCCCAGAGGCATCCCGACCAGGGTCCCGCTCAGCATCGGCGCCGAGTGAGTGTGACTCGAGACGATCGCAACCGCGCCGCGCCCCAGGTGGAGCGTGTCCGCCAGGTGCTCGAGGACCGGCTGCGTGAACGCATGGCTCACCTCGCAATTGTCCAGCGCCACGAACACGAATCGCTCGCCGGACGGATTCCTCAAGGCCATCGCCCGGACGCGCAACGGCAGGTCCACCTTGTCCGCCGCCCGCTTGCGCCCCTCGTAGCCCGCCAGGCGAATCGGCAGCTCCGGCGTGACATCGCGCGAGGCCACGCCCACCTCGAGCGCCGGGGATTCAGCGGTCACTCCCGCCAAGGTGGAACAGAGCAAGAACACGGTGAGCAAGCAACAAGAGGCAGTTTTCATTTCGGCTCTTTTGTAATGCGCGCCCCGGCCCTGTGTCAAGAACGAGAGGGACGAGGGCCGAGGGGCGAGGGACGAGGGAACGAAGCGCTGCCCCTCGTCACTCGCCCCCCGACACTCGACCCTCGCCCCCCGACCCTCGGATGCCGGCTCGCCTCTTGTGATGGCAGATAGAGATTTCTGAGGGCAGGTATTGCGCCGGTGTCGGATTTGTGTGAGAGTGGCGGAGCAGCAAACCCAAAACATCGCGCTGCACGAGACATCTGACTCAGAGTGTTCGGAAACCGGCAGGAAGCACTACCATGAAAACCAAGACCCCAATCGCGTGTTTCGCCCTGATTCTCTCGCTCGCCGCCCCGGCCTGCGCCGGCGTGGAGACCAACGTGGCCCCCAGCGGCGTCACCATCCAAAGCAGCGGCTCCTTGAACGCTTTCACCACTGCGTCCAGGGTGATTGACGGGCTGACCAACGAGGGCCCCACTGGCGCGTCCGGTTATTGGCTCGCCCCGGCCGGGAAGACCACTGGCTATTTCATCCTGGACCTCATGGGCGAGTACCCCGTCACGTCGGTCGCGTTGTACAATACGCATGGGGGCAACACCGAGGACAGCGGCACGGCGAAGTTTGCCGTCAGCGCCAGCGACACGGTGGGCCCGGCCGTCGTCGGCCTCGATCGCTATTACCCGTTTAACGGGAACCTCAACGACTACTCGACCAATGCCGTGAACGCAGTCGAGGTCGATCCCTCTTTTAATGTGACGACTGCGGTCTATAGCAACCTCGTCCCGGCGTCCGTCAAGGGTTTGACCGAGTCGCTCTCCCTGTCGGGATATGGCGAGAGCGTCGAAATCGTCGATCCTGCCGGCTTCGTGCAACCGACTGTTTACTCCTACGCGATGTGGGTCGAGTGCCAGACGAATTATTGGGGGTTTCTGCAAGCAACGAGCTTCATCCTCCGCACGGCCAAGCAGGGCAATGAAAGGAGCACTTGGTCGCACCAGCTCCGGTTGAACGCGGCCATGAACTTTGAGGCCTATACGTATGACGGTGCGCTGAAGACGGTCTCAGGCACCACCGTGGTCCAACCCAATGTCTGGTACCACGTGGCGGTCACGGCCCAGAACGGCGGCATGATGCATTTGTATGTCAACGGGGTGGAAGAGGGCACGCCGGTGGCTATCGCGACGCTCTGGCAAGGCGGTGGCATGACCGAGATTGGGACCGGTTCCGGCGGTGGTTTCCAGCCCTCCTCGGAGCTCCTCTCCGACGTGGGCATCTGGTACAGCCTCTTAAGCCCTGCCGACATCGCGAGTTTGGCCACGGGACAACCCCCCACGGCCATCGGCGCCGCCGCCGGCCTGACCCTGATTAATCCCAAGGCCGTGGTCTCAGGCACCCTCAGCAATGTCACCGGCCAAACCAATATAACGCCCAATGTCTATAACCTCTCCATACCGGTGACGGCCCGTTATTGGCGCTTTGACGCGCTGAGTTGCGAATACACTCCGGCGGCAACGAACAGCGTCGGTTTGGATGAGATACAACTCTTTGCCAACGTGTCAGTGCCGGCGCTGGCCTCAATGCCGGCGGTCGAGTTGAACTGGCCTGCCAATCCGTTCGCGGCGGCCCCGCTCACCAGCACGAATCTGCTTTCTGCGAATTGGGTCCCGGTGTCCCCCGCGCCAACCCTTACGGGCACCAACTTCACGGTCTTCCAGACGGCGACCAATGCCGCCGCGTTCTACCAGATGCCCGGGCCGGCCAACGGGGCGGCGATCAGCACCAACGTGGCGATGGGCGGGAACATCATCTATGCCAGCAGCTACTACACCAGCCCCAGTTTCCTTCCCAGTCACGTCATTGATGGCGTTACCGACGAGAGCACGAACGCCTGCCCGATGCCCAATCCGAGCTACTGGCTGGCTGTGGATGGCGACACCAACGCCAGTTTCATCCTGGATCTGCAACGCAGCTACTCCATCACTTCCGTCTCGCTCTTCAATACTCACAACGGCCAATGCGATGACCGCGGCACGGCCCAGTTCGAGCTCAACGCCATTGACGGCATAACCACCAACCAGGTTCAGGCCGAGGCCGTCGATCGGTACTACCCATTCGATGGAGACCTGACGGACCACTCCGGGAACAATGTCAACGCGGTGCTCCTGGACGGCCCCAACGGGAGTGTCATCTCCGGAACCTACAGCGCCAACGTCCCTGCCGTTTTGGGCGGGGGGGAGAGCATTGTTCTCTCTCAAAATGGCGACCGGATTGAGATCGACGATTACACCAACGCCACCACGGGCCTCTCGCTTGAGCCCACGGCTTATTCAATTTCCCTCTGGATCAACCTCTCGAACGTAGGGGAAGCCACCAGCATCATCGTTCGCACCGACGGTTCCGGCTCGGAATCCAACACCTACTCCCACCAGATTCGGATGCTGCCATCGGGGCAGTTCGAGACCTACCTGTGGATTGGCAGCCCGGCGACGGTTATCGGGACGACCGTGGCGCAGCCCAACACCTGGTATCATGTGGTGGCCACCGCGCAAAACGGCGATTGGATGCATCTCTACGTCAACGGCAAGGAAGAGGGCGCGCCGGCCCCGGTGGGGACCATGTGGAACGGCGGCGACCGCTGGACGCTCGGCACCGGCTCGGGCGACGGCACGGGCGTGGTTCCCGGCTTTGTTGGACTGGCGGGAGACGTGGACAGCCTTGGCATCTGGTTCAGCGTCATCTCCGCCGAGCAGGTCCAGGCCTTGTACACGGGCACCAAACCGACCGCGATAGCCGGGACCACCAATGTCGTCGTGTATCCCAACCCGCGTTCGGTCGCTGCCGGCACACTCAGCGACGTGGTTGGCGAGTACCAAATCATCCCCGATGTCTTCCCGGTGTCCCCTCCCGTCACCGCCCGTTATCTCCGGTTCCAGGCGCTCTCGAGCATCGCCCCCACCGGCTACATTGGACTCAATGAAATCCAGGTTTATGCCGAGGCCGGGGCGCCCAGGCAATCCATTTCCCACGCCGTGCTGCTGACCTGGCCCTACAGTCCATTTAGCCTGGTTTTGCAGTCCAGCCCGGATGCGGCCACCTGGACGACGGTGCCCGCCCAGCCAACCTTGGTTGGACTCACCTGGCAGATATTCCAGCCGGCCGGCCTCTACTATCGGCTCAGCGCGCCGTGACCAGAGGTCCGTCGCCTGCTTGGTTTTCGACCGCTTCGTCCAGCGGCTCAGGCCTCTCTGCGGCGCCAAATTCCATGAGCGTCTGCGCGTCGTTTGGTTCTGCGGTGTTGGCGCGCGCGGGCGCGTTTTTTTTTAGGCCCAGGAGCGGCTCCAGCTCGGTCTTGGTCTTCCTCCGGGTGAAAGCCTGGCGGAGCGCGTCGAAGAAGACCAGCGCCCAGTTATCCTTCTGGAAGTGCTCGCTAAACAGCGGAGACTTCATTTTGCGGTCAAAATCCTTATCCCGCTCTTCAGGAATGACCATTGTTTTGGGGACCGCCGCCGGGAGGTTTGAGCCGCGTTGAAGTGCGCTGGTCATGGTCGGGGTACATTCCACCTCAAATGCGCGAACCACACGCTCGCCATCTAGCCAGAGCAAATCCATGTCGAGCACGGGCCGCAGGTTCTTGACGCCGTCCAGTGCGGCCGGCTTGCCTGCCACCAGGTCGCCGAGCCGGACCTCCTCCACAAGACCGCCGGCCGACTCGTGTTGTTCGCGTTGACCGATCCAGATAGCGTGGCCGCGCGCGAGGCCGATCTTCGCGAGTATGGCGATTAGCTCGCTGTGGCGTGAGAGATGAATCCGGATTTCCTCTTTCAGCATCCAGGCGCCACCGCTGACCTTCCGGCCATACAGTTGCAGCGCCTCGGTGATGCTGGTGCTGTCCGAGGTGAGTGAATTGGGAAACTCGCGGGCGACCGTGTCCCAAACCTCGGTGAAAGTGACCCTCCCCTTCTCGTGCAGGCAGCGAAAAACCGTCTCTTCGACCCGCTCGGTGAGCGGCACGGCCTCGAGGCGCGCGGCGAATGCTTTGTCTGCGAACCACCACAGCTTGCCTGTGGCGGCGCCGAGTTTCGCCTCCACGAAGTCGAACTCGCGGCCGATGCTCTCTTCGAGGACGGTCTTGACATCCAGGCCCGTTTGCAGTGTGCCGAACAATCCGCGCTTGGCGAGGACCGGGTCCACCTGGTTCATCAGGATAGTGTAGGGTGTCGGTTCCGCGCGGCTGGCAATGACCTCGCGGCACGTCTCGATGACGATGCGGCGGAACCGCTCCTCGCTGACCTCCTCCATCGGCCGCGCGGGCCGGGCGGTCTTGAGGAAGCGGAGGTAGAAGTCGCCTTGCGCGCTGCCGAACGGTTGCAACATCGCTTTGGCCGACACCTGGCCGAGCGGTTGGTGGTGAATATGTTCGTAATCGAAGCCCGAAAACACCCCGGCCCGGACCGTCGCGTTGCGGACCTTAAAGGTCGGGTTATGGAAGGTAAGCGTGAGACAGTGTTCGGGCCGCAGCACCTTGTAAAAACCCTGGAAGCTGTTGTTGAGGAGCGCATGATACACCTCGAATGGCTTCCTCTGACGCTCGTTGCGCACAACCTCGCGCGCAACGAGCCTCTCGGTGTACCGGAAATCCTCCTTCAGCCAGGCATTCCAGAGGTAAGAGAGCTCGCCGTATTGGATGGAGGCATCGTAAGGCGGGTCGGTGAAAATGTAATCGACGCACCCCTCGGGCATCTTCTTCATTAACTCCACACAGTCATCGGTGACGACTGCGATGTCGGCCTCGCCGTCGAGCACTTTGCGCCAATCGTCGGTCAGCCTCACATCGCCCAGCGCTTGGTTGGACTCATTCTTGGCGTGGATGAGGCCCTGGTGGCCAACAACGGCGCTCTCGAATTTGTCCCACACATTTGCCTCCAGAAACCGCTTCGCTGACCAGTAGCTTTGCTGCGTCCAGGTGGAGCTGAATGCCGTTTGATGGTTGCCCTCGCCTGGCTCAAGGGCCGGGCACATCCGCGTGCATAGATGGATCATTGAGGTAAAAGCGCCGAGCAAAAACTTCCGCAGTTGCGGCCGACTCTCCTGTTCAATGGCGTCATAAAGCATGGCCGCGGCCCGCAAGTTGCGCTTGGTGAGGAGTTGGTCCAGGGAGTCGTAATGCTGCTTTTCCTTGAACGGTTCGCCGTCCGGGTAGAACAAGCGGTTGCGTGGATACCATTCCTTGATGCGCTGGGCCTCCAGATCGGCGAGTGCATCAAGGTCCTCCTGGCGCGGTTTGCAACCCGTCTCGCAACGGTGTTCGCAGTGAGGGCAGGCCTTGTAGCGAACTTCAACCAGCTCATCGCCCTCGCGGACGAAACAGTCTGCCACCAGAGGTTGGCCGCAACCCAGACAATGGGCGGTGTAGAGCGCGGCAATGCGCCCCCGCACCTGGTCGCGCACGCGCTCGAACGCCTCGCGCAGCTTCAGCACGTTAACCGGACGCAGCGTGAGTTCGGCGATTCGAGCGGCGGCGGGGTTGAGGTCGCACACAATGGCTCGCCGCCGGTTGCGGGCGGCTTCAACCGCAGTGACGCCGCTCCCGGCAAACGGATCGAATATCACCTGATGCGGTTTCGTGTAGGCCTTGATGTGTTCGCCCACTACGTTCCAAGTCTTGCGGGACCAGTACTTGTGCCATACGTACATGGCCGTATGTGGCTCCGGTGGAATCTGCCGGTTGATGTGGTCGAACGCCGGCGGGGTTATCCTGCCGATGCGGCTGCGGGCCAGTTCGGGAGTTTTCATCACCTGTCTCGGGCGACTTCTTTGAGCAGCCTCTGGCAAATCTCAAACGCGGCGGCCAGGCGAATTGCGCGCACAACTTTGATGCCTCTGACCTGCGCGACCTCGGCGAGCGGCCGATCCATCAATCCCGCCAGCGTGCCGTATTTGTCCATGAGCGCGTTCGCGCTGTCGAGCGCCGAGTACCCCCGCCCGCCGCTTCCCAGGAGGATTGCCAGCAGCTCGGCGTCCGAGCAGTGCCCCGCCCCAAGCTCCAGAAGGATTCGTCCCGGTTTCACGCGACGATGAAACAGCAACTCACTCCAACGCGGACTACCGCAACGGTTTGAGGTGCGTGAGCGGTTCGTAGTCCGGAAGCTGGTCCCAGGAAAGTTTCTCGTCGCCGGCGGGGACGTAGCGTTGCGGCAGGCCGAGTTCCTTGAGGATGATGTTCCGCGCCAGCGGGATGCCCACGGTCTTGAAGAAGGCAAGATGGCGATTGAAGCCCTGCCGCCCAAATCCGCAATCGGTCGAGAGCACCAGCTTTTCGGCCGGAATATGTTCGAGGCAACGGCGAATGCGCGCGGCAATGACGTCGGGGAAATCCGCCTGGAGGGTGCGGTGGCTGACGACGCCGACGGCGATTTTCTTCCTGAGCGAGTTCTTGAAGCGGTCAAAGAGGGGCAGTTCCTTGAGGTTGTTCTCGGTGGCCTCGATGGTCCAGACATCGCCCTTGAGGCGTTCGAGGTAAATCTCCATCGAGTTGGCGTAGGACTCGTCGCTAAAGACCTTTTGCATGTTGGGGTTGCCCCAGCAGGTGTGGATCCAGACTTCAACGCCCTCCAGTCCATCGACCTCGCGGTTGAAAGCGGCCACAAGGAAGTCGAGAAATTCCTTTTGGTCCGGATTGTAGCGGGCCATGAAATGGAGGGTAGGCTCCTCGATTTGGATGACTTGGCAGCCGGAGGCGGCGAGTTGGCGCAATTCACGGTTCATCGCCTCGGCCATGTCCCAGATGAGCTGCTTCTTGTCGTCCAGGCTGTAACCCGGGGTGTGGCTATCGAGAAAGAAGGCCAGCACCTGCGCCGAGCAAGTGCCGAACTTCACCGGTTTGCCGGCCGCGGCGGCGGCCTGCTGTGCCACGCGCCAGATCTTGGCGTACTCCAGCGGGTTCTTCGGGTCGTGTTCGACCTTGCCGACGACCCGGGGCCAGCGCCAGGTTTTGTAGATCGAATCGAGCATGGTGCCCACGGGGTAGGAGAGGAGGGGAGAGCGGGTCTTCTCGGTCTGCAGTTCTTCGTGCTCGAGCCCCTTCCACCGCTGGAGCGGATAATGGTGCCAGGAGCGGCCGGCCACGTCTTCATCCAGGTGGTAGTCGCCCGTGGTCAGAATGTCCAGGCCGGCGCGGGCTTGTTCGGAAACCACTGTGGCATGGGCGTCGGTGAATTGCTCCCGGAACCACGGATCCATCATGGCGGTGTCCAGGGGACGGCCCCAGAGGTTCACGTTGTACCAGCGCGGACGCGGCCAGGAGCCGGTCACGGTGGCGGGCAATATCAGGTCTCGGGTAGCGGTAAAGGCCATAAGCGTTGTCCTTTCATCTGCTTAAACCCATGCCACAGGATTACCATGCGGGCAAGTGGCTTTCCGCGCTGGTTCACTTTATCTCTCGAAAGCAATAGAGCTGGGTCAGTGTGCGTATGACCAGGCGGCCGCCGGCAATCGCCGGGGTGGCCATGCACATCTCGTCGAGGGAGTTTGTGCGGAGCAGCTTGTATTCGGGGCCGGCCTGGAAGACGAAGGTGTCCCCGTCTTCGCTCAGCGCGAAGATTCTCCCATTCGCCGCCCAGGGTGAGGCGGTGAAGGAGGTGGCGCCCTCACGGATGCGCTGCTTCTGATAGACCTGCCGGCCGGTGCGGGCGTCGTGGCAACTCAGGAAGCCGAAGTCGAAGAGCACATAAAAGTAGTCCCCGTAGAGCAAGGGCGAGGGATTGTAAGGCCCGGCGGCGGGCTGATACCAGGCGATGAACTGGTTGTTGGTCTCGCCGGGCTTGAGGGAGATGTCGCCGGAGGCGCCCGGTTTGATGGCGAAGACGGGCCGGACTTTGTCTGCGACGAAGCCGGAGGAGACGTAGAGGAGGCCGGAGTTGGAGAAGGGCGTCGGGATGTCAATCGAGGACATGCCGCCCAGTTCCCAGAGCAGTTTGCCCTCGAGGTCGTAGGAGCGGACCCGCCTGGTGCCGGAGGTGATCAATTCGGTTCGCTGCCCGTTGCGCCAAACGCAAGGGGTGGCCCAGTTGCTCTTCTCGTCGCGTTCGACGCGCCAGAGCTGGCGGCCGGTCTTGGCCTCGAGGGCCACGGCGAAGGATGCTTCGTCATTGTCACAGACGAGGAACAGGCGGCCGTCGCAGAGCACGGGCGACGCGGCGGGGCCCCAACCGCTGCGGGTCTTGACGGGCGGCCAGTGGGTGGACCAGAGACTCCGGCCCTCCAGGTCGTAGCAGAACAAGCCGACGTTGCCGAAGTAAGCATAGACGCGCTCCCCGTCGGTCACCGGCGTCGCGGACGCGTAGGTGTTCTTCAGGTGGAGTGGATTCGGGGGTGTGCCGCGGTGCGCCTCCTGGCGCCATAATTCGCGGCCGGACGTGAGATCGAAGCCCAGGACGAGCCAGCGATGCTCGGCCTTGGGAATCTCCTTGCGCTCGCCGCCCAGGTAGAGGCCCTTCTTGGCCGGCTCGACCTCACCCTCGCTCACGACCGTGGTGACAAACACGCGCTCGCCCCAAACGATTGGCGAGGACCAGCCGCGCCCGGGCACTTCGGCCTTCCAGGCGACATTCTCGTTGGTGCTCCAGCGCTCGGGCAGGCCAGGATGGTCGGCGACCCCCAGCCCGCCGGGTCCGCGGAACTGCGGCCAGTTTGCAGCCGGAGCTGTGCTGCCGGCTGAGGCCGGCGTTCCGAGCGCGTCGGCCCCGGCCGCTTGTGCCGCCGCGAGCAAGAGGAGCGTTCCGGCAAGGGGCGGCCCCTTGGCGATTGAGGAGACCATCGTTCGCAACAGGCGGCTCACGTCGGCGAGATTCATGCACAGAGCATTGGCTACTTGGAAGGGAGTAGCAAGGAGAACCTGCTAGTCGACCAGGTCCTTCAATGACTGGACGCGCGCCTGAATATGCCGGAGGATGGGCGTGGCTCGGGCGACGGCGTTCTGTTCGGTCTGGCCTGGGAAGCTTTTCATGATCACTTTGGCCGCGGCGACCAGGTCCCCATTGCGGTCCCGCAACGGCAGGGTGACCGAGACCGAAGCCCCGTCCCTGCCGTAATAAACCAGGCCCTCGGTAAGGACATCCAACTCGGCCTTGGCGCCCGGATGACCGATTTCGCTCGGGTCCACGCTGCCCACCAGGCGGGTGGTCTTTGAGTCGGCCCCGAGCACAAAGAGCTTCAGACCGAGCAGCTTCGAATACTTCCTGACCGTGTCCCGCACAATCGCCTGGGCCGGATTCTCCAGGGGAGTATAGACAATCCGGGTATTGGCGAAGTAGCTGACCGAATCGGACTTGGTCCAGAAGCCGATCTTGCCCTTGGCGAAGTTGTCCTGGAGCATTCGCAGGATGATAGGCTTGCCGTCCAGCGAACAGGTCACCTGGCTGCCTTTGCACTCGACCGACAATTCGTGCCAGACTCCGTTGGTGATGACCACCCTCGACCCAATCGGGCCGATGAGGTCCCCGTTGACGAATTTGAAAAAGTAGAACGTGCCTCCCAACCCGCTCGCGCGGACATAGTAATAGTTCTTCTCGTCCTGGATGCGAAACGCCAGCCCCGCCATCTGCTCGGTTTGCCCGCTCACCAGCTTGAAGCTCGTCGTCAGGGTGAAATCGCCGAAAACATCGTCGTCGAACACCAGCAACGGATAATGGTCATCCGTGCCATCCTGGGAGACTTGGGCCAGCACGGCTTGCTTGGCCACGTGGGGGGCCTGCGGATTGAGCGGCGGCAGCAGTGGCGCCACGTCATCCAGGAGCACTTTCCACTGCCCCGGCTTGCCCTGCCCGGTGACGGTGCTTCGAAAGCCGGGCGGGACCTGGCCCTCCCTGGCCTCACCGAAATCAAATGTGCGCTCGGCCCCCGCCGCAGCCTGGACCAGGAGCGCCCACAGAGCGCCAGCCGCAAGGCACAGGAAGACAAGTTGATTTCGCATCGCGGCAGAGGATAGCACAAGCAGTGTGGCGGCGAAATCCTGAAATCCGAAATCCGAAGGCCCGAAATCCGAAGGAAATCCGAAGCCCGAAGCCCGAAATCCGAAGCCCGCAGCCGATCCCTCATTCGGAATGGTCGCTGCGCGATACGGAAGCGCCTATGGGCTCAGTATTGAATGCGGGGCCGATGCCGGCAAGCCTTGCGATCTCCGCCTTCGGATTTCCTTCGGATTTCGTGCCTTCGGGTTTCGGCCTTCGCCCTTCGGCGTCACAGTTTCCAAATCATGTCGGCGACCGTTCGGTTGGCGGGGATGAAGGGCAGCACGTGTTCGGTGTAGGGGACGATAATGTCGAGCACGTAAGGCCCGTCGGCATCGAGCATGCGCTGCATGGCTGCGCGGAGGTCGCTTTTGTACATCACGCGTTCGGCCTGCACGTTGAAGCTCTTGCACATGGCGACGTAGTCGGGATAGATCTGCTGGCGGTTTTCGGGGTCGCCCAGATAGGTGTGGCCCCGGTTGCCGGCGTAGAAGCGGTCTTCCCACTGCATCACCATGCCAAGGTGCTGGTTGTTGAGGATGAGCGCCTTGGCGGCGATCTTCTCGATGTGCGCGGTGGCCAGCTCCTGCACGTTCATCAGGAACGAGCCGTCGCCATCGATATCTACCACCTGTCGGGTCGGGAAGGCCACCTTGGCCCCCAGGGCGGCCGGGTAGCCGTAGCCCATGGCGCCCAGGCCGGCGCTGGTCAGAAGCTGGCGCGGATACTTGAACTTGTAGTACTGCGCGCTCCACATCTGGTGCTGGCCCACCCCGGTGGTGATAATCGCCTCGCCCCGGGTCAGTTGGTAGAGCATCTCGATGGCCATCTGCGGGAGGATGACCTCGCTTTCCCTCCCCTTGAGATGGTCGCGCATGTGTTGGGATTCGACCACTTCCTCCGTCACCACGTAGCCAAAGGGCGCCTTGGCTTTCCAGGCCGCCAACTGTTCGTGCCACGCGCCGAACCTTTTTGCAATGGGCCGTTCCTTGATCATCTCCACCAGCCGGCCAAGGGCGTACTTCACGTCGCTGACAATCGGCAGGTTGACCACCTTGTTCTTGTTGAGTTCAGAGGCATCGATGTCGATATGGACGATTGTGCCGCTTTCGCAGAATTTGTCCACTTTGCCGGTCACGCGGTCGTCGAAACGCACGCCCAAGGCCAGGAGCAGATCGGCGCCCGGGGCGATCCTCTTGACCGGCTCGGCCGGGTTCTTGCGGGGCTCATATTCGCCGTTCACGGCCCAATTGGCAAAGGCAGCCCCGTGCATGCCCAGCCAGCGCAAGGAAAGACAATGATCCTCGGGAAAGACCCCGCAGCCCATGATGGTGGTCGTCACTGGAATCTGGGCGGCCAGCGCGAACTGGCGCAGTTCCTCGCTGGCGTTGCCGGTGATGATCCCCCCGCCGACGTACAACACCGGCCGTTCGGACTTTTCGATCAAGCCGATGATCTCATTGAGCTCCAGTTCGCTCGCCCGCCTGTCCGGGTTATAGCCGCGGACCCGGACTTCCCTGGGGAACACCGGCTGGGTGCGGGCCTGCTGGACGTTCTTGGGCACATCGATGAGCACCGGGCCGGGCCGGCCGCTCTGGGCGATATGGAATGCCTCTTTGACGATGCGCGGGATGTCATTGACATCGGTCACCAAGTAGCTGTGCTTCACCACGGGCAGGGTCATGCCGTAGATGTCCGTTTCCTGGAAGGCGCTCTTGCCGATCATCGATTGCGGGACCTGCCCGGTGATGGCCACCAGCGGGACCGAATCCATGTAGGCATCCGCAATTCCGGTCACCAGGTTGGTGGCGCCCGGGCCGCTCGTCGCCATGCACACCCCGGCCCGCCCGGTGGCCCGGGCGTAGCCCTCGGCGGCAAAGGCGCCCCCCTGTTCGTGGCGGGGCAGCACCGTGCGAATCTTCGACCGCGTGAGCGCCTGGTGGATTTCCATGCTCGCGCCGCCCGGGTAGGCGAAAATGGTGTCCACCCCCTCGCGTTCAAGGCAAGCGACGAGGATTTCGCTGCCGGACATCGTGGGGCCGAGTTCCACGTGCTTGCCGGCAGCCTTTTTGGCCGTGGCTGTTGTCTTACTCATAATCTTCTGGCGGTTGCGACTGGCGGCCGCAGGCGCGCAAAAAAAAGCCCACGACCGTTTGCCAGCCGTGGGTTCTTGTCGAAACTCAATTCACCTTCGACAAGCCCCTCCGGCGTCGTCACTTACGACGACCAGCAGCAGAACGACTTGTCGAATACTCGCTAACATCGCGCCTAATTTAGTGAACCGCCCGGATCAAGTCAAGCATGGATTGCGCTTAATCCCAATGCCCGGGCGTCCAGACCCAACCGTTGGGCGTCTTGTTCCAATGTCCCGGCGCCCAGAGGGCATTGGGACGGGGGCGGACCTCCCAGCGGCCCGGCACCCAGAGCCACCGCTGCTCGTGATGCGCCCAATAGCCGGGCACCCAGAAATAGGCCGTGCCGGGGGAAGCCCCGCTGACCTCCGGTTTTGGAGATGGCGGCGCCTCGGCTATCGCCTGGCCGGCAGGCGTCGCACCGGCCTCCCTGCCGCCCGGCGCCGGGGCCGAACACCCCGCCAACCCAAGACCCACAACCGCCGTTAGCGCCAGGAGCCTCCGTCCTGCCGTGCCTCCAATAGTTTTTTTCTCTCTTGCTGACATGCTTGCCTCCCGCGGAATTAGTTACGTGCAGGGGTTCGTTCCCCTTCCAGAGATGCCAAACTACCACATCCGGCGCGGCTTGTGAAGGGCCGGGAAGCATTTTACTGCCTTGGGTGGCAGTTTCTGTTCTTAGTTCCCTGACTTGCGGATTGCCTCCCAGGGGCTGCTCCTCCAATTCCTCAAGGACGTAACCCGGGGTGTAGTTGATCAGGTGTTTGTGCAGGTGGACTTTCGCACAAAATGGGGGGCATATCCGACGGCTCGCACAGTAGTTTAAGCTGCATAGGCCAGGGCTTCCACCATAGGTCGCAGTAACGGCTGAATGATTTTTGAGGGAAGCCGTTGGGATCGTGACCCTGCGAAAATATGTTTGTGCCAGAGGCAGCGACGTAATGCTGCCAAGGCATCTGCAAAGGCCGGACGGGTCTTCTGACGATACCAGGGCCTGAGCGGCAGGCAGGCTCGAGAGGGCTGGGTGTGGAGATACCAAGCCCAGGTCACGGCATACATCCACAAGGCGAAGGCGGACGCTCGCTCTGGTCCCTGGCCTTTCCAGACTTGAGGGTCTTGGCCGCCCAAGTGCTGTTTGACGTTCCTAAAAGTGTCTTCAATGGACCAGCGCCCGCCGTATTGCTCGATGACTTGGGCGGCGGTGGCGGTCAGGTCGGTAGTGAAGTAGAAGTCATCGGGTTCTTTGCCCTCGGGATCGCGACAGATCACCAGTAAGA
>Ga0187864_10001999_pt1 | contig 18427 bp, 18 predicted proteins | sample June2016WEW_11_4_FD_132985 | JGI IMG/M metagenome (GOLD analysis project Ga0187864, IMG submission 132985) | Peatland microbial communities from SPRUCE experiment site at the Marcell Experimental Forest, Minnesota, USA - June2016WEW_11_40 | ecosystem: Environmental > Terrestrial > Soil >...
ATATGGTTTTCATAACAGCCGGGTTGGGCGGCGGCACCGGGACCGGCGGCGCTCCGATCGTGGCGCAGATTTGCAAGGAAATCGGCGCACTCACTGTGGCGGTTGTAACCAAGCCTTTCGTGGTCGAAGGAAAAGTCCGGCTTCGTCATGCGGAAGATGGTCTCAAAGCGCTCCAGGATACGGTGGACACTCTTATCACCATCCCTAACAACCGGCTCCTCTGCCTGGCGGACAAGCGATCCACTTTCCTCGACATGATTAAGCGGGCGGACGACGTGCTGCTCTTCGCCGTAAAGGGCATCTCCGATCTGATAATAAAGCAGGGCTACATTAACGTTGACTTCAACGACGTGAGAACAGTCATGGGAGAAATGGGCCTTGCCCTGATGGGCACCGGCGTCGGGCGCGGCGAGGGCAGGGCCTCGCAGGCCGTTCAGCAGGCGATTTCAAGCCCGCTTCTCGAAGATATTTCGATTCACGGCGCACGCGCAGCCCTCATCAATATCTCGGCCAGCCCTGACCTCGGCATGCATGAATTCGAAGAAGCCCTCTCGATCATTCAAAATGAGGTTACCGACGAAGCCAATATCATCCTGGGCATGGTTATCGACGACAAGATGGAAGATGAGATTCGCGTCACCGTAATCGCAACGGGCATTGGAAAAATCCCTCAGAAAAAAACCGTCGAAGCATCGACGGTCCGGCCCCTGAGAAGAATAAGGCCCGAGGGGATCGTGCCCGTGATCGATTACGACCTTCTCCAGGTGCCCCCGAACGTTCGGCAGAGACTTCCCCTGGGTGAAGCGGCCCAGGGAATGGAACAGATTGAACCCGAACCCGAATCGCAACAACCGCCGTCGAAAAAGAGGACCCTGCTCCAGATGATCACCGGAGGCAGCGGCCGCAGTCACGAAGAAGAAGATCTGAGCATTCCAACTTTTATCAGGAGGCAGGCGGATTAAAGGTATCCGGCTTCCACTCCGGGGCAGAACACAAAGATTGGATAATTCCCACTAAAAATGACCGGAGGTTTGCCGGTCATTTTTATTTCGAAATATCAAATGAACAGAGCGGGAGGACGCGGATATCTTTCCGGTGGGTTTTGACAATTGGTCTATGAGCCTCACCTTATGCTAATGGCGACGCCTCGAAGGACATTCTTCCTACTTGACTTCGCCAATAGTTCCCAGTTTTGGCCTAGTTGGCCTCGAGTGCATTTTGCCGATAGGCGGTGTCGGTGGAAGCCCGAATATCCAGCCCTCAACAGTCTGCACTTTGGTATCGGGTGGCGCAGCATATGAGCCATTGTCAAGAATAATACCGAGCATTGCTAGGAGTCCGACCACCGCATCGAACTTATCTTCGCCACAAGATGAATCCCCACAGCCTTCACCGAGAAGAGCGAGTAAAGATGGCGTTAATGCAATTGGACGTGATTCCGCCCAACCCTGTAAGTCTGGTGACAAGGCGAGGCGGTGAACCTGATTTCGTTTGCTCCAACCTCTTCCGGGCGCTCCAAGTCCAATCTGCACGCAGGCTTCGGCGGGGTAGGTCTCTACGATGACCATATCACACGATCCAAGAATTGTTTTCAGCTCGCCTGCAAAGGGCCAGACCTTTAAGCGAGGTGAGGATTTTTGAACAACCGGGGCGAGGACATCCCGCCAGCCGGTAATAGCGGCCCGACCGACCTGCTTTGCACCTAAGGTCCAGAATAAGCAGCATGCAGCAGACCTTGCCTTAGTTGCACGCTCACAGTCGCGCAGAAGGTCCTTCATCTCCTGGATGCCAAGCGCGTTCAATAGATGTTGCTGAGACTTGCCGCCAGGAGCATAAGGATAGAATGGCCGGTGAGTGCTTATTTCAGACTGGTTCGCAGCAACGTTATAAAAGCTATCCCAGCAGCCTCTTCCAAACTCAATAAGTACATCCATGAAGCTGGTTATTCCCGTCAAATGACAGTAAGTGGATGGAAGTCCGATAGGAAAATCAAAGCCCAGAAGTACGCTTCCTCCATCAGCACGTTCTTGCAGTTGGCGGAGGAGTTCGACTGGAGCGGGAACAGGTTCAGGTTCAGTAACCTGGTAACCGCTCGCTGCATCCAGCCTGGCAACTGCCATCCATCTCTTTTGCGGACTTGAACTCCAGTCAGCATGTGCGACGAGCTTTGGGCGTATCATTCCCCTGAACCTAAATTAATCTGCTGTCATGACATGTGAAGTGGCGCCAGCACCGGGATAACCCGGCGTTTGTACTTTCGGTAAATCCGGAAATCGGCATCGAACGTCATAATCGAACTGCTGTCATGCAATTCAGCCATTCGCACCAGACACGCATCAGCCAGCGACATAGGTACATTCCTGTACTTTCTAAGTAAGATGCTAACAGGAACGATGTGATCTGTCAGACAAAATGAGATATCTAAAACATTCCTTTGCAGCAATTCAAAAACGGAGCTGGCGCCTTCGTCGCATTGCCTGAGTAGAAAACACGCCTCAGAGATGACCGATTCGCAGGTCAACAGGGGCGGTTGAATTTCCGCCCATTGGGCCTCGGCCCAGTCGTGATACTTATCTCGTCCATTAAGAAAAGCAACCAGCGGACCGGTATCCAAGATGACCTGACGTTTCATTTCCCGTAGTGGTCCATGTGTGCCGGATTCGTTGAAAGATCCGGCGGGCCTTGCACACATCCCGCAAGATCACGCGCACGGTCGAGGCAGGAACCAGTACTCTGATTCTTCCCTTTAGAAAGAAATTCTTCAAGGGCTTCGCGCAAGACCTCTGATCTGGTCCCGCCTCTTTTCTTAGCGGCGTACTGGATTTTGGCCAACAAATCATCGGGCAGCTTGATGGAAATCGTTTTCATCGCAACCCTCTAATAATACTGTTTTGCAAATATTGTATTACAACTACTAGCGAAAAACAAGGCGGGGTCTTCATTACCGCTTCTAGCTCCCGCTTCTGCCTCTAAAATAACTCATATCACCATCGGCATAATCAGGCTCAAATACCCCGGATCTTCGGGGGCCATGAAGATGCCGCCGTGGACATCGTCCACCCACTCAAACCTGATTGTAGGGCTTTCCATGACTGAAATGCAGTCCATAACGTACTTGACGTTAAAGGCTACGCTGAAATCTTCACCGTCATAATCGATGTCGATGATGTCGTTGGCGTTTCCGAGTTCCGGATTTCCGGATTCGAGCTCGAGGGAGTTCTTGCTGATGTTGAATTTTACGTGCCTGTAGGTCACGTCGGTTACGACGGCAACCCTCTTCAGGGCCGGGTAAAGCACTTCGCTCGGCACTGTAATTCCAAACGGCCTCTCGGCCGGAATAATCATTTCATATTCCGGGAATTCAGCATCAAGCAGGAGAGTGCTGAGAAATGTGCTGGGGGTCCTGAGCACGAGTGAATTCTCATCCACTCCGATGGTTGCCTCGGTCTCTTTCTCGAGCAATCGGTGAATTTCCTGGACCGCCTTTCGGGGCACTATGATCTCTTTGGCCATTTCAAGCCCCGGAAACGCCGTTGCAGGGACCTCGTAATAGGCAAGCCTGTGCCCGTCGGATGATACGAACCGGAAGTCGTTCTCTTCGGTTGAATGCCACAGAAGCCCAGGCGCGGTAAATGTTTCCTCTTCCATCGGAATGCTGTAGAGTGTCTTTTGGAGCGCACGCCTGAGGACGGCAGTATCGCAACCTGTGAGTGGTAAATCCTGGTAAAGATTTATGTTTGGAAAATCTTCGGCCGGAATGGTGGAAAGCTCGAATCGGGAGCGTCCGGCTTTGACGATCAGCCTGCTGTTGGCCGTTGCTTCGAGAGATATCCTGTCCTGGGGTATTTCGCGAACTATTTCCAGCAGCTTTCGCGCCGATGCCGTAGTTTTGCCCTCAGTACTTACCTGCGCTCCTATTTTTGTCCACAGATTAAGCTCCAGGTCGGTTGCCGAAAACTCTACGGCGCCATCCTCAGAGGCCTTTATCAGGCAGTTATTCAAGATGGGCATCGTGGTTTTTTTTTCGGTAGCGCTCTGGATTCTTTGGAGGACCTGGACAAGGCTTGCCTTTTCCACCTGGAATTTCATGGTATCCCTCGATTCGATGTTTTTATTGTTTTTGTTTTTTTACATAATAAAGATTCACAATATTAATAAGGGGTCCGGCTATTGTCAAAAAGTTTGTTAACCGGTTGAATTTTAAGTAGATACCAGTTAACAATCCATTGACGATTTCTGTGAAAAGTGGGATGATGCTGTTCTGGTGGAATGGTTTTATACATTTTCTCAACAATTCATTAACAGTATATTTACGGAAACTGGCGGAGTTTTGAAGAATCGGTGCGGTGCTCTCATTATTTTTGAAAACTCCGTGTTCTCAGGCGTTGCGATTACCCTTGCCCGGATGTAAGCTGATGGTACAAAATGGCTTTTGCCGGAAAGACTTATAACATGACAATCCCGGAAGAAAAAACGAATATACTTTTAGACGACCTTTTGCGCGCCCGGTCGGAAGGGGCCTTCGTGTCTCCATGTGGAACCGAAGGCGCCCTATGGGAAGGTTTTCCCGAGGGGCCTGAAGAATATCCTTTTGATTTGATTCTGGAATCTTTGCCGAAAGCAGACTGATATGGAGAAGATCGAGCAAATTCTTCTGGCGTTCAAAGATGGCGGCAAGAGTATGCATGAAGTGCTCGAATACCTTGAGAAGCTGCCGTTCGAGGATCTTTGTTTCGCCAAGGTGGACCACCATCGCTGCCTGCGCCGCGGGTTTGCCGAGGTCATCTACGGGGAAGGCAAAACGGCGGATCAGATCGCTGAAATTGCCCAAGCCATGATAAAATTCGGCAGCAACATACTTATTACGAGGGTGGATAAGCAAAAGGCTCAGGCGATTATCGCCCTGATCGGCCCAATGGAATACCACCCGCAGGCTCGATCTCTCACCCTCAAACAGGAGGAGTCCGCCGAACCTCTTCCGCAAGGAACGATTCATGTAATCTGTGCCGGGTCCTCCGATATGGATGTTGCCGAAGAGGCGGCGCTTACTGCCGAGTTTATGGGGAATAAGGTGAAGCGTAACTACGATGTGGGAATCGCGGGGATCCACCGGTTGCTCAGCGCGTGGGAGGAGTTGCGCAAAGGCAGCGTTTACATCGTGGTCGCCGGGATGGAAGGCGCCCTGCCCGGCGTTGTGGCAGGTCTGGTCAAGGGGCCGGTGATTGCCGTTCCGACCAGTGTGGGATATGGGGCGAGTTTTGGCGGTGTCGCGGCCCTGCTGGGGATGCTTAATTCTTGTTCTCCGGGCGTTAGCGTTGTAAACATAGACAATGGTTTCGGGGCCGGATATCTGGCTGCGATAATCAACCGGCAGTCATACGGGCGTGCAGAGCCATAAGTCCGGTTCAAACAAAATGAAAGGAAATGGCGTGGGAAGAGAATACAGGCCGAACGTAAGAGAATCCGCGGTGATATCGAAACTGGATCATCAGAAAGAGTCCCAGCGGTATCACGCCATGAATCAGCTTCGGCACAATATTGACGAGCTGGCCGATAGGATTTCGATGAAGCTGATCGAAGAACGTCTGATCGAGACCATCAGTAAGGGGGACCTGCAGGACCAGATTCAATTGGCCCTCCAAAAGATCCTTGATTTGGAGGAATTCGAAATCCAGTACCAGACGGCTAACCTTCGGACCCTTGTTCCCCGCCCCAATTTCGTGAGCCTGTTCGTTACGGCTTACATTGTGGAAAAGCTTATCGACCATAAGTGCATCGTGGATATTTTCGGGACGGACGAGGAAATTTACGCCAGCGTCAACAGGCAGGTAAGCCGGTTCATCCAGATGGACTAAACCTGGCATCGGCATCGAGAATCTAGAATCTTTCGGAGAAAATTAAGATGAACGGCCTAGAAACAAAGGTCCCGCCCAATTTTATTCGCAACATAATCACCGATGATGTAAAGAGCGGAAAAAACGGGGGAAAGGTCCTGACCCGCTTTCCGCCCGAACCAAACGGTTATCTGCACATCGGGCACGCTAAATCCATATGCCTCAATTTCGGACTTGCAGCCGAGTTCGGGGGGCTTTGCAATTTCCGGTTCGATGATACCAATCCCGGGAAAGAGGAAGTCGAATACGTCGATTCGATTATGAATGACGTTCGTTGGCTAGGGTTCGACTGGGACGACCGCTTCTACCATGCATCCGATTACTTCGAGCAGTTATACGAGTGGGCAATCGACCTTATAGAGGCCGGCAAGGCATACGTGGACAGCCTGGGGGCAGATGAGGTGCGCGAATACCGGGGGACGCTCACCGAGGCGGGAAAGCAAAGCCCGTTCAGGAACCGGCCGGTCGCTGAAAACCTGGACCTTTTCAAGCGAATGCGCGCGGGTGAGTTTGCTGACGGGGAGTACGTGCTTCGGGCAAAAATCGATATGGCTTCCCCGAACCTGAACCTGCGAGACCCGGTGATGTACCGCATCCGTCATATGGCGCACTGGCGCACCGGCGATAAATGGTGCATCTACCCGATGTATGACTACGCGCACGGCCAATCGGACTCGCTCGAGGGGATCACCCATTCCATCTGCACGATGGAGTATGAGGACCACAGGGCCCTCTACGACTGGTATCTGAACAACCTGGACGCTCCCTGCCATCCTCAGCAGATCGAATTTGCGCGCCTGAACCTGAGCTACACAGTCATGAGCAAGCGCAAGCTCCTCCAGCTCGTTCAGGAACACTATGTGAGCGGATGGGACGACCCGAGGATGCCGACCCTTGCGGGCATGAGGCGGCGCGGATACACACCCGAGGCGATCCGAAACTTCTGCGAACGGATCGGAGTAGGCAAACGCGAGAGCCTGGTTGACTACGGCCTGCTGGAATACTGCGTCCGGGAAGATTTGAACCTGAGATCCCGGCGTGTCATGGGAGTTCTGCGGCCGCTGAAGGTAGTTATCGAAAACTACCCTGAACACCAGGTCGAGCAACTCGAGGCGATAAACAACCCGGAAGATGCTTCCGCCGGTACCCGGAAGGTTCCCTTCTCCAGGGTTATTTATATCGAGCGCGATGATTTTATGGAAAACCCGCCCAAGCAGTTCTTCCGGCTCTCCCCAGGACGTGAGGTGAGGCTTCGCTATGCCTATTTCATAAAGTGCGCCGATGTTATCAAGGACGAAAAGGGCGAGGTGGTCGAGCTGCGCTGCACTTATGACCCTGCCACCCGGGGAGGAGATTCGCCCCCGGACGGCCGCAAAGTCAAAGCGACTCTCCACTGGGTTTCCGCCGCTCATGCGATGGACGCCGAAGTCCGGCTCTACGACAAGCTGCTAAATCGGGCCGACCCCTCAGAAGAAAAGGGATTGACGTTTAAGGACTTCATAAATCCCGATTCTCTGGAAGTGATCGAATCGGCCAAACTGGAGCCAAGCCTTGCCGGAGCGCTCGCAGGAAGCCGGTATCAGTTTGAGCGGCTGGGATACTTTTGCGTCGATCCGGATTCCACACCGGGCAAAATGGTATTTGACCGCACGGTCACGCTTCGCGATACTTGGGCAAAAGTTGCCAAAGCGGAAGGAATAAAGCAGGCATAAAGGACTGCCCGGGCGTTCACAGCCAAACGGACTTTCTATACACTTGAGGTGTATAAATTATTTATTTTAATGTAGACGCCTGATCCGGCCGATAGCTCTATCAGAACCTTAACATAGGAGCAGGCCATGAGGATCGTAATAGGCGAGACAGTTCAAATTGGCCCGGCGGCCCCATACAGGCCGGAGGGCGAACTACTTTCGGTGGAGGCAAGGCTTTTGGAAATCAGGGACAGAAGGGAAACCTCTGATTCGGGCAGCACGACTTCCGGGCGCGTCATAACGCTTCTGGTCCCGGAAGGCCAAAAGATCCCCCGTGGGGTCGAATCCGGGGACTATCGCATCTACCTCAGATTCGTGCATCGCCGCCAGGGAAGATTGTAATCCGAGGTTGACGATTACTGATGATCCAGGAACCGCCGTGCCCGAAACCAAATGTTATCATCTTGCCGAATGCGGCTCTCGGCGCAGATTGCCGGTAGACCCTTTCGGAGCTGTCGTGTCAGCGCGTTGCGGGACTGTGCCCGGTCCCTGCCCGTCCAACCTGGCGCCGGCGCTGGCTTCATCCCTCCGCACTATTTCCTGATAAATGAATTTCTTGAATTTTCTGGATTAGAATGTATTGTGTGGGCCTGTGATGAGGTTTAACACTAACCGGAAACTGTGTGAAATAATGCACGTTATAATGTGCCAGTCTCTTATCCGGAGTTTCCGGATGGAGACTAACCGGAGAGGCAGGGTCTATTATGGCCGTCCAACGAACCGGCGCTGTGGCAAGAAGCACCAAAGAAACTCAAATTTCCGCAGAAATTGCACTTGACGGGACCGGCAGCGCCGAGCTGAATACGGGGGTCCCCTTTCTTGATCACATGCTGACCCTTTTCGCCGTCCACGGGCTCTTCGACCTCAAGATTGAGGCAACCGGCGACCTGAAAGTCGACGCCCACCACACGGTCGAAGACATCGGCATCTGTCTGGGCCTGGCGCTCTCGAAAGCGCTGGGCGAACGGAAAGCCATCGTCCGCTACGGGCATTTTACGGTCCCAATGGATGAAGCGCTTGCTTCAGTCAGCCTGGATCTGTCAAACCGTCCGTTCCTGGTCTATGATACCCCGCCGATGGCCGACCGGGCCGGGGAATTTGAAACCCAACTTGCCCCCGAGTTCTTCAGGGCCTTTTGCCAGAACGGGGGAGTCACCCTGCATATCCAGGTTTTTTACGGCGTCAACACTCATCACATGCTCGAGGCGGCATTCAAGGCATTTGCCCGAGCGCTGAGCATGGCCGTATCATTCGATCCCCGCCGCAGCGGAATACCTTCATCAAAAGGGGCGCTTTAGCAATCAGGCGGTAAATTGAATGACCAGCTTCCGGCCCATGGCCGTCAACTTAAGAGGTGGCAGGCAAAACATTCGTCTGCAGCACCCTTTCTTCGTGTCCTTCACTCCTCTTCGTGATAACGATGGCCTTGATCAATCACGAAGAGGGAGCGCAGCGGAGTGAAGGATTCACGAAGAGCAAACGTAGCGGGGTGAAGAGATTGCGCCGGCCTATGCGCTTTCAATTTTTTTGATCCTCCAAATCCATTTCATTTTCTTCGTGCTTCGTGGTCTTCGTGATAAGGACAGCCCCAGCCAACCACGAAGAACACAAAAGTGGCACGAAGAGAGAGCGCAGCAGGGTGAAGAGACTGCCCCGACACATCCGCTAAAGTTGACGGCCATGGGCTAAAGCCGGTAAGCGGATCTTCCGCCAAAAGGCGGTAATAGGAATGACCAGATTAAGACCAGATTATTATCGCACAGGGTTGTTTATGAGTCTACCATGCGAGGAGGGGGAGCCTCCCCAATGAGATTGAAGTTTGGACAAAATGCTAATTTAATGTGAAAATTTGCATATAGTTGCTTGCTTACGTTCCATTCTCCTGATATTATCCGCGCGGTTGAAGTCCGGGGTGACTTTCTTTGTAAAAACCAAATAGAAGAGGCCAGTCTTTCATGTTTCACAACATAGTGCTCCTTGTAGCCCTGGCAGTCTTTGGGGCCGGGATGATCATCAAGGTTTCGGCATGGTTCAGGTATTCCGTCGGGCCGGAAAAGGCGGATTTGCGAGTCTCCCGCAGGATCGCCGCAGCCATGAAGGGAATCGTTCTTACTTTCTTCAGCGGAAAAGTACTGACGCTCATCAGGACTTTCTTCGTGGATGTGATTTTCCAGTTGCATGTCTTGAAGGAAGATTTGCTGCGATGGTTCGCGCACATGTGCATCTACGGCGGCTTTGCAATGCTTTTCTTTCTCCATGTGCTCGATAACAAGGTGGTTGCTCATCTTTATCCCGAATACGCCTCAACTCTGAACCCATTCCTATTTATCAGAGATGCCGGTGGCGGGCTGATTGTTATCGGGGTCGCGCTTGCGATTTACCGGCGCTTTATCAAGCAGACCCACCGCCCGATGACAAGCCGCATGGACATTACCGCGATGGTGATGGTCGGCGCTATCGTGCTTTCGGGTTTTTTGCTGGAGGCAACCAAGATTACCTCCCAATCCACTTTTCAGAGAATGGCTGAAGAATACGCGGGCCAGGCGGACGAACAAGAACTGCAAGCCCTGGAATCCTACTGGGTGGAAAATTTCGGACTTGTTTTTTCCGGACTCAGAGGTCCTTTCGATAAGGCTACTCTTGCAAAGGGCAAAAGCGCCCACCAAATAAACTGTGCTCAATGTCATTCCAGCGCACAGTGGGGTTTTGTGGGGTACGCAGTCTCCATTCCAATGAGACCGGTCGCATCGGCCCTGGACGGAGCGGGGACCCCGTTTTTTCTCACGTGGGTACACTATCTTGCAGCACTCTTTTTTCTGGCTTACCTTCCCTTCAGCAAGATGTTCCATATTTTTACCACTCCTTTGAGCCTGATGGTGAATGCTGTAATGGACGGTCAGGGGGCGCCCGCCAACGTGGCAACCCGCCAGATGCTGGAACTGGACGCCTGCATGCACTGCGGAGCATGCACTCTCAGGTGCTCGGTTGCTGTGACCTTTCTTGAGTTTCCGAATGCAAACATTCTTCCCTCGGAAAAAATCGCTTCCCTCAAGAAACTGGCCGCCGGCAAGGTCCTGGACCCCAAAGAACTTCGCGCCATACAGCACGGAATAGTCCTGTGCACGAACTGCAACCGGTGCGGCGTAGTGTGTCCGGCCGGAATTAAGTTGCGGGACCTCTGGTTTTCCGCAAGGGAGCGGCTGCTGCAGCACTCGATAGAGGAATACCAACTCCTGTCGCCTCTCGCGTATTATCGCGGTCTGCAGCGGGAAAACATCCAGGAAAATGACTACCAGAAGCCTCTCGATCTGGCCATCAAAAAGGTCGCCGGTGACATTAACGGCAAGGGACCTCTGAGGGCGGGCGAAAAGACACTGCTTGGGAAGCTCAACACATCCATTCAGGCAAATTCTCTCTCCGATTGCTACCGGTGTGTGACCTGCACGAATTCCTGTCCGGTCGTGCACAACTACAAGCACCCCGGGGAAGTGCTCGGACTTCTGCCTCACCAGATAATGTACGCAATAAGTCTGCGGTATTGGGAACAGGTTTTCAGCTCAAAGATGCTTTGGGACTGCCTGGGATGTTATCAGTGCCAGGAGAATTGTCCTCAACAGGTATCGGTTACCGACATTCTCTATGAACTGAAGAACCGGGCCATTTCACGTAGATATGACGAACTGATCTGAAAAACTGGAAAAGACATGAAAATTGCTATATTCCGTTGCTGTATGACTTCAATGGGGCTATCTCAGTATGAGACCTCATCGAACGTGGTCCTTCGCGAACTTGGGATAGAATTCGTCGATATAGATGACTTCAACTGCTGCGGATATCCTCTCAGAAACGTCAACCTCAGGGCCTACCTGCTTTCGTCGGCCAGAAATCTTGCCCTCGCCGAACAGGCGGGCCTCGATATCCTGACTGTCTGTAACTGCTGCTATGGCAGTCTGAAACATGCCGAACATGTTCTGAAGCAATCTTCCTCAACCATGGATGAGATAAACGCGAGTCTGAAGAGTCAAGGATTGAGGTATTCCGGAACGGCGTCGCCAAAACACCTGCTGGGTGTTCTTCATGATGACTTTGGCGTCGAGACGATAAGGAAGCGGCTCAAGAAAACCCTGGACGGTCTCAGAATCGCCACTCATTACGGCTGCCACCTCATTCGGCCTAAAGAAGTGGTCGGATTCGACTATGGCTATCCGCCTGTCAAATTCGACATCCTTGTCGAGGCGCTTGGGGCAGTGAGCGTTCCATGGGTCGGCAAGTATGACTGTTGCGGCTCACCGCTTTTGGGAGTAAATGATGAGCTTTCAATGGACCTGACCGGGAAAAAACTGGCCAACGCCCACCAGGGTGGAGCGGAGTGCCTTACGGTTACATGCCCTTTTTGCCAGATGCAATTCTCCAAAATCCAGAAACGCATAATCGAGACTCGGGATTTCAACCCGGCGGTGCCCTGCGTGCTCTATCCGCAGTTGCTCGGACTGTGCCTGGGAATCGATCGCGAAGGACTGGGCCTCCAAGACGAGTTGCCGGAAGCGGTGAGGACTCATTTGCGGGACATCGAGCCGGAAGCTTCGCATGCGGACGCAAAAGCTGCCTGAGCCGCCCCATCCAATTCGTGCAACAAGGCACACAACTGAGGTGCGGGCTAATAACTGAATCGGTCACGATAAATTGTTGCGGTATTTCACCTCCTGGGGTCAGGCGGAATGCCAGCCTTGCCGTCGGCCCGCTTTGCCGGGGAGGGGTTTTGAGGCAGGTCGAGGATTTGGGGCCACCTCAATTACTTGCGTATTGCTCAAACCCTGTGTTCTCATTTGTTCCTGGAGCGTGTATGCCTTGCTCTGGGGGCCTGGGCTTGTAGTAACCAAATAGCCATGGCCATCGGCAGCGGTGCGAACTACTACGCTGTAGCCCTTCGTCGCCAAGTCCTTCCGAACTGTTTCGGCTTGAGACCTGTTTTGGAAAATCGTTCCTACCTGAACCGCATAGTCTCCCTTTTCCGTCGAAGGGGCCGGTTTTGCCGGAGGGGTCGGGGCGGCGGCTTTTGCTTCCGGTTTGGCGGGCGCCTTTAGTGCTGCGGTACCTGGTGCTTCGGATGGAGCGCCCTCTTTTGGGAACGGGTTTTTTGGAGCAGGTTGGGCGGAAGGGGCTTTTTCAGGAGCAGGGGCTTTGCCTTCCGGTGGCGCTTCCGAGGCGGGTGGTCTTTGAAGAGTGGCCGGGCTTGGCGCCGGTGGTTTGGGCACAGGCTGGACCTCTGCGGGCTTCATCAGTTCTGAAAGCTTCTCAGGCGTCGATTGCTCTGGCTGTTTGGGGAGCTCTTTTGTAACCGCCCCCCTCTCAGGAAGGGGCGTTTTGCTGAGATCTTTGGTCTTTCCTTTAAAAAGGTGGTCCGTTACGAGCACCAGGAAAATGAGGCACACTGCCGCAATCACCAAATACTTCTGATACGGGGCCCCCGGGCCTCCAGCTTTGCGGAGATTTCTTTGGAAAATGAGCTTCTTTGCCATCCTTGCCCTCCTGAATGCCGTTCTTGGCACTAAATGCCTTTGGAACGTTTCATGGCCCTTTCGAATCCCGGCAACGCCCCTTCGATCGTCGAATCATCGACGCAGTAGGCAATCCGGATGTGGCCTGGCCCTGCGAATCCGCTCCCGGGCACGCACAGGATGTTTTCTTCCTGAAGGAGTCGAACGAACTGGATGTCGTCGGGAAGCGGGCTTTTGGGGAAAAGATAAAAAGCCCCCCGCGGGACCGTCAGTTCATAGCCAAACTCCGTGAGAGCGGTAACGAGCCGGTCTCTTTTGGCCTTGTAGATATCGACGTCCACACAGACTCCCTGGAGTTCCACTACGAGCCGCTGCATGAGAGCGGGTGCGTTCACGAAGCCCAGAATCCGGTTCGCCAGTGTGAGAGCATCGATGATTTTAGTCCCATCCACGGCGGAGGGACTCAGTGCTACGAAGCCGATGCGCTCGCCAGGCAGAGAAAGGTCCTTGGAGTACGAGCTTGTGATCAGCGAATCAGGGTAGTGCACAAAAACGCACGGGACGCAACAGTTGTCGTAAACGATCTTCCGGTACGGCTCATCGGAAACCAGGTAAATTACATGGCCGAACTGGCTGCTTTTTGCACGAAGAATCTGCCCCAGCCGCGCGATGGACTCCTCCGGATACACTTGGCCGGTCGGGTTGTTGGGAGAATTAATGAGCACGATTTTAGTGCGCGGACCGATCTCTTCTTGCATGCGGTCCAGGTCAAGATTGAAGTCCGGATCTAGTGTTGGCGCGGTTTTGAGCACCCCGCCGTGATTGTCGGCATAAAACCCGTATTCCACGAAATATGGGGCCGGGCAGAGCACTTCGTCACCGGGGTCGAGCAGCGCCTTGAAAATCACGTTGAGGCCGCCCGCAGCCCCGCATGTCACCACTACCTGCTCGTGTGCCAGGGAGATGCAGAACTCCCCGCAAAAATAGGCGGACATGGCCGAACGGGTGGCAAAAAGGCCCGCGTTTGGCATATATGCATGCATGCCAGGCCCTTCGGCTTTGGCCAACTCGATCAGTTTTTCGCGGACTATGTCCGGAGGCGGAACGTTAGGGTTTCCCAGGCTGAAATCGAAGACCCTGTCCTGCCCATGGATCTTTTTCAGGCGCGCCCCCTCCTCGAACATCTTGCGAATCCACGAGGATTTTTCCATAAACTGGCTCATTTTTGCGGCAACCGCCATATCGTGGTCGAGACCTCCCCGCAAATCGATTTAAGACCCGCTTTCAGCTTTCTGTTACAAAGTAATCTCTCCGGCACTATAAGAGAGAATTGAGTTCTTATGCAAGCATTCTATCGGTTTGAGATGAGCTTTTTCAACTCGTTGGTATCGAGGATTTTGGAGGCCGTTTGGGAAATGGACCAGGCGCATCTGCCGTCCTGCATATTTTCCCTTGCCTTAAGTATCGGGTTGTTTTCAACCAGTGCTCGTCGGCGGAGGGTGAGCGGTTTGTCAGCCAGGTTAGCGCCTTCCACGGCAGTATCCGCGAAATGGGATCCCCTGGTTCGGCGAAACGATTCTCGCTCCCGAAGCTGAAGGACAGGCTCGCAACCGCCTGGATCGCTCTTGCCGGCGAGAAGCTGCGCTGGGTGGTGGGTAAGTTCAAGGACGCTGTTCCCTTGACATTAATGCCTGAACAACACTCATAAGTTTACCACGGGGATTCACCTTTGAGACAACGGTCGATATCCGCCGCTGCGCGCTTGCCCGCTCCCATTGCGCTGATGACCGTTGCAGCGCCCGTTACGACGTCGCCGCCTGCCCATACACCCTTCATGGTGGTGCGTCCGGTCTCCTTCTCGGTAACCACCGTCCCACGTCTGGAGCGTTCAAGGCCGTCGGCGTTTATGAAAGCCAGCGGGTTCGGGCTGGTTCCCAGGGCCATGATTACCTGATCGACTTCCATTTCGAACTCGGACCCCTCGATTGGAATAGGACTGCGGCGGCCGGACTGGTCAGGTTCCCCCAATTCCATTCGGATACAACGCATCGCACGTACTGCGCCTTTGTCGTCCCCGATGATTGCAACCGGGTTGGTCAAGAAATCGAAAATGACCCCTTCTTCCTCGGCATGATGGACTTCTTCAAGTCTTGCAGGGACCTCAGCGGGTGAGCGGCGATAGACGATATGGACCTCATTGGCCGATTGGCCGTCCTTTGCCTTGCTGCGCATAGACTGCAGGCGAAGAGCACAGCGCGCCGAATCCATCGCGACGTTCCCCGCGCCTAGCACGGCCACTTTCCTGCCTACCTTGACGGGGGTATCAACCTCGGGGAACTGATACCCTTTCATGAGATTTACACGAGTGAGGAATTCATTAGCAGACATGACGCCATTGAGATTGATTCCCGGAATGCGCATAAACGTGGGAAGGCCCGCGCCGGTACCCAGGAAAATTGCATCGTATTGGGCCGCCAATTCGGCAATGGTAAGAGTCCGTCCTATGACGTGATTGGCGAGTATCTGAATACCAAGGGCCTTTGCCGCTGTTTCGATTTCAGCCCGGAGTACCGCCTTTGGAAGCCGAAATTCAGGAAGGCCGTAGACGAGCACGCCACCCGGAGTATGCAGGGATTCATAGATTGTTACATCATGTCCCATGCGGGCGAGGTCGACAGCGCAGGTGAGGCTGGCGGGCCCGGAGCCGACTATGGCTACTTTCTTGCCGGTCGAAGGTCCCCTGGTAACCTCGAAAGTGTTGTTTGCAAGCTCAAAATCGCCCACAAAACGCTCGATGCGTCCGATGGCAACCGGTTGCCCCTTCTTGCCCAGGATGCAGCGCGCTTCGCACTGCACTTCCTGAGGACACACCCTGCCGCAAATCGCCGGCAGGTTGTTTTTGTCTTTCATGATTCGAACGGCTTTGTCCATATCGCCTTCGCGTACTGCCTCGACAAACTCGGGGATCGTAACTCCGACCGGACAGCCTTCCATACATTTGGGTTCCTTGCACTGCAAACAGCGCTCGGCCTCTCGTTGGGCAAGTTCCAGCGTAAAGCCCAGAGCCACTTCGTTAAAGTTTTGAACCCGGTCTTCTGCCCCCTGCACCGGCATATCCTGGCGGAGAATCTTCATCCGTTCCTTTTTCGTCAATTCAGCCATCTATTTAACTCCCCCTGCGACCGCACCTTCCAGATTGCACTCGTGGCTCTTCCGCAAGCCCTCAACCGCCTGTTGCTCCTCGGAACGGTAAAATGCCATCCGCGACAGCAGACTGCTCCAGTCAACCCTGTGAGCATCGAACTCGGGGCCATCCACACACACAAACCTGGCGCCATCGTCCGTCAGCACTCGACAGCCGCCGCACATCCCCGTACCGTCTACCATGATGGTATTTAGACTGACGACGGTCGGCACATTGAACGGTTTGGTTGTGGCTGCAACGAACTTCATCATAATGGCCGGCCCGATGGCCCATATCTTGGCAATCTGTCCGGGTTGGGCGTCAAGGATTTCCTTGAGGGGCACCGTAACCAGGTCCTTCCGCCCGTAAGATCCATCATCGGTGGTGACTATGAGCTCATCCGAGACGGCACGCATTTTGTCCTCCCAAAGCAGGAGCCCTTTCGTTCTGGCGCCGATAATGGAGATAACGTAGTTCCCGGCCCCCTTGAGTTCCCGTGCGATCGGATAGACAGGCGCAATCCCCACCCCACCGCCTACACAGATCACCTTGCCGAAATTCTCGATCTCCGTCGGGTGGCCGAGCGGGCCGGCAATGGCTTTGAACGAATCCCCCACTTTCAGTGTTCCCATTTCCATTGTAGATTTACCAACTTCCTGAAAGATCATGGTAATGGTGCCGGCCTGTCTGTCATAGTCAGCGATGGTGAGCGGAATGCGTTCGCCTTCATCGCGTATGAGCACGATAACGAATTGGCCTGCCCCGGCCTTCCGGGCGATTTGTGGCGCTTCCACCACCATCAGCTTTGTAAGGTCATTCAGATCTTGTTTTTCAAGGATTTTGTACATGCCCGCTTTCCTTATTGAAATATGATAAATTTATAACCCGGCGCTTCGCAATTCGGAGCTTAAGCCACTCAATGAGAGTCTGCGTGCGTTGCCTTTCCAATTATATCAATACGCTGCTCTATAGTCTATCGGTTTGGTGGGAAATGGACCAGGCGCATCTGCCGTCCCGCATATTTTCCCTTGCCTTCAGTATCGGTTTCATGTGAAAATTATCATTCGCATGCAGTACTGATCCCCAAACCCGAGTGCTCTTCGTGGAGTTTTTCTTGACGAATCCTCCTGTTAGGGTTATGAATCAGTGCCTTTTTGGTTAATCGTTCAGGCCGTCTGGAAGTTATTTAGATTCTAAACGGGTCCCGCAAATCCGATTTGCAGCCTCCATCAATTTCTGTCAGGAGGAAGTATGACAGGCAAAGTGTCTGACAAGGGTACGGTCGGTTCGGTCCTGGTTGTAGGCGCCGGCATAGCCGGCATGCAGGCCGCACTGGACTTGGCCAATTCAGGATATTTCGTCCACCTGCTCGAAAAGGGTCCGGCGATCGGCGGAGGCATGTCCCAACTGGACAAGACCTTCCCGACAAACGAATGCGCAATGTGAATTATTTCTCCCAAGCTGGTCGAGGTCGGCCGGCACCTAAACATCGATCTTTTGCCCCTATCGGAAATTCAGCAGGTTAGCGGTGAGCCGGGAAATTTCACGGTAGAGATCCTTCAAAAACCCCGGTATGTCGACATTTCAAAGTGCACCGGCTGCGGTGAATGCGCTCGTGTGTGCCCAGTCGTACGCAAGAATGAGTACGACATGGGTATGAGCGAGCGCCGGGCGGCATTCCGCAGATATGCCCAGGCGGTGCCCGGAGCATTTTCCATTGAAAAGCGCGGCACCTCCCCGTGCAAGGCAACCTGCCCGGCGCACATTTCGGTCCAGGGGTATGTGGCCTTGACTGCTCAGGGCAAATATCAGGAGGCCCTAAAGCTTATCAAGGAAGAAAACCCCCTGCCTGCCATCTGCGGCCGAGTCTGCCATCATCCCTGCGAGACCGCCTGCATGCGGGGCGAGCTTGACGAGCCGGTGGCCATCGATTCGATCAAGCGCTTTCTGGCCGATCTGGATTTGAGTTCCGAAACCAGGTTCGTCCCACAGATAAATGAGAAACGCAACGAGAAGGTCGCAATCATCGGTTCGGGTCCGGCAGGCCTGTCGTGCGCCTATTACCTGGCAATCGAAGGTTACCAGGTAACGGTTTTTGAA
>Ga0187864_10002000_pt1 | contig 18423 bp, 14 predicted proteins | sample June2016WEW_11_4_FD_132985 | JGI IMG/M metagenome (GOLD analysis project Ga0187864, IMG submission 132985) | Peatland microbial communities from SPRUCE experiment site at the Marcell Experimental Forest, Minnesota, USA - June2016WEW_11_40 | ecosystem: Environmental > Terrestrial > Soil >...
AATCATTGACACAGCCCCAAAGTACAAGAATTTTATGCACAATCCGGTCATAATCTGCTCATAATGTCAACGCTTGAGCTAGTCGCACAAATATCAAAACCGGGGTTTCCGGATGGACACTAGCTAAAATTGATCGGCTTCCCGAAAACGAAAAGCATGAATATTTTTCTAAAATATTATTCAATAGCCATTTTGTTTCTTTGGGGGCGGTAGGGCCTGACTATCCATATCTGGATGAAGTCCTAAAGGAGATTATTAAGGTTAAGCACCACAGTTGGGCCGATAGAATGCACTATGAGAATATTGATAGCTTCGTTATAAATGGCATACAGAATCTTCAGAAATTGCCGGAATCGGATTTTAATATTTGCCTTTCCTGGTTTTGTGGATTTGTAACTCATCTTATAGTGGACACGGTCATTCATCCGGTAGTGAACGCCATCGTGGGTCCGTATATCTTCAACTCTGATGAACATCGTCACTGTGAGATGACCCAAGATAGCTTCATATTTATGGAAAGAAAAAACTGTGAGATTTACTATGCCGCTCCTGGCGATGATGGTTACTTGGGCCTTCTTAAGATGTGCCACGATCCCCAGGATAAAGATCGCCTTCATCCTGCCGTCGATAATTTTTGGACTTCGACTTTACAAACGAGCCATCCTGGCGGAGTAAAGCATTTCGATACAATCGTGCCGGACGAATGGCATAGAAGCTTTTTATCAACGATTGGGTCGAGTTCAAAGCCACTATATCTTTTTAGACATATAGGGGAAGATTTGCACATTGATTACAAAACAACCGCTGAGATTGAAGCAGATGAACGTAGGAAGTTTATAGATGAAATTGCACTTCCAGGGGGTAATATCGGTAAGTTTAAGGAGGATGCCTTTGATAAGGCAGTGGCAAAAGTCATATATACATGGACAGAACTGTTTGGTGACATTAAAAATAATAAATCTGGTAATTCTTTGCCGTATATAAAAAATTGGAACCTCGATTTGGGCGTCGATATGGATAATTATACTTTCTGGAATGAAGGATAAATCTATGAAGCGGCTTGCTGTTTTATTAATTATTAGTTGCTTATTGATTGGCTGCTCGAAGTTGAATAGCCAAACTGTTTCCGATAACCAGAAGCGCTATTATTCCAACACAGAGATAATCGTTAGCGATTTTTCCAAAAAACTTAAAGCATATTATGAAATGCAACATCAACCGGTTCCGAATGATTTTAATGAGAAAATGTATATCGAATTATTAGAGAAAATGTATCCAGATCAGAATAAGGTGCAAATGGTAAAGAATAATTTTCATATCGAAGCTCGGGCTATTAATGATAATTTCTCGGTGATGCTTTGTGATCCTTCTGCTGGCAGAAAAATAATGGAGGATTTGAGTTGCCATTTAGAAAGCGTTGCAATTAGATGTTGGGATAAAAAGGAGCCGTGTCCTTGCATTTTCGAAAAAAATTGGGAGACATACTGTAAATAAATCGCGGGAGCGCAAACAATTTATGGGCTTACGAGTACGAAACCTTTGTGCTGCAGGTGCCATTTGCCGGACCCGGCGAAATGATCAGCTTTGCCGAAGCTTTCGCGGCCACAAGGCGGTTGGTGGGCTTGGTTTACAAGGATGAGAAAGGGTAGCAGATGTGTAAAGCTGCTTTGTGGTCTGCAACCATGCCATTCAGCATGTCTAAAGGTTGTAAGACCAGAATTAGAAGAGGACCTTCATGCCTCGACTGACCGAACAGGAACAACAAGAGATCCTCCGCTTTATTGAAGCCGACAAGCCTCTACCGGACAAGTACCGCTTCCTGCTATTCGAGGACAAGCGCGAGGTGGAACTTGTCTGGAACGGCAAGAGCAGTGAGGTTTGCAATATCGTCTTGCCCTTCCAGGTCATTGAGCAGGTGGACGAACCGCGCGCCGAGAAGGACACTCGCCGGCAGATGACGTTGTTCGATCTGGACGCGCGCGGGCGCCAACTCAAGGGGTGGACGAACAAACTCATCTGGGGTGACAACAAACTGATCCTGTCCAGCCTTAAAAACGGCCCACTACGCGAAGAAATCGAAAAGCAGGGCGGCATCAAGTTGATCTATATCGACCCGCCCTTTGACGTGGGCGCGGATTTTTCGATGGATATCGAGATCGGCGGCGACACCTTCACCAAAAAGCCCAACATCCTTGAAGAAATTGCCTACCGTGACACGTGGGGTAAGGGTGCGGATTCCTTCATCGCTATGATCTACGAACGGCTGGTGCTGATGCGGGATTTGCTGGCAGAGGATGGCAGTATTTATGTGCATTGCGATTGGCGAGTCAGTGCATTTGTGCGACTTGCGATGGATGAGATATTCGGAAATGGCTCATTCATTAACGAGATTATTTGGAGGCGAGCTTTTGCCCACAATGATCCAACGCGGTGCGGCAATATCCATGACACTTTATTCTATTACGCGAAGACAGATACGCGTATTTGGAATCGCACACTTCAAAAACCAAGTCATGACTACATCGAACAGTTTTTCGATCAGTTCGATCCAATTCGGAACGAACGATATAACCGATTGCCCTTGGATGCACCTCGCCACGGCGACGGAGGTAATCTTCTGTATGAGTGGAAAGGCGTCTGGCCTGCGTCTGGTAGGACATGGGCTTACTTGAAGGAGCAGATGGAGGAATTCGACAAACAAGGACGAATTCACTATCCGAAATCAGAGGGTGGTAAGCCTCGCTTGAAGCGTTACGAAAGTGAATATGAAGGGACTGCACTACAGGACATTTGGACTGACATCAGTAAGATTCACAATCAATCGACAGAGCAACTTAACTACCCCACCCAAAAACCAGAAGCTCTAACCGAACGCATAATCAAAGCATCTTCCAACGAAGGCGACTTGGTGGCCGACTTCTTCTGCGGCTCAGGGACGACCGCCGCTGTAGCTGAAAAGCTGGGGCGAAGGTGGATTGTCTCTGACCTCGGCAAGTTTGCCATCCACACTACCCGCAAGCGCCTGATTGGCGTACAACGAGAATTGAAAGCCGAAGGCAAAGACTACCGCGCCTTTGAAATCCTCAACCTGGGCAAATACGAACGCCAACACTACATCGGCGTGAACCCCAACCTGCGCGAGGCGGAACAGCAAAAGCAACTGGAAGAAAAGGAAGCCGCTTTTCTCGACCTGATCCTGCGGGCCTACCGCGCCGAAAAGACCGAGGGCTTTACAACCTTCCACGGCAAAAAAGCCGGGCGGCTGGTGGCGGTGGGGCCGGTCAACCTGCCGGTGACTCGTCTTTTTGTTGAAGAGATCATTTTGGAATGCCGGAAGAAGCACATCACGCGTGTGGACATCCTGGGCTTTGAGTTCGAGATGGGTCTATTCCCCAACATTCTGGACGAAGCCCGAGCAAAGGGCATCGACATTGCTCCGAAATATATTCCCGCCCAAGTCTTCGACAAGCGGGCGGTGGAAAAAAACCAGGTGGTCTTTCATGATGTGGCGGCCATCGAGGTCAAGCCGCACGTTAAGAAGAACAGCGTGGCGGTAGAGCTGACCGACTTCTCGGTGTTTTACTCGCAGGATTCGATTGCGAATGCCGAAGCCGCGCTCAAGGACAAGGGCAGCAAGATCGTTGCGGAACGGGGGCAGATCGTCAAGGTGAGCAAGGACAAGGATGGCATCGTAAGGCGTGAGGTGCTAACCAAAAAATGGACGGACTGGATTGATTACTGGGCGGTAGGTTTCAATTTCGAAAGCAAGCGTGAGATCGTTCGCGTCAAGAACGAAGAAACCGGCGCGTGGGAAGAACAATGGACGGGAGATTACATCTTTGAAAACGAGTGGCAATCCTTCCGCACCAAGAAAGACCGCAAGCTGGAACTGACCAGCGTCTTTCACGAATGTCTGCCGGGGCGGCGTAAGCTGGCTGTCAAGGTGGTGGATATCTTTGGCAACGATACCATGACGATTGTCGAAGTTACCGTGGGAGGGAAAAAATAATGGCGCTACATAAGGACTTCCCAGGATCGCCTCACGCCATTCTTGACCCGGCCATTCGCTGGTTTCCGGCGGATGAATCCCTCCGCGAGACCAGCATGGACAAGCTGATGCCGCCTTTGGTACCGCAACTGCGCCGCAAGGTGAAGGAGTGGCGTGACAGTGGTTACGTTGGCGCGACAGAAACGAGTAAGAGCCTGCTTAACTGGTGGTTCAACACCCCGCACCTGCAACCTCAACCAGACGGGACAATGGCCGAGTTCCAGTATTATTTCGCCCAGCGTGAGGCGCTTGAGACAATCATTTTTCTGTACGATGTGGTAGGCGTACAGGACAAATATGACCTGATGCGCTTTGACAGTTCCGGTGCCGTCTCCACCGGCATGTTTGACGAGACTTGGCTGCGCTTTGTGGTGAAAATGGCGACCGGAACGGGCAAGACTAAAGTGCTGAGCCTCGCGCTGGCCTGGAGCTTTTATCACAAACTATACGAGTCGGGGTCGGAACTGGCGCGCAATTTTCTGGTTATCGCCCCCAATATCATTGTGCTGGACCGCATCTATAAGGATTTTAAAGGTCTGAATATTTTCTTTGAAGACCCGATCATCCCCGACAACGGCGTGGATGGGCGCAATTGGCGGGATGATTTTCAACTGACGCTGCACGTGCAGGACGAGGTGCGCATTACCCGGGCCACGGGCAATATCTTCCTGACCAATATCCACCGCGTCTTTGCTGGCAACGACATTCCCGCTTCGCCCGATGATGAAGACACGATGGACTATTTCCTGGGCAAGCGGCCCACCGGCGCGACCACCGACTCCAAGGTGGATTTGGGCATGATTGTGCGCGACATTGACGAGCTGATGGTGCTAAACGATGAGGCGCACCATATCCACGACCCGAGCATGGCCTGGTTCAAATCCATCGAAGATATTCACAACCGGCTGAAACAAAAAGGGGCCGCACTATCCCTACAAGTGGACACGACTGCCACGCCCAAGCATAACAACGGCGCGATTTTCGTACAGACCGTCGCCGATTACCCGCTGGTGGAAGCCATCTGGCAAAACGTGGTCAAACACCCCGTGCTGCCCGATGCCCCTAGCCGCGCCAAACTGATGGAGCGCCAAAGCGCCAAGTATACCGAGAAATACACCGACTATATTCACCTGGGCGTGATCGAGTGGCGCAAGGCGTATGCGGAACACGAAAAGATGGGCAAGAAAGCCATCCTGTTCGTTATGACCGACGACACCCACAATTGCGATGACGTGGCGGCCTATTTGGAAGGCAACTATCCCGATCTGAAAGGGGCGGTGCTGGTCATTCATACAAAGAACAACGGCGAGATTTCCGAATCAACCTCAGGGAAAGCTAAAGAGGTAATGGATTTCCTGCGCGAGCAAGCCAACGCGATTGACAGCCTGGACAGCCGCTTCAAAGCCATCATCTCCGTGATGGTACTCAAAGAAGGCTGGGACGTGCGCAATGTCACCACCATTGTGGGACTACGCGCCTATTCCGCCAAGAGCAACATTTTGCCCGAACAAACCTTGGGGCGCGGCCTGCGCAAGATGTACCCCGGCGACGTGGAAGAATACGTGAGTGTGGTCGGCACGAATGCCTTCATGGATTTCGTAGAATCCATCCAGGCCGAAGGCGTGGTGCTGGAGCGCAAGCCCATGGGAGAAGGGACCCAGCCGAAGACGCCGATAGTGGTGGAAATCGACAAAGAAAACGTCAAAAAAGACATGGAGGCGCTGGATATTGAGATTCCGGTGCTGACGCCGCGCATCTACCGGGAATATAAGAACCTTGGCGAGTTGGATGTGGGCGCGCTGGACTATCAACGCGTGGCCTACCGGCAGTTCAGCGAAGAGGAACAGAGGGAGATCGTCTTCAAGGACATCACCACCGGCGCGGTGACGCACACCACCATCCTCGATACGGCGGGCATTGCGGACTACCACAGCGTGATTGGCTATTTCGCACAGACCATCATGAAAGACTTGCGCCTGGTCAGCGGCTACGACGTGCTCTACGGCAAGGTCAAAGCGTTTGTGCAAGACCAATTGTTCGACCTGCAGGTAGACCTGGAAAGCCCGAACACGTTACGTAACCTATCAGAATTGGCGGCCACCAAGACTATTATCGAAACCTTCAAAAAAGCAATCAACGCACTGACCGTTCAGGACAAGGGAGATGCTGAGATTCGGGACACCATCAAGCTGCGCGAAACCCGGCCCTTTGTGGCTAAGGAGCAGGGATACCTGATCCCCAAAAAGAGCATGTTCAATAAGATCATCGGGGACAACCATTTAGAGCTACTGTTCGCGGGCTTTCTCGAAGCCTGCGACGACGTGATTTCTTATGCGAAGAACTATCTGGCGGTGCGCTTCAAGCTGGATTACGTCAACGCGGACGGGGGTATTTCCAACTACTACCCGGACTTCCTGGTGAAGCTATCCGGCAAGCGGATTTTCATTGTCGAAACCAAAGGACAGGAAGACCTTGACGTGCCGCTGAAAATGCAACGGCTTCGGCAATGGTGCGAGGACATCAATCGAGTGCAGGCAGATGTGAAATATGACTTCGTTTTCGTGGATCAGGGAGGTTTCGAGACATATAAGCCTGGCTCATTCCGGCAATTAGTTGATGGTTTCAGAGAGTACAAATAGAAAGTATAACAAGGCAGTACCTCCGAGCAGTTTTTTGTTGCGTTTTATAGTGGCAGGTGAGTTTGTAGGGAAATGCCAGCTTAAAGATCCGGATCAGGAAGCGTTGAGTCAATTAACCAAGGAGGTCCCTTTGACAAACGACAATCGGCACGTTTACCGGACCGGTCCCAAAGAAGGATGTTTTCTATCGGACAAAGACCTGCAGGATGCCGGCGAGTTGCGTAAAGACATTGAACCATGGCTCACGGCTGTTTTTCAAAGTGAACATCTCTCCCTCCTTTTAGGCAGCGGGTTCACATGTGGAGTTGCGGGGGCCTCAGGGGGGAAAGGCCTCGATATGAGCAGGTGCGAATGGAAATGCACCCACAATGAAAAAGTAGATGAGTGGGCAGAGAAAAGCGCGAAAGCCTGCGGACGAGGAACAGGAAACATAGAAGATCAACTTCGCGCAGCGATGCAGTTGCAGGCGGGCCTCGCAGTGATTGGCGACAAGCAGGCAGCCGTTTGGAAGAGCGAAATTGACAAGCAATTGAAGTGTTTCCTGGAGTCTATTCTTGAGTCTGAGCACTCAATACGCGAGGCGAAAGGAGAGAAAAAGGAGAAAGGTGAAGACCTTTTGGTTTCGTTTCTTCTCAGCTTTGCTAGTCGTACAGCGACTAGGGAGCGGCTCAACCTGTTTACAACAAACTATGATCGCCTCATAGAACACGGGTGTGATCTAGCGGGGTTGCATGTCTTGGATCGTTTCGCTGGCGCACTCTCGCCGGTCTTCCGCGCGTCGCGCCTCAATATTGACATTCACTATAACCCGCCTGGGATACGAGGTGAGCCCCGGTATCTGGAAGGCGTCATTAGACTATTTAAGATTCACGGCTCTCTTGACTGGCGATGGGAAGAGAAGGAACTCCGGCGTTACGCTGTTCCTTTTGGTGCTCCTACCAGCCACCCAGATATTCCAATGGAACCACCGGATTCGGTGATGATCTATCCAAACGCAGCAAAAGACATTGAAACACTGGACTATCCGTACGCCGAGTTATTCCGTGACTTCGCGGCAGCTGTATGCCGTCCGAATTCCTCTCTCGTTACGTACGGATATGGATTTGGCGATGATCATGTGAACCGCGTTATTAAAGATATGCTGACGATCCCTTCGACACACTTGGTTATTATCGCGTGGGACAATGACCCAGCGGATGCCAGTCGCCAACGAATCATGGAGTTCTGCCGAAAAGTGGGGAAGCGCGCGCAGATATCGCTCTTGCTTGGCAACCACTTCGGCGATCTGGAGACTTTAGTCCAAAACTATTTACCCAAGCCGGCGATTGATGCAATCACGTTTCGCAAGGCCAAGATCGAAGAACAAAGAGGCGAAGGGTACAAGAGGGCAACGGGAGGAAGCGGCGATGAGTAAGCCTATGGAGCAAATCGCCTCTCTGACCATCGGCACGGTTGAATCCGTATCTCCATCAGAGATTAATGTAGTGCTCGAACCCAATGCCCCTCAATCGACCGCGTTGAATACTGGTGTCCCTACTGGCTTCCCCCGTATTAACGGGTATGTACTGATCCCTAATGAAAATGGAGCAGTTGTTGGGCTTGTGGTGTGGCTAGGCGTTGAACGTTCTCCATTCCCAAAGCGGACAGGCCTGAAAGATTTCGGGCTTATAGATTTGCCGTTCCCCTTGCGTAAGATTCGCCTAGCGCCTGTTGGTACACTGGTTGCTCGGAAGCGCTCGGGTGATGTCGAGAACGCCTACCATCTAGAGAGAGGGGTGTCTGCATTCCCCTCGGTTGGTGACGTGGTGCAACTGCCCACAGCCGCACAGCTTCGGAGTATCATTGAGGCCTCAAAAGATGAGGACAAACGCGTCAAAATCGGTACATCCCCACTTGCATCAAACGCTGACGTAACCGTCGATCCAGATAAGATATTCGGACGTCATCTTGCAGTCTTGGGAAACACCGGAAGTGGGAAATCATGCTCGGTTGCGGGACTGATTCGGTGGTCGTTAGCTGCTGCGAGAACGGCAAGGTCTGATCGAGGGCGACCAAATGCGCGTTTCATTATCCTCGACCCAAATGGCGAGTATTCGGATGCTTTTGCAGATTACGAGAAAGTGCGCCGGTTTCAGGTGTCTGCAAAAGAGGAAGAGCGTAGTGAATCTTTACTGATCCCAGTATGGATGTGGAACAGCCAAGAGTGGAGTGCCTTTGCTCATGCTGCACCAGGTGTACAGCGTCCTTTGCTGCTGAAGGCGCTTCGCGATATGCGCTCTGGCGCCCGCCTCTCAGAACCTGCAGAGCGACAAGCGGCGAGGTTGATTCGCTCATACAAAACCATCCTAGAGGGACGAATTGCACAGGGCGCTACTGGCTACCAGGGTTTCCCGGAGAGCAAGAATTGTGGAAATCAGATAAGGAATCTTGCTACAGATATGCAAACACACGCAGGGAACACGCAGGAGCCGTTTTCAGCTTCCATACAAAGGGTTGCTTTCATTGCGAACCAAGTGGCTTCGGCACGTCATTGGCAAACTGCAACGAATCAAGGATATAACGACTTCAGCGAGACCGACCTTCGAAACATTGTCAGCGCTATCGACACGGCACTAGCAGGGCTGCCCGATCAACCCGCTGACACACTCGTTTCCGAAGATGCCCCAATCGAGTTCCCTGCCGCCTCTTTTCCCGATCATCTTGAACAAATAGGCTCTGAAGCGCCTGGAGGGCAAACGGCACAATTCCTGGCCACACTTATAATGCGGATCAGGATGATGTTGGCCGACCGACGACTTGGGCCAGTGGTAAATCCTGATCAGCAACCGATCACTTTCGCAGGATGGCTTGAAACATACATTGGCAAAGACAAAGCTGAAAACGGTGAGTTGGCGATTATCAATCTCTCTCTGGTTCCCTCAGATGTGCTTCTTATCGTAATCGCCGTTGTTGCCAGAATTGTGTTCGAGGCAATACAGCGATATCGTATAGTCAACGACAGAGAATTACCCACGGTACTGGTACTTGAGGAAGCCCACACCTTCGTGAAGCGCGGGAGCGATGAAGAATCGGAAATTCCTACCCCCTCCCAAATGTGCCGTCAAACGTTCGAACGAATCGCCCGAGAGGGTCGCAAGTTTGGATTAGGGCTTGTGCTGTCATCACAAAGACCCTCTGAACTGTCGCCAACTGTGCTGGCCCAATACAACACATTCCTTTTGCACCGTATTGTGAATGATCGTGATCAGGAGCTTGTCGCTAAGCTTGTCCCAGACAACTTAAGTGGGCTCCTCAAGGAACTTCCAAGCCTACCGTCCCGCCAGGCGATTCTTCTCGGATGGGCCGCGACTATCCCAACGCTGGTGGATATCATCGAGCTTCCCGAAAATCAAAGACCTCGGTCTTCTGATCCTGAATACTGGAGTGTTTGGACGGGGAAGAAAAGGCGGTCTATTAATTGGAGGGAAATCGTGGATGACTGGACAGGCATCCGGACTTAGATAGCTTCCAAGGGTAGTGCTAAATGAACCTCATGCCTGCCCACTAAGTACACCAAAAAACACTTAAGGAGGTTATCATACACTAAACCGACAAACGGAGGCGGGTCAATGTCACAGGCGTTAACGGCAATAGGAAAGAAGATCGGGGGGTTGCTGCCAGAGCGCCACAAAAACCTGTAATGCTACAGTATATTTCGTTGCCTTCATTCTTGTATGTAACCGAGGTTTTTGAGCCGATTCACGAGAGCCTGAGTGCTAACAAGAAAGTAAGCCTTAGATATTACTCAGAATACCTCGAAAAGTGATGTCTCAATATAACCATTATCCCATCATAGTTACATCAACTAAGTCCGATCCGGGTATGCTATAAATTCAACCGATGTGCATGCGGTTTGCGTGCATAAAACTTGATGCATTATTCCGGATACAAATCTTTTTACGGACGAAGACCGCGAGAATGGCAAAGGGGCAGTATATTTTGTGAGAGTCAAAGCGCACTAGTATATGGAGTTGGAGCGGAGGACAACAAATGGCTTCTGAGAGAACGCTTTTCATCATTATTGTTTCAGCATTGGCCCTTGGTGGCTGTGCTTCAACAACACTTACCGCTGGAGCGAATCTCGCAAAGGTGGGACAGGCGACAGCAACTCAAATGGAACAGAATGCGACGATCTCGTCCAATGCGATGCTAAGTCTACGAAAAGCAGTCGCATTCAATGACGGCTTCAACGCTCAAATCGGCAACCAAGATTCCGAAACCTTTTTGACCCACGTTGCTTCTGTTCAAAGCAAAATATCGCAATACGCTAAGATGCTTGATAGCCTTGCGTCAACTTATTCAGCGCTTGGCGACCTCGCCGCTTACGATGCAGCTGGCAGCTTCAACACATCTGTTAAAGCTCTTGACAAGGACGCCAATGCGTTCTTTCAAAGTGTCCAATCCAACATCCAGATTCCCCAAGAAGCGGCCTCGGCTGTCGAAGTCGGAGGAGGAATCGTAATCGGCCTGATACAGGCCGATAGAATAAAGAACAGCAGCAAAATTATCAGGGCGAAGCTTCAAATGATCATTCCAATAGTAGACAATCCTAAAACCAAAAATCTCTTGATCTTGAACAAGGAGCTGACCACAGAACAGCTTAACCAAGCTGCCGAAACAATGTTCGATTGCGGGGTCTACTCTTATGGACCGCTGCTGGACGATCTTGGTGTACCCCTTAATCTGAAATCGAATTCACAATCTGATGCTGTTGTTGCTAATAATGAGAAACTCAAAAGGGGCCTACGGAATGTCGCTGATGAGCTTGGAAACCAGCAAATCGACCAAATGGCAGCTTCCTATGACAAGAGCGTTACTGCATTGAAAGCGCTGGTGCCGCTACATGAAAGTCTAGAGAAGGGGGCTCCCCTTAACCTCGATACGGTACTTGCGATCACGAGTCAGTTGCAAACGATCGCTACGTCACTCCAACCCACGACACAACCCGTGAAAGGAAAATAAGCCATGTCTCATACCCAGCCGAGCAAAGACGACGTAGTTTCTAGTTTGGCGGCGGCCGCAGAAGCCGCGCACCGAGCCTATATGGCAGCTTTGGCTGCTAATCCTGAGGCTGATCTAAGCGAACTGTATAAGGCTGAGATGAGGGCGGCGGCGATGTGGAGCGTAGCCGAAGACCAGGCATTGATTGCCGATCCCGCAGTGGAGAAGGCACAAAAAGATCTTGATGAGGCCACGAAAAATATTCGCAACCAGCTCGGCACGCTGAAAGATATATCGAAATGGATTCAACTTTTAGATGGCCTTGTAAAGCTAGCAACTACTGTCAGCAAGTTTTTTGTGTGATTTGCCTTTGAGTATGTCAGGCATCGGTGTAACTGGCTTCGGTTGGATCGGCTGCGGGGCATGGTGCTTGTACCATGCCATGACCCGGCGCGGCTTCTTGATGATATGCTTACGCGCGGATGTGCATCGGTGGCATGATCGGGGCGCTACGATCTTGCGGGCTGCCGGCGCAAAGGCCGGCGCAGGCCTGCACCAGGCCCCAGCCTTGGCAATCTCTTTCAAACTGTGGGAAGGGCGCTTAAGTCGATACCACCAAACTCCCGCGACGGGAATTTGGTGGTTTTCCAAGCGTATACACGCCCCTCAGGTACTTGGCCCTTTTCCATGGCCTCCAAGTTACGGGCAGCCTGCTCTTTGAAGAAGTTGAGGGCATCCTGCGGTTTCGCGATCAGTTTCATCGCGTCCTCGACCGAAACTTTCTGCGAGTGGTACGGTTCCGACAAGTGTTCCGACCAAAGCTGTGCCACCCAATTCTTTATTCGGGCAGTGTCCATGAAGGCGATATTCATTTCCGAGTGGAACCACATGCTCGTGAAGGCGATGTTGGCCGAACCACCTGTCATTAGCGTCCAACCGGTATCGAACAGGGCCATAGTCTTCGAGTGAATATAAGTTTCGCTGTAAATGAATTTCCCCGGAGTCCTTGGATCAGGCCTGCAGTTGCCCAGGGTAAGTAGCACTACATTATCATGGCCCTCCACCATCTTAGACTGGTCCTCTAAATAAGAGATCCTCTCCCATTCTTTTTCAGCTCTCCCTAGAAACGTTCCCTCATCTGGTTTCCAGGTCAAGAGGGCAATAATTTTGGCGCCTCGTTCAGCGGCCTCATGAATCTCGGAAATAATCCCGTGGTCAAAAAAGTATTGGTTTTCGATATAAATTAAGCTTCTTTCTCCGGCAGCTTGCAACACCTTCAGATATAGCTCCCTGATACCCGTGTCTCCATCATTTAGCGAACGGTATGTCTTTGGGGCGATGGTCCGCAGTACCAAAACCTCTATTCCGTTGACCACTTCTGGAATCTCGTCTGCGGTGACCGGGGATATCGCATACGATGTCACGTCTGCATGGGGAATGGTTGCGCCATTGTAACGTTCGACGAAATTAGCAAGAACGTCGCAAACTGCAGGTCCCTTAATGCGGTAAAAAATGTCATGGAGCGGCGGATTTTTCTCAAGCCATTTAAGCGGATATCGATATTTCCACTCAACGCGTCGACGGTCCAACGAATCGTGGTCTGTGGTGTCCCAGTAAGTTTGATCCGGATTGATGCCGCCGACAAACGCGACGACGCCTCCTGCGCCGTCGTCCATGATGTATGTCTTTTGATGATGACATCCAAATTCCGCTGTAAAAGTTAAATCCTTGGGATCGAAGAGACTAAGCACCGAAGTATACCGACCCTTAAAGCCAGGAGCCTTGTCCCATCGGGCTTGGATGCTGCTTATAGTGCCCTCATTAACCCCTGGAATATTAGCTGGGGCAGGATCTGGAATAGTTTCCGGCGTGTGGAGTGCGGGCTGCCACACGACCATACGGACGTCAACCCCGCCCTCTTGGCGAGACCTCAGAATATCGAACATCGTCTCGTCAGTTCCCGGAACCAACAAGAAATTCTGATCGCCAAAGGAAATTGTTAAATAAATGAAATCCTGCGCTCTGTGAAAAGCATCAGAGATCTCCTTGTAAGCTTGCTGTCCGTCAATGAAAATCTCAACATCATTGCCTGGGCGCGGCGAATAGGTCCCATGTTTCGTCCAGAACGCGGGAGAAGCCATATTGTCCTCCATTTAGTTAGACTATTGGGGTTCTATGCATGAACCGCCTAAAAGTGCGGTTGCGGGTCACCACCGTGAATTAACGCAAAGCATTTGCCGGTAAGTCGCGTGTCCGCACCCTGGTCGGCAAAGGCAAAGCCGCAAGCATGCCTTTCTTTCATGTAGTAAGCCACTCAGCATAGGCCTGAACGTCGATCATGGGCACAGTACCGCTGAACTGAAGCTGCGAGATAAGTTTGAACAGAAAGGCGGTGGCCGGCTTTCCTTCGGGGGTGAATTCGTAAGTGCTTGTCGACTGATTCAGGAAGAAATGACCGTGAGCGGCCACACATCCAAGATCGAGTCGACCATTTTCATCGCCTTCGGCCAGAGCTTTTTCCAACGGAGGGCCGAAAGCAGGACTCCAGTCGCTTTCGAAAGTAAGCAGGCCGCCTAAAATCGGAATAAGGGGTTTCGCAGGATAGACCCCTTTCGCATAGGGGATCGGTAAGCTGGTGCGGTGCAGTCGGCGGACACTGGCTACCTTGCCCTGCGCGTAGGCAACGTGGTCCGCGTTGATCGCTTGCTTAGCCTCGAATACGGCATAAACGCTTTCCGCAGGAATGATAGTTTCCCCTTCATAGATGAAAATGAACGGCGAATATTGACGGTCGAAGACCACAACGTCGATCTGTTCGCTGAACATGCCGTGGCTATCGACAACATGGGCGGTTTTAGCCTGATAACGTTGCGGCAAATAGGTCTGCAGAAGCTCCAGCCAAACTTTTTCACTCGCGTCGCCTTTGGTTCCGGGATGGCCGAAGCTCTCGCGAACGGTTTTCAGGCGTTGCTGGATATCGTTATGCAAACTGGCGAGAAGCTGGGACAAAGACCAGTCGGTCATATACTTTTCTCCTGAAAAGGGGGAGTCGGTTTCATGGCGCGCGCGACTTCCAGGGCACGTGCAGGATCAACAGGTCGTGAGGGATATGCATCCAAAACAATCGCAGGGACGAGGCGTTGCGTCAGGTCCGAAAAAGTGAAGCCATATTCCCGGCTCTTTCCTGGCCCTGTAACTGCAACAAGCGCGTCGATTTGCGGTCGTGAAAATCCCAACTGCTCAAACGAGTTTGCGAGCACGATACGGCGCTGCGCATCATCTGGACGCTCGAAGACTAGGATGTCAGCCGCGCGACGCTTCACCGCAGGATCGAGTGCCCCGAGCCGGTTGGTACACATAATAACCGCTGCCGGTAACGCTCCATTGCCGATGCGATCCACTCCGCGAATAAAGGCGTTCACGCCAGCCCGATCTTCATGATGCATCTGGGCGGCCTCGCGCGACTGCGCCAGGGCGTCAGCCTCGTCGACTAAGAGAATTACGCCGCCCCGCGCTCGGCCGGAAGATCCCTTCAGTTTGGCTGCTTCCTCAACCGTAAAGTCGAAGGCCGCAGAAAGAAGCTGGGTCATCTCTCCAACGCGCCCCTGGCCGCGCGTCGACAGGCTCAATGGGAAGAGCGTGATGTTAATTTTTTCTTGTCGGGCTACCGCGTCACCAATGGTTTCGGCAAGCTCGGTCTTTCCAGAGCCAACATCCCCAGCGAGCACTACCAGCGGGGGGCGCTTTAGTACAGTATTGAGTAACCCGTTGGCACCTGCATGGTATTTGCGAACCCAAGCCTCCAGACCGGCCGGGTTGACCAAGAGTCCCAGAATCTTGGTTAAACGCGATTTCTGATCGTCCAGACCGATAAGTCGAGCCAAACGTTCTTGAGGAGAGAAATCCGGGTAAGTGATGCGGCGTTCAAATAACTCGTCGAGGGCGGGTTTGGCATGCATCAGAAGCTCCGCACGCTGGCGCGGTCAAGTGCTCGTCCACCGGCTGAGTAGGTGAGATCAGCGATGAGATATCCGCTGATGCTGGGTTCAGGGGCGCCACCGCGATAGAACGGCATTCGTTTCTGGAAGGCGTCCTTCTCGGCCTCGGTCACCCAAGGAGGGTATATAAGATAACTGTAGAAGGATGCGCCCGTGATGTTGGCACCAGGCCTAACACGGCCTGGATCATTGTCATTGGCTGAAGTGCCGGAGAGATCACGGGCGGTGTAGCGCAGCGTCGGTTCGATCCACTGGTCGTTACGGCGAAATCCGACTGTTAGAATACCAAAATAGCCGGCTTTGAGCAACTCGATCACTTCCGTTTCGTAATTTACGATGGCCGTATCGCCAGGCTGGCCATAGAATCGTTGAAGGCGCTTCAGGTCAGCGGCAAACTTGGCTGCCATATGCTTGGCATGGGTCAGTGTGAAAGTCGTCGTTTCAGAAACAGTATAGCTGTACATGTTTACACCTCGAAGGATGAACCAAAGACCTTCTGCCAGTAGTAGACGGTCTCTTGTTTTGTTGGTGCCATTAGCGCGGCATCAATGGCATCACCGGCATCAAGCGCTGCCTCGACGATTGCGTCAGCCTCGGCATTACTATAAAGGCGACTGACATTGTTTTCGGCGTTCACCGGATCAATAATTTGAACCGGCTCCGAAAATCCACCCACAGCCGTTGCTTCGTAATAATCCGTAAAGGAGATCCGTTCGCGCATATTGGTGCGGGCAATATACGTGAAGAAGTGCTGCAGTGCCTCCGGATAATCAGAAAAATTCAGACCATCATCGCAGAGATGCGAAAATATCATTTCTATCATGAATGATTTGAAACGGAAGCCATTGCGCTCACTTTTTGCCTTCTGCGCCCAGAACTTGGCCAATCGGACAATTTGAGCAAAGTGCTTATCCTGTGCCTGCTTGCGCTTGCGAGTGAACTCAAGATGGAGTGGGATGCTGGTCTTCAGAAACGAGCCGTCATCCTGGCTCACCAGATTACCAAACCATTGTGGATCATCATTATAAAGAATCGGTACAACATCCACATCAAGGCCAGTTCCCCGAAACGAAACTGTCACGCTATAAGTCTGAGGCTTGACCTGGTCGGGATTGAAATTGGGGAATGCCCTCCTCAATCGTTCAGCCAGATAGGTGAGAAGGGCTGCGACCTCCTGCGGTGCGTCTGCGCCGCTGATGTAACAAGCAACGTCAATGTCGTTCAGCGACCGCATTGCGGTGCCTTTGGCCAAGCTGCCGGAGAGCAACATCTTCCGCAACGTGAAGTCGGGGTGCTCGCCCAGATATCCCTCTAGCTTTTCGCGAAGCCGCCGCACCTGCGCTCGATACTCATCCGCCCTATCCTTCGGCAAATTCACTTTTTCCTGTGCAAACCGGACAATGTCACCATGATTAACGTGCTGTCGCCCCATACACCTACCTACCTTCCTTCGCTGCCTTTCGTCCTTGCCTTTATCGATTTGGTCATGGCATAATCGACATAAAATACATGCCCCATTTTATAGGGTTTTTTAAACAAGTAGTCAACAAAAATATGTCGAGGTCGCCATGAAAAATGAAAATCCGCCATCCGAACACTTCAAGGAACGACTAAAAGCGGCCCGTGATCTGCGCAAATGGAACCAGAGCTATCTCGCCAGCAAAGCCGGAATGCCACCGAGTTCAATCGCCCACTTTGAGGCGGGCACGCGAAAGCCTTCATTCGAAACGCTGCGCCGTCTTGCAAACGCCCTGGAAGTTACGACCGATTATCTGCTGGGCCGAGTGGATGATCCAGGACTTGCCGAGGCTGGCGATCCACTTTTTCGGGACGTCGGTAAGCTGACCGGCAGTGACCGCGAACTTGCCAAGGATTTTCTTAAGATGCTGGCCGAGCGGAACCAGGCCAAGCACACGGGAGAGGAGTCATGAAGCAAGATTTCCGTTTGGAAATGGCCAAAAAGCAAGCGGAAGCGTTTCTGCGCAGAGAGGGAATCACGACTTTGCCGGTTGATCCTTTTGCAATTGCAGCAAGCCGCGACATTGTCGTCAAGGCCAAGCCAGACACAGCCGAAGGTGTTTCTGGCATGTTGTTACGACACGGCAATATCTTCGGGATTCTCTACGCAACGTACGTGCCCAGCGAAGGTTTTCACCGTTTCAGCGTATCCCATGAGCTTGGGCATTATTTTTTAGACGGTCATATCGACCATGTGCTGCCGCAGGACGGTATCCACACATCCCGTGCCGGGTTTGTCTCGGCGGACCCCTACGAGTTGGAAGCCGATTGCTTCGCCGCTGGCCTGCTTATGCCGAGCGTTCCATTTAAGCGTGAGATAGGACGGATCGATCCAGGTTTGGACGCAATCGAGTTGTTATCGAGGAAATGCAAGACCTCGCTGACCGCTACCGCGATTCGCTATGCCGAACTCAGCGAGGATGCTCTTGCAATCATCATCAGCACTGGCCAGACAATTGATTATTGTTTCCTTTCCGATGCTATGAAATCCCTGCCTGAATTAACTTGGCCCCGCAAAGGATCGCCAGTTCCTCCAAACACCGAAACAGCGCGGCTGAATGCGGCTCCCGAGAAGGTTTTGAAGGCAGATCGTGCAGAAGCTGAGATAGACGTTATGGATTGGCTTGACGGCAAAAAATCAGTCTCGGTGACGGAGGAAGTCGTTGGCCTGGGCCGTTATGGGAAAACCCTTACCGTTTTGTCATCTTCCTCAATAGGTCAAGACAACGATGATGAAGAC
>Ga0187864_10002002_pt1 | contig 18410 bp, 11 predicted proteins | sample June2016WEW_11_4_FD_132985 | JGI IMG/M metagenome (GOLD analysis project Ga0187864, IMG submission 132985) | Peatland microbial communities from SPRUCE experiment site at the Marcell Experimental Forest, Minnesota, USA - June2016WEW_11_40 | ecosystem: Environmental > Terrestrial > Soil >...
CTATGGGGCGGCGGTAGCCCCAAGAACTTCATGCTCCAGACGGAACCTCAGATCCAGGAGGTGCTGCGCATCAAGGAATTTGGCATGGATTATTTCTTGCAGGTAACCGATGCGCGTCCGGACACTGGCGGACTGAGCGGAGCGACTCCCAGCGAAGCCGTAAGCTGGGGGAAGGTGGATCCCGACCGCCTGCCCGATGCGGTGGTTTGCTACACGGATACCACCATCGCCATGCCGATCCTCACGCACTATGCGCTCGCCAGGCACCCACGGCGGAAATTGCGCAGGCTTTACGATCAGCGCGGCCAAATGATGAAGGCGCTGACCAAAGAATACTTCACGCACAACAAAGTGAAAATGATCGACGGCACGGATCCTGTCCTTAAGTAAATAATCCCCCGGCAAAGCCGGGGGTTTTGTGATGGGAGGTTCCTAAACTGGCCTTAACCGACCCCTCACGCTAACTCCCCTCCCCCTCTTCCCTCTCCCCTGGGGAGAGGGAAGAGGGGAAAGGGGTGAGATGGTGAGAGGTTTTTCATACGCCCAACGCATTAGTGCGGGAAGAGAGCGCGCTTATGGCTACAACCCGGCAGCTTCAAGCAATCGCCGCGCAGCACGGGACGCCCGTTGTTGTGATCGATCACGAGATCATCCGCCGCAACTACGCCAAATACAAGAGGCACCTTCCTCGAGTTCAGGCGTATTACGCTGTAAAAGCGAATCCGGCGCCGGAGATAGTACGTACTTTGTTCGGCGCGGGCGCCAGCTTCGATGTCGCCTCGCTTCCGGAGTTCATGCTGGTTTATGAAAACATAAAACACCTTCCCCCCAAGGAACAGCAAGACTTTATCTGGGACAAAATCATTTTCGCCAATCCGACTAAACCCAAGGAGACACTCCAGGCACTTGACCGCTACAAGCCCCTCGTGACCTATGACAACCGCAACGAGCTGCAGAAAATCAAACAGTACGCCCCACATGCGGGCGTGGTCCTTCGCTTGCGAGTTCCCAACACCGGGTCAATGGTGGAGTTGTCGTCCAAATTCGGCTGTGACGCCGGAGAAGCAGTGGACCTGATCTGCGCTGCATTCGAAATGGGTTTGGAGGTCGAGGGATTGAGCTTTCACGTGGGCAGCCAATGCACCAACTTCGAGAACTTCGTTCAGGCTCTTAATATTGCCGCCGCGGTATTGCGAGAGGCGAACACGCGTGGCCATGCCATCAAGATCCTCGACATCGGCGGCGGCTTTCCCGTCGCCTACGATCGGCATGTGAAGCCCTTCAGCCTGCTCGCCCGAATGATCAACGCTGAGATCGACCGACTGTTCCCGCAAGACATGCAGATCCTGGCGGAGCCGGGCAGATTTTTCGTGGCCACGGCCGCGACCCTCGTCGCCCGGATCCTGGGCAAAGCGGTGCGCGATGGAAAGCTCTGCTACTTCATTGACGACAGCGTCTATCACACGTTTTCCGGCATCATTTTTGACCATTGCCAATATCATCTCAAGGCGTTCAAAAAAGGCCCGACCGAAGTCTGCGCGGTCTACGGGCAGACCTGTGATGGTATGGACGTCATCTCGCAATCCGAGCAACTGCCTGACCTCCAAATCGATGATCTGGTCTATTCGGAAAACATCGGCGCCTACAGCAATGCTTCTTCGACCTGGTTCAACGGATTTCCGCCTGCCACCGTCGTTCACGTCAACCAATAGAGGACCCTATCGTCTCTCCATCGCGAATTTTCTGTTCGGTGTAGGCGGCTGGGGCGCCCTTTTGCGGTGGGTTTGGAGAGTTGGCACGGCTATCTTTCGGAAGTTAGGGGAAGTTTAGCGGCTTCCCAGGCGGCGAGGCCGCCTGCCATCTCAATCAGACTCGTGATCCCGTACTGGTGCAGGATACTGGCCGCAATCGAGGAGCGATAACCTCCCGCGCAATGCACGGCGATGCGGCGGTCGCTGGGGATTTCGGCGATGCGCTCCTGCAGGTGGTTCAGCGGGATGTTCACGCTGCCGGCAATGTGCTTGGCTGACCACTCGCGGGGAGTTCTGATATCCAGCACCAGGGGAGCATCGGCACTTGCCAGTTCCTCTGCCGCCACGAGCGGGCTCACTTGCTCGGTTTGCCACACCAGGTCCGGCCGGCCGGCCAGCGCTTCCATCCCTCCCTTGAGGTAGCCTCTGACGTGATCGAAACCGATGCGGCCCAAGCGCAGCGCGGCCTCATGCTCGCGTCCGGGCTCGGCGATGATAACGATGAGCCTGGATCGGTCCAGGACCGTGCCTGCCCACGTGGCGTACTGGCCGCCGAGTCCGATATTGATACTGCCGGCAAGATGATTTTTGGCGTACTCGAGGGGATCGCGGACGTCGAGAATCTGAGCCCCGGCAGCGCCCAGCCGCAGGACATCGTCCAGCTCAATGGGGCGGAGGACTTGCTCGAGATTCTTATCGAGCTGAGCGCGCTCGCGAGTGTTGAGAATAGCGTCGAAGCTGAAATACGCGGGAGCGTCCGGCTGATCCGCCGTGACCAGGCGAATGAACTCCTCTTTCGTCATCGGCTGCAGCGCATAGTTCATTCGCCTCTGGACTCCCAGCGTGGAGACGGTGTCCGAGGAAAGGTTCTTTCCGCACAGCGAGCCCGAACCGTGAGCGGGGTAGACGAGCGTCTCATCGGGAAGCGCCAGGAGTTTGTCGTGCAGCGAGTCGTAAAGGTGAGCGCCGAGTTCGTTGGCGCTCCACCCGAGCGACGCCCGGAGATCAGGGCGGCCGACGTCCCCGATAAACAGCGTATCACCCGTGAGGACGGCGAACGGCTTGGTCCCATCCTTCTCAAGATCGAACACCAGGATTGAGATTGACTCGATGGTGTGGCCGGGAGTCGACACCACTTGCAGGCGCAGCCCGGGAAACTCCAGGGTGTCGCCGTCGTTCATGCGCGTAAAGGCGTATTCCGCCTCGGCGCGGGAGCCAAGATGGATGGTTGCGCCGCAACGATCGCGCAACTCCAAGTGGCCCGCGACAAAGTCGGCGTGGAAGTGGCTGAGGAAGACGTGGCGGATCTGAAGATGAAATCTCTCGGCTTCGTCGAGGTACCGCTGGACGTCGCGCTGAGGATCCACAATGATCGCCGTCGAGCTAGCTTCGTCTCCCAGCAGATAGGAAGCATGGGCGAGGCAGCCAAGGTAGTACTGCTTCAGAATCATAGTCAGCATTCCCCGTTTGTCCGGAGCTACAAAGACAAAGACGCACTCGATCGTAGCGGCGTCTCCAGACGCTCCACCCCGCTCGAAGACCGGCTACCCCTTCAGCGTTTCCGACATCTCGCCCCGGCAAAGCCCCGGTTTTGATCCTAGTTCGGCTGGGGGACGATTCGCAGATAAGGCCTGGGCGCCTTCCATCCCTCGGGGTAGATCCGCTTGGCTTCTTCGTTCGAGACCGCGCCCGAGATGATGACCTCTTCGCCTTGTTTCCAGTTCACGGGGGTAGAGACTTTGTGCTTGGACGTGAGCTGAATGGAATCGAGGACGCGCAGGACTTCGTCGAAGTTGCGGCCGGTGCTCATCGGATAAGCGAGCATCAACTTGATTTTCTTGTCCGGACCGATCACGAATACGGTACGCACGGTGGCGTTGTCCGCCGGCGTGCGTCCCTCGCAGGTTTCGCCTGCCTCCGCCGGCAGCATGTCATAAAGCCTGGCAATTTTGAGCTGCGGGTCGCCGATCAACGGATAATTCACCTTGTGACCCTGAGTCTCTTCGATGTCCGCGGCCCACTTGCCGTGGCTGGCGACCGGGTCAACGCTGAGCCCGATGATCTTGCAGTGGCGCTTCTGGAATTCCGGCTCTAAGCCCGCCATGTAGCCTAATTCGGTGGTGCAAACGGGAGTGAAGTCCTTGGGATGGGAGAACAGGATGGCCCAGCCGTCGCCAATCCATTCGTGGAACCGTATGGGGCCCTGAGTGGTGTCAGCCACAAAATCCGGGGCCGTGTCATTGATGCGCAGTGACATAGTAATCTCCTCGCCGGGAACTGAATTTTCAGGATTAACCCTTCAGGCGATTTTAGACACGGACATTTCGTCCTGTCAACCGCTATTCCCGCCTGGCAGTGCTCCGGGAGAGCACGCATGCCTCCGCTCTTGGCAGCTTGTGTTGAACGGATCCCGATTCTCGCGGATAATGGTAGCTATATCGACGTACAGAGAGGACCAGCGGGTTCCGGGGAAGCGCGCAGACCAATGCCCAGACGCAGTATCGATTTCGAAACCGTACGTCAAATAGGGCTGGAGTTGCCCGGCGTAGAAGCGAGCACCGCCTACGGCTTTCCGGCGCTCAAGGTCCGTGGAAAACTCCTGGCTTGCCTGCCGGCAAACCGCTCGGCAGAGCCTGATTCGATTGTCGTTCGCGTGAGTTTCGATGACCGCGCCGGGTTGCTTGCTGAGGCACCCGATGTTTACTACCTGACGGACCATTACGTTGGCTACAACGCGGTTCTGGTTCGCCTCTCGCGCCTGAACCGGGAGCTGCTGCGGGACTTACTCGGAATGGCCTACAAATTTGTGACGGCCAACTCGCCGAGCCGTCCACCCTCGCGGAAGCGCCGAAAGACGGGGCCAGGGGGTCCTGGTTTGGAACCCAGACGATAAGGGAGTCAGGCGAGGCGTGGTTGTCAACCGCGGAGCGGAAAGGCTCGCCACCCCCGTCAGCCACTCATGCTGAACCCGTGCCAAAGGAAAAAGCGCAGGCTAACTGTTCCATCTCGCGGGCCGTGGATGCCTGCTCCGGATAGTTAACCATCCCCATGTCAAACCTGAAGCGGTGGCCCGAGCCGGAAGCGTCGATCAACCCTTCTGTAACCCGTTCGGCAACTCGGTTCATACCTGGTCGAGGGGTATTGGGCAAGAAGATGCCGAACACGCCGGAGGACAGAAGGAAAAGGGAGTCCCCCGTGCGAAGCTTGCGAACGAGCGATCGAGCGGCTTCTCCCATGGCTAAGGAGGCCTCTTGTGGGCTCCGAAGCTTGGGCGAGGGTTGCACACGCACCAGGACAAGGGAAAGCGGCTCCCGGATCTGAACCGCGCGGCGAAAAACCATCGCCAACTGATCTTGAAAATTACTGTACCCTGCCAAGGTCCCCAGCAAATCGGCGCTCGCCCGCCGCCGGAGCACCTCGATTTGGGCGGACTGCCGGGCGAGACGCCCGCGAAGTGCGTGAAGAACATATTCACGCTCTAAGAGATAAGCGACCATGAGGACATGCAGCACGCAGAAGCTGACGAAAAGGGTCCGCGTCGTCTGACCCGTTGCGCCTCCCCTGCTGCCGATTACGGAAGGGTACATCAGGAAGGCCGCGCCCGCGCCCAGGACAAAGATCACCCCCACTGCGAGGAGCCATAACTCCCTGTCACGACGGTCCAGAGTGGTAGAGTCTATTTGGTCAAAGAGCTTCACCGCGCCAACCCCCAATCCCTGAGGCCAGAAGCTCCCCGATAGGCTCTCTATACCACTTCTTTCCCCAGTGTCAATTCAGCGGTTCACAGGGTGTCAAGCCCCGATAGAAACGCCTGCTGAGATACGCTTGCATCTGCTGAAGTGTTTGCAGCCTGACGCGGTTGTGCCAGCCCGCGAGGTGGCGGCGGGCAGTCAGGCTCTCAGCACAGCTTCGGCGCAAGTATCGAACGGGGCTGCGTGCAGGCCGCTTCGACGGAGGAAGCTTCCTCCTCGATGCAACCGATGCTCTCCAATATCAAGCAGAACGCCGATGACGCCCAGCGGACTGATAAGATCGCGAACACTTCGGCGCGCTTCGGAGCCTTTCACGCGGGGTGCCTTCGGCAGCGGCGGCAAGCAACGCTCACGCAATCAGCCGCAGGAACTTGAGGTGGCTGAAGTGTGCGCATCTCGACAACTCCTCGAGCAACCGCCCCTACACCCACCCCGTCTCCGTCGCGGTGGCGGTGAGCAGACTCGCTGCTTCCTCCAGCTTGGACAGCAGAGCTGAGGCGCGGTTGAAGTTTCCCGCTTCCGCTGCGTCCTCCAGTTGGCAGCAGACGGCCCGCAGGGATTCCGCCGCCACCGTCGCCGCCGCCCCTTTCAAGGTGTGCGCCTGCAGGCTCGTGCCTTGCGCGTCCCCCTTCTCAACGCTCTGCCGCAGGGACGCGACCTGCTGTGGAAGCCTGCTCAAAAAGCCCGCCACCACCTTTCTTACCAGCTCTCTGTCTCCGGAGAGTCGGGCCATCAGAGTATCCGACCGGAAGACGTTTTGCATTCTTGGTACCTCTTTTCCCCCTGCTGGCGCGGCGGGCGCTGCCAGCCACTTCCCCAAGATCTCTGCCAAGTGGCGAGGCTCAACCGGCTTGGCGAGGTAGTCGTTCATGCCTGCCTGAAAACACTTCTCAGCATCTCCGGATATCGCGTCCGCCGTCAGCGCTACAATCGGGATCAGGGGATTTCGCGCGCCGGTGCGCGGATCACGGATGCGCCGGGCCGTCTCGTATCCGTCCATCTCGGGCATCTCACAGTCCAACAGCAGCAAGTCGTACGCGCGCTGCTGGAGCGCCTCGAGCGCTTCCAGTCCGTTGGCGACGAGATCGGCACTGAACCCCAGTTTCTTCAAAATTATCCCGGCTACTTCCTGGTTGGTCGGATTATCCTCGGCCACCAGAATCCGAAACTTTGGTTCCGCTCCCCCGCCCCGTGAGCCAGTCTGTGAAATAACGCTTCGGTGGGCCTCTGATGCCCGCCCTTGACTGCTGGTCGCGAGCAAAGTTTCAAGCAGCTTGCGCTCCCAAATCGGCTTGGCAATCTGGCCTGCGAACCCCATCGCTTGCAGCCGAGCCGCGTCCAGAAACCGGCCGAAACCGGTCATCAAGTAGAGCGCTGCAGGTTCGATCTCCGGGTCAGTTGCAATCCGGCGCCCCAGGCCTACCCCGTCCATGTCTGGCAAATCCATATCCAGGACGGCTATCTGGAAAGGTTCAGAAGTCCGCGCAGCCTGCTTCAGAACCGACAAGGCGTTACCGGCATCCGCACTCTCTTCGGGCCGGCAGCCCCAGGAACGCAGCAGCGCGCAGAGCAGATGGCGGTTCGTGGCGTTGTCGTCTACCACCAACACTCTCGCGTCTCGCAGTTCCGGCGGAATGCCTGTCGAGGGCGCGCTCGCCGCGGGCTGCTTCTCGAAGGCGGCAGTGAACCAGAACGTCGCGCCCTTGCCCTCCTGGCTCCGGACGCCGATCTGGCCTCCCATCAGTTCGACCAGTTGTTTGGAAATTGTCAGGCCCAGGCCCGTCCCGCCAAAGCGGCGCGTTTTTGACCCATCCGCCTGAACGAACGGCTCAAACAAGACCGAGGCTTGCTCCTGGCGGAACCCTATCCCCGTATCGCGCACCGTGAAATGCAGGGTCGCCTTTTGCTCGTCCTCCGACTCCACTCGCACCGTGACGGCAACCTCGCCGTGGGGGGTGAACTTCACAGCATTGCCCAGCAGATTCACCAGAACCTGCCGCAGCCTGCCCGCATCGCCCCGCAGAAGGCAGGGAGTTCCCGGCACCACTTCGAACAGTAATTCCAGTTGCTTCTCAATCGTCTTGATCCCCACCAGCGACGCAGCGTACTCGAGTACACTGCGCAAATCGAAATCGGCGCACTCCAGGATCAGTTTGCGCGCCTCGATTTTGGAGAAATCCAGGATGTCGTTGATGACGGTCAGCAGCGCCTCGCCACTGGAGCGGACGATCTCTGCGTACCGTCTCTGCTCGAGCGACAGTTCGGTATCGAGCAGCAAACCGGCCATCCCGATCACACCGTTCATCGGGGTTCGGATCTCATGACTCATATTGGCCAGAAACTGGCTCTTGGCGCGATTGGCAGCTTCCGCCGCATCTTTAGCCCCACGCAGCTCCTCCTCCACCCGCTTCCTCTCCGTAATGTCTTCCTTCACCGCAAGGAAGTGAGTGATGGCTCCTGCCGAGTCTCGGATCGGGACAATCGAAGCCGACTCCCGATAGATCTCTCCGCTCTTCTTCCTATTGGCGAATTCCCCGCGCCATTCCCCCCCGGCGAGAACCGTCTTCCAGAGCTCTTCGTAGACATCCGCAGATTGCATCCCCGACTTCAGAATGCGCGGGTTTTGACCCGTGACCTCTGCCGCCGTATAGCCGGTGATTTGCGTAAATTTGGGATTGACGTACTCGATCGCTCCATGCACATCGGTGATGACCACCGCGGCGGGGCTTTGCTCGACGGCGCGCGAGAGCTTGCGGAGACGCTCTTCGACTCGCTTGCTCTCCGTAATATCACGAGCGATCGTCGCCGCGCCGGTCACTTCCCCGCTCGCGTTCATGATCGGCGACGCGGTGACCGCCACGTGAACTGTGGTCCCGTCCTTCCGCAGACGCACCGTCTCGAAATGCGAGATCTTTTCCCCACGCCTGATTCTCTCCAGAATGTTGGGGATTTCATCGTAGCGGTCCGCCGGAGCGAGAATCGAAATCGGCCTGCCCATAACCTCGTCGGCGGAATAGCCATAGAGATTTTCCGCCCCCTTGTTCCAACTGAGAATAGTCCCGTCCAAGGCTTTGGCGATAATCGCGTCCTCCGAAGACTCGACGATGGAAGCCAGCCGGGCTTTCACTTCCTGCGACCGCTTGCGCTCGCTGATATCCTGCAGCGTACCCCGGAGCCGCGTGATGCGCCCACCGGCATCGCGGCGGGGTTCCCCGCGGGCTATGACCCATTTCTTCGAGCCGTCGGGGAGGACTATCTCAACGTCAACTTCGCAAGGAGTGCCCGTGGAGAGCGTAATCTCCACCGCCGCCTTCAACCGCTGCAGACTCTCGGGGACAAACATCATCGCCTGATCAGTGAAAGTCAGGGCGGGAAGTTTTGGATCCCGCCCGGCGATGCGAAATAGAGCTTCATCCCAGGTGACGGTATCCGTGCCCAACGTCCAGTTCCAGACGCCCATCTGGGCGGCCCGCAGTGCGTCCCTCAGTTCGGCCTCGCGGTGGCGCAACTCCTCCTCGGCCCGCTTGCGCTCGCTGATGTCCCGCACGAAGGTAAAGTCGTATTCTTTTCCGCCAAACTCCAGGTACTTGGTGCTCACTTCGACGGGAAACACAGTACCGTCTTTGCGCCGGCACTGGGTCTCGAGGGTCGCCGACTGGCGCTCTTTGACGAGTTGCCACGTTTTCTCCCATCCTGTTTCGGCAATCAGCGGATCGATGTCGGTGATCGACAGGGCCAGGACTTCTTCGCGGGTTCGGCCTAAGAGACGGCAGGCTGCCTCATTGGCATACTCGATCCGCCCCTGCGAGTTCACCCACAACACTCCGTCCGTGGCGTGATCCACCGAAAACTGCGTGAGCTGAAGCTCTTCTTCGGTCTGCTTGTGTTTGATCAACTGCGACAGGGCAGGATCTTGGCGGCCCGAAGCTCCCGGCACGCCGGTCACCCCCTCATGGCCGTTGCCGGACTTGAGCCGGCGCAGTTCAACCGCACGCTCCACGGCGGCGCTCAGCTCCAGGAGGCTCACCGGCTTTCGGAGACATTCGCACGCCCCGCGCTTGATCGCCTCTTTGGTAACGTGGATGTCCGCCTGCCCGGTCAGAACGATGACCTCGAGGCCGGGGTCGAGATCCTTCAACGCCTCCATCGTTTGGAGGCCGTCCATTTCCGGCATGAAAAGATCGGTAAGCACTACATCGAATGGCCGGCTTTGCAGCAGCTTTACCGCGTCTCTGCCGCTTTGCGCGGTGGCAACCGTATGTCCTTCCGCCGCCAGCAGGCTACCGAGCGTTTGGCAAACTGCGTCGTCGTCGTCGATGACCAGAACACTGGCGGGGGCCGGAGGCGATGAGGGACGGCGATGTGGACCGATGCTCGAAGTGTCCAACACGCTCATAAGCTACCCATCGAACGGGTCCGTTGCTCACTGGGCGCACGCAACTCAACACCGCCACGAATTCACCCTCGGCGGCCTTCCGGAAATCCCCTTATCTCTATCGGCACCTTGAGGGCTGACGATTACGCTTATTTTGAATGAGATGGGCCCACCAAGAGGCTTGTCAACGGGTTCAGGTCCGGCCCGCAAACCGAGGGCGAGCTCAACTCGCCGCTGCCGCGTCAAACTGCGGCACTGTAACGAAACTTCATCTTGGCCCAGGAAAGTTTTCTCCGTGATCTCCGTGCCCAAAATAGATCCAAACACAGAGGCCACAGAGCTCGGTGACCTCTGTGTTGAGGCCCTCAAAGCGCAGGGGACACGGAGAGGTTCATTTTGGATGTGGCCGCCATGCCACGCTGTACCACTACCGGATGATCCGGATGGCGGGCGCCGACATCTAAGAACTGTGGTGAAGGGACCGCTTCGCTTTGCGAACGAAATATGACGGGATAATCGTGGGCTCAGGACCTAACGGGCTGGCCGCCGCAATCACCCTGGCGCGGGCGGGGTGTAGGGTCGTAGTGTTCGAGGCGGCAGAGACAGCGGGCGGTGGAACGCGTTCAGCGGCGCTGACCTTGCCGGGGTTCACGCACGATGTCTGCTCCGCGGTTCACCCGCTCGCCCTTGCCTCACCCTTCTTTGCAGAACTGCCTCTTGCCGATCATGGTCTTAGCTGGGCGCAACCGCCGGCGCCGCTCGCCCATCCTCTCGATGGCGGCCAGGTCGTAATGGTCGAGCGCTCAGTGCAACAGACAGCGGACGGCCTGGGCAATGACGGCCTCGCCTATCGCGCCTTGATCGAACCGTTGGTCGCGAATTGGAATGACTTGAGTAAATCGCTGCTGGGCCCTCTAAGGCTTCCATCCCATCCGCTGAAACTCGCTCGCTTTGGCCTTCACGCTTTCCGTTCCGCGCGCGGACTGGCGCGCTCGCTCTTTAAGCACGCACCCGCGCGAGCCCTTTTCGCGGGAATGGCAGCCCATTCGGTGCTGCCGCTCGACAGTCCGGCGACGGCGGCCTTTGGACTTGTTCTCGGAATCACCGCTCATGCGGTCGGCTGGCCCGTCCCGCGAGGGGGATCGCAGAAGATCGCCGATAGCCTGGTGGCCTGCTTGCGTTCGGCGGGCGGCGAGGTGGTGACTAACTTCGCAGTGACGGCGCTCGATCGGCTTCCCGCCAGCCGCGTGGTTCTGTGTGACCTCACGCCCCGCCAGTTTCTTCGCCTGGCGGGGAGTCAACTTACGCCCGCCTATCGTCGCCGGCTCGAGCGCTATCGGTATGGCCCGGGTGTTTTCAAGGTTGACTGGGCATTGAGCGGCCCGATTCCCTGGCAAGCCGCAGAGTGCCGTCGCGCGGCCACACTTCACCTCGGAGGCACGCTCGAGGAAATCGCCGCCTCGGAGCGCGCCGCGTGGGAAGGGCGCTCGGTGGAGCGGCCCTTTGTCCTCGTAGTGCAGCCAAGCTTGTTCGATACCACGCGGGCTCCCGAGGGAAAGCATACGGCGTGGGCATACTGCCACGTCGCGAACGGTTCCAAAGAAGATATGACGGCGCGAATCGAAGCTCAGGTGGAACGCTTCGCGCCGGGCTTCAAAGAACTCGTGCTCGCCCGCATCGTCCTGAGCCCCGCCGATCTGGAGCGCCATAATCCCAATCTGGTGGGCGGGGATATCAGCGGCGGCGCCAATGACCTGGCACAACTGTTCGCGAGACCCACTCTCCGGCTTTATCGCACTTCATCGCCGCAGCTCTATCTGTGTTCCGCTTCCACCCCGCCCGGCGGAGGGGTTCACGGCATGTGCGGCTACTTCGCTGCCCAGGCAGCCCTGAAGGACCACTTTAGGCAATAGGCAGTCGGCAGTCGGCAGTGGGCAGTCGGCAGTGGGCAGTCGGCAGTAGGCAGTGGGCAGTTAGGAATGGCTGTCATTCTGAGCGCAGCGAAGAATCCCGCCCTGGCCCTTCGCTGCCCAGTCAGCCCCGCCCACTGTCATTCTGTGCGCAGCGAAGAATCTCGCTCTGCCCCTTCCCTGCCAACTCGGCCCCGCCCGCTGTCATTCGGAGCGCAGCGAAGAATCTCGCTCTGCCCCTTCCCTGCCAACTCGGCCCCGCCCGCTGTCATTCGGAGCGCAGCGAAGAATCTCGCCCTGCCCGCCCTGAAACCCGACACCAGAAACCAATCCTGTCATTCTGAGCGCAGCGAAGAATCTCGCTCTGTCTTCCTGAGGCAACTCCGGTGTGCTCAGAGAAGTCCGCGCCCGAGCACTTGCCTTGACACGCCAGCAGGCGGAGTGTTTAGATGTTCCGCGCGCCCATGAACACGTACTGCGTTTACATCATGGCCAGCAAATCCCGCACCCTCTACACGGGCGTCACAAACGACCTCGAACGAAGGGTGCTCGAGCACCGGCGCAAACTCGTCCCTGGATTCACCGCACGCTACAACATCGACCGGCTGGTCTATTACGAAGTTTGCGGTGACCCCAGGGCCGCGATCAGCCGGGAAAAGCAGCTCAAGGGCTGGACAAGATTGAGGAAAGTCGCACTCATCGAATCGCTGAACCGCGACTGGAAGGACTTTAGCGACGGGTGGCCCGGCTCGTGAGCGTAACACCGGCCAGAGCAAGAAGACAGGGCGAGATTCTTCGCTTCGCTCAGAATGACAGTTCTAAAACTCGGCCCCGCCCGCACACTGTCATTCTGAGCGAAGCGAAGAATCTCGCCCCGCCCGCCCCGAAACCCGACACCTGAAACCAGTTCTGTCATTCTGAGCGCAGCAAGGAATCCTGCTCTGGACCCCTGAAACCTGTCCTTCGCCGCCCACTCTGACCTCTCCCTTCAGAAGATCGCGGACACCAAGAGGCAAGTGTCTGCGCCATCCCGCCCATCGTTCATTATTGCCGTTCTTTCCCCTTGCCTTATCGTCGGAGTAGATGTATACGGAAACAGTAACACGGCGGCGAGACATTCGGGCCATGTGCCGTAATTGTCTGACTTGTGACCAGCACCCAGCGCGGACGAGGCGGCATATGGACCACCCGCGATGGGCCGCTGTCGAGTTATCGAGACGGCTAAACCGGCCGTGTGGGCCACTCGCCACAGGGGGAAACCGATGAACATCGCAGCCCTGATCGGCATATCGAATTACAGGGTCGCGGAACAACTGCCAGCTTGCTCGAAGGATGTGGCTGAGATGCGGCGACTGCTGTTCGCGACCGGAAAGTACGACGATATATTCATTCACTCGACGAATACGGAGGCGGCGTCCTTAAAAGATGCACTGAGAGGTTTCTTCCGCCGGCATACGGGATCAGATTCGATACAGGAGGCGCTGGTCTATTTCTCTGGGCATGGCGTCTACCACAACAATGACGTACTACTTTGCTGCTCGGACTTCGATCTAAACCGACCCGCTTCGACGTCACTCAGCAACACAGAACTGGACGACTTGCTGAGGAGCGTAGGCCCGAAGGTGGCCGTAAAGATTCTGGACGCGTGTCAATCCGGATCCCAATACATCAAGGAGGCCGCGCCCGGTTTCGAGAAGGCTTTACGTGAGTCACAGTTAGCATCTTTCATTTGCATGGCATCAAGCAGGTCTGACCAAAGCTCCTATGCTAGCGCCGAGTGCAGTGTATTCACGAGTCGTCTGATCGATGCTGCCCTCTCTAAGGCAGAGGGGCTCGTCCTCTACCGGGATATTCAGGCCGCCCTCGCTGACTCATTTGTTGCAACTCCCGAGCAGACCCCGTTTTTCGTTGTCCAGGGGACCGGCCTCGAGTCGTTCGCTCAGGTAACGCCCGAGATGCGCGCACTCCAGACGGCAAGATCTGCAACTCAGGCAATTGTTGAACCCGAGAACACCCTCGCGGCCTCGATTTCTGAACAGGTCCAACGCATGGACACGCTCTACGTCCCCGTCGAAGTCGCAAAGCAAGCTATAGACGAGGCGCGCACCGGGCTCGAGCGCGCTCCTCTCTCGCACCCCCTGGTATCACGGTTTTATGAAAAGCATGCAGTCTTCGACAGGAAGTTGGCCACCCTGCCCGGGGCTAAAGAGCTTGCCAAGTTCGCGTCTGAGCAGGCGTGGGAGAAGAAGTATTTCGTAAGGATTGTGCAGGAGCCACGCGCTGTGAGGGTTGCCAAAGACCCGTGGAGAGCTTTAAGAAGATCAATTACGTGGAGTCCGGATGAGGTGGAGTATGTCACAAGAGTGGTACACGAGCCTTCCCAACTCGAACCCACTGAGACGTTGCCATTCGAGGTCGCAGAGGTGCGGTTTGAGCCCAAAGCTCACCCTTCTCTCAAGTCCTTTGTCACGTATATCGGGCTGGCACACTCTCTGACCGAACTCGTAGTGCTTTCGGCGTCGGCGCGCCTTCTGGAGGCAGGTTGGACCCAACGCTCGATTGATGTCTCGCAAATAAAGTTCCAACAGCAGAGCCACTTGTGGAAGGACGTTGTACAAGACCCTGAGGTAATTTGGAGGGAACCCCTGGCCCGCGCCCAGGAAGCCATCCAAGGCTACCTTGAAGGGCTCATTCCTAGGAAGGAAGAAGCGAAACCTGCTGTCGCGGGACCCGGTGAAGCGATTGCCGAGAAGTCGAGTCCAAACGCGCAATCGTAGGCTGGCAGTGGGTCGCCGTCTTTTCTGTTTTTCCGACTAAGGACCTGCTTTTTCAGATCTCACGGTTAATACCACTCCGCAACGAACCCTGCCTGCGTGTATCGCAGGAGATGGTGGATGAAAAGGTGGAATATCTTACTCCGGCGGAAAAGGAATACGCGCTATATCTGGAGGAACGCAAGCTGCTCATCGACGCCGCGAGAGAGAGTGCGCGAACGTTCGATAAGGCGGTGCTGGCGTTTGGTTCTGCAGTTTTCGGGTTCTCCATCGCATTCGTAAAGGACATTGCGCCGAGGCCAATTCCGGACACTCTGATCTGGCTCAGTGGATCTTGGCTTCTGTTCTCGCTCGGATTATTGGCAGTTCTGCTATCTTTCCTGTTTAGCCACCAAGCTTGCATGTATGAAATTGCGGTTGGAGAGAACGTATTGCGCAACAAGGATTATAGGCGGAAAAGGAATCCGTGGGGTATTGCCACCAACTGTTGCAACGTTCTATGCATCATCTGCCTTTTCTCGGGTTTGTTGTTCTGGTCAGTCTTTGCTTCCGATAACCTTCGGTATGGAGACACGCAAATGAATAAAGTTATGACCCCTACGGAAAAGAAGGGATACGTTCCCCCTCCGCCGCCTGCAACGGCACCCTCGCAGCAGCAAGCGCCCTCGCCGTCGCCGACGCCGCCTGCGGCCCGACCGACTCCCAAAAAGTGAGGAAGGGAACCTGCAAGCTGCGATTGATAGCACCGGGTGCCGCATCAGAGGTACGCGTCCCCTGCGTTCCTCCGCGGCTCTTTGCTCACAGACAACCCCCATTCGAGACCCCCACCGTCAAGTGGTCCACTCGCGCGCGTCCATAATCCGACGCGTGGGCCTACGCGAATGAGGATTTACGTCCCATCCAAGGGCCGCGGAGGAAGCCAAACTGCGCCTACCTCCGCGCCACCTGCCCTAAGGACTTGCTCGGGTCGGAAGCAAAGACCAGAGCGGGATTCTTCGCTGCGCTCAGAATGACAGTTCTAAAATTCGGCCCCACCCACAGTCATTCTGAGCGAGGCGAAGAACCTCGCTCTGCGCCGGGGTGAGTCGACAACCAATTATCAGGGCGTCACCCTTTTGGCCCCAATCCGTCGATAACGTGTGGGTAAACCACGAGGGCGTAGCGGCGAGGCGGCGCCTCGGCCCGACAGGCAGCACCTGAAACCGGATGCGGCGTCTAGTGGCCACGGGGACGCACCCCCACCAGTCTCGCCCGCCGTTACCGACGGATTAGGGACGCCATCTCTGACCCGGAACGACAAGATGACCGCTTGGAGGATTTTTCACCAGCCTGGTCAGGAACGACCGGCGCCAGGTTTGCACTTTTTGCACTTTTCGCTTGACAAGCCCGCCGGCCTATGATAGCCTATCATGGTTGTCTATTTCGCGACGTTTTGTCGCTCAGGGAGCGCTGGGATGCTCGGATGGGAAGGAAAAAACGGGGTCGTCCAGGCGAGCCACGGAAAGCTGTGGTTCGAAACAACAAAAAAAATACGAACGAAGCCAGTATGTTATTGAAAAAACAGGAAAGAATGTGCAAAACGAACTAAAACGAACTCAAATTGAGCCGCAATTGAGTGCTGAAATGCGCGCATTGCGTGCAGAATTCGAGTTTTCTAACACTTCATCGGTTTTGGCGGAGGCCTCGAACGGGAAAGAGCTCGGGGGTCGAAATCGCCCGGTCGGGGGAATCCAGAGGACTGCGAGAGAATACGAAAATCGTGGGAACGAAGCTAAGAAGTGCTTGAAAACAAAGCACATCACTTTTTTGCATGTTGCAGATTTCGCGTGTTTTGTGCGCAAATTAACAGCAATCTCACCCCAAAGGGAGCAAAATGAGGCCACATTTTGCGAAAACGAAGTCAGGACTTGCGACTCCCTGCGTCACGGCATGACAGTGACAAGTAGCCGGCTAGACAAACTCGAGACTTCCCTCGGCGCCGATCTGATCTCCGGCTGGGTCGCCGCATCTTATCGACGGATTGTGGCCTTTTGGCGCACTACGTTGATTCCACATCGCCTTTTGGGGTAAGTTGGAGTGAGGTTAGGTTGTAGCCACTCACCGGCAGCCATGAAGTGGGGGGGAGCGAGATGAGAGCCCTTAGAGCCTATGCACTCGCAGTCCTAAGCGTCATCATAGCTTTGCTCCTGACGCTGGTCATCCCTCCCATACGGGAGCAGTTCAGGTTTCTGCTCTTCATTCTCGCCGTCTTCGTCAGCGCCTCAGGGGGATTCTGGCCTGGGATTTTCGCTACGTTGTTGAGCGTGGCCCTGACCTATTACTTCCTGATGGACCGTCCCTTCGACACTTCCAGCCCCGCAATCTTCATCCCCATGTTGGCATTCTGCGGCGTGGGCTTTGTGATCACCTGGGTTACGCATCGCTTATTCCGGTCAGAAGAGGAGGCTCGCGCCGAGGCCGCGGTCATTGAATCTTCAGCCGACAGCATCATTCGCGCCAGTCTGGACGAAACCATCTTGAGCTGGAATAAAGCGGCGGAACGTGCTTATGGGTATACGGTCAAAGAGGCGATAGGCCAGCCCATCTCACTGATTGTCCCGCCCGATCGCAGGGAGGAACGGCAGCGCCTGGCGGAGCGCGTGCTGCAAGGGGGCACCGTCCAGGACTTTGAAACGGTCCGAGTTAGAAAGGACGGCACGCGCCTTGACGTCGCCCTGACGATTTCGCCGGTTCAGGATCGTGCCGGAAAAATAGTCGCCATGTCCACCATCTCCAGAGACATCACGCAACGCAAGCAGGCAGATGAGGCCTTGCGCGAGTCGCTCGACAAGCTGGAGCGCCGGACTCATCAACTCCGGCTGCTCACGGAGATGGGCCACCTCCTCCAGGCCAGCTCGACTCCCGCGGATGCTTATGCAGTCACCGCCCGATTTACCCAGACTCTCATTCCCGCCACCGCCGGCGCCCTGTACGTGTATTCCCCTCAGACCAAGGATTTGGAAATTGTCAGCCGGTGGGGAGAATTGCAGCCGGACGATCCTGAATTCCTGACCCCCGATCAGTGCTGGGGACTTCGCACCGGGCGGGTGCATTTGGTGGAAGATTCTCAGACCAATCTGCTCTGCCGCCACTTGCCGAATCCTCCGCCGGCCTGTTACCTTTGCGTGCCCATGATTGCTCACGGTGAAACCTATGGACTTCTTCACCTGCGGCTGGCTCAACCACCGCAAGGCTCCGCCGGAGAACCGTCCGCAGAGTCCGTGGAACTCCCCTGGCCCGCCACCTCCATTGCGGAGCAGTTGGCATTGGCGGTGGCCAACATGAACTTGCGCGAGGCCCTGCGCGCGCAGTCCATTCGCGATCCGCTCACCGGCTGGTTTAATCGCCGTTACATGGAAGAGACCTTGGAGCGGGAGATTTCCCGCGCGGCTCGAAACCGCCGCCCCCTGGCAGTCATCATGCTCGACGTGGACAATTTCAAGCAGTTCAATGACACCTATGGGCACGAGGCCGGCGACCTGGCCCTGCAGAATTTGTGCGAGACGCTGAAGAGCCACATCCGAAGCGAAGATGTTGCCTGCCGTTTGGGAGGAGACGAATTTGTGCTGGTGCTTCCCGATACTACGGCGGAGCTTGCCACGCAACGGGCGGAGCAATTAACTAAGGCCGTGGCTCACACGGACGTTCAATACCAGGGACGCCTCCTGGAATCCATGGTTCTGTCGTTCGGCGTCGCCACCTTTCCCGAGAACGGCAGAACTCTGAAAGACCTTCTGCGTGCCTCCGATAACGCTCTCTTCCGCGCCAAGGACGAGGGGCGCGACGCGGTGCGGTCTCACGACTAGATA
>Ga0187864_10002006_pt1 | contig 18399 bp, 14 predicted proteins | sample June2016WEW_11_4_FD_132985 | JGI IMG/M metagenome (GOLD analysis project Ga0187864, IMG submission 132985) | Peatland microbial communities from SPRUCE experiment site at the Marcell Experimental Forest, Minnesota, USA - June2016WEW_11_40 | ecosystem: Environmental > Terrestrial > Soil >...
AGGTCGTTCGCAGACCTTTACCCGCTGGGTACTGCCGTCCACCGACCGCCGATTTGTCAAAGACCGAACGGGGCCCGATCTCGACGATCGGCCCCTCTCTATTCAGCATGTCACCGAACCGGGCGATTGCTTCGGACAGATCAAACTTTTCCTCCCCACACGCCGCCGCCCAGCCGTGGGGCGGAAAGGGCCATCCACTTTCTGGCACCCGCGAAACGTGGGTTGCCCATTTCGTCGTGGGCTATGCGAAGGTAAACCGATGTAGGACTCAATCCGCCGTGCTGCCTTGCACTCTTCATCCTCCTCCTGATCTTGATCCTGATCCTGATCTTGATCCTGATCTTGATCCTGATCTTGATCCTGATCTTGATCCTGATCTTGATCCTGATCTTGATCCTGATCTTGATCCTGATCTTGATCCTGATCCCATTGGGAGCGGAAGGGACCACCCACTTTCTGGCACCTGGGAAAGGTGGGTGGCCCCCAACATCACTATGCAGAACTTGGGCACCTCCGCTCGAACGTCTCTCGTACGAATCGTGTGCTCATACGGCCGTGAACCGCTCTAGCACGCCTGCGAAGCCTTCCGCTTTGCGATCTGCCGGGAGGTGAGACGAGCCACGGAGTCCTCCGGCTTTGGTCTGATCAGCCGGCAAGGTTGACACGCTGTTGTTTCGAGCATTTCGAGGCTCGGCGAGTTCTGATCGAGCGACGTGAACGAGATTCCAGTTATTTACATCGAAACACAGTAAATCAATGAAAATCACACCCGCGCTTGACAACCCGGAGAGTCAAGATCCGACTGGCATGCTAAGTAATCTCGTAATGCCGAACATGAAAAGAGCCATGACAGCAGCAACAACAAAAACGAAGATGATTGCGAGAGCCCCGCGGAGAAGTGATCTCCGCCTCGACCGCCGTCGACGCCTGTTCCGTCTATGGCGGCCCAGCCGCTCTGATCTCTCAGGCGGCTGGGCGGCTGATTCCCCACGCCGGCAGTTGCCCCGTTGGAACCACCGTTCCAGCGAGCCCGCGCACGACGGGCAGAGGCTGAGGCTTGGGTGTGCCGATTTCAGGGACCCGGATCGGACGTCGATCAGAGCAGGCTCGCACTCAATGGGGCGCCCACAACGGGTGCATAGGCTAGTAAATTCTACCATTGATGGTGTGTCGACAGGCGCTCAATCCAAAGCGACCGAGGGCGTTTGAAAACCAGCCATTTTGAGAAGACCCAGATTACCCTCGTAGGCTCCGGAGTAAGTCCTGTGCTGGATGGTGCACGGTGAATGGTGAGTGGTCCGGGTGTTCGGGCTCTACCATAGCCGGAGGCCTCCGCGACTTTCTCCACCCTTCGACGGCGAAGATTAGCATGAAGGGCAGGATTTGCGCTCTGTGGCGGTAGCCCGTTCCCATGTTGGAAGACACGAGCGAGTAGGGGATCACTAGAACAAGGATTTGAGCACTGAGCATTAACAAGCTGTTCGGGGACTTCCTCGAGAGGGACACAACTCCTCGAGGAATCTTGGTTAAGAGCCAGTACCAGAAGAGTGATTCCGGAAGGGTGAAAAGCTGGCGCAGGCTCGATATCATCCAGGGGAAAGGCGCGAGCAGAAAGTAAGTGACCCCTATCGGGAGGAACCTGATGACATCGGCGAGCGAATTGAACTTAGTATCTGTGTAATAAGCTCCATTTCCCTCAGCCAAGTTACCCCGCTTGGAACTCACGTCGGCGATAACACTCTCGACAAGCAGACCGCCTTGAATTCTTGGCCACAAGAAGAAGAGCGCGCCGAGCCCCAGGAACGGCGTGACGTACAGCAAGACCTTGAGATAGTTTTTCGATCTCGAGGCCATCACGGTGAACCCGAACAGCATACCGATCGAGACCAGCGGCAAGAGATAGCCCCGGAAGAGGTGGATGCCGAGCAGGCCCGCCGCACACGCGAGCAATGACTTCAACAGGTGCCCGTCGCGGTACTCCAAGAGCGACAGAGTCAAGAGGAGGCTCGCGAGGATGACCCAGATGTCCCTGAGGTTCATTGAGGACCATAGAACCAGCGAAGGGTAGAGGGCAACGAGCCAGGCGACCCGGAAAGCCGATTCCTCGCCTGTTAACCTTTGGGCAATCTTGTAAGAAAGGGAGACGGTGATCACACCGACGACACAGTTGATTGCGGCCATGAACAGAGGCGTGTAGCCCATGACCGCAAAGACGGTTGCGTGGACCTCAAAATAAAAGAGACTAGATACAGATGTATCCTTTCCGCTCAGATACCAAGGGAAAACTCCCTTCCCCTGCCAGTAATCGAGCAGTTTATTGCCCCACCACGCGTACGCCCAGTTGTCCTCGGCGAAGAGGCCGTATGGAGCGTAGAAGTGAATGGCGAAGGCCACCGTGGACCTGACGACGAGCGCGACCAGCATGACGTTCCTTAGGCGTCTATTGGCTTGGGTCGCCAGCAGGTAAAGGAACGAGCCTGATACAAGACAACATGAGTATGCTATATCGTAAATATATCCAAGGACCTCGTAGATCTCAAATTCCACAGCATCATCTCGCGCGGGAGGCGGTTGGGAGCGTGAACAACGCGGCAGGGTCGGGCAGCCTCCCGAGACCCAAGCTGCGCGACCGATCCCCGATCATGGGGGTATGGGCATGTATGATCGTCAACGTGGTATGGTAACTCAGTGACGTCGTGCCGTTTCGCCGCCGGAGTGTCTGCGCCCCGCGGACCGAAGCATCCGCAGAGCGGCCGAGGGTAACGGGCCGCAACAGGAGCGCGCCACCGTGTAAGCGAACCGCAGATCGAGTGCAATACCGGGGAAGAGCCGTAGTGAGTCGGCCAGGTGCGACCATGTGCGCCGACGATCACCGTTGCCGCAGTAGTTGATGGCACAGACCAACGCCACCATGGCGCGGGACCGAGGAAAAAGGCGGAGTTGCTCGGGAGTCAGGTAGCCGCCCGCCTCCATGAACTCGCAGGCACAGCGCATCGAGCTCTCCATGCGTTGTGCGTCGTTCATTGTGTTCTCAGCATGGGTCCTGACCCTCGTGGTCGGGAGGGGTATGTGGGCGAACTGCACACGCGTCGAGAGCCTCACCCAGAACTCCCAGTCCTCGGAACCGGCCAGGTTCCGCTCCTCGCGAAACCCCCCCGCGGCACACGCGGCCCATGTCCGCATCAGGTGTGCACTCATGGTGACGAAGTTTTCACGGATCAACCGCGCGGTCACCACGCCGTCATGACGAGCCTTTCTGAGCCGGCTCACCAGGCGGCCAGAGCTGTCAATGATCTCGACGTCGGAGTAGACGACACCGATTTCGGGACGGCGTCGGAGCTGATCCAGGTCTCGCTCCAACTTGTCGGACGTCCAGAGGTCGTCCGAGTCCAGGAACGCGACGAATTCGCCGCGTGCCAGGCGCAGGCCATGGTTACGGGCAGAACCCCGCTCCGCGTTCGCCTGCCAGACGTAGTGGACCCGGGCCGCGTAGCGCTCCGCGACAGACCGCGTGTTGTCGGTCGACCCGTCATCGACGACGATGACCTCGATGTTCTGGAATGACTGAGCGAGGACACTCTCGACAGCCTCACCTAGATACCGTTCTCGGTTGTATGTCGGGATGACGACAGTCACCAGTGTGGTAGTACTCATCATTCTCAAACCGAATCATGCCCGTGGGTTCGAATTTCCTGGCCGTCGGACGTGGCTGTCTCTGTGTTGCCGGGCGCGTGCAACAGACGGCGGAATAGTTTCACCTGCTCCGCAATGCAATCGTCCTTCTTGTATCGCGCCATGCCCAACGCTCGTGCTCGCTCTCCCATCGCCTGGGCTAAGTCACGATCTCGAAGCAAGCGAACAGCCGCGGACGCCATGGCGTTGGCGTCTCGGTAAGGCACAAGGCATCCTGTCTGGCCGTCGATGACGACTTCGGGGTGCCACTCGAAATCGTAAGCGACGATGGCCGCGCCTGACATGCACGCCTCAAGAAGTGAGTAGCCACCATGAGTCACGAGGACGACTCCGGCCATTGTCATCAACGACTGGATTCCTCTAGCCGAGAGTCCCTCAACGATCTTGATCTGTTCACCGAAACCAAGCGAGTTTGCCCGATCGCGGAACTCGCGGTGCAGGGGGCCGGCGCCGGCGATCACCAGGTATCGACCGGGGAAATCCCGGCACACCACGGCAAGACAATCGACCAGGTCGAGCACATACTTCTCTGGGCTCAGTCTTCCGACGTAAACCAAAGGCAGTTCGTCCTCTATACCTAGTTTCGTGAGTATCTGTGTGTCGACGTTTTCCCGTGCATAAAAGTTATCGGTGACGTACCTTGGTATCAGGCCGACAGCTTGCGGTCGAGTGCCGCGATGGATGGCATACTTCCGGTAGTAGTCGCAATCCGCTGTGACAAGGTCCGCACGGCTTAGCACGAAGCGCTCGACAGCAAAGCACACCCAGGCGGGCAGAAACGGAATTCCCTTCTGTCCAGAGACGCGGTAGGTCATCTGGTAATCCGACACGAGGTTGACCACAAGCGGCACACGGTGAATGCGGGCAAGCGTCCAGCCGATCGCCCCTGAGATGAAAGGGTCCACCACGGCGATCACGTGCGGTTTCGCACTTCGCGCGATCGCGGCGATCTCACGCAGGCCCGCTGCAAGGAGGGAGACGCGCCGCATCCATCGCGGACCGCCCGGATTGCCCCCGCTCACGTCATAGACGCGGAACCCATCGGCGAAGTCGTGTACTTCAGCGTGTTCCGTCCTGAAGAAGACGTAGTCAACCTGTGTGAAGAACCCGTCGAGGCTCGCCATCGCCAGCCTGTCTTGAGCATTTCGCCGTAAGATGGCAGCCTCCCAAGATCCTGAGGAGATGTACAGAATACGCCGGTTTGTTAAGCTCATGGCTTTACCCGGTGCTCCGCTTAAATTCACGCAAAGCCGTACGTAGGCCTATGTCCATCAACTGAAACCGATAGGTCCCAGTCTTTGTCCGCGACCAGCGGTATCGTAACCACCGCCCCGAGTAACCGATCACATCTAACACTTGCTTGAACTTCATGGCAAATCTGCCATAATTGACACGACAGAAATCGTAGGTAGCCCGATGGGTGCGCTCCGCCCTCCAAGACGAAGGAAGCTGGCCGGCACTGCGGTTGCAATGGTGGATGATCGAAGTAGCGGGAGTAAACCACACCTCGTAGTTACCCCGCCACATTCGATAGCACCAATCCATGTCCTCTCCAAAGATAAACGACGTCTCCGGGACTGCACCCACGCGCTTGATAGCTTCGCGGCGAGCCAGCATGAACGCGCCCATGATCCAGTCCACCTTCCTTGTATCCCCGTGGTCCCAGTAGCCGGCAAGCAGGTGCCTCGATCGCCACTCCCTGGGAAAAAGCCAGTGCAAGCCAGTAGACTCTACGAAGCTTAGCCATGGGGTAGGAAAGTGAAAGCAAGAGGGTTGAAGTGACCGGTCGGTGTTCCGGAGCTGCACGCCTAGAACGCCGGCACGAGGCATCTGCTCGATCTCATGGAGAGCTGCTGCAACGGTCTCCACGGTGAGCTCGGTGTCAGGGTTTAGCAAGAGAACGTAATCGGAATCTGTCTGTGCAATGACCTGATTGTTCGCGCGCGCAAAGCCGAGATTATGACCGTTGGCGACAACGTGAACCCACGGGAATTCAGCGCGCACTACCGCGACCGTCTCGTCTGTCGACCCGTTGTCCACGACCCAGACTTGCCAGATGGGCGGGGGCTCGCCCAAAACTGTCAGGCAACCCCTGATGTCGTCGGAACTATTCCATGTAACAATGACTATATCAAGTCTACTCATGCTTTATGAATCTTCGATTACTATGTATGTCGTGTGAGCCGGGATTTCAGTGGGACATCCTTCATCGCGGCGATGCGACCGGCGAAGTCGATGCACTCTCTGGCCGCTTTGTCCCAGGAGAAGGCTCCAGCACGTTCCAGGGATCTCGAGCGTAGACGGGAGGCGAGGTCGCTGTCCGTTAGAATGTTCCGCAGGGCGTCGAGCAACCCATCCTCCGAGAGCGGGTCGAACAGAAGGCCCGCCCCGCCGAGGACTTCGGGCACCGGCCCGGTATTCGAAGCGACCACCGGGGCACCGCAGGCCATCGCCTCAACGAGAGGGATCCCGAACCCTTCGTACAGGGCAGGGAAGACGAACGCGGAGGCGTGCCTCATCAGTGCCGGAACTTCTGTCACCGCCGCCCGACCCCAAAGGATAACGCCGTCGCCCGCGTGTTGTTTCGCCAGCGTTATCGACTCTTCCGACAACCACCCTGGAGCCCCCACTATTACAAGGCGGTGGGGGAGATCCGATTCGCGGCGCAGTCGGGAGAAAGAGCGAATCAAGAGAGGATAGTTCTTCCGGGGCTGAATCGTACCGACGCTCAGAATGTAGGGTCCACCACCCAGCTTCTCAATGACCAGTTGGTCGGCCGAAACGGCCCGCGTGTTGAAAAGAGCCTCGTCGAAGCCGTTGTAGACTACTCGCACACGGGCGGGATTCAAGTCGAAATGGCGGATCAGGTCATCCCGCGTCTGGTTAGAGACCGCAATGACTCCGTGGGCTTTTCGCAGAGCGGCCTCCGTGTTCTCCTGGAGATACCGACGCAGATCCTCCGTATAGTAACTTCTCCACTTGTCGATCATGAACGCAATGTCGTGGACAATTGACACCCGCACACACCGAGCGAAGCGGAGCTGGGGGCTGCTCGCGATGTTTAGAAAGACCGACGGAGCCTTGACGAGCAGGCGGGTGCACAGGCAGTATCGCACCAACCGATCGGGGCTGGAGCAGAGGGGCCACGGCCGGATCGCACGCAGATGGTTTGTCCCGAGCGCAGGAATGACAGAACCGGCCGGAGCGTAGAGCTCAAGGTGAACCGGACACTCGTGAGCGACGCGCTCCAAGGCCGAGGCCAAGTTTAATACTACTGCGGAGTGGCCGTCGAACCTGTCACCGCCTCGGACTGAGCACAGGTCAAACCCCAGGATCATGACGATGACTCAACCCGATCAAGAGTGACAGATGGCGATGAGGTCGAGAACCTCGCTGTCGATCTCGTCCACGAGTTCAAAATCGGCTGTTGCCATGACGATTCCCCCAACTGGCTGGAATCGCAGCATGCGATAGAGTCTCGCCTTGAGCGGTTGGGGCACGAAGCGGCGAATGTTCCATCCGTCGATCTTCTGCACCAATCCGAGCGTACGGTCCGAATGACCTGCGGCCGATTCCTGACGGAACCGCACGCCTTGGACGGTCACCCGGCTGAAGTGTCGGGACGCCAGCTCGGCCAGCCCGTGATGGTCGTACTCAATCTCGTGGTACGGGGAACGGGCCCGGTCGAAGCGCCACGCTCGACTGTCGCGGTAAGGGGTGGACAGGACCAGGGTCGCCCCGTCCTTGAGAATGCGACGCATCTCCGCCATGTACTGCCGCGGATCCGCCAGGTGTTCCAGTACCTGCATCGAGCAGGCGAGGTTGACCGAAGAGTCGGGGATCGGCAGCCGGTCCACGGTCGCTCGCACGAAAAGTCTTCCCGGCCCTCGATACCTGGCGCTGGCGGGGGCCAATGACTCCTCGTCACGGTCCACGCCCACCGCGCGCCCCCCCCGCTCCGTCAGGTAACGCACGCCGTAGCCGTCACCGCAGCCTAAGTCGACCGCGAGCGACCCCCGTGTCATGAAGCGCGCAGCCACCTCGTAGGCGAAGAGGTGCCTGGCGAACATGTAATTTTCCGTGTGGATCCGCTCCTCGACGTCATACTTCCTCATGCCAGCTCCCCTCGCTGTCAAACCGCCCGTCCCGGGCGACCCCGTAGCCGGCGGCTCCGACGGTCGTCTCACGGGCCCCGGCCCGCGCTACTTCACGCTTGCGTTCCTCATACTTCCTGCAAAACTCCTTGTGCATGCGCTGGCCAAGACAGGAGTGTTAGAAACCGAAGCGCACCGCGACCGCGGAGATCACCCTCCGCCTCTCTGGCCCGCTTGTCGCGACGAACAGGACGGTCAGCAGGCTGAGCAGGCACACCACGACGTTGACCGAGGTGTGACGGGTCGCGGCGAGCAGGCTGACCATCATCAACACCCAAGTGGCGACCGTGCGCCGGCCGCGGACCGCGCCGAGCCACCACTGGCGCGGCTGGAGCAGTAGGAGCGTCAGAAGGAACGTCCCCGAACCGATCGCGTAAGCGAGGCAGGCTCCTAGGGCGCCGAGGGGAGGGACAAGGAGGAAGAACGCCCCGAGCGTCATGACCGCCTCGACGACCCTGGCGACTGACGACCGGCCCGGCGAGCTCCGCGCGTTGTTAGCCAGAACGAACAGCCATCCCGCCATCTGAAAGCACGTCGCCCACGCCACGTACGGCAGCAACGGCGCGGCACGGGCGAACGATGGACTGAACAACAGAGACAGGACCCATTCCCCAAAGAGGATCAACGCCAAGAGGGGTCCGTGCATGAGTACGGCCGCCAGCCGCCCCAAAGACCCTAGCAGCGCCCAAAGCTCGTTGCTGTCACCCGAGACCGCGGCGGTCTGGGGGACGGCGTACATCCCCAACGCCGACTGAATCAAGAGGAGGACGGTCCCGGCGATGCCCGTCACCGTCGCGTAGAAGCCCATGTCGGTCAGGCCGGCACTGTTGACGAGCAGGGACCGTGAGGCCAGGGTGACGACGCCCGTGACCCACACGCTCAGCATTGTCGAGGCCGAGTAGGGCAGGAGTTCTCTGACTGTTTCCTCGAACGCGCGGAGGTGGCCGCCCGGATTCCCCCGCGCCCGGTCTTCCATGCCCCTGGGCTCGCGGAGCGAGTGATTGACGACGACAAAACTGAAGACCGTTCCCGAGAACCCGGAGAGCACCCACCCCACTGCGACCCCGTTCGCACCCCACCAGGCCGCGCCCGCGATGCAGAACGCCGTTGCGACCACGTAGGTTGAGAACCCGAGGATGCACTGGGCACGTACCAGAAAGAGCCCTTGCATCACGCTCGCGTAGATGAAGCCCACGTTCACGACCGGGTTCATCAGGAGGATCAAGAAGAGAATTGGGCCCGCGTCCGGAGACCCCAAGCAAAGGCCGGCCATCTTACGGGGGAACGGGCCCAGCAGCAAAAGGGGGATGAGGCTCGCGGCCAAGACGGCGACGGTGCAACCCTGGACCAACCGGCGGACGCCGCGCCGATCTCCGGCGGACCACCGGAAGGCCGTCACCGTCGAAAGTCCGCTGCTGAGGCCCAGGAAGCACAAGGCGGTGAGCGTCGACCCCAGGGACTGGACGAGGAACCAATAGCCCATCCCGGCAGGCCCAAGCCACGACGCGAGAACTTTGTTTCGGACGACCTGGAGGGCGAGACAAAGAGCCGCGGTGGCTCCGCCTGCCCCGACGACCTTCAGGATCGTCCTGCGCACCCCGACCCCGGAGAGGTCACCCGCCCACCTGGCGGGCTGATCGATCTGCGCGGGTGCTTGTTCGATTGACCCCGTCAAGCTCAAGTGTTCCCGGTCATGTCGGTTTCGGTCGGTGAGTACGCAACGACTGACCAGATTGGCCAAAAGGCACCGCGAAGAAATGGCCACAAGCCACACGGATCGCACAGCATTCACACCACCCGCAAATCCCTGTCACACAAGGAGGCTCTCGAAACAGATCGGGCCGAGTCGTAAGCCATGACAGGAACCTCAATCGGTGACGGGTTTGACTCATTGACGGCATTCCTGCAACAGAAGTGGAATGCCATTCATATCGACAGGGTACTTGCCACGACAACCGCTACATACGAGGGCGGCGGGGTCGATCCGCGAAAGCTCACCGCGACAGGTAGGGCAGCACAGCAGGGGCCAGATCTCTGACCAAGGGCGGTCCGACGGGCGCCTTTGCCATTGGCTAAACCTCCGCTCCGCCCGCCACAGGATGCCTCCGTCGCTTGGGCCCCGGATGGCAGCAGGGCGGGTGTCGACCGAGGCGTGCGTGAATTCTGGCCGGCCCTCGTTGGCTGCGGCCGGCTCGTCTTCCACCCGGTAGTGGATGGCCCCCTCCCACTCGAAGCAGGTGTAGACATCGAGCCGGCGGCGGCGTGACCAGAACCGCGTCGCCGTGCCCAGCTCTTTGTGCATCTGTTCAAACCATGTCCGAATCTCTGGGGCTTGAATCACTCCCGATTTGGCCCGCAGCAGCAACCCTTGGTCGTCGGCGGTGACGAGCCAGCGGTGGAACGGGAACCCATACACCATCTCAAACGCAGCGCTAGGCGTTTCGATATAGCCTCTTCGCGCAACGCGAGAGAGTTCAGCCAGAACCAACCCAGGGTTGGGAAGATGTTCAAGGACATGGCTGAATATCACGTAATCAAAACTATTATTCTTGAACGGGAGCTCGTGGACATCCCCCGCGACGAACGGCCGGTCCACGACGATCTGCGAACCATGGCGCTCCGTCGCGTCGACAAGGAACGCGTCGCAGAGGACGTTTGACCGCAAGTTTGGGCTGCCCCCGCTCCCGACTTCCAGAACGAATTCCGTTGGCGAGATTCGAAGGCGTCGTCGGAGCCAGGCGATTTCCCGCACTCTGTCAACAACCGAGCCCAACGTCGCTCCCATGCGAAATCTCCAGCCTTTTTCGATATCTGTCGCTCCGCAGTTAGCGGATACGGTCTTCATGTCAGGAGGCGCTGCAATCAAGTCCAGGGGGAGCTCACCCAACCGAAACACGACGCGGTGCGCCGTTAGTCCAAGTCCGCACATCGCGACTATCACCCCACTCGGATTGCACCCACCTGGGTTTGTGTGACTGAAACTCCCGCTCCCGGGTCCGCGTTGAGAAGCCCCTCATACAGCTCCCGATAGCCGCAAACCATCGCGTCCAATGTGAACTGTTGCTCGAGCCGCCGGCGCCCAGCAACACCCATTGCGATTCTTCGGTCGGCATCGTTCAGCAATTCGATGATCGCCGAAGCCAAAGCCTGCTCGTCGCCCAGGGGGATGAGCAATCCAGTCACACCGTCCTCGACGACCTCGGGGATTCCGCCCACTCGGCTGGCGACCACGGCGCGCTCCTGGGACATGCCCTCCAGGATCGAGATCCCGAAGCCTTCCTCCAGGGACGGCTGGACCATGAGGTCGCTCCCGGCGAGCGCCCCCTGTATGTCTTCGACGAAGCCCGGAAGCTCGACGACCCCGGCCAGGTCGAGTTGCCCGATAAGACGCTCCAGCGCCGGACGCTCCGAGCCCTCGCCGAGGATTCGGAGGCGGACCCCGGGGATGGTCCGTCGGACGAGGAGCATCGCCCGGATCAGATGGACGTGGCCCTTTCGAGGGTGAAGTGAACCGACGGCGATGAGGTCCGCCGCACTCTCTCGCGCCCGCGAGTCGCAAAGGATCTCCGGGGCCGCGCTGCCGTTGTAGATCACGCGGACCCGGGCCGGCGGGATGCCCTCGAGGTTGACCAGGACGTCTCTTACGGCGTTCGAGATCGCGACTACGGAGTCGGCCGCCCGGGTGGCAAATCGGTCGATCAAGGGGTCCCACCAGGCGCCGAATTGGTGCAGGACGGTCCCGTAGTGCCGGGTATGGACTCGCGGGGGGATCCGCCCGAACGCGGAGGCCATCCAGGCCAGGATCCCGGCGTGGTAAAGGTGGGTGTGGAGGATGTCGGGGCGTTCGCCGCGGAGCAGCGACAGCAGCCTGGGGACCGCGACGCCCAGTTGCCAACGGCTGCGGCACCCCAGGGAGTATGCCGTCCCCCCCAGACTCTCGATCGCGCGATGGAGAGGCCCACGGTCGAACAGGGTACAGAAAACGTGCTCGACGCCCTCGTCAAGGTGCCGGGCCTGGATCGCGATCAGAAGCTGTTCGCACCCCCCGATCCGGGAGTCCGTGGACAGGTGAAAGACTTTCATGTCACGGGATGACTCCACGAAGGACGTCCAAGTAGCGATCTACGACGTTCCCGATCGAATGGACCTCTTCCGCTCTGCGGCGAGCGGCGGCACCCAGCCGCTGGCCGAGACCCGGCTCCCCGAGCACCCGCCCGATCGCGGCGGCCAGCGCGTGCGGGTCGTCGGGAGAGACAAGGAGGCCCTCGACGCCGTCGTCGATCACCTCCCGGTTCGCCGGGATGTCCGTCGTCACGATCGCCATCCCGGCCGCCATGGCCTCGACCAGGGAGTTGGACATGCCCTCGAACCGCGTCGGCAGCACGAAGAGGTCCGACGCCAGCAGGTAGTCGACCACGTTGGGAACGTGCCCCAGGAAGTGAACCACCGGCTCCAGACCGAGGCGTTCTCTCAAGGCCAAAAGGTCTGCCTCGACATTTCGATACGCCCCCCCTTCACCCAGGATAAGCAGGTGGACGTCGGGATGGTCCCTCCCGAGCAACGCCCAGGCGTGGAGCAACGTGTCGAGGCCCTTTTCGCTGCTGAGCCGGCCGGTGAAAACGGCGACCTTGCGATGGCACAGGCGGAGCTCAGCGCGGCGACGAAGGACGCCGGGGCCCATCTCGACCTCGTCGGGCAGGTGGGTCGCGTTCGGGATGACCGTGATCCGTTCGGGGGCAACGCCCAGCGCGAGAATCTCGTCTCGCATCACACGCGTCAGAGCGACCCAGTGGTCTACCCTTCTCAGGAGCCGCAGGCGAACCGACGAGAAGGCCATGCGACGCACCTCCTGGATCTCGCCCCTTTCGCCAGTCGATGTGCCGCGGACGACGACGGGCTTTCCGAGTAGCGCCTTGGCAATCAGACCCAGGATCGAGGCCCCGGACAGTTGCTGGCAGAGCAAGACGTCGAATTCCCTCCGATGCCGGATCAGCCATGCCAGCCCATCGACCCAGTAGAGGATCGAGTTGAAGACCCGGAACAAGCGACGGGTTGCCGGTGACCGGTGGATGAGGTAGCCATCACGTACCTCGTTGCGGGGAAGGTGGCGATAATTTCGGCAGCACATGAAGGCGCTGTGACCGCGCTGGCTGAACTCACGGAGCAGTCGGTGAGACAGTCCCTGGACCCCACCCGACCCCATGTCGGCGTCCGTCACGAGCAAGCCAAGCGAGAGCCGATCCCGACGAAGGTCTTCCGCCATCACGTTTCCCCAGAAGAGCCAGCGCGGGTCGGAAATGCACGAGCGCGTCGCGCGCCTCGGCCCGGGTCCGGTCGCGCCAGGATTGCGTGGACCAGGGACCCTGCCCGTTCAGTCGGTTTGTGGACGGGCGAACGTCTCGACCCACGGATCGCCCGCGCCACCCGGCGCGCCAGCAACACGCGGAATCGCGCGGAATGGTGCGGTGAGCAGTCCCTTGAGCGCCCTGACCAGTCCGGCGAAGAGGATGACGAAGCAGAACAGGATGCCGAGCCAGAGCGACTTCTGCGCGGGACCGATCATCCATGAGGTCGGCCCCGTGTGAACGAACATGCTTCGGAACGGCCAGAACGAGCTTCGCCTACCCATGCGCAGGTAAACCCACGGCTCAGGATACATCAAAGAGATTCTGCTGCTCTTGAAAGAACCGTAGAACTCTTTGAGACTTGAAGCCACTTGTGAGCCTACTTCGAGTCTACCGAGATCGACCGTGCATTCCCCTGGGTTGACGAGGATGTCCATCGCGGAGGCGTCCCTGTCCCCGCACGTGACCATATTGTGAGCAGACACATCCACAAGGACCCAGCCGGACCTGGCATCCCAGACTTCCAGCACCGCATGCCCCGTGACGCCGTCTCCTTTCGTGAGGTGGACGAGGCGCGCGGGAATGCCCACGGAAAGCAGGGACGTCGTGATGATAGCGGACCGCGTCCCGCAGAAACTTGGGGCCCCGCCAGTGTGGACCCGGAAGTGTTCCACCGGGTCGAACCGGACGTCTGTGTAATGCGACACGGGGGTTCCCCACGGGGACACTGCTGCGAGTTGCTCGGAGAGGGCGGTGGCCGCCTCCTTCCCCGACATCCCGCGGCAGTGCGCCTGGAAGTAAGAGCGGAAGGGTTCCAGCTCCGGGGATAACGCATAGGAGGCGACATCCCACTCGGCGCTCCCGAGCCGGAAGTTCAGGGTCGGCCGGGTCGCGACCTGCTTCGGGTCGACCTGCTCGATGAGGGTCGTCGAGCATGGAAGAGCCTTCAGGACGCCGAGCAGGCTCAGCGCCACGAAGAACGTGAGCAGCAACAGCCAGCCCTGGCGATTGGCCCGATTCGGGTCCGTGGGGCCGGACTTCACCAACTCGGCCACCCTGCGGCACGAGTATTCGGGAGGGGCTGTATCTTCTTCTGACCCGAACTCGCTGACCACCGACGAACCGGCTTCAGCACATCTCTTGAAGCCTACTGCACACCAGTACGGTTGATGATCCGAGAAGGTGATGTTGTGAAGGTTGGCAGCGCGCATCATGCGGCGAATCTGATCGGCCGTGAATCGTTGCTCCAGTCGCGTCCCGAACCGGTCAAGCGAGTCCGTTCTCATCGTGTAGAAGCTCCGCCTCCGATAGAAGGAGAGCGGAAAGGAATCGACGTTGAAACCCAGCCGTTCCAGGAGCAGCGCAGTACGGGCGGACGGGTAGTAGATGAACAATGCGATGAGCGTGGTGATGGTCACTCTTGCCCAGGTCGGAAGCCGGCAAATGATCCGACGGCAAATGTCAGAGATGGCCCATAGTTTCCGGAACCAACCAGGTCGACCCTCTTGAGCGTAATAAAGATAGAGAAGAAGCGGTGCTCCCGGTTTGAGTTTCGCCGCGCACGAACGGATGCCCTCCAGAGTATCCGGGACGTGATGAAGGACCCCGAGACTGTAGCCGAAGTCCATTGACCCTTCCGGAAACGGGATGTCATCGACACTCGCCGTGTGGAATTTGCAGTTAGGGCAATCGCTCAAGTTCCGTCGCGCCACGTCGAGGACCGCCTCGGTCACGTCGACGCAATGCAGGGTCCCGACGAGCGGCGCGACGAGCTTGGCCCACCGCCCGCTCCCGCAGCCGAGATCGAAACCAACCGCCCCGGGAGGCAGATCGTCCCAGGGGAAGATGCTGAAATACTGCTCGAAACCCCTGATTCGGTCAGAGGGCGGCAACTCTGATTGGTCATACACTGACCACTCTTCTTCGAAACCTCGCACTGTCTTGACGTCGAGATTCTGGCTTGCCATAAGATGTGTAACCCCTGACCTCGCCCAGCCCATCGCCCCCACCGCTCCCAACCACGGGATGACCCGTTTTTTCAGCGACTGTCCACGAACTCCCGGTGCCACAGTTCGAGCCAGAGCAGGGCCCAGAGCCGGTGCGTGTGATCCTGGCACCGCTCGGCGTGTTCGTGCACGTAGCGCCGCAGGATGTTGGGTTGGAAGTACCCGCGGGCGAGCGTGCGGGGAGAGAGAAGCAGATCTTCCAGCAGGGGGCGAAGCTCACCTCGTAACCAGTCCCCGACGGGTACTCCGAAGCCCATCTTCCGCCGGCTCAGGTTCTGCCGCGGGAGCAGTTTCCGCGCGACCCGCTTGAGGAGGTATTTGCTCGTCGTGCCACGTAGCTTGAGGCGGGCGGGCAATCGGGCGGCGAACTCCATGACCTTGTGGTCGAGCAGGGGGGAACGTGCCTCCAGGCTATTGGCCATCGTCGCGATGTCGATCTTGACGAGCAGGTCCTCGGGCAGGTAGGACCGCACGTCCGTCGCCAGCAGACAGTCGAGGCGGTCGAATCCGGAATGGTTTGCCTCCCGAATCATGTGCAATAGCCAGGCGTCCGCGTCGTGGCCGTTCAGGACCTGGCGGTATTCGGGCGAGTAGAGCTGACGTTTCCGCTCAGGGGTGAAGTAAGTGACCCAGCGGAGGTAGCGCTGGTCTAGCGGCTGGGATGCGGCTTGAAGGAAGCGTTTTGCCTGACCAAGGCGGTTGCGACTCCGTAACGATGCGGGGATCAAGGCCGCCAGTGGCTCGATCACTCCGCTCCGGAGCGTCCTTGGGATCCTGCAATAACTCTCGGCGAGCCCGCTCCCGAAATACCGCGGGTAGCCGGCGAATGATTCGTCGCCGCCGTCCCCGTTGAGAGCCACCGTCACGTGCTGCCGCGTCAGTCGGGACACATAATAGCTCGGGATCGCCGAGCTGTCGGCGTAGGGCTCACCGTAGTGCCGCACCAGGGTCGGTAAGATCTCGAGCGCGTTGGGCCGGACGACCAGCTCATGGTGGTCGGTTCCGTAACGCTCGGCCACGAGCCGGGCGTATGGCAGCTCGTTGAACGCCCTCTCCTCGAACCCAATGGAGAACGTCTTGATCGGCCGGTCGCTGAGTCGACTCATCAGCGCAACGACCAAGCTTGAATCGATCCCGCCGCTCAGGAGTGCCCCCAGGGGCACGTCGGCGATCATGCGGAGGCGGACCGCCTCGGTCATGACCTCGAGTAGTTGCTCCTCGGCCTCTTCCTCCGTGATATCGAGCTTGGGCTCGTACTCGAGCTTCCAGTAAGTGTCAACCCGCGGGTCAGTACTGCCCGATCCGTCCCCGGGGACGACGAGGGTCAGCGTGCAGGCCGGCGGCAGCTTGAACACGTTCTGAAAGATCGTTTTCGGAGACGGGACATAGCCGTACGTCAGATAGTCATCTAGGGCCGTCGGGTCCAGCCCCCTCGATACCGAGGGATGTTCGAGCAGCGACTGGAGCTCCGACGCGAAGACGAACTGGCCGCCGGCTGAGGTGTAGAACAGCGGCTTCTTGCCCACCCGATCACGAGCCAGGAAAAGCGTGCGGTCCTTCGCGTCCCAGATCGCGAACGCAAACATCCCACGGAGCCGGCCCACACACCCGGAACCGTACTCCTCGTAGGCGTGGAGGATGACCTCTGTATCACTCCTCGTAGCGAAGCGATGGCCGGAAGACTCCAGCGACGGGCGGAGCTCAAGATAGTTGTAAACCTCGCCGTTGAACGTGATCCAGACGGTCCCGTCCTCGTTCCCCATCGGCTGCCGCCCGCCGTCCAAGTCGATGATGCTGAGCCGGCGGTGGCCTAGGGCGACGCCGTCGCTGATTTGAATACCCCGCGCGTCGGGGCCGCGGTGCATCAATCTGGAACAGAGGCGGTTAAGGAGATCCGCATTGACGGTCCGCCCTTTCAAGTCAACAATCCCCGCGATTCCGCACATCACCCCTCCACCAATTTACTGGAGTTCTGCAAAGTCGGGATTGTCCCAATCGGCGGCGGTGAGGAAGCGGTTGAGGCACGACTGATCGGTGGTCTGGGCGAATTCGCCGTTGATGCCCACCACGGTCTTGCGCTCGGCGACGACGAGGCCGGTGAGGTACTCAGCGAAGTGGCGCCGCTGGCGCTCGTTGGCGAAGAGGTCAGCGTACTGGGCCACGGCGTCCTGGATAAACTTGGGGAAGTCGATGACTCCTGGCATGAGCAGATGCTCCGCCGTCCAATAGCGCGAGGGGAAAACGGGGCGAAATCCGATCCACGTTCCCTATTTTGACAGGCTCAAGCGGGAGTTTGCAAAGGACCAGTCAGGAATGCCATTTCCATTTTGATTGAGCGCTCGCCGGAGGCGATTGATGGGAGAAACGGCGGCCAGGACAAGCGACTCCCGTAGGGTCGCGTAGGGTGCCTCGCGGCGGCCGATGCGGTACTGTTTGCCAAGGTTCTCGACGCGGATGATTGGCTTCATCTTCTTGCAGTTCGAGGGTCGGTCGGGGTAATGGCCTCAGACCACGTCGGCAAAGGTCTTCTCCATGCGGCGGAAGTCATAAGCGGCGTAGATCAAGGTCGCAAGCGTCAGGCCGGCCGCCAGCGACAGAACGGTCCAATCGAAGGGACGGCCGAACAGGGCGGAACGGAAGCCCACGATAATCCCGGTCAGAGGGTTCAAGGCCAGCACCCATCGCCAACGCTCCGGCACGAGCGAGGCCGGGTAGATGATCGGCGAGGCGAACATCCAGAGCTGGATCAGGAACGGCAGGGCGTAGCGGATGTCGCGATACTTGACGTTCAGGGCCGACATCCACATCCCCACGCCCAGGGCGAGCAAGGTTGTCAGCGCGACGAGCACCGGCACCATGAGGATGCTCCAGGTCACCGCCACGTGGTAGTAGGCCATCAGACCGGCCAGGAGGGCGAAGGCGATGGCGAAATCGACCAGCCCGGCCCCGACCGCGGCGCCGGGGATGATCATGCGGGGGAAATAGACCTTGGTGATCAGGTTGGAGCTGCCCACCAGGCTGTTGCCGCTGTTGGTGACGGCGTTCGAGAAAAACGTCCAGGGCAGCAGGCCGGCGTAAGCGAAGAGGGGATACGGAATATCCTCCGAGGGCATGCCGGCCAGCTTGCCGAAGAAGAGGGTGAAGATCAGCATCGTGGCCAGCGGCTGGATGATCGCCCAGGCGACTCCCAGGACCGTCTGC
>Ga0187864_10002007_pt1 | contig 18393 bp, 15 predicted proteins | sample June2016WEW_11_4_FD_132985 | JGI IMG/M metagenome (GOLD analysis project Ga0187864, IMG submission 132985) | Peatland microbial communities from SPRUCE experiment site at the Marcell Experimental Forest, Minnesota, USA - June2016WEW_11_40 | ecosystem: Environmental > Terrestrial > Soil >...
TAGGGGGTATTTAATATCTTAGTAGTGGATTGTGTGCGCCCTGGTACAATCTACAACTTATATTAGTAGTAGACTATTAGTAGACTATATAAACTATTATCTAATCATCTAATACATAATTCTCCTAGCTAATTCTTTATGACTCATCCTTTTACCTGCATGAACTCCAGCATGAACTCCAGCATGAACTCCAGCAATAGCAGGATGTGATCTTTGGCCTACCAGGTCAGGATTATCCCAACCTGCACTAACACCTTCACCATAGTAAGGCATAGCATGCATATCATGATGACCATAACCAATTGCTTTAGCAGCAGTAGCAATATTCTGAGCAATAGGATGAGGTATCTGACTAGCTATCTTACTAATCAGACTATGTTTTTTAAAGAACTCTCCAATTTTACCAAATACATTCTTCAATCCAGTCAAAAAGTTGCCACCTTTCATATCAAGAACCTCTCGCATATTATAGTAAGGTCTCTTATCAGCTGACACGATATCTTCAACAGTGAGTACACCAATACTTGCAAATGAAGCTTTATTTTGGATGACCCATGATCCTTCTTGAACAGTAACTACATATAAACAAGGAGTGATCGTTCTAGCTGATACATTAGTTACTTGACAAGTGACTTGTAATAATGATTGTGTCATTAAACCAGGGGCCATATCTGAAGGTAATCCAAGATCAGTAGCTAATTCAAGACAAATAACACTACCAACAGTTCCAATTACACTATAACCCCAAGGTAATTCAGGTTCAACTGGATTTTGATAAGCAATAGAATTACCAGACCATTGAGTAAAGTTCATATTGCAGCCATTTTTTCTGCAGATCTGATATAATTGTTGTTGAGAAGCACTAGCTAACTGTCCATTCTTATTCTGAAATTGAATACTAAGATTCCAGATAGACATAAAGGTATCAGTAGATGCAGTATTATTATACAAAGTACTATTATCTTCCCTAACATAGATATAGATTCTTCTAGGAATAGTAGTTAATTGAAGACTTTGGGAAACCATCTGCATATTATCTCCACTAGCTAAAGCAGCTTGTTTAAATGGATATCTGATGACTACACTATAAGGATAAGTAATAGGTTTCTCCATAGGTAAAACTTGAGTCTCTAAAGGAGTCAGATATTGAAAAGATAGTCTAGGTTGCCCTGTATTATCATGATTAGCAAATTGTGTGAAAGCAGGTAAAACAGTACCAGTTGGTAATGCCATAATCAAAGTAGGAAATCCAGCATTAACGCCAGTTAAAGGATAATTAGAACTTTGTGGTATACCACCATTGCCATTATTACCATCATCATGTGACCACATTCTTGTAGCAAATGACTGATTACCTAAGAAGGTAAAATTGAAGTTCATATTTGATACACTATAGAATCCTTGAGATTGACCTTCACCAAAGAAGAATGGTGATAAGAAGATAGGTTCACATAGATAGCAATCAATTACACCATACATCAAAGCACCATTAGGTATAACCATACCATTCCTAGTAGATGCTACTCCATCAGAATATACAGATTGAAGTATACCAACACCTCCAACTATATTTACCCATTCATTAAGGACAACCCGGTACCCTCCAAATCCTCCTCTATTAAGTACTCCCCCTTCAACACTATCACCATATTGACCCATAGGATTATTATTAGCTCCTTGATTAGCTGTGTAAGAAGATAAAGTATCTTGATATGTAGGAGTCTGTGAATATAATCCTTCAGCTAAATCTGGACAAGTATTATATCTGAGCATAGCTTGAGTAATATCAGCAAGATTGATAGTAGCAGCTTGATTATTGATTGTGACAGTTAAGGTATCAACTACATTATTCAATGGGAATGCTCTTAATGAGTCCTTCCCTTCTCTAAACACGCTATTCTGAACACCAGGAGGAGCACCAGGTCCAGCTAATGTTTGAGCCCAATCAGTTGGTACAGAATACACTAATCTGATAGGGAATTCAGTATATACTTTTCTATTGACTATAGTCATAGCTGAAGGAGGATTAGCTGCTCCAAATTGTACACTGCTACTACTAAAACTTGTAGTTGGATAAATGTAATATGTTTGCTGAGAACCAGATTTGATGATGAAAAATTCTTTTTGGGATTCTACATCAATAAGAGGATCAAAGACATTTACACACTCTAATGGAACTTGTGATAAGGACATATATTATATCTAAGCTATATATATAGCATCATAAAAAATAATAAATATATAGGTATATAGCTCAGAAGATGTATAATCATATTGAACAAGAACAGCATGATAGAGTCAATCAAATTATTCAGGATAAAATTCATGAAGGCTATAATGGCTTCAATCAGGCTACTGGAGGGTATCATAACACTAGAGTATCACCTTTCTCTGCTAAATTCTTAGAGCAAGCTGAAAAAGAACTACTAAAACAAAAACAAGAAGCTCAAGCTATAGATCAAAAGGAATATGACTATGCTCGTGAACATAATATAGGTAAGAATAAGTATAAGAAGCTGTATACAAAGGCTGTTACTAGAGAACTTGATTATAGAAAGCAACTCAAAGAATCTAAACTACAAGATAAACTCAAGGTAGGGAATGAACAATTACAAAAATTAGAACTAGGTCATAAGGAATTAGAGGATGACCTTCATATTCAACAAGGCTATCTCAAGCAACTAGAAGAGACTATAACTATCCTTGAGGATGAATATAATGATATATCTGAAGCTCATGATGTTCTAACTAGAGAGAGACTTGATATGATGGAGACTGATAGAAATAAGGATGATCCAGAAAGGTACTATGATTTAGGTAATAGACTAGCTATTCTCGTAGATAAAGGTGAACATATTGCCCATCAGATAAATAATCCAGATGATGGTTTCAAAGTACAACTTCAAGATAAGCAAGCTATTGTAAATGAACTCAATAAGAAGATCAAGGTCATCAAGAAGACCATCTTAAGAAAATCAGATGCCGTTAATATATTAAATGATAAATTGAAAAATCTAGAGGCTAATATAGAAGTACAACGATCTATCAAAAAGGATACTAAGAAGCTATTGAAGATGCCTACTACACAAAAGAGAAAGAAGATTCAAGAATTAGAGAGAGAGATTAAGCTCTTACAAGCTAAGAAAAGAGCTGTCCATCATCATAAGAAAGGAGGAGTATCAGCTGGAATACACACTGAACTCCATAAAGAGAGATCATGGCAAGCTCACCTCAGACATGTAAGAAAGGAAAACCCTGATATGCCATATAAGAAGGTTCAAGCTCTTGCTTCATCAACCTATCATAATAAGGCCTTAGTTAGAACTATGAAGCATCATAAAGCAGAAGCTAAGAAAGTTCATCATAAAGCTGGTAAAAAAACAGCTCATCAAAAAGCTGCTCATCATAATCCATGGATTATGCATGTTCAAGCTTATAGAGCTAAACACCCTCATCTCTCATATAAAGAGGTACTTATGCAAGCTAGGAAATCATATAAATAGAGTATTAAAAAAGCATATACTAATATATATGTCAAACTATATCAAGATCATCATCCCTAAATCCAATATATCACTAGATAACCTAGTAGATCTCACTATTAAGCTTTCTAAGCAGTATATCCTGACTAATAATGAACACAATTGGATGTTCAACCATAGAGTACTCAAGGTAGAAGAATACTATATTATAGCTAGAACTGCTCTCAAGATAGATGATAAGTTCATCAATATAACAGTCTACTATAGTAATCCTCAACACTCAATAGAAGTAGACTCTCTCGTATAGTATATAAGATGGAAACACTACATAAGTATGATATCATAGACCTTCAACATTTTTATAGTATAGAGCCAGCAAGCTACAACAAGATAAACAATTATTAAATTATGATATGCTGCTCTATAATATTACAGATCAATTAATAGGTATCAAGCTGGTCAAAAGAGATATCTCCATAAAAGGTATTCATATAGCTAAGATAATCAAAACAAACTACTCTTTGATATAGCATACTCTATCACTCATGATATATTGAGGATAACATTTAGATATCCTTACCCATCTACTCTTGCTTTCCATTATCTTCTTGCAGTCTTTTTTCCCAAATCCAAAATAGGTCTTCAGAGCATATTGTATTTGTTGAGCATTACCACTTTTAGGAAACACAGTTAGATACTGGCATTCATTCAATACAGTCCTAGCTAGCTTTTTAGAATTCGGTATAATCAAATGTGAGGTAACTATAATATAAAGCTTGAGCTTTCTACCTACCTCCATAATATCCTCCATGATAGAATTCACTATCTTTTGCACACTGCTATCTTGTATAGTATTAGTATCATCAAACAATACCATAGTCCCCATAGGAATATCCTTAGTTATATCCAAAGAGAAGTCTTTTAATTGATCGAGATCAACTTGGATCATAGGTATATCCTTCAAAGCAGGATCATCCTTAAATAGAGTTCTAGAGAACACTATAATAGGCTTATCAGGATTCAACTTATGAAACACCTTGATCATCTTACCAGCCATTGTTGATTTTCCACAACCAGATGGACCACATATATACTCTACAGTTCTACTGTCCATATTCAAAATAGGGACCATAATACCATCATCACTTATACTAATCTCCTTTCTAGGTATATCCCCTGATTTATCATCTAATACACTACAGTTTATACAGCACTGTTTTTTATTGCTGCATTTCATAGTATGATTGATACAGCAATTATCATCAGATGCTATACTCAATATCTTGCCATCTGATTTGCCACCTTGTACTAAACACAATGGAGTTCCTCTACTAAATGAAAACATAACTATATTTATAATACCCATATTTATTTATCAACATAAATATAAATATGCTGCAAGATAATATTGATGATATTACCCTAGATAGTCCTCAGAAGGTCATCTCTAAAAAGGATCGCATAGTATGTTTAGAATGCAAGAAGGTCTATCAGAAGCAGAATAAGACCAATCATCTCAAGTCCAAGTATCACCTATCTCATATTAATTGTCAAAAGAGACTAGTAGATATAGCCATCAAATACCCTGAAGAGCATAATAAAATCCAGGAAGAAGTTTATTATATATAGTATAATATACTATGTCTAGAGTCCAGTCTATCCTCTTCAAAAAAAAGTATTGGAATATGGCAGATGCCCTTAATTGGCTCTTACTTCATGATTATAGATATCTTAAGGTAGATGACACACCAACTATGTATAGATTTAGACAAGAAGATCCCTATTTATTCAACTCATTCAAGATCAAGAAGATCAAGCATGGTCATAAATCAATAGATTTGGTTATAGGCTTCACCTAGGTGATTATATAACTCTTTATATAATCACTAAATAATTCTCTAATTTAAAATATATCAGCTATACAATCAGCTCAGATAAACAGCTAGTATGATAGTAATAAGGTACATATCCAGTTATCATCTTAGACTTCTGTTTATCAAATGGATAGGTTATATCATATCTACCAGATATCATCAGATTGGTCTTACCTGTATAATCCCTAGCCATTCCTTTTTTATACTGCTTACCACATATGTTGCATGTATTATAAGGTGCTGCCTTCTCTAATCTACCTATTATAACTAGGTCATAGCAATATATATTGATAGGTCTTGATCTAGTTAGATGTTTGCTATATATAGAGCATATATAGCAATCGTACTTCTCACACTTAGTCTTCATGATATGATCTGTATTGATAACATGGATCTTGTCAATAAATCTCTTCTTAGTATAAGAGTTATTAGTCAAGATTAGACTGAATACCTTATATAGGATAGGAATCATTAGGTCATGACATAAGTTAGCAAGGATGATCTCTCTAATAACACACAACATATTGGCTGATTATATAAACTATTATATAATCAGTTTAATTAAAAACTATATATCGGCTATATGGATACCAAAGAGTTCATCATAACAGGTCTTATGATAGATATGCTTCTTATATGCTATCTTATCTATATGTTTAGTATGATCTAGATATACCCTTCCTAGATGATATCTAACAAATGTATTAGCTCGAACAGATTCATCCGTTATAATAAGATGAGTACAATAGAGACATCTCTTTATCAATTCATTCTTATAAGCCTTGATATATATCAAGTTTTCTCCCTTAGGATGAAAACAACCAGCATTAACATAGAACATACTGATAGTCTTAATCTCTGTTGATAGTAATCTATACCATTCTAGATAGATCAGTTTACATATATCATCTATCAAAATATCATCAAACATATATCTAATTAAACTCAACATGATTATATAAGTATATATATAATCATCATGACTACTATTAAACAATATATTAGACCACAAGAACAACTTAGAAAGGATACAGCTGTATATGGTATTCATCAATGTATTTCAATGGTTAGACAATATGGTCCACATTCGCCTAGGAGATGCTTTGTCTACACTAGAGCTCTAAGTCAGAAATGCTGTTATCATTCTAGATATCCTATCAAGCAGACAGAACAGATTGACTTCTTTGGTAGACTAATTAGATGTGATCTACAGAATAAGACTATAGAATCAGAGATGAAATTTGGTCAAGGTATAACATTAGCTGAAGAGCTATAAGGTGATTATATAAACAGTTATATAATCAGCTATTACATCTTATAATTAGTCTTTGGTCTATAATTATGGCTATAACCAGAACCTACCTGGTAGCCAATTTGAGGATTCTCAAAATTATCCTTTTTTTGTGAAGCATATAGATCCTTATATAGCTCCTTCTTCACAAAAGCCAATTTTACATTAGCTTGTTGACCAGCGTTGATCATCAATGGCCAATATGTTAAGTACTGATCTTGCCAGTATACCTGAATATCTATAGTGTTAATAGGAGTATCACTATTCAGGTTGATCAATCTATATTGACTAGAAGGGGTATAATAAGCTATATCTCTATTATTACCTCCTGATGATAGATCTAGTACGAAATCAGTCAAAATAGGTATCTGATTACTGTTAGTTTGACCTGCAGTTAAACTAGGTAGATACTCTTCATTAACTGGGATAGACCCGGTCGTAAAGAATAACTTAGAAGACGCGGTCCAAAATGCCATAGATGAATAGGTCTGCCTATATAGATAGTAAGAAGGAGGACTAGTAACTGTAGTCCCTGGAAATGCATACCCTTGCTCTAAAGTAGGATATACTTGATGGACTATACTAGATATGATTACAGATTTCTGTAGTCTGAATATCCAATCATTCCCATTTACATTACTGAAGCCATTAGTGATATACTCAAAGGAATCAAGATATACCTTCAAAGCATTATTAATATAGATAGTAGGTAGTGCAGTCAAAGGAGACTGTAAAGGTAAAGAGAAGACTGATGGAGCTATCAAGTTAATCAACTGAGTTAGTGGATCAAAATAGAAGAATGGAGGAGTATAACTAGGAAATACAGCACCAAGATTACTAGCATTCCATGAAGCCAGAAGAGCAGCATTAATCATATCTAGTACTACCTGATAGTTATATATGAAGAGAGAGTGATTAACTACCTGGTTGATTTGATTTTGAATAGGCAAGGCTAATGGTCCATTATCAGTATAGATCAAACTAGTAGTATTGAAATTACCTACATTACCATTAGATACTCCAATTTGCCATGGAGTCAATGCAGGATTACCTTGATTAGGCAAAATAGGACATATCAAAGCAGGTATACTTGAAAGAGGTAGATTAAATCTAATCACAGAACAATAGTAATCTGATGCTTTAGGTACCATATCAGTAGTCCTAGTTGTATTATACCTCAATTCTTGAGGAGGTTGATTACCAGTAGGACTAAGGAAGTCAATATTAACATATATGTTATCTGATGATGACTGAGACATCTATTATTAGTATACTATATATGAGTATCTATAATTTATTTGATCTTCGGTATCTTGTAGCCATAAACGATGATACAGATTGAAGAAAATCAGCTCATTTAGATCTATTATCCATTGAATTTTGTATACGAATATAAAACTATATAAAAAATCAATCATCTAATATAGTACTAATATAATGAATGAACTATTAGCTAGATTGAAGAAGGTAGCCTTATCTGATACTCAATTAATGGGCTTAATTAATAACAAGGCTAATATAATACTCTATCCTGATTTATGGCAAGTAGACTCTATAGATGATATATTGAACCCTTATGGAGCTTGTATCATCTTCTTTGAATCGGATATCAAGGATAATGCTAGATTTGGACATTGGTGTTTACTCTTCAAGTTAGATGATCATCATCTTGAATTCTTCAATCCTTATGGTGGATATCCTGATGACTCTCTCAAGTATATTCCTGATGATCTGAAACACTCTACTCATCAAGACAAGCCATATCTATCACTCTTACTATTAAGATCTCCATATGATCTATCCTATAATGAGTACAAGTTTCAACATGAAGCAAAAAACATAATGACTTGTGGTAGACATGTAGCATGTAGACTCAATAATAGAGATCTATCCCTTGAAGAGTATCATAAGATGTTGATCACTTGTTTAGACCAATTGAATAAGAAGCTCAATAAGAAGCTCAATTTTGATGATCTAGTCTCTATACTCACTAGCTAGGTGATTAGCCTCATTTTCAATGAGTCCTGTAGAGCAGTATAATCAGCTATATAATCAGCTATATATAATAGCAGGAAATCCTGCTACTATAGATTCCATATCATTTGAGTATAGAATGATCGATTTTTGGAGGGATCACTTGTGTAGCCCCCCCCATATATGGAGGCTAAATTCTACATATTTTGTATACAAAATCATAGTTTTTTTCGATCAGGAGAATTCCCGCTATTGAAAAATAAATGAGATGGAATTTTGATAGTACCACTAGCTGATTAGCCTCATTTTCAATGAGTCCTGTAGAGCAGTATAAGCTGTTATATAATCATCTAGAGTAGTACTTTATAAGGACCATATACCTTACCTAATTGATAGGCCTTCTGACCTTCAGATTGAGTCCTATATCTTAGAGCTCTATATAAGTCATCTATAGGACCACCTCCTTTAAGATGCAGTTTAGCCTTCTCTAAAGGATTCACTATAAAGGAATCAGGTCTTCTGATGATCTTGGTATCATATGTTAGATGATCTGGTAATAACACTCTATTAGGAGGATTCAATACAAATTCATTAAGATCTTCTATGGTCTTATAGGAGATTACGTATTTCATCTCTGTAGATATAGTGTTCAATAGATCTAGCTTATGAGGGAGAGTTGATCTAGAATTAACACTGTCTATCATCTCACACCATCTTAATAAGCAATCATCTGATAGGAAGCCTATACCAGCTAGTCTACTCTTGATCTTATCAGTAGCTATAATTAGTTGATCAGTGATAGCTGACTCGCCATATTTCTCTAGAACCAAAATAGTGGTATCTATTTCATGCTTGTTTTGATAAAGGGATGAAACCAGAGTAGCTACAACTCCTGTTATCCTATCTAATAGTCTTTCAAGAGAAGGGTCAAAGTTATCACCTTCTTGATTCTTGACTTGTCTAAGATAAGCATATATCCTCTTGACCATCTTGAAAGGTGAATAGTAGAGATTAGAGTAATAAAGCTTCTCTATATCAGCCTTTAGAGTAGATGGATCATTATGACTCTGTATATCTATTGATTTGCCATCTTTTACATAGCTTAGAAAATATACATTGGTGACTTCTAATAGCTTGTTATTCAGATAGGACCATGTATCTATCTTGACTAGAGAATTCATCTTCAAGCCTTCTACAAAGTAAAACTTGATATCTCCTATTAATAGCTTCCAACCTTGTAGGACCTCTTTAGCTTCCCATCTAATGATATAGTACTTCCTGATAATAGATGAGACTACATCATAATCATCTCCATCCTTATTGGTCTTCAATAAAATACTAGCTAGCTGATTATAGTCATCATTATATAATAACCCCCTAGCTAGTAGATTAGCTAGCTTATCATTTATGGATCTAGGTACTGAGTAGATACCTTCTGAACAAGTACCTATATCTATATCAAATCTCTCATCTACTCCACATTTGACTTCAGAATAGTACTCTAATGGGGTAGAGAGTACTCTTTGGACTATCTTCTTGAATGATTGATAAAACTGTTTGGCTATAGTTGATAGATCATGTTTACCCTTATAGATTTCGAAGATGTCTATATCAGCTGCATAGAGCTGATTCCTATAGATATATGAACCAAAGATATCTACTTCATCTGTCTTCCTAGCTGTTAATAAAGCAAGCTGTTTTTTAGCTTCTAGAGGATATGAGATCAATGGTCTCCTTTGATATTTGGTATCTTGAGGATCTACAATATAGTCTTTTAGGATATGCTTGAATTCTTTGGACATCTATATTTATTTTATTTTGTTGAGTCTATATATAGTGTAATATATAGACTACTAGATAAATATGTCGATCTCATCATTATTTTGTCCAAACGACTATAAGCTATATGCTGCTGAATTTATCACTGATAATCCAGTTAATCCTGGTAATGTACCAGCTATGTCAGCTAATGCTATACCTAATGCCTTATTAGTAGTTGGAGGAGCTGGTACTGCTATAGTATCAGCTACTTGTAGAACTGTTGCAATGCCTATTATAGGTCAAACTGCTAGCTTTTCAACTAACACTATAGATTTTATAACTCTATCTGCTCCAAATCCAGCTAATCCTGCCCAACAATTAGTTCAAATAACTGTACATATTCCTCAGTTTACTATTACAGCATTATCGGGTACAGCAGCTTCTGTATTTACTATCGGGACGCTTGCTGCACCAGTTGTTCCATTAGCCTTAAGACCTTCTGGTTTAGAAGAACCTGTATGGGCTGTAATTATGCAAACTAATGCTACTGGACCAGTTTATACTGATATTATTGTCAGTGTTCAATCTAGTGGTATATTACAATTCAATATACCTGGAGCATCGACTACTTACGCAAATGGTTCAGCTATAACAGGAGATGCTTGTTTTACATACACACTTGCTCTATCTTAACTAATTTCTTATGTCTCCATCTCTTATTAGCAGTAGCTATCTGTTTATAATGCTTAGAGTTATGCAATGAGCAATACCCATCTTGATTCATGGTATATCTATGACATCTCTCACTACTCTTATAAGTGTGTTTACATAAAAGGGTCTGTTTAACTTCTACACTATCCATCTATTATACTACTAGTTATATAATCTCTTATATCAATTATTTTTTATTAAAGAGAATATCGAGCCTATTATATAAGTGATTATATAATCAGCAATATGGAGTTAATATATGATCTACAAAAAAAGAGAGATAAAGAATTAGGTTATTCTAAGGATAGATCTAGCTTGATAAGCAAGCATAAGAAACTAATACACTCTGAGAAGCATAATGCTAGTTCTAAGGTATTGATCAAACAAATAGATGAAGCTATTAATAAGAAGTATGATAAGGTATTGGCTAACTCTTTACCAGCTATCAAGAAGGTCATAAAGGCTAAGGATAGACTAAACAAGAGTGTAGAGAACATGATCAGATTGAATAAGAGAGCGATAGCTATGGATCAAGTAGTGGATAGATTACTAGCTTATAACTTGAAGACTAGCAATAAGCTGCTCTCTATAGATTTGATCAAGTCTAGATATAAGAACACCAAGGGTGATAGAAATAAACTCAATAAGGCTCTAACTAAGAAGATACCTATTATCAAAGGTGAGGACTTAACTATGAGATACAATAAGCTAGTCAATGCTTTATACTCTCAGTATAAAGCAGAAGATAGGGTGAATAGAATGGTATATTCTAAGACTATAGATCTTATGAGACAAGGATTTGATACCATTAGAGTAGATGGATCCTTTGATATACTAACTAGTGAGTCAGAAGGATGGACTCAATTGTATCATACTATTAATGAATCAGTTCCTTGCTATGTACAACTTATAGTATTCTCTGGCGCGAGTTCATATAAGGGAAGACAAATTAAGATAGAACACAAAATGGACTATAAGGATCTCTTTAAGAAAGCAGTTGATCATCTATTCCAGTTATATAATGGACTATCAAATGATGGATCACCTATTCAATCTATGGTGTGTACTATTACTCCATTTGGAGATAATCAAGGCTCTACTATCAGCTATCTAGCTAACTTAATAGATAGTAATAAGCAGTATAACTGTTTACTATCATTGATAGCTAGTAGTGGAATAGACATTAACCCTTTTCTAGATGCTTATAAGATATTCGATCCAGATTCTGAGCAATATAGGAGTATGCTAGATTGTGGTCTTGAGAAGATATATAAGGACAACCATAGAGAGTTTACAGTAGATGATATCATACCCTATGTGAATATACCTATATCATGCAGGTCTATAAGTATACTATGTAAGATTTTAGATATTAAGCTAGAGGTCTTTACAGGTCTCAAGAAGTATATCAAAGGATTGAAACCAATTAGCTCATATAATACTCATGGGTATCATAATCTGAATGTTGTAGTAGAGAATGGGCATTGTAATAAGGTGATAACTAGCAAGAAGATAACTAGCTCGTGTATAGTAGACAGCTTCAAAGAGATCCCTTCTAACTGTTGTTATATAGAATATAGCGATAAAGGGTTCATTAACTACTACCTAACTCCTATAGATGATACCTATTGCATACATAAGACCTATGATGAGACTATATATGGGGTAGACGATCTCCTATGTATTGATGATAGTAGATGTTTATACAGGATGATATGTAAAGAGTATAAGCTAGTTAAGCCCCATCCTATTATCAATAAGGTACTCAAATCTAGTGATGTCTTCATAGGTATGAATGTTATAGAACAACTTGATAGCTTAAAGCAATACTATAGGTATGATATCAACTCTTGTTATTCATCATACTCAACTAGTCTATACTATAAGGGATTTCCAAATGGCTTGTTATATACTAATGACTGTATAACAGATTACACTTGCTTTATAGTTTGCTCTAAGGTAGTCTTCTTGGACTCAATTAGAGAGAAGCTAGAATGGCTGGGTATAATGTTGAGTACCGGGTCGTGTATAACATTATTAGACTACTATAAGTATAGGGATCTTGGGATAACTATAGAGATAGACTATGTGATAGATACTGATAGATGGGTAGATATCAATATGCAAGAGATCATGCTAGAATATGGTATGAAGGATTGTAAGAGTACTAGAAATTCATGTATTGGATGGTTTCTATGTGGAGGAATATCAGAGTCTCTTCATAGGAATATCAAGATCAAGAATGAAGCAGAGTATAAGATGCTGATTGAAGATTGTACTAGAAACGGTCTCCTATTTAGTAGAAGAGATGATATCCTATCAGTTGATATACCTAAATCTGAAGATCATACTGAGGCTATGCTCAATATTCATTCTTACTTCATGTCTTATGCTAGATGGAAGCTAATAGATGGATTGATGCTTGAAGAGTCTCTTGGTAATAGATGTGTAGGGTATAAGACCGATATGCTGATATTCTGCAAAGAGAGTACTCTATTGAAGGTAGATAATAAGATGGGTAATTGGAAACTAGAACATGGAGATTTGAATATCCAATGGTATGCTAAGACTAGAACAGTATATAGTATAAAAGATAATACAAGTAATCTGATTAGTAATAACAAGCTACCTATGATCAGGTATAAGAGTAGATGTATAGAAGGTCCAGCTGGAGTTGGTAAGTCATATGAAGCTAGGACTTCTACAAGTATTAGTACAGTATTATGTTGTCCTACTTGGCAACTAGTCAATGATTCAAATTGCAAGATAGCTAGAACAACAGAGTCTCTATTTCATCTCAGTAAGTCATATGAAGACTTTCTAAAGCTTGGTATCAAGATGCCATTGTTAATCTATGTAGACGAATGCCCCTTATTATCTAGTAGTGAACTAGAAGAGATGAAGAAGAGAGCTAAGAATAGCATATTCTGTTATATATTTGACTGGTGTCAGAAACTAGGCATAAAGGAGTGTGTTGACTATAAGTGGTTCATTGACCAAGGTTGTAAGATAGAGACTATTATTAGACATGATAAGTGTAGAGTTAATAGAGAAGATGGAGAATGGCTTGACTCATTGAGAGGACTACCATATAAGGAGATAGTTGAAAGAAGTCTAACTAAGCTAACTGTTATAGACTCTATAGACTCTATAGACTATAATTGTTGTAGTCTAGATAAATTCCCTCATTATATATCTGGTAGTTGGAAGAAAATAAAGAGATTCAATAAGCAGTTTGAAAGCAAGATGATACCTTGTGTAGATCTAAAGGTATCATGCAGAGGAGGCAAAAAAGAGAGGAAGAAGAGTATGAAGTCTATAGACTGCGAGAGTATATGGTGGAATAAGAGTAGTATGAATGATAAGTGCTGTCTTGAAGATGTAGTGTGTAAGCATACTTGTATACCAGATATAGGTATGACTGTAGATAGCTGCCTAGGAAGTACTCTGATGAGACCTGTGTTGATTGACTATAAGACTCTAATAAGAGGAGATAGTCTATATATAGCATTAACCAGGACTAATTTAAAAAATATATATTTGATAGATTTATAGAGGATATAATATAGAGTTATTATGAGTATATCGAGCTTATTTTGTCCTAATGATTATAATATTTATGCCAATTCTGTTAATACTCTTGATGTAGAAGGCATTAACTCAATATTAAATATAGGTACTAATACTACTGAGACTACAGCTATCCATATAGGTCATGGGCCGTCTAATCCTACCCCTATATTGATTGATGGAGTTCCATTTCCTGGTGGTTATGTCTCATCAATTGGACCTATATCCTTAACTGCAAATAATGATGGTTGTATAGATACAGGTGGCGTGTTTCAACTATGTACAACATCTGCTACTCAAGGTGGAGTATTAACTAATGGTGCACAACCAATAGGCGGTTTGAAGACCTTTGTGAATTCTATTCAATTACCCTCAGCATATGGCAATGTAGTATCTAGTCCTCAAGTTATGACTATTGATAGTAGTGGAAATATAGGTAGTGAAAATTCATCTGCAATATTGACTTTAGGACCTTTTGGTAGTACACCTAATGCAGATGGTTTATCATTAGTATCAGGAGTCTTAAATATGCAACCAACTGATTCTACACATCCTGGTGGAATATCTATTGTAGCTCAAAATATAGCTGGTGATAAGACTTTCATCAATAATATCAATGGTAGTGAGAACATCAATCTACCTGATACTTCTTCAGCAGCAATAGGGGTATTGAATATAGGTAGTATGAAAGTACATGATTTTTCTCAAGGAACTAAGACAAATACCTTTGTAGGAAACTCATCAGGTAATTTTAGCATGACATCTTCAGCTATAAATAACACATGTATAGGTGTAAATACAGGGGTATCATTAACAACTGGTTATCAGAATGCTATGATGGGGGCTAACTGTGGTATGTCATTGACTACAGGAGTTGATAACTCATTGGAAGGTTATAATGTTGGTAATAGTTTAATAAGTGGTAGTAATAACACGATACTGGGTAGTAATGCTTGTGAGTATTTAGTATCGGGTAATAGCAATGTCATGGTTGGTAATAATTGTGGTGATGCATTAACTACTAATGAATCTAGTAATATTTATCTTGGATTTGATGTATCTGGTGTAACAGGTGAAAGTAATGCTACTAGAATTGGGGTATCCCAAGTATCATGTAATATATCAGGTATATATGGCAATAGTCCATCTAGTCCAAGTATGGTAATCATTAATAGTACTGGTACTTTAGGCTCACAGGCTATTCCATCTAGTGGAGTACTGAGTCTTGCAGCGGTCGGGAGTACACCTAATGCAGATGCTGGAACAATTACTGGGACGTCATTAACAATACAACCTGCAGATGGTACTCATCCTGGTGTAATGACAGCTTTAGCACAATCATTTGGTGGTAATAAAACATTTAATAACAATGTGACATGTCAACAGAACCTTAATCTATTAGCGACTACTTCGAGTACAGTAGGTAATATAAGTATAGGAGGATTAACACTATCTATGTTTGATCACTATAATCTAGGAACTAACATTTTCTTGGGAAATCCAGCAGGTAATTATACAATTACTGGAGCGAGTAATATATTTATTGGCGACTCGGTAGGAACTACATCAATAAATCCAGCATTTAATGTAGCTATCGGGAGTCAATGTTATCAACAGTGTACTGGTGGACAAAGTAATGTTATTATAGGGTATCAAGCAGGAGTAGCGATGACCGGGGCTGGTTATAATACTATACTTGGTTCATCAACAGCTAGTTCAATGACACAAGGAACTTTCAATGTTATTCTTGGCAACGGTGTAGCTCCTCATTTAATTGATGGAACTAGTAATGTTTTGATAGGAAATAACTATTCATATGCTAGAAATTATACAGGTAGTGAAACTAACAATGTATTGATATTGAATGATGGTAATACGGGTGAAAGTAATGTCATTCGTATTGGGGTTCAAGGTGTTCATCTATTATGTGCGATTGGTGGTATATTTCTGAGTAATGTAACATCTGCTAATGTGAACAACCATATTGTAGTCTCTGATTCAAATGGAACATTGACTGCATTAGAAAACTATAATGCAAATCCTGCAAGTGGCAATACTATTGGTTTGGGATCTGCAACTATATTGACAATGACTATTAGAGGGGTTTCAGTTTTGACTCCATTTCCAATAACTATGGATTTGAGTTGTGATACATGTATAGTATGCTTACGTATTCCACAGTTCTCGATCACATCTGCTAGTGGGTATACTAGTACAGTTATTACATTTTCACAACCATTAGCTGCTGGATATAGACCATTGACTTCAGTTTCTTGGCAAGTATTGATGGTAAGTGGGGGTGTAATTAGTTCTGCAACTAATTACTTTAAAATTCAACCAAATGGTGTTATGACATTAGTTACTAATACTATTTGGCCAAGCGGTAATCCATTTGGACTACAAGATGACATGACCGTTAGTTATTTAGCTTCTGTTTAGAAGACTACTTTATTAATTATATATATATTGTTTTAAGATTATGATTATGGTAATATAGAATCATGGATGAGAGTAAGATCATAGATAACTATGCTGATATGCAAGAATCTACAGTTGATAATGGTGTATGCTTAAGTACAGTAGAGATTAAAATTAAGAGTCTTGAAAAGGAAGTATTAGCACTACAGACTATGAGTGATAAACAGAGAGATGTTATCTATACACTATCTGAAAAAGTGGATGCTATACTAGAAGGTTTCAAAGGATTAAGTGATATGATAGATGAGCATAATAACTAAAGGAATAAAAGTATATGCTACATAGTCTATTAAGAGAGAGTATTATAGTTGTATGTGATAGATATGGTAAGGATATCTGGTCAATGATAAGAAGAGTCTATTATGATCTAGTTATCAATAATTTAATATCGAACTTGACATATAAAGGAACATTGACCTTTATAGTGATAGAAGTGAAGTCTATAGAGTCTATTAGAGCTAATAATGTGTATTCTACTTGTGCATACTGCGGTAGAAACATAAGTGATGATTTTAAGAGAAATACCTATAGAGCTCTATTTAAATGGAGGAAGGTATTAATGAGACCTTTCTGGGATCAAGATGATTATCATATATTTTGTTATGAGATGGTATTTGGATTTCTGCCTGACTTTTGTATTGGTTAGATAATAGTATTCATAGTCCACTAACAATAGTCTACTAATAGTCTACTACTAATATAAGTTGTAGATTGTACCAGGGCGCACACAATCCACTACTAAGATATTAAATACCCCCTACACACCTATAATAGTATAATCTGCGTACGTGGGTACAGCATATATCTCAGAGTATTATAAGTACAGGTAAGAGATGAAATTATATTTTTTAGTACCCTCTAATAATATAATGTGTTTTTTGTAGTATTGTAGATTGGCTCAGTTTATCTTTGGAAGGCTTGTAGCGAGTTAAAAAAGGTGATTCATAGAAGGCTTTGTTGGGCTGAAAATCGGGAGTTAAATGATATCTAAATTGTGGATTCTTATAATATCTATTTTTTTGTAGTGTTGTAGATTGGCTCAGTTTGTCTTTGGAAGGCTTGTAGCAAGTTAAAAAAGTGATTCGTAGAAGGCTTTGTTGGGCCGAAAATCGGGGGTTAAATGGTATCAAAATTGTGGATTAACATAATAATATCTATTTTTTTGTAGTGTTGTAGATTGGCTCAGTTTATCTTTGGAAGGCTTGTAGCGAGTTAAAAAAGTGATTCGTAGAAGGCTTTGTTGGGCTGAAAA